>Ga0210390_10003063_pt1 | contig 14467 bp, 11 predicted proteins | sample IncBWH11OmetaG_FD_161050 | JGI IMG/M metagenome (GOLD analysis project Ga0210390, IMG submission 161050) | Forest soil microbial communities from Barre Woods Harvard Forest LTER site, Petersham, Massachusetts, United States - Inc-BW-H-11-O ...
GCGTGTTTCGCCGTTTTTTTGCGGCTCGGCACAGAAACAGAAAGGAGTCGATTTTCTTTACGTCGCTGTGGCTTGGGCTCTCAGCGGGGGGCGCACTATACACCTACCTTGGCGCGGCCCGGGGGGGTGGTCCCTTTTTCGCGTGCGTATACGCATACCCCCTCTTGCGTTGACGGGGTAGGCTATAAGGCGGGGAAAAGTGATACACCTAGCGGAGACAGACTCTTGCAGCCTGAGGTCGGGAAGCATTGCCAGAAAAAAGAAAAGGCCTTCGCAGTTTCACCACGCCTTCATTCTGAACAGCCGACCCTCCGTGTTTTCGTCATGGAGGGTGAGAACGATTTCTTCGGTAATAAACACTCGATCTTCGTCCTTGGACGGCTCGGGTGAGTCAGAGTCAATCAAGGTAATAATCGACTGAATTCCCATTTCAGTGTATTTACGAATCTCTGCCAGTAAGTTTTGTTTTTTGCGCGGGTCTAGCGACTCGAAGACACCATCGTGATAAACGAACCGAGGAAATTTGTGGTCGAGGTGGGCTCGAAGGAGCGCCATGTCGAAGGCTATGCAAAGCAGCTTGCGGTAGGTGTGACCTAAATCGGCGCTCGTTGTGTTTCCAGATTCATCCAGAATCTCCGCCTTGAACTCAAGGTGGCCTTCTTTATTTGGTGACACACTCAAGAGAGCCTTGCGGTCAATAACATCTTCAACGATCTCATTGAAAAACAGCCTGATCGTAGAAAACAGGCTGTCGTTGTCTGAGTTTTGTTTCTCAACATCGGCTTCAATCAAAATTTGAAGGCGTCCGCGCTCTTCCGTAATGGCACGAATTTCGGTGCGGTGTTCTTGCAGTTTAGTCAGAAAGCCGCGCTGCCGCTCGAGCGATGTGATATCGGCCCGCAATCCGACCATCTCATCTGATATTTGCTTGTATTTGCTGAAAACGTCGGTTGAGCTCAGAAAAGACAGCATGTCCGAACGGCGTTTCCCGAGTGTATTGAGTTCGGCGTTTATGCGCTTGAGATCGGCTTCGATGTCAACGCGTTCTACTTGGAGATACTGTCGGCGTTCATCCGTTATAGCCTTGTTGAAGGATATGAGTTGCTGGAAGTCTTTCTTGATTTGATCCTTAAATAAGACGCCTACCTCTTGAAATAGCTTCTCCGCCTCGTCTGGATTGAACAGAATTTGATCGTCCTCCAAGGAGGCCAGGATTTTCTTCTTGTTCTGGTTCAATGAATAGCGCTCGGAGTTGAGCTCCGCTATGCGCTCATCGATTTCATCCACCAACTGTTTGGTGCGCTCTTTGTCCTGAGCTCTGAAGTCGAAGGCATCAAGCAGCTTTTGCTTTCTCTCGGCTTCTTTGTGCTTGAGGAGTAGAATGCCTTCTATTTTGCTTATGTCCTCGACTGAACCCCCGAGCTCGTTCATGATCGTCTGGACGACTTGGTGCTTTTCTTCGAGTTCCTGTTCCTTCCTGTAATGCAATTCTATGTTTTCAGCATTGAAACCAAGAGTATGGGCGAGAAAAGGTTTCCAATCGGAGTGGCCGGAAAGAAATTTATGAAGCTGGAAAACGTCCCCATAGTCGTCCTGCGCGCGGAGCAGGTAGCCAAGCTCCTTCCGGTATTCCCACGGCTTGAGTGCCCGCCAATCCAATAAGCTATCGAGCATTTCCCGCGCCCGGTCGAATGGCAACTCAAAGTGATCCCAGCCGCCATCACCGATAGCGGAGAAGTCCTGATATTTGGCTTCGTGTTTCTTGAAACTGATCTTGCTTGCTTCTTCGACGCCGCGCCGCACTGTCAGATAAGAAGCGTCAGTTAGTTCAATTTCGAGAAAGAAAATGAAGTCTTTGAATAGATCGAAATGCTTGAATAGGAAAAACTTGGGATCTCGGCCAGCCAAAAAACCGAAATCGAGCAGACGGCCGAGAGTCGTCTTGCCAAGATTATGAGTGTCTTTGTTTTTGTTTTCGGGCAGACGTATCTCCGCCATTACCACATTGAGGCCGGGAGCGAAGTCAACCGGCCCAAAGAGATCGGGTTTGTTGCAGTAGAGCCTAGACAGCTTCATGTGGGCCCAAATATTCCACCGAGTCGGTTTTGGGTCGATACTCGATCAGTCCCATTAGGTATAGAAAATTCAGCGCGGGCAAAAAAAGTACGTCACCGCCGCTCACTATTTTCTTGGCATACTTTTGAAGGCCGTAGTAGTCGTCCAGCCTTCGGTTCTTTAGACGTGCCAAAAGAACCACCGACAGATTGATGACAGTGCGGTCAGGGTGCGAATGTTTAGTTGGTCGTAGCATCGCCCGTTTCCCCAATATCACAATTCCAATACATATAAAACAACATCGCTCGCGTTAAGCGCTTGTGGGCATGCTGCCGAAGTACCGGATCGCGTTCGAACAACAAATCTATCAAATAATTCATGATCTCGTCGAACGTCTGGTAGCCCTTCCGCTTGGCGATAATCTTGAGCTGAAATTCTTCGACGACAGACTCATACATGCGGAGCAGTTCATTGTTCTCAGGAGCCGCCAGAAATCTCCGAATTTGCGACGTTTCTTTTAGATATCTCTTGAGCTGTTCGGCGGCATACTGCTTCGTCATCTTGTTAACGACGTTTTTGTCTGCGTAGCTGACGCGAGGAGTCGGTGGGTCGTCCAGAAGAGCTTTCATCACATCCTTGTGCTTGGCAAAGGCTTGGACGACTTCGGAAAGATCGTCCGGGCTAACGATCAGGGGCGAGTCTACAAGGTCAAGATTGGCCAGAGTGGCGACGCCGGGAAATTTCTTAAGCCAGACTTCCAACTGCTCGACGCCGCAGAGATATATCGAAGCGGCGGGAACTCCAGTGGGCTTGGATATGTACGAGACGATTTCGCTTTCGGCGTTGGCCGCCAGGCGACGGTTGGCGAAAAGCATGTAGTGGTCGAGCTCTTTTTTGTTGCGCAAATTTGTAATTTTGGGAATCTCGTCGCCAATGATACTTGCGGTATTTGGCTTGGGGTTGTAAAAATCGGTTTCCGAAAAGCTTCGGTTGTAACCGTTGGTGTGCTTGGCTTGGATAATCGTAATTCCAATCCATGGGTCCGTCGTGCTCGGGTGCAATTGCGCTTTCCCAACAAATTTGGCATCGCGACCACCATCAACTCCCTTGGCGAACCCTTGTGTCGCAACTCCCAAAAGCTCATGGCACAAAAACACGATCAACTTCTCAAACTGATCCTCACCAAGATTTTCGTAGGCGTATTTCATAATGGAGACGCGCCGCGCGCCTTGCATTACAACATATCGCCGATAGGAACGTTATCTTCACGTGGTCAAAGAGTTCCTGTGCTGCATGGAAAAAAGTCAGGCGGGGAAGCGCAGCGCATCCCTCAAATTCGATCATAGCATCTAAGGCGAATAAAAAGCGAATAATCTCTTAAGACGAATCCTTGACTTTAGTGATCGATGAGGCCAACGGCGATGCGTTTGATCTTGGGTAATTCACGTACCGGATATCCCGCACCATCACAGAACTATGTACAAAGAACAGTGATAGCCCCCTCTCTGACTCGCATAGCAAGCTACGAGAAAGCATACGTTTCTGTCGAGTGTGCCGTTACCCCGGCGTACCAGCGCCAGCGAAGTTTTCACCTTGAAGGGTCAACAGCAAGTCCTCTACCTCTTGGTTTTTTGCCCCCAAAGCCGCTAACTGGCCGAGCAAAAGAACTGCCAATTGGCGGATTCTTTCGTCTTTGCAGGAGAGTGCGACGAGCGCGCAAGTAACCGCATACGCACGCTGAGACCTTTGCGGAATACGCTCTCGTTCGATGCTAAGGAACATGTCCCTTGCCAAGCCTTCATCCCCACTCCGAATACGGGCGTCGGAAATCAGCAGTTTGGCGATAGGATCTCCTCCATCTATATCAGTCGCCAAAAACTGTTCGGCCTCGTCGCAGAGGCCCGCATCAATCAGAATCGCTGCGTAGTGATGACGGGCAGATCCCTGACTGCTTTCAATGGCTGCTCTGAAGGACCGGAGGTCACTTTCGGTCCTCGTCATCTTCCAGCGCAGTAGTAACGCTTCGGGCGGCACGCTACTCTGACGATCCGAGCTTTGCGATCCATCAATGAATGAATCAAGGACGGTCAGTGCCTTATCCCGGTCCCCGACGGCTAGAACGTGTTCGGAAATAGCAAGTTTAGCGAGCCATTCTTCTTCCTCGCAAACCGCTGCCCCCAACGCACTTTTTAAGAATTGCTCTTTTCGCTCAGCTGAAAAATCGAAAAGGTCAGCAATCGTCAAAAGCGCCAACGCATCATCGATTTTATCAGGCTCGATCTTGTCCATGTCGCCGAGGCTATCTAATTCCAGGATCGCCTCTTCAGTCCTTCCGGACCTAACCAGCCAATGGCTGGCCAGAGCCACCAACCGCATGCCAAGCCTCGGCACCCCGATAATGCTCGATAGATACCTCATTTGTGGGATGAACAGCTCCGCGTTGCCGGCTGCCTCTTGAGAATGTTGCAATTGCCTGACATTCTCTTCGAGAGCAAGCACATCAATGTCGACCAACTTCCGGAAGAGATCCTCTGCTACATGCATTGTGACCGCGGTGTGCTGTTTTACCCAGATAACGTATTGTGCGAGGGTCGCTCTTGCTAACTCCTCGGCTCGTGCAAGCTCCGTGGGGGTCGCTGCTTTAGCGATTGCGTCTCGGATCTCAGACGAACCCAGCTTGAGGGGAAGATGCGGTCGGCAACATTCTCCAAAGCGCCTTGGCCCGCCACAGAAACAAACGTCCAGGGCGTCGGGCTCCCATACCCGCAGCATTCCTTTTCCGTTGGGAAACTGAACTATTCCTTGCCTCTTCCAAACCTCTAATATCGGTCGAAGGTACGTAGGAAACTCACCGTCAGCCTGATCCGTATCGCCTAACTTAATGCCTCCGAAAGGACCCCTCGTAAATGGTGTCAAATATCTTCGCGACATTCCCTCACGTGTTACCACGATGACATACAAGAGTTCTTGTCGTGCTTTTGAATCCTGAATTCTGTTCGGGTCAAGGTTGGGCACTGATTCTGCGGGGGCGCTCCATACCTCACTGACTTCAACGATGGCGTCGCAACCTTTGCTTTCAACGAACTGCGCTACAGTTCGCATCAAGAGATGCTTCTCCGTGCGGTCTCTCGCTAATAGCGTTCTGACATGCCATTGACCTCGACCGTCGCGAATGAACATTATACGGGCGTGTTTTTTGTCTTGGCTTAGTATCCGCTTTGCCTGATATAAAACCTTCTCTGCGAAACGGACGGGGTCCAGTTTCTCCCAAGTGGCGACTGAGAATACTCCATCAATCCCATAGCGTCTCACAGCCTCTCTTTCATCAAGAGATGTAGGCCAGATGGTCTCGGTGGGACTAAGCTCTTCTCCGCTAGACAACTTAAATACTTGAGTTCGTCTTTCGACTCCTGCTGTCATGCACTCAAGAGTTCCCGTGCGGTGATACGCGGATTTGAAGTCAGGATGATCGTGTTCCTTGGGTATGCATCCGAATTGCTTTAGATGAACGTGGGCGTCGAGCACCAAATCACTCAGAAGACCGTAAACTTTTGCCAATCCGTCTAAAAGTTCTAGGTCGCCCAGACCTTCGGTGCTCCAGCGGCGTTCAATTGCTATCGCTGCGTCTTTAGCCTCACCGGAAGTTGCTCGATATTTTTCGAGGAGATCAGCAAGTTGCGGATCCTGAAAGATTGCAGAAGCGGGAGCCTGAACAGGAACGCTGAGTTTTGCGACGATCTTGTCCTCCCAAGTGATCAGTCGAACTTCAGCCGTGCTATGGCTTTCTAGCTCTCCTTGGTGCACGACCGTGGTCCGTGCATCGTGCAGCCACTTGGCCGCGGCATCAGCCTTAAGCCGCTCTTGCCAAGGGCCATACCACTCGTCAAATTGGGCAAAGGCAGACTTCTCGTTTTGGAGCACGAAGGTGACGTTTCTGAGGGCTTCAATCGTTGCGTTTAGGTTTGCACGAAAAGCTTCAGGATCGTTGTACCTATCTAATGTTTGGTGCCAAAGCAAGTGAGCTTCAATCAAACGGCGGTGTGTTTGGGGGAGTGGGCAGCGTACGTACTTGTCGGCTGAGTTGGAGAACCTCGATTTTGAGATCATCGTGAATTCCTGCCCGGTTTGACTCTATCTGTGAACAGATTGCAATCGCAGGCCGCTCCAAAACAACCCGTCAAGAATACTCCATTGCACTACCACAAGGGGGCTGCGCCAATCTGGTTTATCCGATGGCTTCCAGGCCTCATGCTGGAATGCAGGTACCGCAGACCGAGTCAGTAGAAAGTCGAATTTGACCACATACCCGGCAAAGCGTAGGCCTCGCACGCTGAGTCTCGCCGACACCCCCTTTAAGTTTTGCTCTGCCGTCGCTCTTGTGCGCTTGCGTCAACCGAGTCGCAGGAACTTGGGTCCGCACCTGCCGCATTTTCGAATCCCAAATGCATCGGGCAATCCACTCGGCAAAGGTACTAACGGCGGCGCGCCACATCGTCGCTGTTTCCGAAAGTATTTCAGCAAACGAGCCCATGAGCCGACAATTACCGTCCCGCTGCTCGAAGAACCACTCTCGACGCAATTGCTCCGAGAACAATAGATCGAGAACCAGATTGTCAACTTTAGGCCTGACAGGTTCCATGAGATCGCAAGCAAGACTGTCCCTGCTTCGCAAATCGCTGTGCAGCACGCCAATGCCGGGATCTAGCCCGAGTGTGGCGAGCGCCAATCGGGACTCGGACTCCAGGACGGCATACAGGTAATTAAGAATTGCGTTGGCTGGATTTACAGCAAGCCGTGGCGAGTTGGTGAGCGGTGATATGCGGCTCCCAAATCGCCGCCAGTGTTCCGGAATTCTCGATGAATCAGACTTGCTGAAATTCACTGGAACTTCTCGCATTGCGCTCCAATAAGCCTTCGCCCCTTTGGCTTCCCATCGACGAATTTCTTCATTCGATTTTGCCGTAACGACCAATTTCCGGGCATCTAAAATTACCTGTGTGGAAGAAGAGTGCTTGAAATACGTGCCTATGACGCGTTCTTGGGCTGCAAGTTTCTCGACGATCAATTCCCGGGCAATTTTCAGAGCAATGCCGGACTCGTGCGCAAGACTTTGAGATCGTCGTAGTCGTGCATCCGATGGTTTCACCGGGCCGGTTGTCGCCAGAACTTTTCCGTCACGCTCAAGCATTACGAAAGCCGCGTCTTGATCTGCGAGCCATCGCAGGGCCGCCAGCGATACTGATCCATCAGACCCAATGGCAACGACACGTTTTATTCCATGCCGGACTCTGGGAAATCGACCGGTGCGGTGGGTAGGACCGATTCTGTCTTCCAAAATCAGATGGCCTCGCTCGACGCTGAGGCGTGTCCCGTAGCCGTATAGCGTTACGACCCCTTGTCGCGGCAGGATAGGCAGGGCCGATTGCGCAGAATTAAAGATCATGTTTTCCTCAATATTGCACCGCATCAAATTTGTTGTAACCTATAGTAAATACATGGGTTATGTGACATTTTACTCTCAGGCACTGCTAAGTGGAATACCAAATAAGTGCGCAGCCGTGCGGCTGGATGCTCTGAAATGTCTTGACAAGATGTTTATAACTTAGGACACTGGCATCAAGTTAGATTCTTAGTAGATATACCTACGGCGGCGTTGCAGCTAGTCTGACGTTGTCCCGAAGGGTACAGCCTCAAGTAGATCGGGCCTCAAGGTGGCAGTAGGAAGCACCTGACCATCAGCCTAAGCGAGTAGCCGCTTGAGCAAGCATCGTAGAGCGGACGCAAAAGCAGGGTGAGGCAAGAACTCAAAAAGGGCCTGGGCTCAGGTTGAGCAAACAGAATCTGGCAGATGACACCAATGTGAAGGTGCGTCTATGCCACATCAAAGTTTGCTCAGTTCTAAGATTCTTTTTAGCCGGAAAGAATTTTCCACTCTCTCCGGTCTTTCCCTCCGAACGACCGCAAAGTTGATTGCAGCTAAAGAGCTGGTGTCTATACGTGTCGGTCGGCGCAGGCTGATCCCGCGAAGTGAGTTGGAACGATTCAGTAGCTGCGATCACCCTACGACCTCGGTCCCACGAAAGAAGGTGGGCCGATGAAATCCAGGCAGCGGAAGCTTGCGAAGAAGCGTAAGACTGCGAAGAAACGTCCGGCCAGGAAAACGACGCGCCGCCGAGTTTCAATGAAACGGCGTGTCGCAAAACGCAATCGGGTTCTTCGCACCAACAACGTCGCCCTAACCCCGCGCGAAGCCGACGTACAACGACGCGTTTTTGGTGCCTTGCGACGTATGCGAGAGCAAGGCGAATCTCTTTCGAAGGCGACACGCCTAGAGGGGATCAAGTCGAAAACACTTATTCGCTACGCGCGACGAGCCCTTCGCCGCAGCGGCCCTGGAAAGCCGTGGAAGGCAATCCCCGAAGATCAGCTCGCGGCTGTGATGAATGTTCCTACAAGGTTCGGTCCTATACCGGAGGTCGTACACGGCTCGCGCGAAAGAAGACTGCTTGGCCGTTATAACCAAGCTGTCAGGATGTTCAGAGCGGGCGAGGATGGTGCAGGCGCTGCCCTCAAGGCTTTTCGCGGTAGGAAAGTTGCGGGGCATGTCCTTATAACAGACATCGCAACTCTGATTCGGCTTGAAGAAGCTGGGAAGTTGGATTTTGACGACCTTTATTCCTCGCTGGGAGAAGAGTCGTGACATCGCGCAGGAAAAGTGTGCAACCTGCGTGCATTATCTGCGGCACGCGGGAAGGAATAGAACAAAACCACGTTGGCGGCCAAAACCACATCGCTTGGTTCACCATGCCCTTTTGCAAAACCGACCACGATTGGTTTCACGAAGTGCTCCGAGATATACGCGTTGACCTTCGGTACACACCGAATGAATTGGAGCGGCTGAGTAGGGCTTCCCAGGCAATCATTGTTTGTCTATGGCTAATCGAAAAAGCCAGGATGGAAGCCATCCTCAGAAAAAACAACCCATAGTTAGCTCGACGAATATGGCTGAGCCTGAGCGCCACTATATCTACGTGCGGGCGCACACCCCTGTGCGGAATAAAAAAGGAAGGAAGCGACGATGGTCCGCGAAATGGCCTCGATACTGCCTAATAGTTGATACGGAGACGACCGTCGACGCAACCCAGCGACTGAACTTTGGATGCTATCGACGCTGCAAACTGGAAAACGGTAAATATCTCTGCATCGAGGAAGGTCTGTTTTGTGCCGACGACCTTCCACCTGCCGACGTAAAGACACTAGAAAGCTACAGAGACAATAGAAAAACAACTCCCAAAATCGAATTGTTCCCAGCCAAGATGACCCTAAGGTTGATGACCCGATCTTCCTTTGTTAATCGTATTTTTTGGAAATCAATTCGGTGGGGTGAACTGGTCGTTGGAGTCAATTTGCCTTTCGATCTTTCGAAACTCGCGGTCAGAGCTGCGAACGGTCGAAAAGGCAGCTGGTCCCTTGCACTATCAACCCGCAAGAGCCGCAAGACTGGAAAACTTGAGGCCAATCCGGAAAGGCCTAGGATTGTCATTACATCCATGAATAGCAAAATGGCTTTCATAAAGTTGGGAAGTATTTTGCATCGTGATGAATGGCCGGAAGAGGCCCGTTTTCTCGATTTGAGAACTCTTGGCTGGGCGCTTCGAAACGAAGCCTACAGTCTGAAGCGAGCGTGCAAAGCATTTGGAGTAGAAGGCAAGATGGCGCACAAAGCATCCGGACGCGTCACAACAAAAGAAATTGCGTACTGCCGCGGCGATGTTGGTGCGACAGCAAGGCTGTTGAACGCAATGAAGGATGAGTTCAACCGCAATCCAATCAGAGTGCATCCCGATAAGGTTTATTCACCTGCTTCAATCGCCAAAACATACCTCGACGCAATGGAAATCAATCTTCCAAAAGCTCAGTTCAAGGTTCCAAACAAAACACTCGGCATAGTCATGCAAAGCTATTACGGGGGACGTGCGGAATGCCGAATCAGAAAAACAAAAGTGCCTGTCATACAACCGTAAATGCGCTTTTGGGGAATTGGAACGTGCTGAGGGCGAGTTCAGTTTAAGGGCGGAGTTAACGTCGGCCTTTGATGCTTGCACCGCCGGAACAAGGCCAAAGGCAACTCCCGTCGCGAAGGAAACAAACAAGGTATAAGCGAAAATGCGGATGTCGGGTGTGACGTCAAGAACAATCGTGCCCCCGAAGGACGAAATTGCTGAAGCGATCTCGACGACCAAGAGACGGAGTGCCCAGCCCGCCACGGGTAAGCCAAGGGCCCCGGCGAGAATTCCCAGCAGAATGCTTTCGGTCAGCAACTGGCGTATCAGCCGCCAGCGGCCCGCGCCGAGGGTGAGGCGCACGGCAATTTCTTTGCGGCGGGCAAAAGCTCGGGCAAGCAAGAGACTAGCGACATTGGCACACGAGATTAGGAGGAGTAAAGTTACTCCCGCCATCGCGGCAACCACGACAGCCCACAAGTCATGATCAAGCCCTGAAAGGTGGTTGCGACCAGAGGCAACGCCAACGCTAACATTGCGCTCAGCCTCAGGATAGGAGGTGCGTAGCTGCGACGCGAGAACGTTAAGTTCGGCTTGTGCGTCGGAGAGCGAAACGCCCTCCTTCAAACGCCCTTCGGCCAACCCGGCAATCACGACACGACCCTGTAATTCCTGAGCTGTCGTTGCGCTCAAAGCTATTTTTGCGATGATTGGCGCCCAAAGGTCGGGCACGGCTGGGGCAGTAGCTCGGTAATTGAGCGGCGTTACTCCGATCACAGTGAAAGCTACTCCATTTAGGTGGAGCACGGACCCGACGACTTTGGGGTCGGATCGAAATTTCCGCTGCCAGAAATTTCCGCTCATCAGCACAACAGGTGGGGCATTGGGCTTGTCATCCTCAGGTAAAATTATTCGGCCCAAGAGTGGCACAGCGCCGAGCATTTGAAAGTAATTGCCCGAGTAGAAAGAGCAGCCTATTGGCTGAGCACTACCCTGAAGAAGTTGCGGGACGTGGAAACCGACTGCTCCCGCGACGCGGGGTGCAGGTTCAGGGTGGGCGACGGGCAGATCGCTGGAAGTGACTGCCCTGCCGAAGGCAAAGAGCGCGAGGTCGGAAAAAGACTTACTGTGGTCGCGATAGTAGATGTAATCAGGATAAGAGAATCCGCCATGGCGCTCCCCGGGAGCAATGCGAAAGACCACTGTCAGGCTCGCAGGGTCCCTCACGGCTGGAGGGCGCAAAACGAGCGCATCAAAAGCAGTAAAGACGGCAGTGTTCACTGCGATGCCGATGGCAAGAGTGAGGACAGCGACGATGGTGAAGCCGGGATTCTTACGCAACGTACGCATGGCATAGCGTATGTCCTGCCAAAGCATCTCCATTTGGCGACCTCTTCTATGCCGTAAAACAACATTCTTACAGAATTTTGACGAAGAACTCTCGCAGAATTATAAACGTCTCACTGGCAGTAGGCTGCACTGAGTTTATTGACTTTCTCGTTTGATACTAGACCATAGTCTAGACCTATAACACGCTGATCTATCTAACCAAACGAGGAAAACGACTTTGCCCGCGAATCTGGGTTTGTGGAACATGGGATGGTGTCGGCCAATATTCACTTGGACGTATAACGCCGTTACCGGGAAAGTGGATCGGCACGACTAATCGGGCACAAATGTGTGCTGCCGCACAGACACAGTGTGTCTTAGCAGACTCATTTCGAGCAGAGCGTTGCTCGTAAGTTGTGTATTTTCTTGTTGAATTATGGTGCGCGAGTTGCTCCTTCGCTCTATAGGAGGGACTTATATGCATCATAACAACCATCAAACCTTCGTTCGCGGCCAGATATCATGAACGGGTTACAGGCGCGAGCCAAACTCTTATCTGTTTTCCTCACTGCGGTGCTCGCATCAGTCTCAGTTGCGTACGGCGTGTCTCACTACGCCATCGCGGCCTTTGAAGAGATGGACGCGCAGCGAACGGAGGCGATTGTTGCGCAAACCAGGAAAGAGTTTGTTCAGCGCGGGGATGAAGTTGTGAAGCTGGTGCAAAACTTCGCTGAGGCGAACATCACTCTAAGGATGGCAATTGATCTGGCGCAGCCCAAGGCGGATCAATCCCTTTACGCCCACGACGCGATCGGCGCAGTGCAAGATCAACTGTTGGATTTCGTAGAGATCGTAGGTTGGGATGGCACTGTGATTTCTTCTGCGCAATATCCTGCACGTGTGGGCCAAAAGAACGATTGGGTATTGGCGACAAAGGACTGGAATCATTCACCAGCATTTTTGAAGAGAGAGGAACTCCCACATGGCGAAGCTCTTTCGCTCACGGCAGTTCGCTCGGTCACCAGTGGAAACGATAAGCATTTATACATAATCGGTGGCCGCCGCATCGACCGCAATTTCCTGTCGTTGTTGCTCCTTCCTCCCGGCATGCGGGTGCTCCTGTATCGCAGTCTAGAACCAACGTTTGTCCCCGCAGATATCACAGATGCTTCTGGCGGGGTGGCCCAAGCGGACCGCTTTGCGCCGCTCATCGACCAGACTAAAAAGCGTCGGCAATCCTTCGTCCAGACCATCGACTGGACGAGCGACCCTTCCTCCGCCGAAACCTTTCACGTGATGCCCTTAGAGGGACGCAATAGAGAACCCCTCGGTGTGCTGCTCGTGGGAAGTTCGCTTAAAGAGTCAGTCCTGCTGAAGCGGCGTATCCTGCTAATTGCTGCGGGCGTCGCGGCTGCTGCTCTTTTCATCGGATCGCTGATCAGTTTGTGGATCTCCACGCGTATCATTCGCCACGTCGAGACGGGCAGGTCCGCGATCGGCCCGTCAGGATTCGGGCAGTGACGAGGACACTAACCCGCGTTAGCCTGTTCATTCAAGGGATGGAAAAGAGTCACGAGCAATTCTAGCCATGCCCAACTCCTGATAACGCGGTTACCGGAAAAGTGGAAAGGAAATCAGATTTGTACTTTTTGGTTTTTACCGAAGCTGATTGCCATGCTGCATTCTTTTTCCCAAAATGAATTCATGATGCGTGCAAGCCGTCTCCGCAAGTAGCTTAGTTTCAGTGTTTCTACCACCGAAATGCGTCAAAAGCGTTCGCACGCCGTTTTCTCAGACAACGTCCGTGAAATTTCCGATCCGCGCAGTGAAATTAGACGCATTTCCATTTCAACGGCGTTTACATTCCCTAAGAAGCGCTTTCGAGGGGTGTATCACTTTTCCCCGCCTTATAGCCTACCCCCCTCTTGCGTTGACAGGCGAAGAAAAGGCGGCAATACTGGCTTTCCATGATTGGCCAGCTCCGTGGACGCCTCGCCGAAAAACGCCCGAATCAAGTGCTCGTCGATGTCGGCGGGGTCGGCTATCTCGTTCAAGTTCCGCTTTCTTCCTTCGCCGCGCTCGGCGAGCTCCACACTGAAATCACTCTTCTCATTCACACCCATGTCCGCGAAGACGCCCTCGCCCTCTACGGCTTTGTGTCGTCCCGCGAAAAGCATCTTTTCGAGATGCTCCTCTCTGCCTCCGGTGTCGGTCCATCTCTCGCCCTGAAAATTCTGTCCGGCATGAGTGTCGAAGAACTCGTCCCCGCCATTCGCAGCAGCGACTTGGCTCGGCTCACAAAAATTCCCGGCGTCGGCCGCAAAACCGCCGAGCGCATGGTCGTCGAACTGAAGGACAGACTCGAAGCCGTCGTCTTGGAGGCTCAGAAGCCAGCCGCCGCATCCCCCGCCGGAGCGGAAGCCGATGTAATCTCCGCGCTAGTCAATTTAGGCTACGATGCGCGAACTGCTGAGACAGCGGTAAGCGAAGCCCAGCGCGAAGTCGGCACAACGAATTTTGAGCGATTGCTACGCGCCGCCCTGCAGTCGCTGTCCGCGTCCAAAGGTCGCACAACTCATGCCGGCGCATGATCGTGCAGTTGCACGGGCCGACCTTGGTCGCCGGCTTTCTAGAATAAAGCGAAGTCTCAACAATGCCTGACGCCAGCGCAAAACGATCCATGGACCGAAGCGAACAACACAGAATCGTCTCTGGCGCCCCCTACGACGAAGACGCTCGCATCGAAGCCAGCGTCCGCCCGAAACGCCTCGATGAATACATCGGCCAAAAACGCGTCAAAGAGAACATTTCCATCGCCATCGAAGCCGCCCGTAGCCGCGGCGAAGCTCTCGACCACGTCCTTCTCTACGGCCCTCCCGGCCTCGGAAAAACCACGCTCGCCCAGATCATCGCCAACGAACTGCAGGTTCCGATCAAAACGAGCGCCGGTCCCTTGCTCGAACGTAAAGGCGACCTAACCGCGATCCTCACCTCACTCGAAGGCAAGGAAGTGTTCTTCCTGGATGAAATTCACCGTCTCCAGCCCGCCGTCGAAGAAATCCTCTATCCCGCGATGGAAG
>Ga0210390_10003066_pt1 | contig 14462 bp, 14 predicted proteins | sample IncBWH11OmetaG_FD_161050 | JGI IMG/M metagenome (GOLD analysis project Ga0210390, IMG submission 161050) | Forest soil microbial communities from Barre Woods Harvard Forest LTER site, Petersham, Massachusetts, United States - Inc-BW-H-11-O ...
AAAAAGGAGCGGCTATGTCAGACTACAAACATCCCGAAGTTCTCGTCAGCACCGATTGGGTGGCGCAAAATTTGAATTCCCCGGGCTATCGTCTCGTCGAGGTGGATGTCGACACCACCGCCTACGGCAGAGGCCATATTCCCGGCGCCGTGGGCTGGAACTGGCAGACTCAGCTACAGGATCCCGTTCGCCGTGACCTCATCGAAAAATCCGAAATCGAGCGGCTTCTCGGCGACTCCGGCATTTCCAAGGACACTACCATTCTGCTCTACGGCGACAACAACAACTGGTTTGCCGCCTATGCTTTCTGGCAATTGAAATATTACGGCCACAAAGATGTTCGACTCATCAACGGCGGCCGGAAAAAATGGATTGCCGAAGGTCTTCTGCTCACCACCGATCTGCCACACGTGCCGCCCGTAACCTATCGCGCCACGTATCCAGACGAATCCATTCGCGCGCGCAAGGAAGACGTCCTGGAAATTCAGAGCAAGCGGCGCCGCGGCAATCTCGTCGACGTGCGCTCCGTCGATGAATTCACCGGAAAAATCCTCGCGCCTCCGGGGCTTGCGGAAACGGCCCTGCGTGCCGGACACATTCCCGGCGCCGTCAATATTCCGTGGGCGCAAGCCGCCAACGAGGATGGCAGCTTCAAGCCCTACGACGAACTCAAGCAGCTCTACCAATCCAAAGATATTCGTGGCGCCGATGAAACCATCGCCTACTGCCGCATCGGCGAGCGCAGTTCCCACACCTGGTTTGTCTTGAAGTACCTGCTCGGCTACGACAAGGTCCGCAACTATGACGGCTCCTGGACCGAGTGGGGCAATTTGGTCGGTGCACCCATCGTGAACCTGAACGCAGCCTCTGCTCAGGCTGTGCCCGCGTGCCAGAGCGCGTAGGAAGGTCCTCGTTGTGTGCAAGGTGGCAAGGCCCGTGTCATGGCGGTCCTTGCCACCAGAAGTAGAAAGTAAGAAGTAAGAAGTAAAGAAGTAAGAGTTCGGAAAGTAGCAGCAGACTCCGCTTTTTGTAGCGCAGTCACAAATTATGATAGAGATTATGATTTTGGTGGCGATGCCGAAGTGGCTCGAGGCGTCGGTCTGCAAAACCGATCTTAGTGGGTTCAAGCCCCACCGTCACCTCCATTCTTTTCTCTGCGGTAGTCTAAATTAGCGGTCCAGATTGATCTTGAGCAACGATGGCTGGCTTCGCGACGCTGGCAGTTGGACAGGGGGAGCGGCGATTGACCATGCGACGGAGTCGTCGCTCCCCCCTCTTGATTGACGCGCCTAATCTAACATTCTCGAAAATCCAGCAAAGGTTCCCGCAGCGCGGGTGGGCCGACTCTGTAATTTGCCATCGACAGAGTATAGCGCTAGACTGGCCACTCCTTTTTCCTCTGCGAATTCTTCGTGGAGATCAGTCATGCAAGCCAGACCAGCAGTTGTCCCGCGCAAAGCGCCGTATGAAGAGTATGTCTGTAAGGGAAATTCGCCCGAGTGGTTGTGTTACGTGACCGAATGCCTGCAATGCGGCAGGTTCTTTCGATTGAAGTGGCCCGCAGGCGTGGAGAAGTTTGGAGAGACCGACGTGGTGCATGTGGAGTGCCCAAGCTGCGTCTTCGAATTCGCGAAGACTGGCGACAAGCTGTGGGGTTGGGACTTTGCCGCAATGGTCGTAGCAGGTCGCGTGACCAGAGTGGAGGAAATCAAGGTACGGTGACAAGCTTCGTACTGTCACTTCTGCCGATTCCGCGCTCATTGATTCACAGATTGTTTGAGCGAGTTTGAGAGAACTAATCAAAAGGAGTTGTCGGTGCCTAAAGATGACGCAGAGGATCAGCACGCCAAGCGCGAAAAATTGCTGACAAAGAGAAATGAACTTTATGAGCGCTTCCTGCGAACCCCGGGAGCTATTCACTTGGCGACTGAAATTAAAGCTCTCGACGACAGAATTTCAGACTGTACCGAGCTAATCCGCCGCAAGAGAGAAGCGGATAAATAGAGCTTGCCCTAACCCCATAGCAGCTTCGCAATTTTGATTGACACTACTTCCGCTGAGGCGTACCTTTTACCGATCAATTTATCCACATAAGTCGCTAACGACAGGAGTGGTGTGCTATGGCAAACCCGGCGCTGCCTGAGAATTGCACAAAAGGTCTCGAAGAGCTGCCCGCAGCCGAACAATGCAAACAGCACGGGCTGAGGAACATCCGGGCCATGTGGCCGCAACTGATCGAGCACTGCCGCGCAGTCGAAGAACCGGAGCCAGACTCCGCTCAACTACTGGAATGGGAAGCTAAGTTTCTAGATTCAGCCGAGATCGAATCGTGGACAGAGCACTTTCGCCTGTAGCGCAAGAGCGGCGCCATTTTTCGAATAGGGCCGCGCTGAATCGTTTGCGGTTGGCACAAGCCTACCTGGACAGCGTCAATCGTCGATCTGCCGTAGCCTCTTTCGAAGCCTGTAAGCGCCAACGGACATAGGTGGTCTCTTCGGCGTTGGTTGCGAGTCCGTCGCCGCTAGTTCCAAGTCGCCGCGTTCCGCGGCTCTGGTGATCGCACGATACAAATCAGCTTCGTCGGGTATTTGCGCTTTCGTGTTCTTCATTTTATTACTCAAACGACAGTTCTGAACGCCGCTCAAAAGTGTGCTGGGCGATTAATCCGCCGAAAAACCGCCAGCGCGGGGAATCTATGAACACAAGCAGTCTCCGATTGCTGCCGCGAAATCGAAATACGAAATAGCGTGTAACGACAAACCGATGAAGTTGTAGCAAGTGGATGCGGGCCGCAACCGATAAAGAATGCCCAGTCGGCGGCTACGTTCATAGCTACAGCGTTTCCCGTATTGTGACTCTCTTGGCTCCAGATATGCTTCGATGTTCTGGATAACGGAGCTTACTTGGCCGAGCACTTCTTGGATCCGCCAGTTCCAATTGACCGGCACCGCAGCGAGCTAACTCTGTCGCGGGCCGAGCGCGGCATTTTAGTCGAAACCAGGATTCCTCTCTTTAGCTCGGATCTGGGGCCCCTATAAGCATGCGCTACGTACACATTCTCTTGTTCGCCTGTCCCGGATGCAATTTACCTGTCGTCATCGATCGCGTTACCGAAGCCGTGAATATGGACAGCGTGGACACTGAAGCTATTCGATTAGTTTGCAACTACTGCGGATTAGCCTCCGGCGCAAATGCGAAAACCGCAAAGAAACATTTTGTCGAGGAGTGGCCCGAGTAACGAAAGTAGGGCCGCAAACCTTGCTTTGCCAAACAAAAAAGCCGTCATTCCGAACGGAGTCCGCGCAGTGAGGACCGCCGCCCCTTTCCGCGCTTTTTGCGGAAAGAATTCCTCTTCGTTTCCTCAATGTCCATAACCCCCCGCGATCCACCGCCTTGCCCCTCCCTCGCCATGGCGGCTATAATTCACCTCGTCGTTGCGCAGAATGCCTCAATCGCAATCACCCCACCCACGCGTGAGCAGCGCAGACAAACCCCGCAGAACTTTCCTGAAGCAATCGCTAATCTCCGGCAGCATTCTGATCTCCGGCCTCCACAAACTCCCCTGGTCGCAGGCCGACCCTAATTTAGATGCCCTCCGCGGGGGCAGCAAAGTTGGCATCTTGTCATTCGCCGACGAAGGTAAAGTACCCGTCGGCCAACTCCTCGGAGACGAACTCGATGGTCGCCTCTTTGCAGACCTCTCTTTGTTGACCCCGGAAAATCCAATCACCCCCACCAACGATTTCTATATTCGAACGCGCGCCTCGAAACGTCTGGATACCATGAAACCGTGGTCTATCCAATTGGGCGGCCTCATCGAAAAACCCGCCACGCTGCGCGCTGTTGACGTGGGAAAAATGGCCCGGCCCATGGGGCTGCACCTCATGGAGTGCGCCGGCAATTCCCGCAGCGCGCATTTCGGAATGCTCAGCGTCGCCGACTGGCACGGCGTCCCCATACAAGAAATTCTGCAAGACACCAAACCAACCTCACCCAGCGCCCGCGTATTGATCTCCGGCTTCGACCAATACTCCTCCGAATCCAGAAGCTCCGTCCCCGGGGCCAGTTGGATCTTCACATCCGAGCAACTGAAAACTTCCGGTGCGTTTCTAGCCACAAAAATGAACGGCCAACCTCTGACTCCAGATCACGGTGCGCCCGTTCGCCTGTTGATCCCTGGCTGGTACGGCTGCGCATGTATCAAGTGGGTCAACGAAATTTCGCTCGTGCCCGATGACGCCCCCGCCACTTCGCAGATGCAGGAATACGCCAGTCGTACCATGCAGACCGGCGTGCCTGTCCTGACCAAGGATTACCGTCCCGCGCTGATCGATCTCGCCGCCATGCCCATTCGCATCGAAAAATGGTTTGTCCGCGGGAAAATCAAATTTCGTGTAGCAGGGATTCAATGGGGCGGCTCCAGTCCCATCGAAGGTCTGGAAATACGCTTCAACGCCAAAGAAAACTTCGTGCCCATCGAAGACTTCCAGGCATCCGCAAACGATCAGTGGCGCTTCTGGAGCCACGTCTGGAGCCCGCAATCCTCCGGAAAATATTTCATCCAGCTGCGCCCGAAGAGCCCAAACGCAATAGCGCAACGATTAAATTCTGGCTACTACGAGCGCATAGTTGAGATCACAAATCTCCCGTAGCGCCGCGTCTTCAGGCCGGCATTCTGGGGTAATCGCGATCCTCGGGTAATCGTTCCAATTTTCTATTTTCAAATTTCCATCCGCCTCCGTATACAATGCATTCCACAAGGAGCAATCTATTGAGCGACCCCACAAGCCTTCCCGCGAACGATCCGCTAAGCCCGCAATCGGATCCACCCATACAGCTGTCAGCTAAATCGGGGCCGTCCACACTTTATAAAATCTTCTTCGGCCAAGACGGCCTTCGCGCCGGCTGGGGCCTTCTCATCTTCATTGTGCTGATGTTCGCATTTCTCAGCAGCATGACGGCGTTCCTCAAGTTCACGCATCTCGCCCCCAAACCGAATCCCGCCCAATCCGAAATTGGCCCTACCTTCGGCTTCTACGCCGAATTTCTCCCGTTCCTTATCACTCTCCTCGTCACCTGGATCATGTCGAAAATTGAAAAACGTCCGAACGGTGTCTACGGTCTGGGCGGCCAGCGCCCGCTGTCTTACTTCTTCGCGGGCCTCGCTTGGGGAGTCACGTGTCTCTCGCTCTTGATCTTCACGCTCTGGAAAACCAGTCTGCTCGTCTTCGACGCCCGCTTGCTTTCCAGCACTGTAGCGCTGCACTACGCCTTGATCTGGCTCTTTGGTTTTCTCATGGTTGGCCTCCTGGAGGAATATCTGACGCGAGGCTACCTGCTCTTCACGCTCACTCGCGGCCTCGCAGGAATTTATGCCAGGCTTTTTAAGACGCCGCACAGCAAGGCGCTCGGTTTTTGGACCGCGGCGGTCATTCTTTCCGTCCTCTTCGGTCTCGGTCACCGCAAAAATCCCGGAGAGTCCCCCATCGGTCTGCTCTCCGCCGGTCTCGCCAGCCTTGTTTTCTGCCTCAGCCTCTGGCGCACCGGGTCGCTCTGGTGGGCCATCGGCTTCCACACGTCGTGGGACTGGGCGCAATCCTTTCTCTACGGCGTCGCAGACAGCGGGCTCATGGTCGAGCACCATCTGGTAGCCACGCACGCCGTTGGCAAACCCCTCATGAGCGGCGGCACCACGGGCCCGGAAGGCAGTGTCTTCGTCCTTCCCATACTCGCCATCGTTTGCCTCATCATCATATTCACCCTCCCCCGCACCAACTACGGCGACACCGCCTCCGCTTGACGCGCTAGACCCCGGGTGCCCCACACGCCGCAGTTGCGTGTGGGGTCTCGGGTTCCTTAGATGGCACAGGCGCTCCTGCCTCTGCTCCTGGGTTTCATACCGTTGACTTTCATGCCCGCGGCCAGCCTTCCCCAAAAACAAAACTCCCGTCATTCCGAACCAAGTTCGCGAAGTGCGGAATCCCTGTTCGATCGCTCCCTCAAACCCCCAATGTGCCCTATCCACCGCTAACCAACTCTGAGTCCGTAAGCGTGGGCCTTGGGTTCATGTAGTGGCGGGTCTTTAGACCCGTGTCTCTTGGGTTTTCCCCTCAACATTCAACAACCCACAAAAAAAACATTGTCATCCCAAGGAGTCCGCAACGAAGGATCTCAACCCCCGCGTCTTGCCAACAACCCCTCGCAATCTCGGGTGCTGCTGTTGTACGGCCCGCCGTCCGAGACGGGCCGTTCTCACAACGTTTGACGCTCTCGCCGCCCATCGCTAGACTCGATTCCTCTCAGGAGGAATTATGGCCACCGCTGTTTCCGTGCGCGTCTTCAAAAACTTCATCAATGGGGAATGGGTCGCTTCCACCGGCGGCAAAACCCACCTGAATCACAATCCAGCCAATACCGCAGAAATCGTCGGCGAATTCCCGCTCTCCAGCCAAGCCGATATCGACGCCGCTGTCTCCGCCGCGCGTGAAGCCTACAAAACCTGGCGTCTCGTTCCCGCTCCCAAGCGCGCCGGAATTCTCTTCCGCGTCGCCGAAATTCTCGTTAAGCGCAAGGAAGAAGTTTCTCGCGACATGACCCGCGAAATGGGCAAAGTCCTCGCCGAAACTCGCGGCGACGTCCAGGAAGCCATCGACATGACCTATTACATGGCGGGCGAAGGACGCCGCCTCTTCGGTCAGACCACGCCTTCCGAGCTCCCCAATAAATTTGCCATGAGTGTTCGCCAGTCCGTCGGCGTCTGCGGCCTGATCACGCCATGGAATTTTCCTATGGCCATTCCGTCCTGGAAAATGATGCCCGCGCTCATTTGCGGCAACACGGTTGTGCTAAAGCCCGCCGAAGACACTCCACTCTCTTCCTATCACCTCGTCGAAGCCATGGCCGAAGCAGGTCTTCCTCCCGGCGTCGTCAATCTCGTCAGCGGCGATGGCCCGGGAGCAGGCGCGCCGCTTTCCAGCCATAAAGATGTTCCGGTCGTCAGTTTCACCGGGTCGACATCCACCGGCCGCATCATTGCGCAAATCTGCGCGCCCGATTTCAAGCATTACAGCCTCGAAATGGGCGGGAAAAACATCATCCTCGTTTTGGACGACGCGAATCTCGATCTCGCAGTCGACGGCGCCATCTGGGGCGGTTTCGGCACCACCGGCCAGCGCTGCACCGCGGCCAGCCGCATCGGCGTCCACAAATCTCTCTACAAGGAATTCATCACGCGCTTCGTCGACCGCTCCAAGAAACTGAAAATCGGCAACGGCCTCGATTCCTCCACCGATATGGGCCCGGTCATCAACGAGCAGCAACTCCAAACGGTGATGAGCTACGTCGAAATCGGCAAAAAAGAAGGCGCAAAACTGCTCACCGGGGGCCATCGTCTTGATCAAGGCGATTACGCCAAAGGCTGGTTCCACGAGCCCACTGTCTTCGGCGATTGCGATCCTAAAATGCGCATCGCCCAGGAAGAGATCTTCGGCCCTGTCGTTTCCGTGATCCCCATCGACAATCTTCAGCAGGGGATTGAAGTGGCCAACGGCGTCCCCTACGGCCTCTCCGCTTCCGTCTACACGCGCAACGTCAACGCTGCCTTCGCCGCCCTGCGCGATCTCTACACCGGCATCGTCTATATCAACGCCCCCACCATCGGTGCGGAAACGCATCTCCCCTTCGGCGGCACCAAGCAAACCGGCAACGGCCACCGCGAAGCCGCCATCGCCTCCATCGATTTCTTCACCGAATGGAAATCCATCTACATCGACTATTCCGACAAACTCCAACGCGCCCAAATCGATAACAATTAGCCCGCGATTTTGTAGCGCTGGCTTTTCATGTCAGCCTCTTGCCTGCAAACTGTTAGAATAGAAAGTATGGCTGAGGCTACTCTTTCTTCCAGAAATCAGGCCGTCATTCCGAGTGGCGTCCGCAAAGCTTTGGGTATAAAGCCGGGAGATAAGCTGCTTCTGGTGGTTCGCGAAAACCATCTGATCGTAATGCCGAAGTCGAAGTCGTTCGCGAAGGCCCTTAAGGGCATAGCGCGCGCCTTTATCCGAAGAAATATCTTCAAAAGGAACGCGATCGTTGGGAATAAGTCCGGTTTGGATGATCTCCTTTGACGCCGCTTGACAGGCTTCCTAAAATGGTAGTTAGCACCCACTGAGGAGTGCTGCTTATGCGTTACCCAGCTCTTCAGGATCGCCGCAATCGCCAGGTTCTTGCCGGTATCGTCCGGACATACATCGAAACGGGCGAGCCGGTATCTTCGCGCGCGGTTTCCAGGCGCTTTGAAGAGCCACTGAGCACGGCCACCATCCGCAGCGTGATGGCCGACCTCGAAGATGGCGGCTACCTTTATCAACCGCACACATCCGCCGGTCGCGTTCCTACAGCCGCGGCCTATCGCTTCTTTGCGCAAGAAATTGGCTCGCAAGCCACGTTGAGCGTCGAAGACCGCGAGTGGATCAGCCGCGAAATGGCCAGTGGGTCTACCCCGGAACAAATCACCGAACGTGCAGGCCACGTGTTGGCGGAAGTGTCGAAAGGGCTTGGCATCGTGGTTTCGCCTCCGTTGCGCAGGGCCATCCTGGAACACGCGCGCATGTGGCTGATCCCCGACGGCCGCGTCGTCGTCGTACTCATTTCGCCCGGTGGCAACACACGCGACAAAGTCCTGCGTCCGCCCCGGCTTTTCACTCAAGAAGAACTGGACGCTACCGCCGATTTCCTGAATCGCCATTACTCCGGCTGGACGCTCGAAGCGATTCGCGCCGATCTGCTGCAAAAATTGGCCAACGAACGCGAACGCTACGAAAGCATCGCTCACAGCGCCCTGACTCTCTGCGATCCCACAATTCTGGGCGAAAGCCCGCAGTCGCAAATATATGTTGAAGGCACCGCGCAGATCGTCACCGCCCCGGGATTTGCGGACCAAGCGCAATTGGGCGAACTGCTCGCGGCCATCGAGGAAAAACATCGCCTCATCACCGTCCTCAACTCCTGCATTGAAACGCCAGAGCCTGTCTTCGTGCAGATCGGCGTGAAGGAAATATCCCAAATCGGCGAAAACATTGCGCTGATTAGCGCGCCATATTCCACTCACGACCGGTCCCAGGGTTCTCTTGGTATTCTCGGTCCAACGCGCATGCACTACGAACGCGCCATGACCGCGGTCGCTTATGTCGCCCAGCTTTTTAGCGAGGCTTTGAGTAAAATTGATTAGTGTGGCCATCCCAGAATTGAGGAAGCGTTATGAAGGACCCCGAATTTGACGTCAACCCGCCTCAGGACAACGGCGAAGCCGAAGACTCTTCGCGCGAAGACGCCGACGCTAGAAAGCTCTCGTTCGAGCTGGAAGAAATGCGCCAGTCGCTGGTTCGCCATCAAGCGGACTTCTCGAATTTCCGCAAGCGTGCCGAAAAAGAAAATCGCGAAGCGGGCCAGCGTGCCACTGCTCGCATCATCGAGCAACTCATTCCCATCGTGGACGGCTTTGAGCATGCCCTCGCCGCGCATCGCGAACCGCAATACGAGGGTTACCGCAAAGGCTTTGAGTTGATCTACAAGCAGTTGATCGACAATCTCGCGCGCCTTGGCGCCGAACGCGTCGATCCACAGGGCAAGCCATTCGATCCCCATCTTCATCAAGCCGTGGAGCGCTCGGAAACCACCGGGCATCCCGATGGCACGATTCTCGAGGTTTATCAGCCCGGCTATGTTTATCATGGACGCGTCTTGCGCCCTGCCATGGTCCGAGTAGCGGTTCACCCGGGTTCTGCATCGAACATAGCTGCAAACTAACTGACTATGCCCCGATCCCAACAGCGCGATTTTTACGAAGTTCTAGGCGTCAGCAAAACCGCTTCCATCGAGGAGATTAAAACCTCCTATCGAAAAGCGGCTTTACAGTGGCACCCCGACCGCAATCCCCAGAATAAGGAAGAAGCCGAAATCCGTTTTCGCGAGTGCACCGAGGCTTACAGCATTCTCAGTGACGCACAAAAACGCCAGATTTATGACACCTACGGCCACGCGGGTCTCGCCCGCGCGGGCGGCGCTTCCGATTTCAATGAAACCATCTTCCAGGATTTCCATGACATTTTCGGAGACTTCTTCGGCTTCGAGGATCTCTTTGGCGGTGGCCGCCGCGGCGGCCGCACTCGTGTTCAGCGCGGCGCCGATCTTCGTTATGACATGACGCTCAGCTTCGAAGAAGCGTCGATGGGCATCAACACAAAAATCCGCGTTCCGCGCCAGGAATATTGCGAAGCTTGCAACGGCACCGGCGCGAAAAAGGGAACTGGCGTCGTGGCCTGCCAGACCTGCGGCGGCCGCGGGCAGCTGATTTATCAGCAGGGATTCTTCACCATCAATCGTACTTGCCCAGGGTGTCAAGGCGCGGGACAAATCGTCAAGGAGCGTTGCCCGGAATGCCGCGGGCAGGGTCGCGTCGACCGCGAGCGCACCATTGAACTTCGTATCCCGCCCGGCGTGGACACCGGCACGCGCCTGCGCGTCCAGGGCGAAGGCGAACCCGGCCCAAATGGTGGTCCTGCCGGCGACCTCTACGTCGTCCTTGATGTCAAAGAGCACAGCTTCTTCGAACGTCGCGGCGCCGATCTCTACTGCACAATTCCTCTTAGTGTCGCGCAGGCTTCACTGGGGACGGAACTTCAGGTTCCCGGCCTGGTTGATGAGGAACGCTTAAAGATTCCCGAAGGCACGCAAAGTGGCGCCGTATTCCGCATCAAGGGCAAAGGACTGTCCGATCCGCACGGCGGTGGAAGGGGCGATTTGTACTACCACGTCCGCGTAATCACGCCAACAAAACTAACCAAAGATCAGCGCAAACTCATGGAGCAACTCCACAACACCCTGAAAGTAGACAACAAACCCGCCGAGCGCGGCTCCTCCCTATTCGACAAAGTAAAAGACATCTTTGGCTGACCTTGGAGTGCGGCGGCCCAGCCGCCGCTTTTACGATCTAAACCAAACCACAAAATCATGTCAGCGCCGCCCATCCCAGGTGCTCCCCTCTGAGCGCCGTCAGCGAAGAGTGGGGCATGGTTTCCAATACCTCGATCCGGGTGCCCCAAACGCCGCAGTCGCGTGTGGGTCTTGGGTTTCTTCTTCTAGGGGGTCGCAGCTTCAGCTCCGACATCGAGCCGACCGACCGTCGGGCTTCAGTCCCTGAAGAATCCTCTCCTTCGACACAAGGAATAACAAATAAAAAGCCGCGTGATTCCGAGCGGAGTCCGCGAAGCGAGGAATCCCCGGGCCCTCGACGCACCTCCCCACCTTCACCTCCAGCCCAATTCATGCCAACATAACCTCACTCATGCGCCGCCGCTTCTTCGTCGACCAATTCGATGACCAACACGCCTTCATGCTAGGCGAACCCGCCCACCATCTCGGCCGTGTCCTCCGCGCGCAACCCGGCCAACTCTACGAACTCAGCGACGGTACCTCGGTCTGGTTAGGCCGCATCGACATCGTCACCCGTAATCGCATCGATTTTGCCCTCCTCGAAAAGCTCCCCGGCTATGTTCCCGAACTCCAAACCACGCTGCTCCTCTCCGTAGTGAAATTCGACGCCTTCGAATGGGCCATCGAGAAAGCCACCGAGCTCGGCGTCGCCCGTATTATTCCCCTAGCCTCAGCTCGCAGCGAAAAAGCCCTCTTCGCCGCTGCCGCAAAACGCGCCGAGCGCTGGAAAAAAATCCTCCTCGAATCTTCCCAGCAATCTCGCCGAGTTCAGCTACCGATACTCGATCCGCTCGCGAAGCCAGAAGCCGCGTTCAACTCCTCCGACGAAGGCGTTCGCATCCTTCTCTCCGAATCTCCCGACGCGCCTTCGCTCCGCAACGCTCTTTCTGGCGTTCGTGAATGCACCGTCGTCCTCGCCATCGGCCCGGAAGGCGGCTGGACCGATCCGGAATTCGCCGGTGCCCGCGCCGCCGGCTTCCACGAAGCATCCCTCGGAAAGCTAATCCTTCGCACCGAAACTGCCGTTGTCGCCTCGCTCGCCGCGATAAACTTCGCCCTCTCAGCGGATTGACAAGCATCCGAACGCGCCATTTTTTCGTCTAATAAAGCCCGGGTTACGAAACTTCCTTCGGCCTCGCCGCGCACCAGGAAGCTCGCAACTCGAATCCAATCGTTTGCGCCCGCTGACTTGCCGTCGCTTTCATTTCGCGACTGGCATAAAATCTGGACGCCGTGTTATAACTAAGAGGCAGTACGAGATGATCAAACCTGACGAGAACAACATCCCTTCTCCACAAGGCGATTCACCCACCGCCACCTCATCTCCTTTGGCATCTGCGCCTTCTCACTCCGTCGCAAAAGAACAATCGCCTACTCCGTCGCACCAGCTTCTGCGCCACGAAATTCGCGTCTGGACGCGCGATCTCCTCATCGCCATCGGTCTCGCCCTGGTCATCATTGTCTTCCTTTATCAGCCTGTGAAGGTCGAAGGCACCAGCATGGCCCCGCTCCTCTCCGATCAGGAGCGCATCTTCATCAACAAATTCGTCTATCGCTTCGAGCCTATCGATCGCGGCGACGTCGTCGTGTTCTGGTATCCCCTCGACCGCTCCAAATCTTTTATCAAGCGCGTCATCGCCCTTCCCGGTGAAAGCGTGGAAATTCGCCGCGGCATCGTTTATGTGAACGGCAAGGAAATCACGGAGCCCTACGTTCCGACGCAATACGCCGACGTCAGCGATTACGGCCCGACTGTCGTTCCGCGCGGCAGTTATTTCGTCATGGGCGATCACCGCATCAGTTCCAATGATTCTCGCGTGTTCGGACCGGTCTCCAGCCAGTTCATCTACGGCCGCGCTGTTTTTGCCTACTGGCCCGTGGACCACTTCGGTTCCTTGTCCACAACCGAGGCCAGCGACAAATGACGTTTGACGGAGGATACACTGACGGACGTTCAGCACAGAACTGCCACACTCGCGCTCGAGGACGGGCGCGTATTTAACGGCCGTGCGGCTGGCGCCATCACCCGCCGCGGCGGCGAAGTCGTTTTTAACACCAGCCTTACCGGATACCAGGAAGTTTTCACCGATCCCAGCTATGCCGGGCAGATCGTGTGTCTCACTTATCCGCATATCGGCAATGTCGGTGCGAATCTCGATGACGAGGAGGCTTCTCGGCCCTACATCGAGTCTCTGATCGTCCGCGAATTCTCTCAGATCGCTTCCAACTGGCGCTCTGGCGAAACCGCGCAGCTTTATCTTAATCGCCACAAAATTCCGGTCATTTGGGATATCGATACGCGCGCGCTCGTTCTCCACATTCGCAAGATGGGAGCTCTTCGCGGCATTGTCGCCACCGACGGCACGCCCGCCGATCAACTGATCTTCGAAGCCAAGCAGCTTCCGCACATGGCCGGCCTCGAACTCGCCAGCCGCGTCAGCTGTTCCAAAGCTTATGATTGGCAGAAGGGCTCCATCGACCTTGCCACTTCTCCATGGGCTGAACAGATGGGAGAGTCCGGTTCAGCGCCTGAAGAATACAAATTTAAAGTGGTCGCCTACGATTTCGGTATCAAGCAGAACATCCTGCGCCTGCTCTTCGATCATCACTGTGAAGTCACCGTCGTTCCAGCAGCCACGCCCGCGGAAGATGTTCTGAACTTCAAGCCCGATGGCGTCTTCCTCTCCAATGGTCCCGGTGATCCGGAACCTGTCACCTACGCCCACGAAAATATTCGCAAACTCTCCGGCAAGGTCCCTATTTTCGGAATCTGTCTCGGTCATCAACTCTGCGGACTCGCCCTGGGCGGCAAAACCTTTAAACTGAAATTTGGCCACCACGGCTCAAACCATCCGGTAAAAAATCTTCTGACCAATCAGGTGGAAATCACCGCGCAGAATCACGGCTTCTGCGTAGACCCCGAATCGCTACCCTCCAGCGCAGTCGAAGTCACGCACCTCAATCTCAACGACCACACCAACGAAGGCATGCGCCACAAAAACATGCCCCTCTTCACCGTGCAGTATCACCCCGAAGCCTCCCCGGGTCCGCACGATTCCCACTACCTCTTCACCCAATTCACCGACATGATGAAAGAGTTCGCCCAACCCGGGAGCTCCCGCGGATGAACAACGGTTTTCGTCAGGGTACAGCTCTAGTCGTGCCGTCAAGGCGCCGGATGCCCCACCCTCGTTTTCTGAGGGTGGGTCTTGGGGATGCGGGTACCCCGCGTGCCGGGATAGCGTGCACGTTATTGGCGTTGCCGCCCCTCTGTCGTGGCGGGTCTTCAGACCCGTGTTTTTCTCCTTGCGCCCTGAGGACTGATGCCTAAACGCAAAGACATCCGCAAAATTCTCATCCTTGGCTCCGCTCTTATGGTGCCTCTGGGAGGCTTAGGACTTGCGTCGCAGGCACCAAATCAGGAAAAACGGAACGAAGAGCAACGCACGTGCGGAGTAGTCGGAAGGTTG
>Ga0210390_10003067_pt1 | contig 14458 bp, 12 predicted proteins | sample IncBWH11OmetaG_FD_161050 | JGI IMG/M metagenome (GOLD analysis project Ga0210390, IMG submission 161050) | Forest soil microbial communities from Barre Woods Harvard Forest LTER site, Petersham, Massachusetts, United States - Inc-BW-H-11-O ...
CGAACTCCTGCCGCGGCTGCAAGGAGAGCATGTCGATCTGCTGCGCCTCGGCGGTGGCAAGCGCGGCGGCGACCAGCCCTGGTGCGGCGCGGACGTCGGCATCGACAAAGCAGAGCCATTTCCCTTCGGCGAGTGCCGCGCCGCGCCAGCACGCGTGCGGCTTGCCGGCCCATCCGTCGGGCAGCGGACCGGCCTCGATCAGCCTGATCCTGGGGTCGCCCACGGCGCACCGCCGGGCCGCCGCCGGGCCGCCGTCTTCGGAGCCGTCGTCGACGACAATGATTGCGGACCCGGCCGACAGGCCGGTCTGCCCCGACAGCCCCGCGAGGCAGCGCTCGATGTTGGCGATCTCGTTCCTGACCGGCACGATGACCGAGACCGAGGGTAAGGCATCCGAAGCGTTGGCCGCCGCGACCGCGGCCTGCCGGTAGCTGCGGAATTGTCGCAGCACCCGCGCGAGCAGGCCGGTGACCAGGACCGCCCACGCCGCGCCCCAGATCAGAACGGGCATTCGGCCCCGGCGACGGCGCGCTTTCCTGCGGCCGCCCGCGTGCGATGTGCGGCATAGCGCGCCAGCAAGGTCGCGCGGGAGATCCACAGCTCGTGGCGATCCCTGAGGAAAGGTTGGCGGGGCAGCGCCGCGGGATTGAAGGCGCGCGTCAGGCCCCACAGCACGAAGCACTCGCCGAGGGCGTGAAGCCGGACGAGAAACGTCTCATCCGTCGGCACCCGCTCAAAGCCGTAGCGTTGAAAGACGCGGCCGACCTGCGCCGCGCCGCGGCGCGCCGGCAACGCCGTCTCGGCGCGCACCGCTCGCACCGTTCGCCAGTTCGGCTCGCGCTCGACATATTCCGACAATGCCCGCAGCGAGCTGGTGACACGGTCCCGCACCGCGCAAGCCCAGGCGAGGTCGGGCCCCTTCGCCGAATAGCGGGGCAGGTGCTCGTTCCAGAAGTGCAGTGTCCCGACCAGCTCCCCCGCCTCGATGCGAGTCCCGTCGGCGAGCAATGTCGGAGCGCGCGCCTGGTCGAGCCCGACGCGCAAAACGCAGCCGGGATCGTCGCTGAACTCATATATCCCGTAATAAGAGCGCAGCAGCGAATCGGCCCACCCGACCGATCCGGTCCAGAACTCGTCTGGCCAAGCAGCCGAGGCGCTGCGCAGCGCGGCGGCAAAGCCCATTGCGGAGGTGGTTGCGTCCGCCGTCATCGCGCAACCATGACAAGCCCGTCGAGCCGAGGCTCCGGCGCCCTGCTCATCGCATGTCCTCCCGCGGCCGCTTCGGCTCTGCCTCGCGGCGCCGCCGCCGGCCGATTCCGCAGGTAAGTTTGCGGTTCCAACGGCAATCAAATTAAATAGTTCCGCCGAATAAGACAAATACACTCAAGGTAATATTGGGCCGGGAACCGTCTATTCGAACGGTGCGGCCGGCGCGCTGCCGCGGTCCCCGAGCACGTCCTCGACATAGATCATCCGGATCATGACCAGCGCGGCGGCGACGAGGGGGGTCGCGAACAACAACCCAAGAAACCCGGCCAGAACCATCAGGATGATCTGCGCCGACAAGGTCAGGGCCGGCGGCAGATGGACGACGCGCCGCTGCACCAGCGGCACAAGAATATATCCCTCGACCAGGTGAACGCCGATGTAGAGCGCCACTACGTAGACCGCCAGCATCAGGTCTAACGAGGCGGCAATCACGACGGTCGGGATCGCGGCGGCGATGCTCCCGATGTACGGGACAAAGATCATGATCCCGGCAAGAAATCCGAGGGCCAATGGCAATGGCACGCCGAGCAGCCACAGCCCGAGCGCCACCATCATGCCGAGCACGGTCATCGAAAACAGCCGGCCCAGCATCCAGTAGCACATGGCACTCGCGGCCTCGTGCAGGATCTCGGCGGCGCGCGGCCGGCGCGCGGGGGCCACCAGCGAGAGCAGCCCGCGGGCGTAACGGCCGGTTTCCGCCGCCACATAGAGCGCGACAAAGACGACGACCACAAACCCGCCGACGACCTCCACCAGGTTGGCCGCCACGCCGAACACGCTTTGCAGCATGCTCGCGGGAGACGTCTGCAAGCGCCCGGCGTCGATGTGCTGCAGCACGGTGCGGCCGAGGTGCGACCCGGTGATCATATGCCCGACCTTGACCGCGGCGGCCGGCAACTGCACCGAGAGCTGGTTGATCTGCTCGACGATCGACTGCGAAAAGAACCAGCCGCCGCTGGCGAAAAACCCTACGATCAGCAGCACCACGACGAGCAACGCCCAGCCGGCCGGGAGCCGGGTGAGGCGGCTCAGCCCGTCAGCGGCGCGCCGCAGGCAGATGCCGAACAGCACCCCGGCGAAGATCACCAGGTCGACCTTGACCGTCAGCCACAGGAACAAGACGGCGAGCGCCACGAGGGCGAGGTTGGTCAGCGCCCGCGCGACGCTCGCCTCCGGCGCCAGCCGGCGCATGTCGGGGCGCCAGATCTGTCGTTTGGAGGCGGTCGGCATCGCGGCCGGCGCGGCAAAGCGCGACTTTGAAGAAGGCGCCATGACTAGCCGCGTCGCGCTTCGATAACCTCGCCGCCATAACGGGTGGCGCAATCCGTATTGTCCAGACGCAAAGCTGTTACCTCGGCCCGGCCGTCGCCTGGCGCTCCTTCGCTGTCCTTCTAACAACAGGGCTCGCCGCGAGTTGCCCACGGGCAGTTGCCACGCGCCGCCCGCGGAACAATCGGCAATCGCCGCCGTTTTGCCTCGGCCTCGCTTTCAGGAGATCAGCATGCCGCAAACCGTCGTTATTACCGGGGCATCGGCCGGGGTCGGGCGCGCCACGGCGCATGCCTTTGCCGAGCGCGGCGCGCGGGTCGGGCTGATCGCCCGCGGAACCCAGGGGCTGCAGGCCGCCGCGGCGGAAGTCGAGGAGCGTGGGGCGAAGGCGCTGGCCCTGCCGCTTGACATGGCTGACCCGGATGCCGTCGAGGCCGCGGCCCAGCGCGTCGAAGACCAGTTCGGCGCGATCGACATCTGGGTCAATTGCGCGATGGCGACGATCTTTGCCCCGTTTCACCGGATTTCGCCGGAGGAGTATCGCCGTGCCACCGAGGTGACCTATCTCGGTTTTGTCTACGGCACGATGGCGGCTTTGAAGCGAATGCGGCCGCGCAACCGCGGCGCCATCGTCCAAGTCGGCTCCGCCCTCGCCTACCGCGCAATACCGCTGCAGTCGGCCTATTGCGGCGCCAAGTTCGCGATCCGCGGCTTTACCGACAGCGTGCGCACCGAATTGCTGCACGACGGGGTCGACGTGCGGCTCGTCATGGTTCAGATGCCGGCGCTGAACACGCCGCAATTCAACTGGGCGCGCAACAAGATGAGCCGCCGGCCGCAGCCGGTGCCGCCAATCTTTCAGCCCGAGGTTGCCGCTCAGGCGATCGTCTATGCCGCCGGTTCGCGGCGCCGGGAGGTTTGGGTCGGACGCTCCAGCGTGCAGGCGATCGTCGCGAACAAGTTCTTTCCCGGGTTGCTCGACCGCTATCTCGCCAAGAGCGGCTACACGAGCCAGCTCACCGAGGAACCGGCCGAGCCCGGCCAGCCGGACAATCTCTTCGATCCGGTGCCGGGCGACCCCGACACCCACGGCCGGTTCGACAGCCGTGCGGCGAGCGTCTGCCCGCAATTGTGGGCGACAGAGCATCGCGGGGCGCTGATCGCCGCCGCCCTGACCGCAGCCGGGGTCGTCGCGACCATGCTGGTCGGGGCAAAACCCCTGGCGCGGCAAATAGAGTAACGCGCAGCGGGAACCGACACCGGACCCCTTCGTTTAAGCTCCGCGGTCGACAAGGCCGCGCCGCGGAGGTCTCGGGTGGCGATCTTCGGACCGAGAGCCAACCTGCTTATGAACGTGGCGCTGCTCTCGACGGCGGGTTTGTTCGCAGCCTTGCTGCTGGCGATCTGGGTGGTGCCGGTGATGGGGTACAACACAGAGGACCGCTACAGTCCGCCGCAACCGGTCCCGTTCAGCCATAAGCACCACGTCAGCGGGCTCGGTCTCGACTGCCGCTATTGCCACACGACCGTCGAGATTTCCCAGAACGCGGGCATCCCGCCGACCGAGACCTGCATGACCTGCCACTCGCAGATTTGGACGAATGCGGGAATCCTGGCGCCGGTCCGGGAAAGCTTCGCCGACAACCGGCCGTTACGCTGGACCGAGGTCTACCGGCTGCCCGACTACGTCTATTTCGACCACAGCATCCACATCGCGAAGGGGGTCGGCTGCACCGAGTGTCACGGCCCGATCGGCGACATGGCGATGACCTGGAAGGCGACGACGCTTTACATGGGCTGGTGCCTGTCCTGCCATCGCGATCCAGCACCGCATCTGCGGCCGCTCGACCAGGTGTTCAACCCGCACTGGCAGCGGACCCCGGACACGCCTTCCGGCAAAGAGTTGATGGCGGCCTACCACATTCATCCCGAAACCCTGGACGACTGCTCGGTGTGCCACCGATGAGCGCCGCGCCGCGCGATTATTGGCGCAGCCTTCAGGAGCTGGCGGAGGAGCCGGGCTTTGCCGAGCTCGTCGAGCAGGAGGCGCCGCGCTTCCGCGAGATGCTGGGGCCCCTCGACCGCCGCAACTTTCTGCGGCTGATGGCGGCGTCGATGGCGCTCGGCGGGCTCTCCGCCTGCGGCCCCGAGACCAACCCGCGCCAGCTTTTGCCCTATGTCGTCCAGCCGCCCGGCATCGTGCCCGGGCGCTCGCAATATTACGCCACCGCGACGACCACCGAGGGCTACGCGACCGGCGTCATGGTGGCGCATCAGATGGCCCGCCCGGTCAAGGTCGAGGGCAACCCCGACCACCCGGCGAGCCTTGGTGCCGCGAGCGCCGCGATGCAGGCGAGCATCCTCGGGCTCTACGACCCGCGGCGCGCCCAGAGCATCCTCGGCCGCGGCCAGATCGACACCTGGGAGAGCTTCACCACCGCGATGTTCGCGCGCCGCGAGCGGCTGTTGCCAAAGCACGGGGCGGGGTTGCGGCTGTTGACCGGGACAGTGACCTCGCCGTCGCTCGCCGCGCAAATCGCGGCATTGCAACAGCAGTTCCCAGAGATGCGCTGGCACCAGTGGGAGCCGCTGCACCGCGACAACGAGCGGGCCGCCGGCGAGCAGTCGTTCGGACGGCCGCTCGACCGGACGTTCGATCTCGCCGCCGCCGACATCATATTCGCCGTCGAAAGCGACTTGATCTCGGCGGCGCCGGGATGGCTCGCGAACGCCCGCCATTTCGCCGGCCGGCGCCGCCCCGACGAGACCGGCGGCCGGATGAGCCGGGTCTACGCGATCGAAAGCACGCCGACCCTGATCGGCGCCAAGGCCGACCATCGCTTGCCGCGGCACCCGGCCGAACTCGTCGCCGCGATGCGCTACCTCGCCGCGGCCACCGGCGCCGGCCCGCAGGGCTGGAAAGCGGCATCGGTCAAGGACAAGGCCTGGCTCGACGCGGCGGCGCAGGACCTGGCCGAGCATAAGGGGCGGGTTCTGGTCCATGCCGGCCGCGAGCAGCCGGTCGAAATCCATCTGCTCGCCGACGCGGTCAACGGCGCCCTCGGCGCGTTCGGCGCGACGATTCGGCTGATCGAGCCGATCGCGGCTTCGCCGCAGCCGCAGCGCCAGTCGCTGCAAGAACTGGTCGGCGACATGGCGGCTGGCAAGGTCGACACCTTGCTGATGCTCGACGTTAACCCGGTTTACACCGCACCCGCCGATCTCGACTTTGCCGGCGCGCTGCACCGCGTGCCGCTGTCGGTCAGCATCGCGCTCTACGCCGATGAAACCGCGCTCGCCACCAGCTGGCATGTTCCGGCGACCCACGAATTCGAGGCCTGGAGCGACGCCCGCGCCTTTGACGGCACGGTCACGATCCAGCAGCCGCAGGTCCGGCGCCTCTATGACGGCCACTCGGCGCAGGAGCTGCTGGCGCTGCTGCAAGGGAACACATTGCCGCAGGACTACGCTCTGCTGCGCGCCTTCTGGCAGGGCCGAGCGCAGCAGCAAGGCACCGCCGACTTCGAGCATTTCTGGCACGAATCGCTGCGTGCCGGGGTTGTCGAAAACACCGCGGCACCGCCTATCGCGGCGACGCCGCGCCCCAATCCTTCGGTCAACCCGTCCATTCCAGCGGCCGGCCAGAGCGCCGGCATCGACGTGCTCTTCCGGCCCGACCCGCTCGTCGCCGACGGGCGCTACGTCGACAATCCGTGGCTGTTGGAGATGCCGCGCCCGTTCACCCGGCTCACCTGGGACAACGCGGCGTTGATCGCGCCGGCGACGGCGAAGCGGCTCGGCGTCGACACGGAGGATGTCGTCGAGATCGCGGTTGCCGGCCGCAAGGTCAGGGCGCCGGTATTTGTCCTGCCGGGGCAGGCGCCCGACTGCGTCACCCTGCCGCTCGGCTTTGGCCGCAGCGCCGGCGGGCTCGCCGTCGGCGTCGGCTTTGACGCCTACCGGCTGCGCACAGCGGCCGACCCGTGGCTCGGCACGGCGGCCACCGTCGCCAAGACCGGCGAGACGCTGAGGCTCGCCACGACGCAAGGTCACGACCGCGTCGCCGGGCGCGGTTTGATCCACGAGGGGACGCTCGCCCAATACCAGGAAAACCCGCATTTCCTGCACGCGGAAGAGGACAACGCGTCGCTCTACCCGCCATACAAATACCCGCGTTACGCCTGGGCGATGACGGTCGACCTGAACTCCTGCATCGGCTGCCAGGCCTGTGTCGCGGCCTGCCAGGCGGAGAACAACGTGCCGGTGGTCGGCAAGGACCAGGTGCTCGACGGGCGCGTCATGCACTGGCTGCGCATCGACCGGTATTACGCGGGCTCGCCTGACGAGCCGCGCATCGCCTTTGAGCCGATGCCGTGCATGCACTGCGAGAACGCACCCTGCGAGGTCGTCTGCCCGGTGCATGCGACGGTGCACGACCATTCCGGCCTCAATGTCATGGTCTACAACCGCTGCGTCGGCACCCGCTTTTGCTCCAACAACTGCCCGTACAAGGTCCGGCGGTTCAACTTCTTCGACTACGCCGACGCCGACGAGCGCCCGCCACAGTCGTGGAACCCCGAGGTGACGGTGCGCGGCCGCGGCGTCATGGAGAAATGCACCTATTGCATCCAGCGGATCCGCCAGGCGGAAATCGACGCCGACCGCGACAACCGCCTGGTTCATGACGGCGAAATCGTCACCGCCTGTCAGCAGAGCTGCCCGACGCAGGCGATCGTCTTTGGCAACCGCAACGACCGCGGGAGCGCCGTCGCCCGGCGCAAGGCCAGCGCGCTCGACTATGTGCTGCTCGACGAGTTGAACACGCGACCACGCACCAGCTATGCCGCGCTGATCCGCAACCCCAATCCGAAAATCGGGGACGAACGCTCGTGAGCGTCCTCGTCGACCTGCCCCCGCATGCGCCGGTCGTGGCACCGGGCGTCACCCTCCGCTCGCTCAGCGAGGAAGTGTCCAATCGCGTCCTACGCCCGGGTGCGCCGCCGTGGTGGTGGATCGGCTTCGGGGTCTCGCTCGCGCTGCTGCTGACGCTCGTCGTCGCGATGGCATGGCTGTTCATCAACGGCATCGGCGTCTGGGGGGTCGACATCCCGGTTGCCTGGGGCCTCGCGATCGCCGAATACGTGTGGTGGATCGCGCTGGCGAGCGGCGGCACGATCGTCTCGGCGCTGTTTTTTTTGACCCGCTCGCCGTGGCGCTCGGCGACCAACCGAATTGCCGAGTCGATGCTGCTGTCGGCGGCGCCCTGCGCCGGGCTGATGCCGGTCATGCATCTCGGCCGCCAGGGCTTGTTTTATTGGCTGTTCCCGTATTCGACTGTCATGGGGGTGTGGCCGCAGGTGCGCAGCCCGCTATGGTGGGACTTCATCTGCCTGCTTTGCTACATCCTGATGTCGGTCATGTACTATTACGCGGGGCTGCTGCCTGATCTCGCGACGGTGCGCGATCTGGCGACGACCCGCTCCAAGCAGATCTTCTACGGAATTCTGGCGCTCGGCTGGCGCGGCTCGGCCCGGCACTGGCGCAACCAGCAGACCGTCTACGCGATCATGTCGGCGATCATGGCGCCGATGGTGATCTCGGTGCACAGCGTTGTCGGGCTGGATTTTGCCGCCGGGCTTACCCTCGGCTGGCACTCGACCCAGTTCCCGCCGTATTTCTTTTTCGGCGCGGTGATTTCCGGGACTGCGCTGATCATCATGCTGACGATCGTCGTGCGCCACGGCTATCGCCTGCAAGACGTCATCACCGGATACCATTTGAATGCGATGGCCAAAATCATGCTGGTCGGCAGCGTGATGCTCGGCTATGCCTATTTATGGGAGGCTTTCGGCCCGCTCTACGGCAGCGATTCCGCCGAACGCGGCGCATTTCTCTACCGCATCTTCGGTTTCTACGGCGCGGCCTACTGGGCAAAGATTGCTCTCAACGTCGTAATCCCCCAATTGCTGTGGCTGCCGGTGGTGCGGCGCAGCGAGACTCTACTGTTCTTGATCTCGGCCGGCGTCATCGTCGGCATGTGGTTCGAGCGCTTCGTCATCGTCATCCCGAGCCTTAGCCACAATTACATGCCGTCCTACTGGGGGGTCTATTTTCCGACCTTTTGGGACTGGGCGATACTGGCGGGCACAATCGGGCTGTTCCTGACGTTGTTCTTTTTGTTCCTGCGGCTGGTGCCGATCGTCGCGATGGCGGAAGTGCGCGCGATCGTCGAGAACGAGAGATCGAAGTGAGCCCGCCTTTTGGCATCATCGGTGTGTTTACGACGCCGGATGCGCTCAAGGACGCGGCACGGCAGCTGCGGTCGCTAGGGTTTCGCGCCGTCGAAGCCCATACCCCTTACCCGATCGACGGGCTCGATCAGTTGCTGCGCCCAGCGCGGCGCCAGGTGGCGCTGCCTTTGATCATGTTTGCCGGTGCGGTGCTCGGCGGCGCTTGGGGCTATTTCATCCAATACTGGGACGAGGCGCTCGATTATCCGATCAATGTGGGCGGGCGACCGCACAACAGCTGGCCGGCCTTTATTGTCGGGACCGTCGAGTTCATGCTGCTGGTAGCGGTTGCCGCCGGCTTGTTCGCGTTATTGGCGTCGTGCCGCCTGCCGCGCCTTTACCATCCGCTGTTCAATGCGGTGGAGTTCGACCGGGCGTCGATCGACCGCTTTGTGCTGTGCGTCGAGGCGCGCGATCCGAGCTTTGAGGTGGACCACCTGCGCCGCATCTTCGAGCGGTTCGGCGCCGAGCAGGTCGCCGAGGTGCCGGCGGCGTGAGACTGCGAGCGCTGATGGCGACAGCAGCGTTCTGTCTCGCCGCGGCGGGCTGCGACAACATGGCGAACCAGCCAAAGCGGTTGCCTTACGAGCTGCCCTACGGCGCCAAAGCGAATTGGCCGGCGCTGCCGCCGCCCGGCGTCGTCGCGCGCGACCAGCACTTTGCGCAGCCCGCACCGCCGCCGGTCACCTTGGCATTGCTCGAACGCGGCCGGCAACGGTTCGACATTTATTGCTCGCCCTGCCACAGCCGGGTAGGCGACGGCAACGGCATGATCGTAGAGCGCGGGTTTCCGCATCCGCCCTCCTATTTCGCCGACTACCTGGTCAAAGCCCCGAACCAGCATTTCTACGACGTGATCACCCACGGCTACGGCGCGATGTTCCCCTACGCGGCGCGGGTGACCCCGGCCGACCGCTGGGCGATTATCGCGTACATCCGGGCATTGCAAGCCAGCGAGACGGCGCGGCTCGCCGACGTGCCGCCCGACCGGCAGAAATCGCTGCAATGACCGAGAGCCAGGCCTGGGCCCGCGCCAACCTCGCGGCAGTTGCCGCGTTGTTGCTCGGGGTCATTGGCTGCGCCGTCGGCGCTGCGGCCGACCCGGCTGGCTTTTTCCGTGCGTGGCTGTGCACCTATCTCTTCTGGCTCGGCCTGCCGCTTGCCGGCGTGAGCCTGGTGATGGTGCACGATTTGAGCGGCGGCAATTGGATGGCGACTGCCCGCCCGGTGCTCGACGGCGCGATCATGACGATGCCGCTCGCCACCTTGGCCGGCATCCCGGCTTTTCTCGGTATCCATTCGCTCTACAGCTGGACCCATCCGGCGGCGAGCCTCGGCAACACGTTCTATTTGAACAGCGCCGGGTTCTACCTGCGCTACGCGCTCGACGTTGTGCTGTGGAACGGGCTCGCCGCGTTCGCGCTGTGGGCGCCGCGCGGCGAGGCTGCCCCGATCCCGCCCAGCCTGTCCTGGCTCAGCGGGTTGGGGCTTATCGTGCTGGCCTTTTCCGTCGGGTTTGCCTCGATCGACTGGATTATGTCGCTGGAACCCACCTTCTGGTCGTCGATTTTTTCGTATTCGGTGGGCGCCGGCTGGTTCAACACCGGTTTGGCAATCGTCCTCTTCGTCATTGCCGTCGGCGGGCCGGCAGTCGCCCAGCGCCGCGACCACATGGCCGATCTCGCCGCGATCCTGCTCGCGACGACGATCTTCTGGGCCTATGTCGAGTTCATGCAGTTCCTGATCATCTGGGAGGAAAACCTCAAATCGGAGATCCCTTGGTACCTCTTGCGGATCGGCGGCGTCTGGCAAGCGGCGCTTTACGTCTCGATCGGGTTTGGCTTTGTCGTGCCGTTCTTTGTGCTGCTGTGGCGTCCGAGCAAGCGCAACCGCGGGGTGGTCGCCGCCGTCTGTCTGCTGATCGCGCTGAGCCGGGTGGCCGACAAATGGTGGCTGGTGTTGCCGGAATTTCCCGGTGCCGGCGGGTTCTGGCTCGACGCCGCGGCGATCCTGGCCTTGGGCGGGCCGATGGTGCTGCTGTTCGGCTGGGCGGTGCGCCGCGGCCATCTGTCGAACCCCGGCGTGTGGCCGGCCCGCAAGGCGGCCGACCATGGCTGAGGCGGCCAAGGTCCGCGAGGACAATCCCAAAACCGCCTACGAGCGCGAGGATTGGCGGATCGCGACGGTTGGCCTCGTTTACGCCGGGACCTTCATCTTTCTGGTGACGGCGCCGCTGGTTCTGATGTGGGCCTATCCGAGCACCTTGTCGGACGTCAGCCGCCGGCTCGCGGTCGAGCCGCCGGCGCCACGGCTGCAGGTCGACCCGGCGCAGGATCTCGCGAAGTTCTGCGCCGGCGAGGACCAGCGCCTCAACAGCTATTACTGGGTCGACAAGCAGAAAGGGATCGTTCACATCCCGATCGAGCAGGCGATGAAGAAGCTCGCCAAGCAAGGCATCGCCGGCTTCCCGAAGGCCCAGCCATGAGGCGGGCCGCGCTCGCGCTCGCCGCTGTCATGCTCGCCCTGCCGGTGGCGGGGGTGTCGGCCTGGGCGACGTCCGGGCTCTCGGCGTTCGCGTTTCGGCCGCATCCGGGCGCGCGGCTGCCGCTTTCGGCGGTGCTCGTCGACGAAGAGGGCAGGGCGGTGGCGCTCGGCGACTTCTTTGTCGGCAAGCCGGTCGTGCTGGTCCTCGAATATTTGCGCTGCAAGTCGCTATGCGGGCTGACCCTCGAGAACGTCGTCGCGGCGCTCGACGCGTTGCCGCTCGCGGCCGGGCGCGATTTCGAGATGCTGGCGATCAGCATCGACCCGCGCGACACGCCGGCCGACATTGCGCGCGCCAAGGAGAAATACCTTGCCGGCTACCGCCATCAAGGGGGCGGCCGCGGCATCCATTTTTTGGCCGGCACGGCCGCCTCGGTGCGCCGGATCGCCGACACGATCGGTTTTCTCTACCAATACGACGCCGACACCGGCCAATACGTCCACCCGGCCGGCTTTATTATCGCCGCCCCCGACGGCCGGATCAGCCGCTATGTCTTCGGCATCGGCGAAAACTCCGCCGAGCTACGGGCCGGGCTTGTCGCGGCGGCGCACGGCGAGGCCGCGGGCCCGCTGACCCGGCTCTTTTTGCTGTGCCATATCGAAGGAGCGCCGCTCGGCCGCTATACGGTGCCGGTAATGGGCGCCTTGATGATCGGCAATATTTCGGCGGGCGCAGCTCTGATCCTCATTTTCGCCGGCATCCGGCGCCGCCGTCACGGCTGAGCGGCAATGTATCAATGGGTTCCGTTCTGGCCGCGCACCGCCGCGCTCAACGCCGTCGTCGTCAACAACCTCTATATTGCCGAGCTCGGCGTCTGCGGCCTGATCATGGCGATGGTCGTCGGCATGATGGTGACCTTCTGCATCCGCTATCGCAACGGCAGCGCCGCCTCGCGCGCCGGCTTGGCGCAGAAGACGTGGCACTTCGAAATCGGCTGGACGACCGCCACCTTGGTCGCCTTTCTCGTGCTCTTCGTCTGGGGCGCGTCGATCTACATCTGGCTCTACAAGTCGCCGCCGGGCGACATCGAGGTTTACGTCGTCGCCAAGCAATGGATGTGGAAAATCCAACACCCCGGGGGCCAGCGCGAGATCAACGCGCTGCACGTTCCAGTCGACAAGACGATCCGCCTCGTCATGGCCTCGCAGGACGTGATCCACAGCTTTTTTGTCCCGGCCTTCCGCATCAAGCACGACGTGGTGCCCGGCACATACGAGACCCTGTGGTTCAAGGCGACCGAGCCCGGCACCTACAAGCTCGAATGCACCCAATATTGCGGTCTGCAGCACGCGACGATGAAGGGCGAGGTCGTCGTCATGACGCCGCCGGATTACGCCGGTTGGCTCAGCGCGCAGGGCGTCAACCAGTCGCTGGCGCAACAGGGCGAGGCGCTGTTCCGCGAGCATGGCTGCAGCGGCTGCCATGGCTTGAACAGCACGGTGCACGCGCCGACCCTCGACGGCCTTTACGGCAGCCTCGTGCATTTGCAGGACGGCTCGGTGCGGCGGGCGGACGAGCGCTACATCCGCGACTGCATACTCGCGCCGCGGACCTTCACGGTCGCCGGCTACCCGCCAGTCATGCCGGATTTTTCCGGCCAGATCGGCGAGGACGACTTGATGAAGCTGGTCGCCTACATCCAGTCCATCGGCAGCCAGAGGGTATCGCGATGAGCTCGGTCGCCGTCGAACTGCCGCCCAACTACGCGAACGAAGAACACACGATCGGCTCCTGGCTGCTGACGCGGGACCACAAGCGCATCGCGCTGTTGTTTTTCGCCTCGATAACAGTCTTCTTTTTCGTCGGCGGGTTTGCCGCGACCCTGATGCGGCTGCATTTGGCGACGCCGCAGGGCCTTTTGCAGCCCTCGGTGTACAACCGCATGTTCACGATGCACGGCGTCGTCATGGTGTGGTTTTTTCTGATCCCGTCGATCCCGACGACGCTCGGAAATTTCTTTATCCCGATGATGATCGGGGCGCACGACCTCGCCTTCCCCAGGATCAATCTCGCCAGCTGGTACGTCTTCAACCTGTCGGGTCTCGTGTTGCTGTATGCGCTGGTGATGGGCGGGGTCGACACGGGATGGACCTTTTACACGCCTTTTTCCACTCTTTATTCGAACAGCTATGTGTTCGCGGCGGCGATGGCGGTGTTCATCAACGGTTTTTCGTCGATCATGACCGGGCTCAATTTCGTCGTGACCATTCACCGCTTGCGCGCCCCCGGCATGACCTGGGTTCGGCTGCCGCTGTTCGTCTGGGGGATTTACTCGGTCAGCCTCGTCATGCTGACGGCGACGCCGGTGCTGGCGATGGACACGGTTCTGTTGGCGGTCGAGCGGTTTATCGGCGTCGGATTGTTCGACCCGAGGCGCGGCGGCGACCCGCTGCTGTGGCAGCACATGTTCTGGTTCTACTCGCATCCCGCAGTCTACATCATGATCCTGCCCGCGATGGGTGTCGTCAGCGAGCTGATCGCCTGCTATGCCCGTCGGCCGATCTTCGGCTACGCCGGCATGACAATCGCAATGATGTCGATCGCGATCCTCAGCTTTTTTGTCTGGGCGCACCACATGTTTGTCGCCGGGATTTCAATCTATTCGGCGGTGGTGTTTTCGCTGATGACGTATTTTGTCGCGGTGCCCTCGGCGATCAAAGTGTTCAACTGGACGGTGAGCCTGCATAAGGGTCGGATCATTTTTGACGCGCCGATGATCTACGCCCTCGGCTTTGTCCTGTTATTTACGATCGGCGGCTTGACTGGGTTGATGCTGGCGACGTTGGCAATCGACGTCGACGTGCACGCCACCTATTTCGTCATTGCGCATTTCCACTACATCATGGTGGGCGCCACGGTCAGCGCCTTCTTTGGCGGGCTGCACTACTGGTGGCCGAAGATGACCGGCCGGTTCTACCCGGAAATGTGGGCGCGGTTTGCCGCGATCCTGACCTTTGTCGGCTTCAACTTGACGTTTTTCCCGCAATTCATCCTTGGATATCTCGGCATGCCGCGGCGGTCGTACACCTACCCGCCCGAATGGCAGGCCTGGAATGTGCTGTCTTCGGCCGGCGCCTCGATCCTC
>Ga0210390_10003069_pt1 | contig 14450 bp, 7 predicted proteins | sample IncBWH11OmetaG_FD_161050 | JGI IMG/M metagenome (GOLD analysis project Ga0210390, IMG submission 161050) | Forest soil microbial communities from Barre Woods Harvard Forest LTER site, Petersham, Massachusetts, United States - Inc-BW-H-11-O ...
TGCAGCATGAGCTGCGCGATCAGCACGCGTGCCCGTTCGCCTCCGGATAGGCGGCCGATGGGTTGATTGAGTTGCTCGCCGGTAAACAGGAATCTTGCAGCCCACGACGCGACGTGGATCACGCGGTCCTGATAGATCACGGAATCGCTGTCTGGAGCCAACGCGCGGCGCAGAGTTACGTCGGGATCGAGTTGGCGGGTTTGATCGAAGTACACGATTCGCAGCCAGTCGGCTCGGCGAATTTCTCCCGTAGTCGCGGATAATTCTCCGCGCAGCAGACGCAGGAGTGTGGTCTTGCCGCTGCCATTTGGGCCTACGAGTCCGACCCGCATCCCGGCCGTTATTACGAAGTTGAGGCCGTCGAAAAGCGTGCGGTCACCAATTTCAAAACCGATATTTTCCAGTTCAATCAGCCGTTTGGTTTTTCGGTCGGTCGCAGAAAAATCGATGTTGGCGGTTGCCGTGCGGGTTCTAAGGTTCAGGTCCGCGAGTTCGGTTATGAAGTCGCTGGCTTTGTCGATGCGGGCTTTCGATTTGCGGGTCCGGGCTTTGGCCCCGCGGCGCAGCCATGCGATTTCGTTGTGCACGAGATTCTCGAGCGCTTCCTGCCGCTTCGATTGTGAATGCAGGAACTCTTCCTTCTTTTCCAGGAACGTACTGTAGTTTCCGCGGACGCGCAGCAGTCCATCGGGATAGGTGCGATTGAGCTCCGCCATCTCAGTCGCGACATTCTCAAGAAAGTAGCGGTCGTGGCTGACGACTACGCAGGCGAATGCTGCGTCTTGAAGAAGCGCCTCGAGCCACTCGATTCCCGCCAGATCGAGATGGTTCGTGGGCTCGTCCAGCAACAGAATGTCCGGTCCCTGAACCAGCGCTTCGACGATTGCCAGACGCTTTTGCCAGCCTCCCGACAATGCAGTCGCCGGAGTTTCGAGTTCGTCGAAACCAGCGCGACCAAGGGTTTCCGCGAAGCGAGTGCCCCGCTCGGTCGTAGAGACGGCGGCGCGCTCCAGCGCTTTCTCGACGACCGACCGAACCGTTTCTCCAGGTGCAAATTTCGAGTCCTGCAAAACGCAGGTGAGCCGGACGCGCTTGCGGACCGCGATTTCGCCGCTATCCACATCCTCGTCGCCAGCCAGAATTCGAAGCAGGGTGGATTTGCCCGAGCCGTTTGGACCGATCAGTCCGATCCGGTCGCCTTCAGAAACGGTGAAGGAGATATTCTGGAAGAGCACGGTCGATCCGAAAGACTTGGAGATGCCCTGTGCATTGATAATCGGCGCCAACGACTTGTGCCCTGCTTCCTTCTGAGTTGTAAAGATTTGGTGGACCTGGTCGGGTTCGAACCGACGACCTCTTCCATGCCATGGAAGCGCGCTCCCAACTGCGCCACAGGCCCACTGAGGAAGAACCAATGATCCGGCGAGAACTCCAGATCAGATAGATCAATTCTCGCTTACTGGATGAGGTTAGTCAAACCTTGTGCTCTAACGGCGCACGTGCTCCTTTCTAATTTTACGAAAACTACGAAAATGGGTATGCTGAGGGCAACACGACCTGATGAAACTTCTTCGAACTTTCGGTTGGCGTTTTTTTGTGTTGCCTTTTCTGGTCGCCCTGGCGATGGCGCAGGCAACGCCTTCTCCTGCGACCGCCGCTTCGGCGCCGGCGGGTTCGGGGCCGGCGGTTCCGTACGCCTCGGTGAGTCAACTGAACCTACTGCTGTCGCAGTTGGAACAGGTCGCGCAGGCCACGCAGGTGGACCTGGCGAAGCTGCGAATCGAGAAATGGAAGATCGATTCGAACACCAAGCGCGGCACCGAGGCGGACGTCGAGTCTCTCCAGCGCAACTTGCAAAATGCGCTTCCGGAAATCATCGCTCAACTGCGAGCTTCTCCGGAGAACGTTGGGGCAACTTTCAAGCTCTACCGCAATCTGGATGCGCTTTTCGACGTCTTGGGACCGGTGGTCGAGTCGGCGGGAGCGTTCGGCCCCAAAGACGAATTCCAGTCCGTGCAAAACGATCTCAGCGCGATCGAGAGGTCGCGCCGAGAGCTGGCAGAGCGGATGGAGACTCTCGCCACTTCGAAAGAAGGCGAGCTCACCCAACTGCGGAGCCAGGTTCGGGATCTGCAGGCAGCTGCGGCGCCGCCTCCGGTGGCGCCCAAGAAAGTTGTTGTCGACGACACCGAACCGCCTAAGAAAGTCGTAAAGAAAAAGACGGTGCCGAAACCTCCGAAGCCGAGTCCGTCCACGACGACGCCGACCTCAAGCACCACGACGACTTCCCAGCCAGCGGCTCAGCAACAGCAAACCCAGCCGCAGCACTGACCCCAGGTTGAAACGCCGGCACATCGGTAATTCTCAGTGAGTGCAAGGTCTGGTTTCGTCACCTATCGCTACGGTTGCCTCCGCAGCTCCGTCGCCAAATCTTACAACCCGGCAAGATACGCAACGAACAGGATGGCCAAGATTCGATCCATCGTTGCGATAGCGGTCATTGCGACCGTGCGTTTCGCTGGCCCGAAGACGATAAGCAGAACGATGGCGAGCTTTTCGATGACGGCAGCCGTCAAGATGGGGACGCGAGTACCGGGGACGTACGCGCTATACACGGTCAGAGCGCAGACCACAAAAAGCAGCGCTCCCCAATGCCGGATAAAGAACATGGTGAGGCCGTCGGTAGTTTTGGCTCCGAAAATTAATTGCAAAACCGGCAGAGGGAAGAGACACGCGGCAAGACCCCCGGCAGCCGTCGCAACCCCTGAAATGATTAGTATCCATCCTATGGACGATCCCAGCACTGATCCTCCCAGCGCGCGATGTTCCGCGTCCAACTTATAGTCCTTGCAACAAGGACCAAACTTAGTTCCTATTTATGGCTGGCGCGCTGGCCCAATCTGCGGGGCGCGTACCGGCTTGGCCATGCCGTAGAAGATCACGACGCCTTGACCACCGCAACGCGTCGAAAGCGCCTCTTTGGGTGTACCGATACAGCTGTCAATATCCTGCCAGTTGTTCATCACCCAGACGTTGCCCGCTGGGTCGATGCTGAGATCGGTCTGCATCTGCAAACCTCCTCCCACGTAGCCACCGGGCGGTGAAATCTGCTCGCCCGTATGCACGCCGGGCGGGCAGTGCTCGGTACGCACGCCACACAGCTCGACGATCGGACTGCTAGGCATGGCAAAGTTGGAGATCCAGACGTTGTCATTGCCGTCCACGACCGCCGCCCAGGGCCCGGGAAGTCCGCCGCTCTTAAACGGCGAGCCCGGAAATTGGGTGCCGTCCGGCCGCAGCAGCGTGACGCTGCCGCCGTTCGTGGTGCCGCCTTGCTGCTCCGACATTGTCTTCGTCAGGTAGTCAGAGGCCGCCGCAACACCCTCTAGCTTCAGGCGTACTCCCATGTCAACTAGATGAGCCATTCCCAACAAGCCAGTACCGAAGCGGTTGGTGACCCAGACGTTGCCTTGACTGTCGATGGCAAGACCACTGTTGTTGATTCCGGTCTTGAAGTTCTCGGCCTTGCTCGGATCGGAGGCTGGAAAGCGGGTGACGTGAGGAGTGCCGCTGTTGGACACCCAGATTCGGTCCTGCTGGTCGATGCCGAGGTGAAACGGAGCTACGAACGACTTGCACGGCTCCGCGCTGTCGCCCTCGCAAACGATGCGGCCGTTAGTTATATCGCCCTTGGGGAAGTAAACGAGTTGCCTCTTCTCGATACCCAGGACCCAAACATCACCGCTCGGCGTGACGATGACACCCTGCATCAGACCGAGGCGGCCATCGAAATTGATGCCCTCCGGTGGTGTCAGGGGCTTGCCGTTCTTGTCGAATACCGAGATGGATTTGCTGCCATAGCTGGTCAGCCATGCATTGTCTTTCGCGTCGACTGCCGCACCGAAAGTGCCCCCTTCCATTCCGCCGCCTGTGAAACCCGTGGTGATCGGTGAGAGCGCTCGGCCATTCGGGGCGAACTTGGTGGCGTGGCCCTGCCACAACGAGTCCTGACCCTGCCATCCTACGGAGAAGTTGTCGCCGACCCACAGGTTGCCCTCGCTGTCGAACATGCACTTGCCACCCGCGACATACCCTCCGCCGGTGAACTTGAGCGGAAGTGTCCAGGCGCTAGGTGCCCAGTTGAGGTACGGCATGAACGGAACCGCAAGCATGTGATTGCTCGGCGATACCGGATAGAACTGACGGAGCAGGTCGAAGAGTCTTTCTGGCTGGTACCACGGGTTAAAGGCGATTGACTCGGCTGCGTTTAGCGTATTGGTTGGAGCGCCACCACCTGGGGGTGTAGAGGCTGCGAACAACCTGCTGCAGGCATCGGCCTTCACCCGCGTGATGCAACCGGAGAGCAGGTCAGCAAGAGTTGCGAAGTTGGCCATCGTAGGCGTCTGGCCGCTGTTGAGGGGGTCCTGAATTGCTCCGCCCCATCCACCTGTCTCTAGGTTAACGAAGTTGGGTACGTTACCCGCAGCGATGTGGAGACCGAGGGCATGACCCTTGATCGCAGTGCCATCTAAGAATTGCGCGTGCGTCCACACCGATGCCACCGTCGTGAACTCGTTGATAACGACCATGGCCGGGGGCTTGCTGCCCGCAACCGTCATCAACGCGATGGCAGCGTTGTCTCCGCCTCCGTGGGCCTTAGGTTCGCCACCGGTAGCTACAAGGTAGAGCACGGCGTCGCTCTGCGTCTCGCTGGCATTGATTTCAAAGCGGCCAGATTCGTCGGTCTTGGCCTGAGCGAGTTGCTTGGGTGCGTCCGCGGTTGCAGCCCACAGGGTTACAGTAGAGTTAGAGATCGGGGCACCTCCACCGAGAACACGGCCTTCAATAACGTCAGCAGCCGAAGCCGACACCGCGCCGCAAAGGAGGGAGACGACAAGCGCTTCCAGCGGAAATGATCGACCAATCCTTCTAAGATCCATTCTCTTTCTCCTCATCATCTTCATCTGTTGCCCGTCGCTCTATGGGCGGCACCAGCTTTTAATTGAATTGAGGGCCTTCATGCAAAATCTGGATTGTGAATACGCAACCTGACGGAATGGTCTGTACCGCGCACGGATGTGAAATAAGTCACAAGCTATAAAATCCCCGGCTCGTGTCCTTCAAGACACGCTCATGTGTCGATCCAAGGGTAGGAACGTCATCCGCCCCCGCCAACTGGCAAAACTGCCAGTCTGCACGGGAATCGTTGGAGACTTTTGTAACATCGCGTCTCTGACAATGTCGGCGGTGTCAAGCACTTTTGAGCGCACTGCTGCATGCACTCAAACAAGAGCGCCATTTCGCTCTCTTAGATGGTGTTGTCTTTTCCAACCGTAGGCTCGCTCGTAATCGTTTTCAGGCCAGGACTCAGTCCGGCCCATGCATCTCTTCGGTCGCAACCACGATCATGATTACTACTTCGAACTCATCAGGGAAGAGGAGCAGGACGCCCAATCACCCGAAGCTTACATACTTTTTGAGATAAATTCCGCGATGAGCCAATTGAGGATCCGCAGCGCGTTGTCGGCCTACCAATTTGACCGTCTCGTGGGTCCTCGGTGTCAATTGCAGCTTTGCCGGTTTTCAGATCAAGTTCAATGTACGTCGGAACGTTTTGGATCACGATCGTTGATCTGCATCCGCCGAACTCCATTGATAGGCAAGTATGTCCCCACGAACCTTCTCGAAGGAGTTGGGTCCATCGTCTCCTTGGAAAAAATATTGGTCATAGAGGCGCCAGTTCTCCCCAGTGTTTGTCGTGGGTCACCGCCTAGTCGTCAGTCCCCAGGGGCGAATCCATTCGTTCAGCACACCGTCGACAGGAACCAGATATTCGATCTGCATGCCCATGCGGCGAAATCTTGGGATCGGCGCGCTCTGAATTACCGCACTGCACTTCGCCGGGCATCAGGAGTTGTGTGAACTTCTATTGCGCGACACCAAGGGGGCAAGACGTCCGCAGATCCCAGCACCCTGACTAGCTTGTCAACAAACGCTTAACGCCTCCAACATCCTGCGCGCCGGGTCGCGATGTGCATGCTATGGTGCCGTGACCGTAATACAGGCCGTAGCTTGGCAACCCTGAGCAGGACAGCTCTGCAAAAAGACAGTCGCCGTGAGGGGCACGAGCCCGTCACCGTTGCCGTTATTTTGCTCTTCGCAAACGTTGGGGGAAAATGTAGTCGTGAACAGGTTTCGTGGCGCGTAATAGCTCAGGGGATCGGTTCCCGGACCGCCATTCGAGCGGTTGCCGCAAATCTTCCCCAAGCCATTGTTGAGCTCCGTGCAGCCCGGTCCTCCGCCTTTGAATTCCACATCGTTGCAGTTCTCCCCGGAGTAACCATCCGAAAGAGAAATGCACCCGAGCTCCCAAGTCACCTCCGCGCTCTGGTTTCCACACGGACTGATGACTGGATTGAACGTAAGGGGACTGGCCGAATCAGCCTGAATCGTGGCTGAGCTGGGGTAAATGGAAATCGAGGGCTGGCCACCGCACGTTACTGTGATTGTCGCGGTGCCTTGCGCGCTCGAATTGGCTTCCGAGATCGCGGTCAACGTGACCTGCGGCGTACCTTGGGCCGGAGCAGTGTAGGTTGTGGTTGGAGAAGGCCCAGGCGTACTTAGCGTACCGCAAGCGTCGCCCGAGCATTGTTGGGAGGACAAAGACCAATACACGTTGGGATCCGACGTACCTGTTATGTCAGCGTTAAAGACTTGTTGGCTAGTTTGCGGGACATCGGGATTGGTCGGTTCGGGTTGCACGGTAATCCCAGACAGAACTATGGTGATGGTCGCAGAAGCCGACTTGGTCGAATCATAGGCAGACTGTGCGGTTATTGGAAACTGCGCTGGATTGGGAACGGTAAGCGGCGCCGAGTAACTCACGGTCGTTACGCAACCCTGAGGATTGGTCGGAGTTATCGAACCGTAGATACCACCGTCGCCGTCGGAGTAACCATCTTCTAGCCAGTTGATCTCTGCCTGAGAAATGTCGCCCGCGCCGAGTACCGTGGCTTGGAATTGCTGTCCACCTCCTGTCGGGATCTCCGGATATTGGCCCAAGGGGGGCAGCGGCGCCAGCAAAACTTGCAGCACAGGATTCGAAACAATCGTGATCTTCTGACTTCCGCTCACCGATGGAACCGCGTTCGAGACGGCAGTGACAGTCACAATCGCGGGGCTGGGTAGGTTCGCGGGCGCGGTGTAAAGTCCGCTAGTCGCGATCGTTCCGACCTGGCTGTTGCCTCCATCGACCTGGTTGACCTGCCATGTCACCGTTTGATTGTTGTTTCCCGCTACGGATGCTGTGAACTGAACCGTTGAATTTATAGCTACGGCGCCCGTGTTTGTGCATGGATCAGCAGACACTGTAACCGTGACGGTTTGCACCGGAATCAAATTCACCGCGATCGATGCGGTGGCTGACGGTTGAGCATTCGAGACAGCGATTACTTGTACCTGCGGCGGAGCTGGCAGGACCTGGGGAGCCGTGAAAGTCGCAGTGTCCTTGCTTCCAGCTGCGATCGTGCCTACACTCGCGTTGCCGCCGGGTATGCCGTCGACTTCCCATGAAACACTTGTATCGCTGACTCCAGTCACGCTGGCTTGGAAGGTTTGAGGTTGTCCGGCTTGAACGGTTGGCGGCGTTGCCGGACTTACTATTGTGACCACGGCGCCTCCCTGCGTGGCGGGAGATATGTTCACCACCGCTGACGCCGCCTGTTGGGGATTGGCAACGGAAACAGCAGTGACAGTTACTGCACCGGCGTCGGGCACCTGCAATGGAGCCGTGTAAAGCGCCTGATCGCCGGACCCAGGAACGGGCGTAATCGTTCCCACGTCGGAGTTGCCTCCGGTTTCGCCGTTCACGAGCCAAGAGACGGCAGGATTCGCATCATTCACTGTCGCGGTGAATAGAGCAATTCCTCCCACAGAGACGTTCGCCGATTTCGGAGAGATGGTGACTGTACCCGGAGCCGTCTGCCCATTGATGGAAACCGAGGCGCTTGCAGTCTTGCTTTCGTCGGCATTTGCCACCGCAGTGACCGTGACACTTGGAGGAATAGGCATGTACGGAGGCGCCGTGTACGTGCCGGTTTTGTCGATGGTTCCGAAGGTGCTGTTGCCGCCGGCGATTCCGTTGACCATCCAACTGACGCTGGTCAGGCTCGTGTTGGTAACTGTCGCCGTGAAGGCTTGCTGCGCGCCCGTCGTTATCGCCGTCGATTGAGGCGAGATGCCAATCGTGACCGCCGAAAGAGAACTCAAGCCATCGATCGCGGCCGGGCTCGAGCCGCCGCAGCTTGTCATGACCAACACCAAGAAAGTCATGCAAAAACAAATGCAAGCACAACGCCACATATTGTTAAACACGAGAAGCTCCAATCACCTCTTGAACGTCAATCCGGCTTTCGTAGGCAGCAAAGCTAGTCGCGGCCGGATTCGACAGGTCTTACACCCGGTTTTTGCGAAGCCTGAACTGCCGGCGGCTTCAAAGGAGCAGGCTGGAGCTGTTCCTTTGCCCATTGAAAAATCCTTCCTCCCGAAACAGCAGTAAAGAAGTCTCGCGTACTGTCGTAACGAACGACTTGCGCATTACGAGGAGCAATCGATTCGATTCGCTCCTTTGCCAGCTTGGGAGTCACGGAGTCATCCATTACCTGTTGAATGCGAATGTGCTGCGAAGTCAACTGAGGCAACCACTGAACTGGATCGAAAGGGGCGACCTTCTCCAAGAATTCCGGTTTAACATAATTGGAACGCTCCTCATCGGGGATGAGCTCAGACTTCGCCATCCAGTCTGGCCAATCTCCCCAGGGATCCAGCAGGTCTACCGTTTTGATTCGCTGGTCAACCGCGGCGGACAGGATGGCAACGGTGCCGCCAGATCCCTCGCCAAACATCCCGACTTTGCTCATGTCCAGATCACCCCTGGTAGAGAGGTAGTTCAGAATCATTTGCACGTCATGTACGGAGGTACCTAGCGCTTCCGGCAACTCGCTGACGAACCACTGCTTCATGGGCCGATTCTGATAACGATGTCCGGTGAGGGCCTATACAAATCCGATGGCCGCAAATCCATCTCTAGTCACGCGCGCACAGTAGTCGTCGTTCCGAAAGCGATCGGTTTCCGAGGGATAACTGTAGAGATACAAAATGGCCGGAGGCTTGGCCACTGCCTTGGGTCGGATCACATACAAATCGATCGGGTCGCCTCTACGCCACTTGACCTGGATCAGTTCACGAGTGAATTGAGGAAAGTCGTCTCTTTCCCCAAGCAATGGCCGCTCCGGGGTTAACTCGCTACCGGCGAGTGAAAGCGAACCCCAATTCTCCGCTTCGCCTGCGGTGCGAGCGTCAGTTTTGGGACCTGGGCTCAGTTTTGACTCTTGAGTCCAGCTAACCGCGTCGAGCGCAAACAGCAACGTCAGCGAAATAATACAAAGCTGCTTAACTGTTCTCTTCCACAGATACCGCATCGCAACCTCTTTCACACAATGCTCTAAAAGCGAAGTTTGGAATCCCACAATCCAACTGTGAATATCACCATTGCTTTGCCTTCACGTTACTTGAACGATGGAGGCAGGCTACCCAGGGGACGCTGCAACCTGCCTCCATCGCTTACTTCCACCTCGTGCTATTGCTTCAAGCCAACCAACTCTTTGCCTGTATCGGTGTAGAAGTCCAGGTCTGCCTGGACTGGGAACACGGCGCCACCTAAGTCACCACCGGATTCGGGGTGGCCCGCTATGAATCCGTTTGAAGTGCCCTTGCCCGACAGGTAGTAGTGGGAGCGAAATACGGCCAGCTGATTAAAGGGAACAAAATCAGGGATGGTCGTCGCAGCTTGAGTCTGCGCTGCCGCAATCAGCGCCGCCACTCCCGCAGGGACCGTTTTTGTGGTGGCTACGCGGTATACGGACCAAATTGGGTAGCTGCCATTAATAATGTTGGTGAAGGAGACAAGCCCCGGACACGGCGGCGTGCAGGTCGGGAAAAACCCGCCCGCGTAGTTCGCATAGATCGGGTCGATCCCGTCCACGGTTAGGTATCGTGTACTGCTGACCACGCTGGCGAAGTTGCCCGTGCTCCAGTAGGTATAGCCGAGCACGTTTCCGTTGGCTGCATTGCCAACTTCGGAAACCTCTTCGCTCGAACTGAGTGCTCGTTTGCGCCATCCCCCGCCGGGATTGGTAATGTCCAGCGGGTTGCCACCAGCGTTCGCGGGATTCACGCCCAACTCCTGAGTGGAACCAATTTCCACGCTCCGGGGAACGGAAAACTCCAGCGTATTGAAGGCTCCCGCAAGAGGTTCACGCAGGACCACGTTAAGTGGCTGCGGATCCAGCCCAGGCACGTTGGACAAGTCGCGGGTGTATCCAAAAGTGCCATTCAGAGCCAACGTGAGAGGAAAACGATCCACGTTTTGAAAAGCTGCGGTATTGCTGAAATCGCCGTTAGACCCGGTATTTTCAGTGTTGACGAAAATGATTTCGGGGTCGGCGCCCACATTGGTGGCGCTCCAGGGCGGCACGGTCTGCCCAGTGATCGGGTCCGTGCCAGCGATGGCGAAAGCGACGGGCGTCGCATCGCTGGTGCTGAATGTACTTTGAATGGGAGTGCCGATTGGGCCCGGCCCATAACCGAGACCGTTGTAATGGACCGGATCGAAAGCAGCTAAGGCGCGGGTTTCGGCAAACAAAGCATCCTCCGGCCGGCTATCTAGCACAGCAGCGTTAAACGCTTTTGTGTTGAGGGCGGTATAAACCGCCTGGGGCAAGGTCGTGTCGGTCAATGTCGGGATCAGGTTCTGCCCAGCCGCGCCAATTTCGCTGGATGGTATGGATAGAGTTGCCTTGGGTACTGCAAAAAATAGTTGCGCGCCCACGGTCGCATCAATGCTCAGATAGGCGCAAACGGTAGTAAGGGAAGTATCCCAGACGATCCAGATATTCCCGACCTCTGCAGGAATGCTGCTGGAACGTCCGTCGATTCCTGAAGCTCCTTTTTTGTAGGTCCAGATGTTTGTCCCACATTGCGAACTGGAGTAAGCGGCCAAACCAAAAGTATTGAACAGAACGGAAGCCCCAACGCCGTTGAACAAAACTTTGGTGGCTGCATAGGAGTTCAATCCTGTAAGCATGATCACGGCGAGCGCCACAGTGGCCGCCGTTCTGGTGATTCGCGTTGTCATTTTTCCCTCTCGGCGCAAGTGTGCGCGCGTGCGCCACAAACTCTACTAAAAAGATAGACTAACTTGCAAGAATAAAATTGTTAAAGTTTCGCTACCAGTCTCTCGTTCTTTTTGCGCAAAACATTGCACTTCTCGCTGCCAAGCAGTCGCAAGTTTTTTGTTGCTTGTTAGTCTATCTATTTAGTAGAGTTTCACAGCACGCTGGCTGTTTAGGGCGTGGAACTCCCCCTCCCCTGACTATCTGAGACGAGAGGTGATGTTGTGCGGTTCCCAAAGTTCTCTGAATGCTTCCTTGTCTTTGTCCTAATCGCGTTGTCGTCGGCACAAACCGTTACCGCCAGCGACACGGCACCGGACAACTCTGCTCAAGCCCATGCCTCGATCAACGGCACGGTGACCGACAAGTCCGGCGCCGTCCTTCCCGGAGCTGCGGTGACAGTCAGCAACGGCGCCGGATTTACTCAGACCGCAACCACCAACGACCGGGGTGAATACTCATTCACCGGCTTGCCTGCTGGCACCTACAGTGTGACAATCTCTGCCTCCGCGTTCAAAGACTTTCGCACCGAAGGCATGGCCCTGAGCGCTGATCAGAATATCCCCCTCGATGCCGTCCTTGAGCCTGCCGGCACATCCACGTCGGTCAATGTAGAAGGACAAAAAGTCTCGCAAGTGGAGACCGAGACTTCTCAGATTGTCGGGAATATCACACAAAAAGAGCTGGTCAGCCTGGGATTGAACGGCCGCAACTTCACCCAGTTGATCGCGCTGACTCCCGGCGTTAGCAATCAGACTGGTCAGGATGAAGCCAAGGTCGGGATTACCGGTAGCGTTCGTTACAGCGTGAACGGCGGTCGGGTTGAGTACAACTCCTTTAATGTCGATGGCGGCGATGTCTTGAACGCAGGCCTGAATGGCAACCAGAGCACGCTGATTGTGTACCCCAGTCTGGACGCTCTCAACGAAGTGCAGGTGCTGACTTCGAACTATGGTGCGATGTACGGCCGTAGCGCCTCCGGGACAGTTCTAGCGACCACTAAATCCGGAACCAATCAGTTCCACGGAGTGGCCTACGAGTTTATCCGCAATGAATTCTTCAACGCCCGCAATTACTTTGACCAGACGACAAAGGCGCCTCTGTACCGGAGAAATGACTTTGGAGGCGCCATCGGCGGACCGCTCTACATTCCGGGCCTATACAACACGAATAAGGATAAAATGTATTTTTTCTTCTCGGAGGAATTCCGCTTCGAGCGTTCCCCGGTGGGGCCGGGAGGTGACAAGGAAAGCTACAACCAGGCGGTGCCGTCCATTGCTGAGCGTAATGGAGTCTTCAGTGATGTATGCCCATTCGCGACCCCAGGACTCAACGGAAATCCCGGAGGCCAGACTACTTTCTTTAGACAAAATGGCGCGGGTTCGTCGGGCAAGGTGTATCCCGATTGTCCTGGAATTCCTACAGCGGTCATTCAAAACAACGTTCAACAGTTCCAGACATTCCCTGGAAACCAGGTTCCAATCGATCCGAACGCCTTGGCCTTCCTGGGCACGAATATTATTCCCTTACCAAATTCGAGCACGGGTTGCAATTCGACTATCGGGTCCTGTTTTAACTCAGTGGTTTCTCCAAGCACCTACTGGCGCCAGGAACTCTTTCGCATCGATCACAACTTCACTCAAAATACGCGGGCGATGTTCCGCTACATTCACGATTCCTGGGACACAACCATTCTCACGCCTCAGTGGGGCACGGTTCAAAACAGCTTTCCGACGATTGAGAGTTATTTCACCGGCCCTGGACTGAGCATGCTGGCCCATCTGACCAACGCTATTTCGCCTTCGCTGCTGAACGAATTCATCTTTAGTTACACCACTGATCACATTAACCTGAATAACATCGATGCCAATGGCGTCCAATGGCAGCGGCCATCCAGTCTGACCATGGGCTACTTATTCAACAATGGATTCGGTGACAAAGTGCCTGGAATCGTGATTGGCGGCACGAATCAGGCATACGGAGGCAATGGATTCGCTGTGGACCCCGGCTATTTACCGTGGCACCATTCCAACCCGACTTACAATTTTCGCGATGATTTGAGCAAGGTTATGGGGAAGCACACCATTCAAACCGGAATTCAAGTCGTGATCGCACAACGGAATGAGCTGAATCAGGCAGTGGGTGCGAATACAGGTGACCTGCAGGGCATCCTGACATTCAGCAACGTGAGCAGCTTCAACAGCACCGGAAACTCTTTTGCCGATTTCTTGCTGGCTCGGCCGAACGGGAACGGCGGAATCAAGACCTTTCAGCAGGACAGCGCTCAACTCAATTACTACAACCGCTATGACGTTTACGAGCCGTACGTTCAGGACGACTGGCGGGTCAACTCCCGTTTGACTTTAAATCTTGGTTTGCGAGTCAGCCTGTTCGGGAACTGGCACGAAAAATACAACAATGTCTACAACTGGGTGCCTTCCCAGTTTAGTCCCTCCGAGGCTAACCAAGTCGGGGTCGACTACTCCACGGGGATGTTGGTCAACGGTCCGCCGTCAATTTGCAACTTGCCACTCGCTGGTTGTGCCCCCGTTCCACTCAATCCAGGCAATCTCGACCCGCGAATCACAAATGGCTTGGAGCACTGCGGTGTCAACGGAGTGCCTGCCGGTTGCATGACGAGCAACTGGTTCAATCCAGCTCCACGCGTCGGCTTTGCCTGGGATCCGTTTGGTGATGGCAAGACTTCAGTCCGCGCCGGGTATGGAATCTTCTTTCATCATGGCACGGGCAACGAAGCGAACACGGGATCCCTCGAAGGCAGCGCGCCTCTGGTGCTCGATATGACGCAGAACAAGCCATTCACTTGGGAGTGTATCGGAGGAGTCGGGCAAGGTTGTGGGGCATCCGGAGCTTTCCCCTTGAACGTTACTTCGATTCCCACTCACAGCGTTTGGCCGTACGTTCAACAATGGAGTTTCAGTGTGCAGCGCGAGCTGACGAAGAGCATGGTGGGTTCCATTGGCTATGTCGGAAGCAAGGGAACGCACCTGACGACCGAGCTTCAGATCAATCAGTTGACTCCCGCTCTGGCGTCTAACAATCCCTTTGGGCCGGGCGGTCTGGTGGCAGGTCAGCCAATTACCACCGCAATCTGTAACACCTTTGACGGAACGAACTTTACCTTGGGACAACAGGGCACGTTGTGGGGTTCGACCAATCCAGACTTCGTAAACCTGGAGGCAGCCTGCTTTGGCACCG
>Ga0210390_10003071_pt1 | contig 14440 bp, 9 predicted proteins | sample IncBWH11OmetaG_FD_161050 | JGI IMG/M metagenome (GOLD analysis project Ga0210390, IMG submission 161050) | Forest soil microbial communities from Barre Woods Harvard Forest LTER site, Petersham, Massachusetts, United States - Inc-BW-H-11-O ...
CGAAGCGGTTGCGGTGGATTGCCCCGATCTTAAGACCGTAAACCTTGAGCAACCCGCGGATCGTGCCCTCGATCTGCAGCTGAGAGGCGACAAGTTGCATCCGGGCGGCGAGGGTCGTGCGCATCGACTGTGCTGCCGGTGATTTGACATGCACAGGACGATAGTGGCCGAGACGCATCATTTCAGCGATGCCGCGCGCGTCGTTTTTGTCGGTCTTGACGGGGCGCGAGGACAGGAAGCGCTGGGCATGGCGCGTCTCAACGCACACGACCGGTATACCCGCCTCGCGAAGCCCCCGGTGTAGCCATTCCGACAGCGGACAGGCTTCGATCCCGGCGAGATCGATGACGCCGGACCACTCTGCGAGGCGTTTGACGAGAGGCTCCGGCTCGCTCGGTACCTTGCCCTGCCACAGCACCCTGCCGTCGCGGTCGACAACGCAGATCGCGGTTTTTGCGAGCGACACGTCGAGCCCGATGAAAACACCCCTAGAAGGCCTCCCAAGTCAGCTGGTTGATCCAGCCCGACAGTAGGAAGCTCGAGCTAGGATCCGATTACCCCAGCTGACGCTGGGCGACGCTGTCGTGGCCCGATGCTCGCCAAGCCCTTTCGGGCAGTGCGAACCGCGAAAGGGAGAGGGTCGAGGGGGCTTTGTGGACCGGTTTGAAGGACGAGAGAGAGGCTCCGTCCGCCGGTCCTGGAGACCCTTGGCATGGAAGCGGCAACTACTGTCCGAACGATCCCCCTCGACCGGCTCGTCCTGTCGCCGGCCAATGCCCGCAAGACCCCGCCCTCGGCGGCGGAAGACGCCGAGCTGAAGGCAAGCATCAAGGCCCGCGGGCTGAAGCAGAACCTCGTCGTCTGCCCCACGCCCGAGCAAAACGGGGTCTATGCCGTCACCGCCGGCAACCGGCGCTTGAAGGCGCTGCAGGAGCTCGTCGCCGAGGGCGCCTTTCCGGCCGATTACGAGGTGCCGTGCCTCGTCGAAGAGCCGGATACGGCGCTCGAAACCTCGCTGATGGAAAACACGGTGCGCGCCGCGATGCACCCGGCCGACGAATTCGTCGCGATGGCGGCGCTGATCGACGCGGGCGAGAACATCGAGGCCGTCGCCGCCCGGTTCGGCGCCAGCGAGCGCCACGTCAGACAGCGCCTCAAGCTCGGCAAGGTGGCGCCCGAGCTGCTCGACGAATACCGCGCCGGGAAGCTCTCGCTCGAGGTCATGACGGGGTTCACGCTCGGCGCAGTCCCTGCCGCGCAGCTCGCGGTGTGGCGTCAGGTCAAGGAGCAGCCCTACCTCCATGCCTCGACGGTGCGGCGGCTATTGACCGAGGGTGCGGTCGCGTTCGACTCGCGGCTCGGCGAGTTTGTCGGCGTCGCGGCCTACGAGGCGGCCGGCGGCGCCGTCACCCGCGACCTCTTCAGCGGCGACGAGGACGGCTTTCTCGACGACGCGCCACTCGTCCGGCGGCTGGCGCTCGAAAAACTCGAACAGAAGGCCGAGGAATTGCGCCCGCACTGGGCGTGGGTCCGTCCGATGCTCGACCCCGCCTACGGCTTCACCGCCGAATACACGCATATACGCCCGCAAGCTGCCGAATTCCCGCCGGCGGTCGCCGCCGAGCTCCAGGCGATCGAGGACCGTCTGGCCGCACTCGAAGCGCTCCCCGAGGACGCCTGGAGCGACGGGCTCGTCAGCGAGGCCGAGGACCTGCAGGCGCGCCACGACGAGCTGGTCGAGACGACCGAAGCCGAGGCGGTCTATGCACCGGAGGACCGGGCCCGCGCCGGCTGCATCGTGACGATCGGCGATGACGGCGATTTCCAGATCTACGACGGCCTTGTCGAGCGCGCGGCCTGTCCCGGCAAGCCCGGCAACGGCGCCGGGGAGGACGCGCACGATGGCGACCGCGCCTTCCCGTCGCGTCGCGGCAGCACCCTCCCCTCTCTTCGCCCGCTCACCGGCGAAGCGCGGGTGCGCAAGGAATGCGGCTTCAGCCAGACGCTGGTCGACGACCTCAAAGCCCACCGGCTGCAGATCGCGCGGGCACATCTCGCCGGCGATTTCGGGGTGGCGTTCGACCTGGCGCTCTATGCGCTGTGCGTCGATCTCCGCGACCATGGCTGGCGTTCCCATCCGCTCGATCTGCGGGCCGGCGAGACCCGGCTCGCGAGCTCGTCGAACGATCTCGCCGGCACCCCGGCCGACCGGCTGCTCGAAGCGCGTGAGAAGGCGCTCGACCTCGACTGGCTGTCCTTGCCGCCGGCGGAGGGGTTCGCAGCGCTTGTGGCGTTGTCGTCCGCGGCGAAGCAGGACCTTTTCGCCTGGTGCATCGCGGCTACGCTCAAGCCGCAGCTCGCTGTCGAGGACGGAGCCGATCCAGTCGTCGAAAACGCGATCCGGCGGCTTGCCATCCCGTTTGCCGATTTCTGGCGGCCGACCGCCGCCAATTACTGGGGGCGGGCGAAGAAGGCGCACGGTCTTGCGGTCGCCGAAACCGTCCTCGGCCGCCGCTGGGCGCAGGACCACGCCGGCGACAAAAAGGCCGCACTCGCCGCGGCGTTGGAGACGGCGTTCGATCCCGAGAGCAACACTGCAATCGGCCTCGACCGGGCGGCACGCGACGACGCCGCGGCATGGCTGCCGCCCGGCATCGCCGCTGGCGCAGACGCGCAGGGCGATGACGCCGATGCGGCCCCCGATGCCGCTTTTGCGACCGCGGACGAGCCGCGTGCCGCGGATTTCCCGGAGGGCGATGCAGCGTCGGACGATCTCCCTGCCTTTCTGACCGGAGACGACCAGGCCGCTGCGGGCTGAGGCTTCGCGTTTTCGCTGCGGAGATCCGCGCCGATCGGGGTGCCCCCTCCATTCCCGGCGCGGCCGTCACCGTCGCGCATTTCGTCAGATCCATCACCGGCAGCACCCGGCAAGCAAGAACCCGGCGGGACGGCGACGCCCGCCGGTCCGCCCTGGCGTGCGCTCGTGGAGACCATCATGCCGACGATATCCAAGACCCGGTTCGATTTCGGGAAACGCGTCGCCTACGACGCCGACGCCAAGCGCTCCTTTCATATCAACGCGCGCCGCCAGCTGCGGGCGCTCGCCGCGGCCCTCGGGTTCAGGCCCGGCGCCTACGATTTGCGTTCCAACCACGGCGGGATCGCCGTCTCCGGCGAAGTAACCCTTCATGCCGACCAGCTCTATGTGCAGGCGAGCCAGCCGGCGACCAGCCATGACACAGGGGTCCTGTTCCGCCGCTGTGAAGGCCGGCGCGATTACGTCGGCGGACCCAATCATTTCGTCTCGCTCGATCTGCTGCATGAGCCGGCGGCATTGGCGACCCTGATCCGCCGGCACTGCCGGCCCCGATAGACCTTTAGCCCGCGGACTTGATCCACGGGCCGATCCGGGGCCGGGCCGTGAAGAGGGAGAGGGCCGTGGGCGGCGGGTGAGACCCGGGACGAAGGAAAGAGAGCCTTCGCCGGGTCTCCTCCCCGGACTGCTCCGGGGGTTTCACCTCCCTGCCCCGCTCTCTCGGAGAACTCTCGCATGCCGGCCGTTTCCCAGGCCGCGGCAGCCGCCGCGGTCACTCTCCCGCTGTTCCCGTCCCAGGCCCCGATCGACAGGATTTCAGGCCTGATCCATTCCGCGACGCTGCTGGCACTTTGGCTCGGCCAGGGGCGCGCGCTCGATGCCCGCGGCTTGCGCGCGGCGATGGAGACGGCGTTTGCCGGCTCCGACGCCGAGGGCGCCTGGGTGTGGAAGGACGCCTACGAGGCGCTCGAAGCCGCCCAGGTGCTGTTCCTGCGCAAATACGGCGCGGCGATGCGCGCCCGCGCCGTATCGCCCGACGCGTTGCTCGACATGCTCGCACGGCTCGCCGAGCGCCTTCCGTCGCAGACCCGCCGCTCCGAGGAGTCCGAGCGGCTGCAGCAATTCTCGACCCCGGTCGCGCTTGGCCTGGTTGCCGCCGAGGCGGCGGCGCTGACCCCTTCCGACCTGGTCCTCGAGCCTTCCGCCGGAACGGGCCTCCTGGCGATATTCGCCGAGCTCGCTAAGGCGCGCCTCGTGCTCAACGAGATCGCCGAGACCCGCGCCGGGCTGCTCGGCAGCCTGTTTCGCGACGCGCCGCCTGTAACCCGGCACAACGCCGAGCAGATCCACGACCGCCTTGCACCGGAAATCCGCCCCACGGTCGTCTTGATGAACCCGCCCTTCTCGGCCTCGCCCGATGTGGGCAAGCGCTTTGCCGAGGCCGGCTTCCGCCATGTCGCCTCGGCCCTCGCACGCCTCGCCCCCGGCGGGCGCCTCGTCGCGATCACCGGCCACAACGTCGGGCCCGAGGAGCCGGGCTGGCGCGAGAGCTTTGTGCGGCTGCAGGAGAAGGGCCGCGTCGTCTTCACCGCGGCGATCGCCGGCCGGGCCTATGCCCGCCACGGCACAACCATGGACACCCGGCTCACCGTCATCGACCGCATTCCGGCCGATGACCCGCACCGCTTTCCGCCGCCGCCGGGGATCGCCGGCGATGCCGCCGAGCTGCTTGGCCATGTCACCCGCCTGGTGCCGCCGCGCCGGCCGCTCGCGGGAGCGACCTCCCTCCCCGCCCCCGCCCCCGGATCAACCCGCGGGTCGAGCCCGCGGGCTGAAGGTCTACTGGGGCAGGCTGTGTTTCGCCGCCCGTCGGCCGCGCGGCCGAAAGCGCCGCGGCCGCAGCTTGCTCTCGTCAATCGGCCGGCGCCTGCTCCCGAGGTCGTCCTCGAGCTCGGCTACGAGGCCTGCGAATGGCAGCCCGCCGAGGCCGTACGCCTCACCGCGAGCCTCTACGAAGGCTATGCGCTGCAAGCGATCCGCATCCCGGAGGCAAGACCGCACCCGACCAAACTCGTGGAGTCGGCGGCGATGGCCGCGGTTGCCCCTCCCCGCCCCTCCTACCGGCCGCATCTGCCGCGCCACCTGGTGGCAGACGGCATTCTCTCCGATGCGCAGCTCGAAAGCGTGATTTACGCCGGCGAGGCGCATGCCGGGCATCTCGCCGGCTCGTACATTGTCGACGAAACCTATGACACGGTGTCGGCCGCTCCCGACAACGCCGAAGGTGCCGTGCGGTTCCGGCGTGGCTGGTTTCTCGGGGACGGCACCGGCGCCGGCAAGGGGCGCCAGGTCGCCGGCATCATCCTCGACAACCGGCTCAAAGGACGGCGGCGCGCCGTCTGGATTTCCAAATCCGACAAACTGATCGAGGACGCCGCGCGCGACTGGATCGCACTCGGCGGCAACTGCTCCGACATCGTGCCGTTGTCGCGCTTCCGCCAGGGTGCGGCGATCGCGCTTGCCGAGGGCATCCTCTTCACCACCTACGCCACCCTGCGCACGCAAGCGCGAGGAGAAAAATCGAGCCGCCTTCAGCAGATCATCGACTGGCTGGGACAGGACCCCGGCTCGGGGACCAGGGCAAGCCCAGGATCACTGTCCGGGGCAGGCTTTGACGGCGTCATCGTCTTCGACGAAGCGCATGCGATGGCCAACGCCGCCGGCGACAAGAGCGCGCGCGGCGAGAAGAAACCGTCGCAGCAGGGCCAGGCCGGGCTGCGCTTGCAGCATGCACTTCCCGACGCGCGCATCGTCTATGTGTCGGCGACCGGTGCGACGACCGTGCAGAACCTCGCCTATGCCGCCCGGCTCGGTCTGTGGGGCACCGGTGATTTTCCGTTTGCGAGCCGCGCCGACTTTGTCTCGGCGATGGAAGGCGGCGGCATCGCGGCGATGGAGGTGTTGGCGCGCGATCTGAAGGCGCTGGGCCTCTACGCCGCGCGGTCCCTCTCCTTCGAGGGTATCGAGTACGAGCTCGTCGAGCACAAGCTCTCAGCGGAGCAGACCTGCATCTACGATGCCTATGCCGACGCGTTTCAGATCATTCACCGCAATCTCAACGAGGCGCTGAAAGCCGCCAACATCACCGGCGAGAGCGGCAGCACCTACAACCGCAACGCCAAAGCCGCGGCGCGCTCGGCCTTCGAAGCGAACAAGCAGCGCTTTTTCAACCATCTGCTGACGGCGATGAAATGCCCGACCTTGATCGCCTCGCTCGAACGCGATCTCGGGGCGGGCCACGCCGCGATCGTGCAGCTGGTCTCGACCAACGAGGCCCTGCTCGACCGCCGGCTCGCCGAAATCCCGACAGAGGAATGGGCCGATCTCTCGATCGACATCACGCCCCGCGAATACGTTCTCGACTATTTGCAGCACTCGTTCCCGACGCAGCTCTTCGAGCTTTTTACCGACGAGGAAGGCAACCTCCACTCGCGCCCGGCCTATGACGCCGACGGCAATCCGGTGATTTCGCGCGAGGCCGTCGAGCGCCGCGACCGGATGATCGAGCATCTCGCCTCCCTGCCGCCGGTGCAGGGCGCGCTCGACCAGATATTACACCGCTTCGGCACCGAAACCGTCGCGGAAGTCACCGGACGCTCGCACCGCATCGTCAAACGAGACGACCGGCTCTGCATCGAGAGCCGTCCGACGAGCGCCAATTTTGCCGAGACCGCCGCCTTTATGGATGACGAGAAGCGCATCCTCGTCTTCTCCGACGCTGGCGGCACCGGGCGCAGCTATCACGCCGATCTCGGCGCCAAAAACCAGCGCCGGCGCATCCATTACCTGTTGGAGCCTGGCTGGAAGGCCGATACCGCGATCCAGGGTCTCGGCCGCTCGAACCGCACCAACCAGAAAACCCCGCCGGTGTTCCGGCCGGTCGCAACCGACGTCAAGGGCGAGAAGCGCTTCCTGTCGACAATCGCCCGCCGCCTCGACAGTCTGGGGGCGATCACCCGCGGCCAGCGCCAGACTGGCGGACAGGGCCTGTTCCGCGCCGACGACAACCTCGAAAGCCCCTACGCCAAAGCCGCACTCCGGCAGTTCTATCATCAGCTCTATGTCGGCGGGATCGTCGGTTGCTCGCTCGCCGAATTCCAGGATGCGACCGGCCTCGATCTTTGCGACCAGGACGGCTCGCTCAAGGAGGAATTGCCGCCGGTCACGCAGTTCCTCAACCGCATCCTCGCCTTGCGCATCGGACTGCAGAACACGCTCTTTGCGGTCTTCGACGAATTGCTCGAAGCGCGCATCGAGGCCGCGGTCGCCGCCGGCTCCTACGATGTCGGGGTCGAGACCTTGACCGCCGAGAGCTTCCGGATCGCCGAGCGGCGCACCGTCTACACGCATGCGGCGACGGGTGCGGAGACCCGCTGCTACCGGGTCATGCGCCGCGACCGCAACCGCCCGCTGCTGCTCACCGAGGCTCTCGGAATAGCGCAATCTCCGGGCGCCCGGCCGCTCGTCAACGAGCAGTCGCACCGGGCCGCGGTGCAGGTGCCGGCGGCGAGCCTGATGCACGACGACGGTACTGTCGAGGCCCGCACCCGGCTGGTGCGGCCGATGTCGCGCGAGACTGTCAGCCTCGACGAGTTCTCGCGCTCGCACTGGCGCGAAGCGGCGGCCGAACGTTTCGCGCCGCTGTGGCAGGCCGAATGCGCCAAGGTGCCGGAATTCTCCGAGAGCAGCTTTCACATCGTCACCGGCCTCTTGCTGCCGATCTGGGACCGGCTGCCTTCCGACAACATCCGCGTCTACCGCTTTGCGACCGACGACGGGGAGCGCGTCATCGGCCGCCTCGTGACCCCCGAGGCGCTCGCGCGCGTTTACGAGGGCCTGGGCGTCGACCGGCCCCCTTCCCTTTCGACGGAGGAAGCTTGGCGGGCCGTCTTCGAGCGCGGCGCGGTGCTCGAGCTCGCCGGCGGCTTGCAGCTCCGCCGCTCGCTGGTGATGAACGCCTATCGCGTCGAACTCACCGGCTTCTCCGATCATGCCGTCCCGCAATTGAAGGCGCTTGACCTCACTTCGGAGATCATTTCCTGGCGGCTGCGGTTGTTCATCCCGGTCGCTGCCGAGCGCGGCCCGGCAATCCTAACGGCACTCCTCGAACGCCATCCGCTGCTCCGCGCCACCAGCCGCGCCGCGGCCTGACCCGGAGATGACCCGTGGTCAGCGCCAGCGAGCTGGCGCGCCGCCTCGCGCGGGATGCCGAGGCCGTGTGCCGTCATTACCTTTCCTACGGGCGCCGGTCGGGCCGCTACTGGGTCGCGGGCGACGTCATGAACACACCCGGCCGCAGCCTTTATGTGCGGCTCATAGGCCCCGATTACGGCCCGGGTGCCGCCGGCAAATGGACCGACGCCGCCGCAACCGAGGAACACGGCGATCTGCTCGACTTGATCCGCCTCAACCGCGGCCTCCCCGGCTTGCGCGAGGCGATGGACGAGGCGCGCTATTTTCTCGCGCTGCCCCGGCGCGACCGCAGTCGAGAAGTCCCACCGGCGCCCAGCAACTCGCCCGAGGCCGCCCGCCGCCTGTTCCGCGCTGGGTGCCCGATCCCAGGTACGCAAGCCGAAGCCTATCTCTGCGCCCGCGGCATCACCGGTCGCATCGATTGGGTCGCTCTGCGCTTTCATCCGCGGGTCTGGTACCGCGCGACCGAGACAGCACCTCTCGACACCTGGCCGGCTTTACTCGCCGCGGTCACCGATCCCGGCGGCCGGATCACCGGCATCCAGCGCACCTGGCTCGACCGAGCCCGGCCCGCCAAGGCGCCGATCGCCGATCCGCGCCGCGCCCTCGGTCACTTGCTCGGCAATGGCGTCCGCTTCGGGACCGCCGGGGAGACGATCGCCGCCGGCGAAGGCATCGAAACCGTGCTCGCCCTCAAATCGCTATTCCCCACATTGCCGATGGTCGCGGCCCTTTCGGCCAATCACCTCGCCGCCCTCGACCTCTCCCCCGTTCTGCGCCGGCTTTATGTCGCGCGCGACAACGACGCGGCCGGTCTCCGCGCAGCGAAGCGGCTGCACGAACGCGGAAAAGCTCTCGGGATCGAGGTTTGCCACCTCGTGCCGGTCCACGGCGACTTCAACGCCGATCTCTGCCGGCTTGGCCCCGCGGCGATGCTGGCGCACGTGGCCGCCCAGCTCGTCCCCGCCGACGCCGCCCGTTTCGCTGACATCGAGGATCTGCGCCGGCCGGCGTGAATAGCCGCCCGAGGCTCCATGCCGGAATGAGGGGCGGCTGCCGCCGGTCGTACCCGCGGGTGTCTCGGCCTGCGGAAAGGGCCGCGCCCCGGCCTTCCCGAGCGGCGATCTGCCGGAGCCGGCACAGGCTCGCAATGGCGGCCGCCGACCATTTTCCGCCGCCGGCCGATAGGAGGCCGGCTTTGCAGCGCGAAGCAAAATGCCCGGCCCCCGCCATCCTCCGCTGCGCTGCGGCCCCGCAGGGGTGCAACCCCGTGCCGGCTCCGGCCTTTAGATCGCCGTGAAGGCCGCGACGGGCGCGGCCGACCCTCCGGCAGAAAGGCACCCGCGATGACCCACGACGACAGCACCCTCCCCTTTCTCGGCACCGATGATCCCGACGCGCGGCACGCCGCATCGCCGACCGCACATCTCCTCGACGAGCTGGCGCTTTACGGCTATCGCCCGGGCGACGACGAACCCGACCCGCGGCCGCTGCCCGAGCCGGAGACCGCCCGCCGGCAGCTCGAGACCGTCGTCGAGGCCCTCGACGCGATGCTGACCAGCACCCGGCTCGAAGACGAGCTCGCCGATCTCCTGTGGTCGTTTGTCAACCTCTTCCACCGCAAGACCGGCCGCGTCGAGGCCGAGCTCGATCGCAACGAGCAGGCGCAGCGCCGCGCGCAGACCGAGCAGGACGGCTCCGAGGTCAAGTCGGTCGAGCTCGAACGCCTGATCGACCAAGGCAAGAGCCTGATCGAGCGGCGCAACGCTTTCGAATTCTTCCGCGACCATGCCGCCGAATTGTACGAGGCCGCAACCGGTTCCGCCTGGCGCCCGCACAGCGGCTCGATGGTGAACCGCCGGGCCTTGACCGCCGCGATGATCGACAGCCGCGACTTCATCGCCGCCCGCCGCCGCGCCGACACGCAAACCCTCGCCCCTTCCGGCCCGCGCATTGCCTTCACCGGCGGCATCGAATGCAACGATCACCAGCGCATCTGGGAGGCCCTCGACAAGGTGCAATCCAAGCACCCCGACATGGTGCTGCTGCACGGCGGCAGCCCGTGCGGCGCCGAACGCATCGCCGCCTGCTGGGCCGACCATCGCAAAGTTCCACAGGTGGTCTTCAAACCCGACTGGACCCGGCACAGAAACGCCGCACCCTTCAAGCGCAACGACCGGATGCTCGAAGCCTTGCCGATCGGCGTCATCGTGTTTCCCGGTTCTGGCATCGCCGCCAACCTCGCCGACAAGGCGAGGCAGCTCGGAATTCCCGTGTGGCGCTTCGACGGAGACGGCGCCGCTTAGGCGCCGTTTTCCCTTCGCTCACGCATCTGCGACGCGCGATCACCGCGCCGAACCCCTCCTATTGACGCGCGCCCGTTGCCGTGTTCGCACGGAAGTATCGCGTTGGCCGTTTTCGAAGATAGCCCCCATCACCTCCGTTGAGGGCGACGACGGCCCATGCCCCGATCCGGCCATTGGCCGTCTTAAATCGTTGGCGTCTCAGTGGAGTGAACGATGAAATCTGAACCGTACGGCGCCGCGGGAAAGGGAATTCGGGGCCTGGTCTCGCCCGATCCCGTGCGCGGTCACTCGTCCGTGGTTGAGGCTGTCCCGGTAGCGAACGGGAGGGCCCCGCGCGCGTCGCGCAGTGCCCTCACGAGCGACGAAGCGACGCGCGTGGGAGGGGCCTGTTTGCCCACCGGGGCAAGCCGGGGCGGTTCAAGGCACCAGAGGCGCTGATCGCCTCACTGCTGGAAGACGCCTCCAGCCTGCGGCGTGACGAGATCGAGCCGGCCGCGATGACAACGATGCTCTTTCGGGTCTGCTTCGGCGCGGCGTCCGTCGACAGCCGATGGACCGCGCGTCGGGATCCTCCCATTCGATCACGCGATGTAGAACGGGCTTTACCTCGTTGCGAGCAGGGCTTTGGTGGCGGATGACGCCGTCGCAGCGGGGGAAGACGCCTGAAGCAAGGCCCTCCTTGACAGCTTGGGACCGCCGCTCCCCTGCGGCCTGCTGCTGGCGGATCAAGCGCCGCGATGCGCTCGCGGTTGCTCGCCAGCCTCGATCCCGCAACGGCCGGGCTGCGACTTTCTTCCCCAGCGCTGCGCGCATTCCTCGCGAAACAAGAAACTCGCGCCCGGCCGTCCTCCGCGGTGCTGCGGGCCTGCGGCTGCGGGCCGGCCGTCGTGGCGCTCCCGACCGCCATCAGGCCGCGATGGGCGCGGTCCTGAAACAGCATCAAGGAGGTCACCATGGCTCAGATCGGCACCTTCACCCGCGGCGACGACGGCACCCTCAACGGCACCATCCGCACCCTCTCGCTCAACGTCAAAGCCCGCTTCGTCCCGACCGAGCCGTCGTCAAACGAGAAGGCCCCGGCCCTGCGGGTGCTCGCCGGCCCCGTCGAAATCGGCGCCGCCTGGAAGCGGACTTCCAAGGACAACACCGTCTATCACTCGGTGAAGCTCGACGACCCGTCCTTCCCGGCCCCGATCTTCGCTAACCTCGTCGAGGTCGAGAGCGGCTACGCGCTCGTCTGGTCGCGCTGAACCGGCCGCTGCGGCGTCGCGCTCGCCGCGGCGCCGCGGCTCCATGGCCCCGAAATTATGCGGAGCGCGCACCGCCCGCAGGCCGCGCAATACCTTGGTCCGAGCCCTGTCGCTTCCGCATTGCGCTCCGCTTCGCATAATACGGAGCTGCTACTTCACGCGACGCGAACGTGTCGCCGTCGCGGGCGAGCGCGCGGCGGCCGTCGCGCAAAAGGCCAAGCTCGATGGGGCATACGACCGGCCGTCCAAGAGTCCAAGATCAACGGAAATAGACAGAACGATCGGGGCCGCGTACGTGGCCCCCTCCCCTCCCCTTTTTTGACTCGTCGGAATCGACTCTGCTTTCTTGACGGTGCGCCTTGGCGCGAAATTATATAAGAACGAATACCGAACATCTGGGGCAGGCGATGCCTGAGCTTCGCCGCGCTACGCCTTTCGGCTCGAGGATCTGAGAACATGGCATCTCGTCGAAGCCGTTTGCCGGCGCTGCGGGCGCCGTGCGGTCATCGACCATGCACGCCTCACCCGTGGCCGCCCAAACTTCACACGGCTCGCAGATCTCGAAGCACAGCTGCGCTGCCGTCAATGCGGCGAGCGCAGCGGCCACTCGCTCAGCGTAAGCATGCGCTCGCGCGACTGACTTCCCTCAGCCTCATCCCGAGCTAAATAGCCGGTCGCGATATGTCGCTCGCCACCTACATCGAACCTGGCCCGCCCTGCGCAGGGCGGGGCGCTCTTGGTCCCGGGTGCCGTCCCGCTGATCGGTGCTTGGATGACCGGAGACCCCGGCGCGTATTGGAGGCCCCTTCCCCCTTCCGACCCGGTCAGGGCGTTCGACAAGGCGTTCGGACGGATGAACGCTCGTAAGCAAGTGCCAATTGTTTTGAAGCGGGCGCCGTAGGCAGGGGGGCGAAAGTCAGGCGCTCCTCGCAAGGAGTCCTAGGCGTCGAGCGGCCGAACGCACAGGGGTCAAGACGCATGAGCGCTCTGACGTATAATTGAGAGCTTCATCCCGATTTCTCACATCCGATAGGGAAAAAATCCTGAGAGGCGGAACGCACAAAAGGCCGGCGGTTCTGGAGCTCGGACGCCCGAACGCATGAACATTCACATTTTCGGGCACTTGATTCTTCCAACCTTTGCGCTAGAAGAGGGGACCAGACATTCCGGGGGAATAAAATGTCTGTCCTTACCATCGCGGGCCAGAAGGGGGGCTCGGGAAAGACGAATCTCGTACGAAACCTGGCCATCCACTTCGCCGTGGACGGCTACAGCGTCGCCGTGGTCGATGCGGACCTCGCCCAGCAACACTCCAGCGAATTCTTCGCCGACCGGCAGAGGGACGGCGCCCACGAGATCTGGACGCCGCGCAGCGATATTCCGGGACTCACCGTCGCCGTCTGGGATCGCGGCTCCGCCGAGATCCCGGAAGCCTCGATCGTTGTCGCGCCCCAGGTCGATCAGGATGCCATCGGCGACGTCATCCAGGCGCTCGCCGACGCGGTCGACGTTGTCGTCTGCGATCTGCAAGGCTCGGCCAGCGTCGCCATGATCCATGCGATCCATTACGCCGACCTGGTGCTGATCCCGGTCCAGCCCTCGAACGACGACCTTAAGAGCGCCCATTCCACCGCGCGCCACGTCGCCCAGGCCGGCAAGAGCGCCCGCCGGGAAATCCCGTACCGGGTCGTGATCAGCCGCGCATCGACGGGTTTCCAGCCGGAAGTCGAGAAGGTGGTCGAAGCGGCAATCGAAAATGCCGGCATCCCGCGGCTCAAAACTCCCGTCTTCGAGCGGACCGCGTTCAAGCGCGCCAGCTTCACGCGCATTGCGCCGGTCTTCGACGAGCCCGCCGGCGGGGCGGCCGAGAATATCAAGGCCGTCTATGCCGAGGTGAAGGACGCGCTTGCCGAGACGGTCGCGAAGGCGAGGGAGGTCTGACAATGCCCGCCAAGATCGCGACCCCAAAACTCGAACCGATCGACGACACCATTCCGCCCGCCACCGCCGCGGAACGCCACCCGGACCTCCGAACCGCCTCCCGCCGCACGAAGCCCCATGTCGATTCGCTTGTCGCCACCGGCTTTGTCGCCGATGCGGCGCTTCCCGAACGCACCGAACCGGACGACATGCCCGAGGCCATCACGATCGAGGTTCCGCGCCGGCTCAAGCGCGCCCTGCAAGGCGAGGTCGCGGCCCGGCGCGACGATCCCGGCCGGCGTTCCGTCGCGGCGCTCAAATCGGTGATCCTCGAGGCGCTCGCGGCCTACGGTTTCCGGGATTTCATCCGAGAATCGGACATCGAGGTTCAGGCCGGCATTTTCATGAAGCGGCAGTCCGCCCAGATGCGGCGCCGCTAATCCGCTATCATACGCCCGAAGGCTCAAGCGTCCGGACTCATGAGGTCCGCCGCGTGTTGAGAGCGGGGCACGGGGTCCGGCCGCCGGGTTGTGACCGGTGACTTTCTGAGGACTGAGCCCAGGGATGGCGCGCCCCGGAAACACACCGGTGCCGCACTGTCCCCCTCTCGGAAAATCACCGGAAAGGGGCTCGGAAAATCACCGGTCAGCGTGAAGGTTGGCGATATCGTTCGATATATCGGCCCGATTCGCCGGCAGGGCAGGGGAATCACCGGAATCTCACCGGCCCGGAGCGCTTCTCGGGCGTCATTCCGGAGCCGCTGACCCGCACGAGCGGGAAAACTCCCGATGCTGCCGGCCCGCAATCGGTGACTTTCCGGTGATCAGTGCCTGCAACCGGTGATTTTACCGCGGGATTCTGGCCAAAACCGGTGAGTTTCCGAGGCAAGCATATAG
>Ga0210390_10003072_pt1 | contig 14439 bp, 11 predicted proteins | sample IncBWH11OmetaG_FD_161050 | JGI IMG/M metagenome (GOLD analysis project Ga0210390, IMG submission 161050) | Forest soil microbial communities from Barre Woods Harvard Forest LTER site, Petersham, Massachusetts, United States - Inc-BW-H-11-O ...
CGCTGATCTCGCTCGCCTACGGCATGGGCATGCTGCTCGCGCTCACTCGCGAGCGGCCGCGTGCCAAGCTTGCCGGCGAAATCCTGCTCGCCGCGAGTCCGGCGTAATGCGCGTGCCGGCTGCCGCGCCGGTGCTTGTGACAGCCGGCGGCACGGGCGGCCATTTGTTTCCGGCCGAAGCGCTGGCAACGGCATTGGCCGAGCGCGGCATCGCCGTCCACCTCGCCACCGACCACCGCGCCGCGCGTTTCGGCGGCGCTTTTGCCGAGGACGCTATTCACGTCGTCGCCAGCGCGACCTTGCGGGCGCGCAACCCGATCGCGCTGACGCGAACCGCCGCCGTGCTTGGCGTCGGCTTCATGCAAGCGTGGCGACTGATCGGCCGGCTCAAGCCTGCGGCGGTCATCGGCTTCGGCGGCTATCCGACCATTCCGCCAGTTATGGCCGCAACCCGGCGCGGCGTCCCGACCCTCATTCATGACGCCAACGCCGTCATCGGCCGCGCCAACCGGTTGTTGGCGCCGCGCGTCACCGCCATCGCCACGACGTTCCCCAACGTCTTCGACGACGTGCCGGTTCTGGCTCTCAAAGCCACCCTGACCGGTAATCCCGTGCGCGCCGCCGTGGTCGTCGCCGCAGCGACGCCCTATCCGGCGGAAGACGATCCATTTCGGATCCTTGTCTTCGGCGGCAGCCAGGGCGCGCGCGTCATGGCCGATATTGTCCCGGCCGCCATCGGCCGGCTCGACGCCGCCCTACGCCGGCGCCTCGCCATTGTTCAGCAGGCCCGCGAAGAGGATCTCGACCGGGTCCGCCGCGCCTACGCGAAGGCGGCGGTCGCCGCCGAGATCGCGCCGTTTTTCGCCGACCTGCCGGCACGGATGGCGGCGAGCCATCTGGTCATCGCGCGGTCGGGCGCATCGACCGTTGCCGAGCTTTCAGCCATCGGCCGTCCCTCGATCCTGGTGCCGCTGCCGCACGCCATCGACCAGGATCAATTCGCCAATGCCGGCATGCTCGAACGCGCCGGCGGCGCGCGCCGGATGGTTCAGGACACTTTCACCCCGGAACGTCTTGCCGCCGAACTGGAAAAGCTCGCGGCATCGCCGCACCGGCTCGCCGGCATGGCGGCGGCGGCACGGTCTTTGGGCCGGCTTGACGCCGCCGACCGGCTCGCCGACCTGGTGCTTCGGGTGGCGGGAATCGCTACCAAACGGTAATTTCAGCATTATTTGTCGGCCATGATTTGTTGGGTCAGGACCGGGCTTGTTCCGGCCATTCATGCCTTTCATGTAAAGCTGGGCGCCGGCGCCAAGCCACGGAACACGGTACGGGGAGCAGAATGAGACTGCCGCGCGACATCGGTCCGGTGCATTTCGTCGGCATCGGCGGCATTGGCATGAGCGGCATCGCCGAGGTGCTGGTGAATCTCGGCCATACCGTGCAGGGCTCCGATCAGTCCGACAGCGCCAACGTCAAGCGGTTGCGCGACAAAGGCGTCAAGATCGCGATCGGTCATGCAGCGGAGAACCTGTCCGGCGCGCAGGTCGTCGTCATCTCCTCGGCGATCAAGTCCGACAATCCGGAACTGATCGCCGCGCGCGCGCAACGGCTGCCGGTGGTGCGGCGCGCCGAGATGCTCGCCGAACTGATGCGGCTGAAAAGCTGCGTCGCCATCGCCGGCACCCACGGCAAGACCACGACCACGTCGATGGTGGCGGCGCTGCTCGACGCCGGCGGCTTCGATCCGACCGTCATCAACGGCGGCATCATCAATGCCTATGGCACCAATGCGCGGCTCGGCGCCGGCGATTGGATGGTCGTCGAGGCCGACGAATCCGACGGCACCTTCCTGAAACTACCGGCCGACATTGCCGTCGTCACCAATGTCGATCCCGAGCATCTCGACCACTTCAAGACTTTCGACGCCGTGCAGGACGCGTTCCGCGCCTTCGTGGAGAACGTGCCGTTCTACGGATTTTCGGTGATGTGCACCGATCATCCCGTGGTGCAGAGCCTGGTCGGCAAAATCGAGGATCACCGCATCGTCACCTACGGCGAGAACCCGCAGGCCGATGTGCGGCTGATCGACATCTCGCACGCCGGCGGCACCTCGCTGTTCACCATCGCGCTGCGCGAACGCGCCGGGCAGGCGCTGCACGAAATCAAGAATCTCGCGCTGCCGATGCCGGGGCGGCACAATGCGCTCAACGCCACCGCGGCGATCGCCGTCGCCCACGAGCTCGGCGTCGCCGACGACGTGATCCGCACGGCGCTCGCCAAATTCGGCGGCGTGCGCCGGCGCTTCACCAAGACCGGCACCTGGAATGGCGTCACCATCATCGACGACTACGGTCACCATCCGGTCGAGATTGCCGCCGTGCTGCGCGCCGCGCGTGAATCGACCAAAGGACAGGTCATCGCCGTGGTGCAGCCGCATCGCTATACGCGGCTGGCCGCCTTGTTCGAGCAGTTCTGCACCTGTTTCAACGATGCCGACGTGGTGATCGTCGCCAACGTCTATCCGGCCGGCGAAGCGCCCATCGCAGGCGCCGACCGCGACGCTCTGGTGCAGGGCTTGCGCACGCACGGGCACCGGCATGTCATCGCGCTCGAGAGCCCCGAAAAGCTCGCCTCGCTCATCGTCGCGACGGCGCATCCCGGCGACTACGTCGCCTGCCTGGGCGCCGGCTCGATCACGCAATGGGCCTACGCGCTGCCCAGCGAACTGGCGGCGGCCGGAGCGGTCTGATGCCGTTTCCCGATCTTGTGCCGGTGCTCAAAAAAGGCATGCCGAATTTGCGCGGCCGGCTGTTGGCAAACCAGTCGCTCGCCGAGCTGACCTGGTTTCGCGTCGGCGGCCCGGCGCAGCTTTTGTTCATGCCCGAAGACGAAAGCGATCTGTCGTATTTTCTCGCCAATTTGCCCGACGATATAGCGGCCACCGTCATTGGGCTTGGCTCCAACTTGATCGTGCGCGACGGCGGGGTGCCGGGCGTCGTGATCAGGCTCGGCCGCGGCTTCAATGAAATTGCGATCGAAGGACACAATGTCGGTGCCGGCGCCGCGGTGCCCGATGTGAAAGTGGCGCGCGCCGCGCAGGAAGCTGGCATTGCCGGACTCGCATTCATGCGCGGCATTCCCGGCGGCATCGGTGGCGCGCTGCGCATGAACGGCGGCGCCTATGGGCGCGAGACCAGGGATTCGTTGATCGAGGCGCGCGCCGTCGACCGCGGCGGCCGCGTTCATGTCTTGAGCAATGCCGACTTGCATTACAGCTATCGGCACTGCGGCGCGCCGGACGATTACATCTTCACCCGGGCTCTGTTTGCCGGCGAGCCTGGCGATCCTGCCGCCATCGCCGCCGGCATGGACAAGATCACCGAGTCGCGCGAGGCAACGCAGCCGATCAAGAGCCGCACCGGCGGTTCGACGTTCAAGAACCCGCCGGACCAAAAAGCCTGGCAGCTCATCGACGCCGCCGGCTGCCGCGGCCTGCGCCAAGGCGGCGCCCAGGTTTCGGGCATGCATTGCAATTTCTTGATCAATCTCGGCGACGCCACCGCCGCCGACATCGAGGCGCTGGGCGAAACCGTGCGGCAGCGGGTGAAGGACAAATCCGGCGTTGATCTGGAATGGGAGATCGAGCGGATCGGGGTGGGACCCTAGCCTCGGGAAGCGATGTCAGAGGTTGTTGGTCAATGTTCAACCGTATCCAAAATTTGCCGGAGCGCTTTACGTTCCATTCCGTTGAGCACCGGCACCATCTCGGCGATGCAGGTTGCCGCGTCGAGGATCAGTTTGAAGTGCGCTTGGTCTCGTCTAATGGCATTCAACGCCCGTGTGAAGCTTCGTGACGGAACAGTGAGGACACGAGCAATTTCCATCAGGCTGGCAACCATTCGCTCATCGTGGTCGAAGCCACACATGGCGAGACGAGTTTCGAAATAGGACTGCTCAATGTTGTTTTCCCCTTCGGAAACGATACCGTCAGCGAGGATCAAGTATGCAAGCACTCGCATTCCGTCGATGCAGACTTCCCGAGCGCGCAGCCCGAGTTGCTTTTCAACGACCCAATTCTCCGCCTGCGGCGCAATAGCCAACGGGCGCGAATAAGTCTGCGCATTTGAACTCGCTCTAGAGATACCGGAAACCCGAAAGCCAGTTCTTTCACTGGTGTAATTCGCCTCGTCCTCATGATCCGCATACCGTGCAAAATATTGAAGAGGATCTGCAATTCGGCGCTTGGTGCGGACCTCTTCGACATTGGTCATTTGATCAATCCGAAAGGTTCTTAGCGCTTCCCGCAACGTACAGTATCCTTGGATATACATATCACCGTGGACGAGCCAGCATCGCCTGCACAAGATGATTCGTTTCGACTTATTGCCGACTGCATCGGTGTAGCGAAAGTCAATCAGCAAACCTTCAACGTCATTGGGATCATCCTGAGTAGGTTTAATGTCGATAAGCTCGCCGCTATCTTCGTCGAGAGCCTCTACCGGCGCGCCCTTGACTAAGCGGCGCCACGGCTCTTCTTCGCCGCCAGCCCAATGAAGCCAACTCACGATTGCCTCTCTCGTGACTTTCGTTGTCTCACCCACGCGCCAGAGACATGTAGATTACCATTCGATTTTCTGACGAACAATAAAAGACTGTTACCTCGAATAGTTAGGCGCTTCGAGCCGGACTGCCAAATCGTCCTATTCGTGGAGTACGAAGTGGATGAAATCGCGTGGGACCGGGAATGTGAAGGCTTTGGTTTGGCGCGCTGGGACGTTCACGATGTCGCGTCTTCAAATCACCGCATAGCGCGCGACCTAACTCCGTCCATCAGAACGGAGATTGACCGACTACGCGAGCGCTACGACCTCGGCGTTACCTGCTGACGCCTAGGGCTCCGGGATTCTATCCTCACCGATCAGGTTTCGCTCTTTCAGCCACGGATCGATCGCCAGCGCGCGCTTTAGCGGCACTTGCGCCTCCGCCACCTTGCCCTGTTGCATGAGGATGATGCCTTTGCCGGCGAGCGCGGCGTAATGCATCGGCTCGAGTGCAAGAACATGGGTGATGGCGTCGAGCGAAGCGTCGTATTGGCCGGCGAGAAAATAGACATAGCCGAGCTGGTTCCGCCCTTCGGCGAATTGCGGCGCGTGCCTGACCAGCTCCTTCATGTAGAGGATCGCTTCGCCGTAATCGAAGCGCAGTTGCGCCTGTCGCGACTCGTCCAGGAGCTCCTTGGATTTGTCGTCGGCAAAGCTCCGCCAGAATGTCCAGAGGCGATCTTCGACCGCGCGTGCCTCGGCGTCGCTTTTGGCCGCGGCGAGTTCCGCGAAAAGTTCGGCTCTCGCTTTGGCTTGACTGTCGCTGAGGCCGACGGCCGGCGGCAGCGGGACTGGATCGGCGGCACGCAGAGTCGCGGGCGATAGCGCGAGCAGGACCAGTGCCGCCAAGATACCAGTTCGCATGCCCCACCCGGATGCCGACCCAGCCAGGAGAGTGCTACGCGACCGGGCTCCGCTCAAAGTGCCAATCCACGCGGAAAACGCCGCGATTTCCAGCAAAATCGGCGGCTGAGACTCTCGATTTTTCGCCAATAGTCGATTCTATTGGTGTCCCAGCGAATCAGCGGCTGAAGGCAGCTAGCGGAGAGCTATGCGCAAGCACGTCGCCGTTCTGATGGGTGGCTGGTCGGCCGAGCGCGACGTCTCGCTGCGCTCCGGCAAAGCCTGTGCCGATGCGCTCGGCCGCCGCGGCTATCGCGTCACGCCGATCGACGTCGGCCGCGACATCGCCGCGACCTTGACCGCCACCACCCCCGACGCTGCACTCAACGTGCTTCATGGCCGGCCGGGCGAGGATGGCACGCTGCAGGGTCTCCTCGAAATCCTTGGCATCCCCTACACGCATTCGGGGGTCCTGGCCTCGGCGGTGGCCATGCAGAAAGATACCGCCAAGGTGCTGTTCCGTGCTGCCGGCGTCCCGGTTGCCGAGGACCGGGTGGTGTCGCGGCTCGAAGCGGCAAAAGCCCATGTCATGGCGCCGCCTTACGTCATCAAACCGCTGGCCGAGGGCTCGAGCGTCGGCGTTTTTATCGTCACCGAGGAACACCCAAACCCGCCGCAGGAGCTCTTTCGCGATGACTGGCCGTTCGGCGACAGCGTCATGGTCGAACGCTACATCCCGGGCAAGGAACTGACCTGCGCCGTGCTCGGTGACCGGGCGCTCGATGTCATCGAAATCGTCTCGGCGACGCGGTTTTACGACTACGAGGCGAAATACGCCGCCGGCGGCTCCCGGCACCTTTTGCCGGCGCCAATTTTACCGAATGTTTACCAGGAAGTCCGCAGATTGAGCCTTGCTGCCCATAGCGCACTCGGCTGTCGCGGCGTGAGCCGCGCGGACTTTCGCTATGACGATCGGGGGACGGGAAAGCTGATCTGTCTTGAGGTCAATACACAACCGGGGATGACCGAGACCTCGCTCGTACCCGAGCTTGCCGCCTACGCGGGCATCACGTTCGATGAGCTGGTGCAATGGATGGTGGAGGACGCCTCGACCAACCGCTAACGCGGTCGAGGCAATCAGCTGCAAAGCCGGTCGGCGCGCCGCATGACGAGCCGAGCCGCACCCGTGCGCCGGTCGATCGGCTTCGCCGCGGCGAAAACCGATTTGCCGCATTTGCGGGCTATCGCCGGCTGACCGCGCGCTGGGCGGCCATAATCGCGCATTTGCCGCGTGGCGCCGGCGTCATCGGATCGATCCTGCTCATCGCCGGTGCGCTGGTTTATGGCGCGGTCGCCGGCCAGCATCTGCCTGCCGTGATCGATTGGACCAAGGATGCGCGCGATATCGCGGCAAATGCGGTGGGCTTCCGCATCGCCGCGATCTCGCTGTCCGGCGAAAAGGAAGTCAGCCGCGAAGAAATTCTCACCACGGCTGGCGTCACCGGACGCGCCTCGCTTCTGTTCCTCGATGCCGATGCGGCGCGCCAGCGGCTGTTGGCAAATCCATGGATCGCCGATGCCGCCGTCCTCAAGCTCTATCCCAACCGGCTGCAGATCACGATCACCGAGCGTCACGCTTTTGCGCTGTGGCAGAAGAACGGCCGGCTGAGCGTCATCGCCGACGACGGCACCGTCCTCGAGCCCTTCGTCGAGAACCGCTATCTCGGCCTGCCCCTCGTGGTCGGCCGCGACGCCGAACGACAGGCCAAGGACTTTCTCGCCGTCGTCGATCGTTACCCGGATATCCGATCGGCGTTGCGCGCTTCGATCCTGGTGGCCGACCGGCGCTGGGATTTGCGGCTGACCAACGGCATCGATGTGCAGCTGCCGGAAAGCGACGTCGCCGCCGCGCTCGACCGCCTGGTCGGGCTTGACCACGACAAAAAGCTCTTGTCGCGTGACATCACCGTGGTCGATCTGCGATTGCCGGATCGCGTGACCGTGCGCTTGTCCGATGCCGCCGCGGCCGCCCGCGACGAGGCCCTCAAAGCCACTTTGAAAAAGAAGAAAGGGGGCGACGCATGAACGCCCTCCGCTACGGCTTGACGCCAAAGATGAAGCCGATTTCGCCGCGGCGCAGCGCGTTGGTCGCCGCGCTCGACGTCGGGTCAAGCAAGGTCGTCTGCATGATCGCACGGCTGCGGCCGCAGGAACCGCAGCAGGTCCTGACGCGCCGCAGCCACGCCATCGAAGTCGTCGGTTTCGGCCATACCAATGCGCGCGGCATGAAGGCGGGCAGCGTCGTCAATCTCGCCCAAGCCGAGGATGCCATTCGCCAGGCCGTCGATGCCGCCGAGCGCACGGCCGGGGTCGAGATCGAATCGGTCGTGCTGTCGCTATCGGCCGGCCGGCTCGCCAGCGAGCTGTTCGCGGCCGACGTCGACATCGTCGGCTCCGCCGTCTCCGACGGTGACATTGCCCGCGTCCTGGCCGCCGGGAGCCGCCATTCGCTGCGCGAGGGCCGTGCCGTCCTGCACTCGCTGCCGGTCGCCTACTCGATCGACGGCGTCGACGGCGTGCGCGATCCGCGCGGCATGCTCGGCTCGCGATTCGGCGTCCATATGCACATTGCCACCACCGATGTCGCCGCCGCGCGCAATCTCATGCTCGCGGTCGAGCGTGGCCATCTCGACGTCGAGGCCATGGTGGCTTCCCCTTATGTCGCCGGCCTCGCCGTTCTCGCCGACGATGAGGCGGATCTCGGGTCCGCCGTGGTCGATCTGGGCGCCGGCACCACCACGATGGCGGCGTTCCTGGGCGGCCGCTGCGTCCATCTGGAGGGTTTTGCGCTCGGCGGCCATCACGTCACCATGGACATCGCCCGCGGGCTGAACGCCCGGATCGCCGACGCCGAGCGAATCAAAACGCTTTATGGCAGTGTGCTCGCCGGGGGATCGGATGAGCGCGACATGGTTACTGTGCCGCCGCTGAGCGATGACGAGCGCGAACAGGCGCAATTTGTCTCCCGCGCGGCGCTGGTCGGCATCATCAAGCCGCGGGTCGAGGAAATACTGGAAATGGTGCGCGACCGGCTCGCCGCGACCTCGATCGCAACCGAGCGGCGCGGTCATGTCATCCTCACCGGCGGCGCGAGCCAGTTGACCGGGCTGCCGGATCTGGCGTCGCGCATTCTTGGCCGGCCGGTACGCATCGGACGGCCGCTCGGCATCGCCGGAGCGCCGGAGTCGGCCAAAGGCCCAGCCTTTGCCGTCGCGGCTGGCCTCCTGGTTTATCCGCAAGCGGCGCATCTCGAACATTTCGAATCGCGCCGTAAGCGGCAATTCACGACGGGGACGGGTGGCTATTTCACCCGTGTCGGACGATGGCTTCGCGAGAGTTTCTGATGGCCCCCACTCGCGAAGCTGGAAAATCGAAGCGGCCGGTGGCGGACCGGACGGGGCAGGGCACGTTCACGGAACGCGTGGACAACGCCCGTGCGACGAACAAGAGGCAACCATGACCATCAATCTGAATATTCCCGATATCCGTGAGCTAAAACCCCGCATCACCGTATTCGGTGTCGGCGGCGCCGGCGGTAATGCCGTCAACAATATGATCAGCGCCGGCCTCCAAGGCGTGGACTTCGTGGTGGCCAACACCGACGCCCAAGCGCTCACGATGTCGAAAGCCGAGCGCGTCATCCAGATGGGCGTGCAGGTGACGGAGGGGCTCGGCGCCGGATCGCAACCTGACGTCGGCCGCGCCGCCGCCGAAGAGGTCATCGACGAAATCCGCGACCACCTGTCCGGCGCGCATATGTGCTTCGTCACGGCGGGCATGGGCGGTGGCACCGGAACCGGGGCCGCGCCGGTCATCGCCAAGACAGCGCGTGATCTCGGCATCCTCACCGTCGGCGTCGTGACCAAGCCGTTCCACTTCGAAGGTCAGCGCCGCATGCGCATCGCCGACGGCGGCATCACCGAACTGCAGAAATGCGTCGATACGCTGCTCATCATTCCCAACCAGAACTTGTTCCGGGTGGCGAACGAGAAGACGACGTTTGCCGACGCCTTCGCGCTGGCGGATCAGGTGCTCTATTCCGGCGTCGCCTGCATCACCGACCTGATGGTCAAGGAAGGTCTCATCAACCTCGATTTCGCCGACGTCCGCGCTGTCATGCGCGAGATGGGCAAGGCGATGATGGGAACCGGCGAAGCCGAAGGCGACAAGCGGGCAATCACCGCCGCTGAGGCCGCGATCTCCAATCCGCTGATCGACGACGCCTCGATGAAGGGCGCCAGGGGCCTTCTCATTTCCATCACCGGCGGCCGCGATCTGACGCTCTACGAAGTCGATGAGGCGGCAACGCGCATCCGCGAGGAGGTCGATCAAGACGCCAACATCATCGTCGGCGCGACGTTCGATGAAAGTCTCGACGGTATGATCCGCGTATCGGTGGTGGCGACCGGCATCGACCAGGCGCTGTCGCAACGGCCGATCGTGCCGGCGGTGGACACGCGAATGGCGGAGGTCGCGCAGCGCATTCGCGCCGAGAACCAGCGCATCGCCGAACGCAGCCCGCGGCCCGACCCTTCCCGGACGGCGGCCACTGCGCCAGTGGCACCGGCGATCCCGGCCGCGGCTCCCGCCTCATCGGTCGCTTCCGCTCCGGCGGCTGCGCCCGCCGCAGTGAACGCATCGATTGAATCGGCGGCCAAAGCGGCAATTGCAGCGGCCGTCGAAGACGTGTCGATCCGTCCGCTCGCACCAAAACCCACTCTGTTCATCGACCCCGCCGCCGGCGAGCAGGAAGTGGCCCGCAAACCGGAGGTCCTCGAACCGGCGGCTTTCATTCCGCCGCAGGCCGAGCGTTTGCCGTCGCGCCCGCCGCGCATGCCGCGGCTCGACGAACTGCCGGTCCCGGCGCAGAACGAGATTCGCGCGCGCCGGGGCGAGGTGCGCGAGGACGATCATCCCGAAAAGCGGCGGATGTCGCTCTTGCAGCGGCTGGCTTCGGTCGGCCTCGGACGCCGCGACCAGGACGAAACGGAGACCGGCTTGCCGGCCGCTCCGATGAGCGCCCATGTCGGTGGACCGGTGTCGCCCGAGCGTCTGACTGGGCGGCCGATGCCGCGGCCTTCGCAACCGCGGCCGGACTCAGGCCAGGAACTGCCGGTCTCCGATTACGCCCGGCGCTCCGCTCCGCAGGGCCTGGACCAGCACGGACGGCAGGCCCCTGTGCATAACTCCAGCGACGAGGATCAACTCGATATTCCGGCCTTCCTGCGCCGGCAGGCGAAATGAGAGCGAGCAACCGGTAGGCCAAAGGCCAACCGACCGGCCCTGCCGATAGCCCCGATCGCTTGCGGGGAAGTGCACTAAGCTACTGATAACCCAAAAGCTATTTCGCTTACTCGGTCCAATCCGTCCCGTCGCCGGCAAAGCGGCGGGACGGATTGTGCGTCTGAGGAGGGCGTTTGTGCGATTTTACGGCAATGAGCCGACAAGACTGCGGCCGGAAAAAGGTAACAGTCGGTAAGAAAGCGTGAGTTGGCCGCATCCGACTACGCCGGTAAGGTTTGCCCGTTCGAGGGGAAGTTGGGGGATCGAGTATCTGGCGCCTGCGTCGGCCAGCCCCGTTTGTAGAAATGCGTTCCCCTCACGTTGAGGTGGCCATCGGTTCGCGAGGTATTTCGTCGCGTAGTTTGGCCGTAGGTTGGGACGAGGGCATGATGAGGGGCGTACTCGCCGGCCGGCAGACGACGCTGAAAGACCATGTCTCGGTCGCCGGCATTGGCGTCCATTCCGGCTCGCCGGCCACTCTCACATTACATCCTGCCGAAGCCGGTACCGGCATCGTCTTTTTGCGCGCCGGAGTCGACGGCCAACCAGACCGCGAATTAAACGCTCATTTCCGTTCGGTAACGGCGACCGAGTTCGCTACCGTGCTCGGCGATCACAACGGTCCCGCCGTTTCCACCACCGAGCATGTCCTCGCCGCCCTGCACGGTCTCGGCGTCGACAATGCCGTGGTCGAGGTCGACGGTCCGGAAGTGCCCATAATGGATGGCAGCGCGGAGCCGTTCGTCGCCGCCATCGACCAGGCCGGCATCGCCGTCTTGCCGGCGACGCGCCGCTGCATCCAGGTGCTCAAGCCGGTGCGCGTCGCCAAGGGCGATAGTTACGGCGAGTTGCGGCCGCATTTGCGCGGACTGCGCATCGAGACCGAAATCGAATTCGATCATCCACTGATCGGCCGCCAGAGCATTGCGCTCGACGTCGAGCCTGATCTGTTCCGCCGCGAGCTCGCGCGCGCCCGCACTTTCGGTTTCATGCGCGACGTGTCGAAGCTGTGGAGTGCCGGCTATGCGCTCGGCGCCTCGTTCGAAAATACGGTCGTAATCGCGGAAAACCGCGTCCTCAATCCCGAGGGCGTGCGCTTCGCCGACGAGTTCGTGCGCCACAAGGCGGTCGACGCAATCGGCGACTTGGCGCTGTCCGGCGCGCCGCTCATTGGCGCCTACCGTTCGGTGCGCGGTGGCCACAAGCTCAATCATGCTGTGCTGACCGCCTTGATGGCCGATCGTAGCGCCTGGGCCTATGTCGAAATGCCGGAAACCCGCCGTCCGCGCGGTCATGCCGACCTTCCGGCCGCCTTTACCAGCCCCGCTTACGGCCCCGACGTCTCTTAACTGTCTTAACCGTTTACGCCTTATTCCGGGCCGATTGTCGGCGATAATTGCTGTATTGTCATAGGGCTGCGGTGCGTTCACGCTGATATCGGGGGCGTAGAATGAGCCACCGGCGGGGACGGGACTGAACCACGCTCATGATGTCGCGTTTACGAGGATCGCCGAGATCCGGTTCCAGGCTGCGCGTGCTGTCGGGCTGCGTGGCGCTGGCGCTCGTGGCCGCGCCGCTCATGGGCTGCAGCTTTTTCAAGGATAAAAGCGGCGACTACGTCCCCGACGATCCGCCGGACATGCTTTACAACGAGGGGCTTTTCCTCCTCAACAACAAGGGCGACTACAAAGCCGCGGCCAAGAAGTTCGACGAGGTCGACCGCCAGGATCCCTATTCGGAGTGGGCGCGCAAATCGCTATTGATGTCGGCCTACGCTTATTATCAGGCCGAGGAATACGACGATTGCGTCAACTCGGCGAAGCGCTACATCACGCTGCACCCCGCCAGTCCGGATGCGGCTTACGCGCAGTACCTGATCGGCGAATCCTATTACGACCAGATTCTTGACGTGTCGCGCGATCAGGATCGGGCGACACACGCGATCGACGCGCTCCAAGAGGTGGTGCGCAAATATCCGCAAAGCGAATACGCCATTGCCGCACAGAAAAAGATCGCCATGGCGCGCGACCAGCTCGCCGGCAAGGAGATGGACATCGGCCGCTTCTACGAGAACAAGCGCGACTTCGTCGGTGCCATCAACCGCTTCAAAGTCGTGGTGACGCAATACCAGACCACGCGCCACGTCGAAGAGGCGCTGGAGCGCTTGAGCGAATGCTACGTGGCATTGGGCATTATGGACGAGGCGCAGACCGCAGCCGCCGTGCTCGGCCACAATTTCCCGGACAGCCCCTGGTACAAAGACGCCTATAATCTGGTGAAGAATGCCGGCGGCGAGCCGACCACCGAGAACAGAGGGTCCTGGATCAGCCGCGCCTTCCAGAAAATTGGTCTGGTCAGCGGGCCGCAAAGCGGCTGACAGACGCCGCACGACGTGCGATGGACGACAGAGGACAGACGTAAGAATCACGCATAATATCCAGCCTCCGTACTCCATCCTCTGTTGTCCGATGCTGGCTCGCCTTTCCATCCGCGACATCGTTCTGATCGACCGGCTCGATATCGATTTCGGCGCCGGCCTCGCCACGTTGACCGGCGAGACCGGCGCCGGCAAATCGATCTTGCTCGACGCCTTCGCGCTGGCGCTTGGCGCCCGCGGCGATGCCGCTCTGGTGCGCGAGGGTGCCGAGCATGGCCAGGTGATCGCCGCCTTTGACGTCGCCAAAGATCATCCGGCGCGCCGCGTGCTGACCGACAATGACCTCGTGGGCGAAGATGAACTGATCGTGCGGCGGACGCAGTTTGCCGACGGCCGCACCCGCGCCTTCATCAACGATCAACCGGTCAGCGTCCAGGTGTTGCGCGCACTCGGAGCGGTTCTGGTCGAGATTCACGGTCAGCATGACGAGCGCGCTTTCGTCGACGCCGCGACCCATCGCGCACTGCTTGACGCCTATGGCCGCATCGACGCCGATGCGGCGGAAGTGGCGCGGCTGTGGGACGAGCGGCGCGCGCGCGATATCGCCGTCGAACGTCATCGCGCCGACGTCGAACGCGCCAACCGCGAGGCTGAATGGCTGCGCCACGCCGTCGATGAGCTCGGTCGCCTTAATCCGCAAACCGGAGAGGAAGCGACGCTCGCCGAACGCCGCGCCGGGATGATGCAGGCCGAGAAAGTCGCCGACGATCTGCGTGCCACACATGAGGCCGTCTCGGGCCCGAACTCGCTGGTGCCGCCGCTCGCGACCGCGGTGCGGCGCCTGGAACGCCGCGCCACGCAGGCGCCGGCGCTGATCGAGCCGGCGGTCAAAGCGATCGATAGCGCGCTGACCGCGCTGGACGAAGCTCGCGCCCAGCTCGAACACGCGCTGCGGGTCGCCGAATACGACCCGGCCGAACTTGATCGGATCGAGGAACGCCTGTTCGCGCTGCGCGCCGCCGGACGCAAATATAATGTGCCGGTCGACGAGCTTGCCGCGCTGGCCCGCCGCTACGACGGCGATCTCGCTTTGATCGATGCCGGCGCCGAGCGGCTCGCCACGCTGGAGCGCGAAGCCGAAGCGGCGACCGCACGCTATCGCGCCGCCGCGCAGGCGCTGTCGGCGGGACGGCGGCGCGCCGCGCAGAAGCTCGACAAGGCGGTGAATGCCGAGCTCAAGCCACTGAAGCTCGAGCGGGCGGAATTCTTCACC
>Ga0210390_10003073_pt1 | contig 14439 bp, 9 predicted proteins | sample IncBWH11OmetaG_FD_161050 | JGI IMG/M metagenome (GOLD analysis project Ga0210390, IMG submission 161050) | Forest soil microbial communities from Barre Woods Harvard Forest LTER site, Petersham, Massachusetts, United States - Inc-BW-H-11-O ...
GAATACGAATTTCTTGTCGGTCGGCCGGTTCTTACCGAAGGCGTGGTAGGTCGAATTCTGGGTAAGGATGCTGCTGAAATCTGCTTCCGACCCGAAGTAGCTAGAGGCGACTCCGGCGTCGACCGTGGTGTAGCTGCCCTTGGTGCTTTCCAGATTGTTGTCGCGCTTATTGCGAATGTAGCTGAAGCCCGGTTCGCCCACGCGCACGGGAAGCGAAAGTAGCGGGATTTCAGCGGGGCTGATGTTGATTTCGCTAGCCTTCACCCGTCGATAAGTGAAGCGGTAGTCCATAGTGGTGGCTTTGCTGACGGTCTGTTCCGCTTGTACCGATCCCTCCAGACGTTGTGATGTAAAGGTGGTGACATCCAGCGTATTGTCGTAGAAAGCTGTGAGAGATAACTTCCAATTCTGACTATTGAACCAGCGCGGCGCGGTGTAGCTGATCAGGCCGCGCTGCTGCAAGCTGCCTACGTCGGCCTTGAAGGTAATGGTGTGATCGCGGCCGCGGAAATTCAGACGAGTTATATCAAGTGAAACTCGCGGGCTGACGCCGGTTTGGCCTTTGGCCTGGTTTGTACCCACGGCGGAAGGCTGGCCGGTCTGGAATTCCAGCCCCACGCCGTAGTTGAACGTGTAGCGCTTGGCTTCCTCCACATCGACCAAGACATTCTTCTCGGGCTCGTTGCCGTTTGGATTTTGCACCGCCGTCCCTACCTGGCTGAAGATACTGAGGTCATAAAGGCGCTGTTGGGTTTGCAACATATCGATCTGACTGAGCGGGTCGCCGGATTTGACTTGCAGTTCGCGTTGCACGATAGACGGCTTGGTAAAGTTCAAACCTGAGACAAACACTTGATCCACGAAAACCTGTTCTCCTTCGTGGATCTTAAAGGTCACGTCCATGCGGTTGCTTTCACCGGGCATGGGCTTTGCCGCCGCCTCGAAACTAGCGCGAGGAAATCCGTGGTTGAAGTAATAGTTCAGAAGATTGTCGCGGTCCTGTGCAATGTTGAACTCGGAGAAAGGCTGACCTGCTGCCGTATTGATGTAACTAGTCAGCTGGCCTTCTGGGAACGCCTGATTGCCCTCCATGTGGAAGGCTCCCACCAACGTTTGCGGACCCTCGTCCACTGAAATTGTGAGGCCAAGATCATTCTCGTGCCCTTTGTAGTCGTCGATCACCGTGCTGGTGATCTTGATCTGTTGGAACCCATTCGCCCGGTAAAGGTCCTCCAGTCCACGAATGTCAGCGCTGAGCAATGCCTGGCTGTAACGGCCACGCGATTCGAAGCGCGCGGCCGGATGCACCTGCATGCGGGCCCGCAAGCGCTCAGTCAAGAAGTATTTATTTCCCGTGAAGGCAAGTTTTATCAACTTGTGCCGCGCGCCGGGATCAATCACATAAACAATTTGCAGTGAGTTTCCCTCCGCATCCGCATGCTCCTTCTGCTCCACTTTGGCATCGAAGTAACCGCGGCTTTGAAGATAGTTGACCAGATTGCGGCGGCCTTCGTTGAGCAGATCCTCATCTACAGCGTTTTCTTCGAAGATCGGTACGTTCTGCTTGAGCACTCCTCGCTTGATCTTGAACGCTTCCGCAATCACTTGCACCTTCGGCCCCGGGACAATGTCGAAGGTGTAATCCACCACGTTCTGCTGCTCACGGTAGGACTTCCGCGAGACAGAAACCTGGGCCAGTAGTCGATTTTGCTTCTGGTATTTTTTGCGCAATCGATCCAGCGCAGTACTTACCCGCTGCACGGAGACTGCATTGCCGGGATGCATTTTCGCAATGTCCTGAATCTGCCCTTGCGAATATCCTGGGCTGCCGGCGGCGGTTACGTTTCCCACCCGCGCCTGGGGGCCCGCATTGATTTGGAACAGTATGTTAATCTGCTGCCTCTCCGGATAGGTCTGTTCCTGTTCGTTGACCAAGGAACGGTAGTAACCGTTTTCCCGCATGAGTTGCTTGATATTGGCCAGAGCGCGCTCGACTTGGTCGCGAGTGAACAGATCTCCTAATTGAAACTTGGAAGCGTTCACCACTTGTCCGGCGGTCGGCCGGTTGGGAACCCCGAGCGCGTCAACGCTCCCTACAAAGTAATTGGGCGTAATAAAGAACGACAAAGAAACCTTGCCGTCGGCGGTTCGTTCGCCCTCGACGCGGATATCCGCAAAGCGCCCCGTCTCATGAAGTTTGTGGATGCTTTCGCGGATCAGTTCACGGTCAAGAGGTTCCCCCACTTTTTGCGAAATGAGTGCTCCCCAGCGCTTTTGATCGACCGGGGAGGGAATGTCAGGCCACTGGATTTCTGCGACCGTCAAACCCTGATACTGGGCCATAGCGTCCTCAACGAGAACCGCTGGCGATTGTGCCTCCACGGACTGTTTCGGGGTTGCTTGCACCTCCATGGAAGAGAGAGCGGACGCTTTCGCGGCACACATGGCCGTAAGCGCTAGGGCAATCAGGGTTTTGAACAAAGCCCCCCTCAGTTGCAAACAGGCTCCTCTGTCACGGATAGGTGGTTACTCAGTTCGATGAACCCGCGCAGAGCGGTGTTGTACTCTGCGCCTGGAATCGAGCGCTGTTGGGTCATTCTTTCTCTGGCATCTGGCAGTTCTCGCTGGATCATGCCTCCCGCTTCGTTTTGCAAACAGCGTGGCAACTATCATAATGGTTTGCAGGCGTGAAACTGATGACCTCTTTGGAACCGGACGAGCGCTATTCGCGGCAGATGCTTTTCCGCGGGATCGGGGTAGAAGGCCAGCGCCGGCTGACCGCCTCGCGCATTGCCATTGCTGGCTGCGGCGCCACCGGTTCAGTACTGGCTTCGCTGCTGGCCCGCGCGGGTGTGGGCACAATCCGAATCATCGACCGCGATTACGTCGAGCCCAGCAATTTGCAGCGACAATCGTTATTTGATGAAGCCGATGCCGCCGAATCGCTGCCCAAGGCAATCGCCGCCGCCAGAAAAATTGCGGTTTTCAATTCCACAATCGTCATTGAGCCCCACGTCGCCGATCTAACCCCTGCCAATGTTGGAGTTCTGCTCGGAGACGCACAGCTTATCCTCGATGGCACCGACAACTTTGAAACCCGCTACCTAATTAATGATTTCGCCGTGAAGAGTTCAGTTCCGTGGATCTATACGGCGGCCGTAGGCAGCTACGGCGTCACGCTGAATGTGCTTCCGGGCAAGACCGCATGTCTGTCTTGTATTTTCGCTGATCCTCCGCAGGGCATGTTTGAAACCTGCGAGACGGCAGGCATTTTGAACTCGGCCGTGACTCTCGCTGCTTCGATCGCCGCAACCGAGGCGGTAAAGCTGTTCGTCGGCGCTGACGACAAGCTGCGGCGGACCTTGCTTTCGTTTGACGTGTGGAGGAATGAGCGAGCCGAGGTATTGGCGGACCAGCCTCGAGCCGGTTGCCGAACCTGCGGAGAGCACGAGTTCCCTCATTTGGCCGGAGAAGGCCGCCCGCACATTACATTATGCGGGCGCAACTCGGTACAAATTCACGAACGCCATCGGCCAGTTGACTTTGCGCAACTGAGCCAGCAACTCAAGCCCCTGGGCACCGTGCGCCACAACGACTTCGTCCTGAAGTTCTGGCACGAACCCTACGAACTGACCCTGTTCCCCGACGGCCGAGCCATCATCAAGGGCACCAGCGATAAGACTATAGCCAGAAGTCTCTATGCCCGCTATGTTGGATCCTAATAAAACCCGCGCCCAGAGCCAGGTTTCGGGTTATGATGCTCTCGTCTGACGACGACGGGAAGCTTGCGGGAGAAAGTTTCGCGGCATCCCAATACGCGGCATCTCAATACTAAGGTCTGTGGAGGATCCGATGCGTTTACTGAACACTTTGTGGATGGTTTCATTGCTGTCGGGATTGGCGGCCGCGCAAGCCACCGTAGTTGGAGGCACGGCCAGCAACTGGGTTCCTGCGTACGGGGTGTATGCAGCGCCTTTTGTGCCTTTGGTCACGACTCCGTCTGTCACTCTAGCAACTGTGTCGGCTTCCGCTGTGGGCGCCAGCAACGCCACGTTTGGAAACGTAGCCGGCGCCACTAACGCGACTCTCTCGATCATGTCACAGCCTCCGGCTGGCGCGTATACCCAGGCCATCTGGTCCCCTTCATATACGCAACCTACCTGGTTCGGCCCGTCCGCAGCGGAGGCAGCCGCTGAGCCCACGGCCGAAGGCAGGCCCGCGCGTAGAGGTCATGCAATGGATGTCGGCGTCGCTTCATGGCAGAGCAGTGAAAGTGCGACGCACCTGATGGCGAGCTCGACCGGAGCAAAGAAAGCGGCGCGCACTTACACCAACCAGGATGTCGACCAGATCAATCAGAAAAACGGCACTGTGAAGTATGACGGCAAGACGGAACACATCTGAAGTTGGTTCGACGATGCGATTGAGGGTCGGGTCTCCGGTCTTGCGATCGAGGCCCGACCGCAACATAATCTAGACTCAGGTTTTGCCTTTTATCTTTTATCTCTGCGACAAGGCTTCGAGCGCGGTATAGAACCCCGGACAGGAAATCACCGCTGCATCGGCTCGGTGAATTGTGGTCTCGCCTTCGGCGCGTAAGGCCGCGACCGCAAATGCCATCGCGATCCGGTGATCGGCAAAGGAATCGATTTCCGCTCCGCGCAAGTTCTGTCGGCCAGGAATTTTCAAACCGTCCTCGAGTTCCTCGACCTCCGCTCCCATCGCTCGCAGATTGGTCACAATCGCGCCGATCCGGTCAGACTCCTTTACCCGCAACTCTTTGGCGTCGCGAACTTCGATTCCAGTAGCAGTGTAGGGGGCAATCGCGGCCAGCACCGGGATCTCGTCGATGAGGGCCGTCGTATCAGCGCCCGCAATCAATGCACCTCGCAAATCCCGTCCGTCTACTTCTACACTCCCGACCAGCTCTCCGTGTTTGTCCTCTAATTCAGCGATGGAGATGCCGACTCCCATCACAATCAATATGTCGAGCAAGCGGGCTCGCGTGGGATTCATCAGTAAGCCACTGATCAGCAACCGGGATCCAGAAAACAACGCTGCCGCACAAAGAAAAAATGCCGCACTCGAAAGATCACCCGGAATTTCCGCATGGATGGCATGGAGTTTTTGGCCACCCGCTATTCGTGCCTGATTGCCCTGCTGGGTTACTTCAGCCCCGAATGCGCGCAACGCCAGTTCTCCGTGATCTCGGGTGCGAACCGGCTCCTCCACCCGAGTTTCTCCTTCCGCGAATAGCCCGGCGAAAAGCAAGGCCGACTTCACCTGCGCGCTAGCAACAGGCATCTGGTAATCAATCGCCTTAAGCTGCGTGCCCATAATCCGTAAGGGGGGACGGCCTCCATGTTCAGCTGCGATCTTCGCGCCCATCTTCTCAAGCGGCGCGATAATTCGCGCCATGGGCCTCAGTGACAGCGATTCGTCGCCCACAAGCTCGCTGCTGAAGCTCTGCCCGGCCAGAAGACCGCTCAGCATGCGCATGGTTGATCCCGAATTGCCGCAGTCCAGCGGCACCTTTGGTGGTTGCAGCTTGGGGCCGCTTCCGTGAATCACAACTGCATTTTCGTTTCGCTCGAGCCTCACTCCCAGCGCTGCGAGACAGCCCAGCGTGCTCGCGCAATCCGCTCCAGTGGAAAAATTCTCCAGCCGCGTCGTGCCCTCCGCAATCGAAGCTAACATCGCGTAGCGGTGAGAGATGGACTTGTCGCCCGGCAGCCGCAGCGCTCCCGCGATGTTCCGCGCTGGGCGAACTATGGCTGTGGAATCTTGCGTGTCCCTCGACATTCCTCACCCAATATAGCCGAAGCCAGGGTGAGGTTCGACTCGCAGATGGAAGAACTGAGGTCGTTTCCGAGCCGTCTCGGTAGCTCCAGACAGTAGAGTCCGCGCCGGATGAAAATATTTTCATACATCGCGGATCGGTGGGATGGGTATATGATCAGGCTGTTTTGGAATCAGAAAACTGATTCCGGTTCGAAATCGGACCGTGTAACAACCACTCATTGCAACAGGAGTCAGATTTGTGCGAACCCAATTCCGCCGTGGATTGATTTCCCCCCTTCTAATCGTATCGTTCATTTTGTGGGCGTATTCCATCTCCGCACAGGTGAATTCGGCAGGGGCATACAACTACGGATCGCGCGCCAGAATGTGCCAGCCATTTTTCCCCAGCCATAACTATTTAACTGGTGTAACCGGAGCATCGCTGGCTCTGGGTGATTTCAACCACGATGGCATCCTGGATCTGGTCACGGACGACTGGTTCACCGGCAACCTGGACGTTCTGCTGGGAAAGAAAGACGGTACTTTCCAAAAGGCAGGGAGTTTTCCCACGGGAGCAAAACTTCCTCGCGAACTTGCCGTGGGAGATTTCAACAATGATGGAAAACTCGACGTTGTCATTGTTGATGACGAAGGTCCGGTCGAACTTCTGTTGGGTAAAGGGGATGGTACGTTTCAGGCGCCGCAGGCGACCACGATTGGAGTTGGGACGTATTACGTCGCAGTAGGCGACTTCAATCACGACGGCAACCTGGATGTTGCGACCGCAATCAGCAATGACCTGGCTGTCGAAGTGTACCTGGGAAACGGCGACGGCACATTCCAGGCGCCGGCCAGCTACCCCATTGATAAGGCCGCCAGTTCCATCGTGGTCGCGGACCTCAACGGTGACGGCCGTCCCGATTTAGCGGTTGCTATCGCTGGGGACAGTTACGATTTGGGTAACGTCGTCAGTGTCTTCATGGGAAATGGTGACGGCACATTCCGGAAGAAGACGGACTATCTGGTGGATGTGCAGCCCATCGGCATTACCGCAGCAGATTTCAACGGAGATGGAAAGATCGACCTAGCCACGTCGAATGGTGTAAACGGGACAGTATCTGTATTGATCAACAGGGGAAATGGGACTTTTCACCCAGTCAAGAATTATGCTGTTGCCCCAGGCGGCACAATCTTCCTGATCGCGGCGGTTCAATTCGAGAGCGACACTAAACCGGGACTGATCGTTTCCAGCATAGTTGCGACTTACGTACTTTCGAATCAGGGAGACGGGACCTTTCGCCTGACCCATGAATATGACCCTCCCTCCTACCAAGTCGTGGCGGCCGACTTCAATCACGATGGCAAAACAGACGTGGCCCTGGTCAGCGCATGGCTGGATCAAGGGCCTGAAGGCGTAACTGTCATTTTCGGAGAAGGGCATGGCGCGTTTGCCACGTCGTTGGCTTCCGCGGCCATGGGCGATCTTTTCGGCGTTGCCGCGGGGGACTTCAATGGTGACGGGATACCCGACTTGGCGGTGACCGGCAATGGCCAAGTTGCCATCATGCTGGGACAGGGCAACGGCCGCTTTTCCACGCCGTCCCAGTACTACGACGTCGGCGGGTTTGCGGTTGCGGTCGGCGACTTCAATCGCGATGGACACCTTGATATTGCAGCCCTCAACGAATCTCCCAGTGAGGTATCGATCCTGTTGGGAAATGGCGATGGCACTTTTACCGCCGGTGAGGTTTATAAGTTAACGGGTAACTTTTCCCAGTCGATCGCATTTGCGGATTTCAGACACAACGGAATTTTGGACATGATCGTGACTTCGGACCTTGCGGTCAGTGTTCTACCTGGAAACGGAGATGGAACGTTCAAGCCGGCATCCACTTACACCGGCTACAGCAACGTTGCAATCGCCGACTTCAACGGCGATGGCAAACTGGATTTTGCAGTACCGGTTTACGAATCTAACGCTGTGTGGCTGTACGAGGGCAAGGGCGATGGAAGCTTTACGAAGCCCGTCGTCGCCGGGCGTATGCAGTACCCAACCAATGTTGCCGCCGCCGATTTCAACGGAGATGGCAAGATGGACTTGGCCGTAGCTTTTGTCACCAGCCAGCAGTACGAAACAAAGATACTCCTGGGCAACGGAGACGGTACATTTCGAAACGGCAGTAGTTTCCCCACTGGTGGAGGCTGGGGTGTCGTCGCAGCCGATTTCAATATGGACGGGCAGCCGGATTTGATAACGGGCAATGACGGTCCGCTGGAGATTTTCTTGGGCAAAGGCGACGGAACTTTTGAATCTCCCGTCAGTCCCAACATCGGTATCGGCCCGAAGCAGCTGGTTGTGGCCGACTTGAAGGGCCGCGGTGCTCCGGATCTTCTGGTTCCTAATTACTGGAGCGGCGAGGTGAGCGTTCTGCTTAGTCGCTGTACCGACAGGTAGCACACTGCAGGCAGCTTTGGGGGCGATTGCTCTATACCATCGCCTTCGCTTCGGCGGCAGCTTCCTTCAGAATGTCGCTTGGCACTTCCTTGATGCTCACATTGAATTCGAACATAGGAGTCTCGCTCCCACGGCCCCAGCGGCTCGCTTCCCAGTGAGCGCGCAGGAACTTGACGTTCGCGTGCCCGGTCAAGTCCAAGAGCAGAGGGTGTTGCGCCTGATAAAACTTCTGGGGAAAGTTCGTGACCGGCTTCGGCCCCCAGGTCGTCCCGTCAGCAGATCCCTGAATGCTGACGTCCAACGACTCCTGCTCGACGATGCCGGTAATGTTCAGACTCAAAAGAAAAACACGGTTCGATGCACTGCTAACGTCCACCACCGGACCATCGCCCTTAGCATGGACCACAGTTTTTTCGGGAACCAGGAAGGTATCAATCATGCCGCGAGCATTGTAACAAATAGTCTTCGCCACGTGCCCGGTTACGAGTGGCAGTGTGATGAGTGCGTGCTGACCGCTGATAGCTCGGGTCTACTTTCCACCTATTGCATCGAGAAACTGCCGCACTAACTTTCCTACTTCGTTCGGCTGTTCCCAGGGAGAGTAATGCCCTGCCCTTGCGACGATCTTCATCTGACTACCCGATATGTGTTGCCGCATCAACTCGGCTTCGGCCGCTCCGGTGAGAATATCCTCATCGCCAGTCACAATCAGAGTCGGCACGTCGATCGTCTTCAGCGTCTCCGCGGAGTCCGGACGCTCCGCCATACCCCGCTGCACCATAGCGACATCCTCCGGCGACATCTTCCGCATCATGCGCAGCGCGCCCTCGACCAGGTCCGGGCGCGTGTTGCACGTCGTTTTGCCCAACAGCTTGGGAAGCATGCTTTCGAAGAATGGTTCCGTCCCGCGCTCCATCACCTCGGCCGCGGCCTGCAGCCGTGAGGCCCTTGCTTCGGAAGTATCCGACTGAGCTTTGGTATTGCACAGCACCAGCGCCTCCATTCGTGCACGGTACTTCCGCCAGAATTCGAATAACACATAGCCGCCGATCGAAACTCCCACGAAGGCAGCGCGCGTTACTTCTTCATGATCCAAAACCCGGGCGATGTCCGCAGCATGTTTTTGCATCGTAGCCGGGCCTTCGCCAATGCCCGAGTCCCCGTGCCCACGCAAGTCGGGGAGAATGACCCGGTAGCATGCGATTAGCGCCTGTGCTGCCGGCTTCCATAGGTCATGATTGGCCGGAAAAGGATGGAGCAAAACGACCGGCGGGCCGCTTCCTAAAACTTCATAGAAAATGTCTGCATCGTCGCTGGTGATTTGGGCCATCGCCTGATTTAAACATGAATCTGCGAAGTTGTTCTGCCAAGCGAGCCTGCCTCTCTGCGCACTGCTATAGATTGGACGCTTGTGGCGCGCCTGCCGGAGCCGGTAATCGCAACGGCTCCTCCGGCATGACAATCCACGCAATTGGATATGCCAGCAGGCCCACGCCCGTCATTAGCGCAACGCACAGCCACACCAGGCGGACCACCGTAACGTCCAAGTCAAAATACTCGGCGCAGCCAGCGCACACGCCGGCAATCTTCCGGTCTACCCTTGGACGCACCAGGCGTTTTCGCGCCGTCACCGCACCCACTCGCGTGCCGCAGTAAGCACAGACGTTCGCGTCGTCCTGAATCACCTTTCCGCAATAGTTGCAATACATGAGTGCCTCCTGCACCAGGATACGCGTTCCGCCCGGAGCTTGTTCCCTCTTCACGGTTGAAAAATCCGACCTTCGACTTGCTTACGAATGATGGGATGCTGCGTCCAAACAGCGGCAGTGCGGCGGAACTCGTTCCCGACCGAATGCAAACGAATGACGAACTTTCTTCATACTACGATCAAGCCGACTCATACCGAGGGCGAAGAACATTATGCGGCTTAGGGAAGATATCCGATATGCGCTCCGACAGTTCGCCAGTGCGCCCGGTTTTACGGCCACAGCCGTATTGACGCTCGCACTGGGAATTGGCGCGACGACGGCCATCTTTACTCTTGTGCACGCGGTGTTGCTCAAGTCCTTGCCCGTGGCCAAGCCGGACGAACTCGTGCGGATTGGCGATGTCGAGGATTGCTGTGTGAGCGGCGGTCTGCGGGACGATTGGTCGCTCTTCTCCTACGACAAATACAAGACTTTCCGCGACGGGACGCCCGGTTTCGCCGAGCTTGCAGCTTTTCAGGCGGGGAACGAATTAATTGGTGTTCGCCGTATCGGGAGCAACCAGCCTGCTGAATCGCAACACAGCGAGTACGTCTCGGGAAACTATTTCTCCATGTTCGGCATTGGTCCGTACGTAGGCCGCGTAATTACGCCACAGGATGATCGCAAAGGTGCCGACCCGGTAGCGGTCATGAGCTACCGCACCTGGCAGCAAAAATACGGACAGGACCCCGCAGTCGTTGGCGCGAGTTTCACCATGAATGGCAATCCCGTCACGGTGGTAGGAATCGCGCCACCCGGCTTCTTCGGCGATCGCCTGCAGAACACACCGGCGTTCTGGATTCCGCTGGCGGACGAGTCGTTGATTAACGGACCAAGCAGCATCCTTGAGTTTCCACAGCAAGACTGGCTGGACCTGATTGGCCGCATCGCGCCTGGCGCAAACTTAAAGAGCATCGAAGCCCGCATGCAAGTGGAGCTTCAGCAGTGGCTGCGGAGCCCCATTGCTAAGCTCGACCCTGGAGAGCAAGCACTCATCCCGAAGCAGACGCTGCATCTGTCCCCGGGCGGTGCTGGGGTGCGCGCGCTGCGCGATGAGTATCAGGCGGGGCTGCGCCTGCTGATGTGGATTTCCGGACTCGTCTTGACAATCGCGTGCGCCAACGTGGCCAACCTGATGCTCGTGCGCGCCACATCCCGTAAGCAGCAGACCTCGATTCGAGCGGCTCTAGGTGCGCCCCGGGCGCGACAGATCGGACAGGTAATGACCGAAAGCACCGTACTGGCGCTATTAGGCGGCCTGGCCGGAATTGGACTGGCCTTTGCCGGGACGCGGCTGATACTTCATCTCGCGTTTCAAAAGGACTACGTGGCCATCCAGGCCACGCCTTCACTGCCGGTACTTGCGTTCACGTTTACGGCAGCCTTGCTGACTGGAGTTCTGTTCGGGGTTGCGCCAGCATGGATGACGGCTACATCAAATCCAGCCGATGCCTTGCGTGGAGTCAATCGGTCGACCGGGCAGAGTGTTGGCTGGACCCAAAAATCGCTAGTCGTAGCTCAGGCCGCGTTGTCCCTGGTGCTGTTATGCGCCGCCGGATTGTTGACCCAGAGTTTGAGAAACCTGCAGCATCAAGACTTCGGGTTCGACACCAGCAATCGTTACATCGTGCATATTGATCCGCAGATGGCAGGGTACAAGCCGGCCCAACTCAATGCATTCTACCGACAACTCAAAGACACCTTGGCCCCGATCCCCGGCGTGAGCGGTCTGAGTTTCTCCCTGTACAGTCCGATGGAAGGAGACAACTGGAGTGAAACCGTTTATATCGAAGGCCAGGCGCCTCCTCCGCCGGATACCAATCAGAACGATGCGTCATGGGTACGAGTTTCCGACGGCTATTTTGAAACCATCGGCACCAAAGTTGTGCGTGGCCGCGCCATTACCGAACAAGACACTCCTACCTCTCAGCGCGTCGCGGTGGTCAACCAGACCTTTGCGAACAAGTTCTTCAAGGACGAAAGCCCGATTGGAAAGCATTTCGGCGACCTGGACGAGAAGTATGCGGGAAACTTCGAAATTGTGGGTGTCACTGAAGACACGCAGTATCGCCAACCGACGCGGAAGATTGCACCCATGTTTTTTCTTTCCGGCGCGCAGGGCGTAGCCTACGAAGATCCGCGCTTCGTCGCGTTCGAAGATCGCTCCCACTATCTCAATGCCATCGAATTGAGAACGGTGGCCAATGTGCCGGGGCTGGAGCCGCAGGTACGACGCGCCTTAGCCCAAGTAAACCCCGACCTCGCTGTGATCGACTTCACAAGCTTTGCCGAACAGGTAAAGGAAAACTTTACGCAGCAGGCTATGATCGCGAAGCTGACTTCCCTATTCGGATTGCTCGCGCTGGTGCTGGCCTCGGTCGGGCTCTACGGCGTGACCGCTTATTCGGTCGAGCGGCGCACCAGTGAGATTGGAATCCGCATGGCCCTGGGCGCAGACCGGCTCAATGTTTTGAGGCTGGTGCTGCGAGGAGCGTTCTTACAAGTTGGAATCGGGTTGGCGATTGGTATTCCGGCGACCATCCTTGGCGGGCGGGCGATGGCGGCGCAACTTTTTGGCGTGAAGCCTTACGATCCGAGTACCTTGTTACTGACAACTGTGGTGCTGAGCTTTGCGGCCCTGATAGCGGCAGTCGTGCCTGCCCGCCGCGCCGCAACGCTTGATCCTATGCGGGCGCTCCGAACCGAATGACTTCAGTCTCCCCGGTAGGCCTCTTTCAGATAGCCCTTGGCGCTTTCGGCGAACGGCGTCCCTGGATCGGTGGCCACCACCGCTTCGTATTTCTTTATGGCGAGATCACGTTTCCCAAGCATGTCGTACACCTCGCCCGCAGCGAGGTTCGCCTTTTGCAGGACCTCCGGATCGGGCTGTGCAGCCTGATTTACCTGCTCATAGGCTGCGACGGCGCCCAGGTAATCTTTCTGGCCGCGAAGCAGGTCGCCCAGACTGAGTCCGGCAATCTCATAGTGCAACCCGTCATAGAAACCTGCCCTCCCGGCTAGCCAGACCTTTCGGTAGACGGCGGCAGCGTCCGCATCATTACCGGCTGCCCGAAGCAAGTTTCCTTCCTCAAGCGCCATGAGCACGTCGTGCGGGTAGCTCTGGAGCAGATCACGAGCAATGACTAGAGCCTCCTGGTAACGATGTTCGCGGCGCAAAAACAGGACGAGCAGAATCTTTGCGTCCGTGCTGGTATCGCCCGTTCCCTGAGCGCACTCGCCAAGATATTGCAGTCCCTTCTCTTTATTTCCCCCAATGCCTAGCATGGTAGCGCTTGCTCGCAGGGCCAGCGGTAAGCTACCCATGACGTAATTGTGGGCTCCGACAATCAGTTTTGCGGGCACGTCGCCAGGCGCGAGTTCGAGCACGCGTTCGTGATCGCGGCGCGCTCCCACTGCGTTTCGCAAGGCCGAAAACCAGGCGCGTTCCACCATCGCGGTATAAGCGGCGAACTGCGCGCGGGTCACGCCTCGGGCATAAAGGGCCTCTACATCCTTGGGATTTGCGCTGAGACTCTTTTCCTCCAACTGTAGAGCGCGTTGCACTAGGTCCCGAATCTGCTGCTTCGCTTTAGGATCGGCGGGACGGTGGGCCGTCCGAATAAAACTGTCATTCGCGTACTCGCCAGTGTTCAACGCGCCCATGCGGTAAAGCTCGCGGAACAGGACAGCAGTTAAGAGGTGATTGACCGCGAACGGGTCGTCTGGATGCCTCTGCAGTACCTGATCGAACTCCTGAACCGCCCGGTCGTAATCCAGATTGTAGAAATGGTCAAAGGCGGCGCGATTGAGCGGGTCGTTGGGCCGAGACGATAGGCTCTCCGTTGCCTGGACAATTGTCTGCGCGAATGCTGCCTGCGACGTAAGCCACAAAAGCAGAAGCGACAGGAGCAGAAGTGACAGAAGCAGCTTGCCACAGGACAGGGTGCGGAAAAACAAGTTTGGCATTCCTTTTGGAGTCAGGCTGGTCGTTTATGTGATGCTATTTAGTTTATCTGATGCTGGCGCGCAGCGAGCGTTGGAACCAAGAGCATCAATTCTTCAAACGTGTGTTTCTAAAATGCGCTCCCAGCAGCAGGCATAATCAAGGAAGCCTGACCAATCTTGCAGGGACGCGGTAATTCTTGCCTAGCCTCACCCGGCGAGCGTTCCTTGCAAGCGCTAAAGGATGTGACTTTGCAACGACTTAGTGGATGCCGACTTTGGTCACTGGCTTGCGCTTGCTTTGTCACCGGCTTCGTCAGGGTGCTTGGGGAGAGTTCGCATGGCTGAGGTTATCGACAACACACCGCAAGAATTCTGGCGTCCCCCTCCTGTTGCCCGGCCCGAAGCTGCTGTCCCGGCCATGGTCGAGGTTTGTGATCGCTGTGCGACCGAGTTCATGGTGGGCGCGAAGTTTTGCCATGATTGCGGAGCCGCACGTCAGCCCAAAACCAT
>Ga0210390_10003074_pt1 | contig 14437 bp, 16 predicted proteins | sample IncBWH11OmetaG_FD_161050 | JGI IMG/M metagenome (GOLD analysis project Ga0210390, IMG submission 161050) | Forest soil microbial communities from Barre Woods Harvard Forest LTER site, Petersham, Massachusetts, United States - Inc-BW-H-11-O ...
GCGATCTGCTGATGGGCTGGGGCGCGAGCCAAAATCTCGCAACGTTTCTTGCCGCCGCCTTGGTTCTTTTTATCGCGGTGAGATTTGTCCGGCGTCCGGGTGTTTCGCCCATTGTGATGGTGGCCGGTGTCATTCCCCTCGGTGCTGCGGGGGTCCTCCTTCGCGCTATTGTCGGCTTTTTGCAGGTCTTGTCCTTGAAAGGAGAAGGGCTTAGCGCGCCGGTTGCGCTAATTCCAATCCAAGCATTCTGTTTACGACGACGTGCGCGATTGCTATGGGAGCGTGGACTGGATATTTCATTGGGCAATCCGTTAGCCGGGATCAGGCCATCTAATCTGACGGGCACCCTCAAAAGCTGAGAATTTCTACATCTGATCTACAATTTTCTTCCGCTCGCGGGACTTAGGATGTTCTGTGCTTGAAGATTATCGAGAACAGATCGTCGTCACCGAGGACTCGGGCAACTTCCGTAAAGGAAAAGAACGGTATCAGTACAATGAACACCATGAGTCCGACTAGCAACATCCCTTCCGCGCCGCCTCCGCCCAGCGCCGGTACGCTTTCGATGATGGTCTTGTGGTGAAACAATCCGACGAGCACTTCCTCCAAAATATCGCAGCACACCAACAGCACAGCGAACACGGCTGACTTGAAAAGGATTGCATACGCAAGGGGCCCATCCTTGAAACCCTCCCCGAAATGGAAGGCCTCTGCAATCAGGATTATCTTGCCTAGGATCAGCGCGTTGATAAGGGCAAAACCAGCCCGATAACTAAGCGGCGCCATTGGGTTTTGCTCTCGTATGATCGTCAGCCGATGAAGCTGCAACAGGACGAATAGCATCGAAAGATATCCTACGATCACAGCGAATTTCTTAGCTTCGCTAACGGCCCTCTCTTTCAGGGGACGCTTTTGTTGTTGACTCATGATCACAACCCCTTCTTAACGGAATTCGACGCAGTTTTGCCTTAGGACACTGGATCTTGGTCGGAGCGATAGTGATACCACGCTCGACGGCGATCAAGACCTGCAGGCCCTTGCAATCATCTCTAGATGCTAGCTGTTGCACCCGAGTCGGAAGCTGCCTTTACGGCGTGAAGGCCAATACACCAATGACCGCCCCAGCCAGGATGAGCAGCGACGGATTTATCTTGTAATTCAATAGTAGCAATAGGACGAGCACCGCAATCGTTGCCGTCTCTAAACCCCTAAATGGCTCCCTTCGCCATGGTGAAGCAACCTGCAAGCAGTAGGCCGATGGAGGTGCGAGTCCCTGCTGAATCGATCGCCTCCACGGCCACTTCTCGAGCTTATTCCACAATCCTCCGACGATGAACGTCAGCACAGCAGTCGGCCCGAAAAACGCCAGCACAACTACAGGAAGGAAAAATAAATATGGAAACTGATGACGAAACCGAACTGCTGGCGCGACAGAAAAACAGGATCAAGGGTTACAATGCGCGATTCGCCGGTTATCGCGCTATCCTGGTTTGCACCTTGCGCTCGAACGTGTGCTTCGCGTACGAAGGCTAGCGAACACCTGGGTCGATCTTGGCGCTGTGATACGGATGACTCGGCATGATCGGTGCGGAGAGCCACGGCTCCGTTAGTTCACGCCTGGAGTTCCTTTCCAGTCGAGCACGTCCACCAGTGTCCACGCGTTCTGGGTCAAATCAATTTGCAGTTGCCCTTGCTTGTCGATCACGAGTTGGGCACGGGGAAACAAAGCGCCGGTGCTCTTGCTCTTGTCGGAATCGTTGATGTTAATTTCGCCGCCGCTCAAATCAAAAGAGATGGATTGCGAATCCGTCCAAGCCTCACCGAACCTGATCGGACGGTTTGTAATAAAACGAATCTTTCTTCCGGTCGGGGTCGGAATCATCCTGATAAAACTAACGTCATACCCTACGGTGCCAGTAAGCGAAATGCGGCCCACTGCTCTCATCTTTTTCAGCGCGTTGACCAAGCCTTCGTTTTGGCCTTTTGTGAATCCGTCCACCAATATCTGCCTCTCCTCCATCGTTGAGTAGTCATTTATGATCAGCCGAACTTCAACGTTCTGTCCTAATTGGGTGCCCGTGCCCATGGCCGTCGCTTCAATCGTCTCGGCCTTCTGGCAGAAAGCAGCAGTGCTTCCCCCAGTCAGCAGGCCGATCAATAGCAAGGTGCCGACGACGACTTTGTGCATCTCTGTAATTCGATCCTTGATATGTCGCATTTGATCTCCTTTCACAGCTGTACGCTGGAGATGTTGCTGCAGCGAGTTTTCTAGACGTTTAATCCCCGGTTCACCAAACCCTCATCCGAGCGCCTGTTCTCCGCTCCTCATTGAGGCTCAGTGTTCTCAGCTGCGGGGCACGTGGTACCGTCAGCGATGCTTCCAAGCGGAATTAGGCATAGTGCGTTAGACGACTGTTGCGCGGCTTTTCATCGTTTGAACTTCACTGAAATTATCTCCCTTTTCTGCTATTCCTACTCTTCGTCGCCACTGGGCGAAATTGTCAGAAGTGACAGGTCATTGCGCTCCGCCAATACAACGTAGGTTCCAAGATTTCCGATTACGCGACTTCCAGGCACTGGCTCGATGGCTCAGAGCTTCCGGTCACTTGACCAGCTCAATCTCGCCCGGTCTTCACGATTTATCGAACCACGGCTCTAGCCATGATGGCTTTCTAGCTTTTCCGGCTCCCACATTCTCTTCTGCGAGCTAGGATTCGGACTTGTTATGCGCGCGCAGCACCCACTGCCAAACTGTCACTACCGCCGACACCGCCACAATCAATTCCGCCCAAATAAAAATAATATAGTCGCTGAACGCTCCCACGGGTGGCGCGCCGGGCTGGACATTCCTCAGCGCTGGCAAGCCAAAGATCAGCGAAAGTGACATCGAGAGCGGGACAAGATCATACTGCCCCTTCGCCGTCGTGGCCTGCAGCACCATGGCCAGCACGCTGACGGCGAGTCCTGTCATCATTAGATTGATGAGGACGGATAAACTGATCAGGTTATCTGCACGCCTTAAATTCAAAGCAATCCCTGTCACTTGCGTGCTCTCGTTGCGCGTGACGCTTCCTTGGAACTTGATACCCGGAATCGCCGCCGACGCAGCGAGAGACAGAGGTATCGGCGTGCTTCGTTGCAGGGTGAAGGCGCCGACGGCCAGTTGTCCCTCGTGGACACTTTCTTGTGGCTGGATCTCGGACGCTTTCGAAACCTGTTTCTGATTGGCGGCCGGCGGAATAGTGATCAGGAGCCACATCGTAGTTTCGTAGCGGTCGAAAGGATATTTGTTGAAGTTACCGTTTAGGGGAAAGACTGCTTCGATGCGGTTCATCCTTTTCCCTTGCGGGAAATCGAACTCCTGTTGGCCCCTCACGTTATTAATCAGCAGCTTCAAGTCGTTTGCCGGCGTCACCTCGTCCCGGCCGATATTCCCAGCGACCCGAAACCCCAGCTGCGCCGTCAATTCCTGAGCCGCCGGGTTCACGTTCGTCACCACCACCGACACGGCGATGCGATCCTGTGCCGGCGTCTCATCGCGAAGCTGCAGCGACCTTCGCGTGCTCTCCGTGCTTCCTCGCACCAGCGAGGCAACATAGATCGCGATGATGCCGAGAACGAAGGCAGTCTTCAATTTTGTGCGTTTTTTCCGCATCGTCAACGCCGCATCGCAGTAGCCCGGTCGGAGGAGGAAAGAACGGGCGGTCGCACGCTATGAGCCATTATTTCCAAACCACGGGAGGGCCACTAACGCGCTTCCCCTTCAAATCGACGGTTACTTCAACGCGGTCAGCGATCTTGATAAACGGGATGCCGCTATTCATCCCAAATTCCTTTCGGTCGAATGCCATTGTCCCTGCGATCGTGCCGGCACCTGTCCCCTTGCCGGTAACGGTAAACGTCAGTTTTTCTGGTTTCGATGCGCCGCGGATCGCGAAGTCGCCGTCGAACTCAACCGTGGTGGGATCAATCTGTACTACCGTCGTCGAGTGAAACGTGATCAGGGGATTTTCTTTCACGTCGAAGAAATCTTTCCCCATTAGCTTTCCTTCCTTCATGCCGCTTCCAGTATTTACACTGTCTGCCTGAATCTTGATGTCAAAACAGCTGTCGATAGTTCGGGAGACGTGAACGTCATGCTGGCGTCCCACTTGTCGAAGTTACCTTCAATCTTGACCGACGCACTCACACTGAATTTAATCACGCTGTCTGCTTTGCTGACCTCGAAAACGGGGACCTGCTGGGCGTGGGTTACAAACGGAAAAACGAGGCACGCTAACAGACAGAGAACGGGAACGCGCATGGAAGCCTCCCAAAAACACGAAACCGCGCTCTATCAGCGGCTCGGCTATAGTTCCAGTGATTACGCTCGTGTCCTATTGTTAAAAGTGACAGTGTAGGACGTGCGCCTTTGTCCGGAGAGTGGTCAACTCCAATACGCATTGATCCGAACTGACTCTCAATGTTGTCCGGTTAGGCGAACTCAGATGGGAGTTAGCCGTTGGTCAGTTCACTGGAGATAAAGAATTCAGGTCCGGTGCGAGGCGCAAGACCATTCCTCACCTGTCATTTTTACCAATAGTTGTCATAACCTCGAGTCGCTAGCTTGTCAGTGCTCAACCCAGATCCCTCGAAGCACAAGAGACAGACCGACGTTTCTGGAGTTGCTTACCGAATTGATGTGTGTGTGATGTCTGGCGGGCCATCAGCATGCTACCTGATCAGTTCATCTACGCGTCGGCGTACCCCTTGGGTCCAGTCGAGGAATCGGCGGAGCTGGCGCAGAAATTCCGATTAGCCGACGACGTCATGGAGAAATACATGTACGGGAACGCGGCGCGACTCTTTAAGATCACCACAGCCCAAGCGAAATCGCAAATGGCGTAAGACAAGCAACCCTCCCTCCGAGTGGCGCTAGGCGCAGCCTGTGAGGGAAATTCTATTGACACAAACGGTTCAAGGAGAAATGTATGTCAACACGGCCTGCGCTAAGCAAGTCAACTGTACCGCGCAGCGCGGAAGCAGCGCCTTGGATCGAGGGGAAAGACAGACGGCTTGAGGTAATCTCCGGAGTCCCTTCCGTGCTATCCACTCCGGTCGGTTTGCTGGCCGAACACCGTATTACGGATAAAAAGTACCTCTTCGTCCGCGATGTCCAGGATTTGGCCAAGGGTATGACCATGGAACCCCTGCCACTAGAAGGCTGAGTCCGAAGGGAAGGTTACGCAAGCTGTTGCAGCGTCGGCCCACATGGAAACCCCCACGGAAAGCCCAATCATCCCAGAACAAGACGAACTAAAAGTTCGCCTTCGCTCCCAACTGCAGAAGCAGCGCGAATCCTCGCAGAAGAACGGCGCTCCGGACTATCGGAAGCGTCTTTCCGCCCTGGATAATCTGTTGACGGCGCTGGTCGAACGCCAGGAAGAATTCGTTCGTGCGACGAGCGAGGATTTTGGCGGCCGGGCTCGGCAGGAAACATTGGCTCTCGAGCTGGTTCCGCTCGCGGAACAAATTCGCCACAGTCGCAAGCACTTAGCGGGATGGATGAAGTCCCGTTATGTCGGTACCGGGCTGAACTACTTTCCATCGCGGGCGAAGGTTGTCTACCAGCCGCTCGGCGTAGTGGGCATCATTGGCGCGTGGAATTATCAGACATTGCTAACTCTCTCGCCCCTTGTAGATGCTCTGGCAGCCGGGAATCATGCCATGCTAAAGCCATCCGAATTGGCTCCACGCACCGCCGAATTGATCAAAGACCTCATCGCCAAGATCTTTCCCGAAGACTACGTAACTGTGGTGACTGGAGGGACGGAGGTCGCGGCTGCGTTCTCGGCTCTGCCGTTCGATCACCTGATGTTCACTGGTTCTACTCGCGTGGGGAAACTAATCATGCGAGCTGCTAGCGACAACCTAACACCGGTCACGCTCGAACTGGGGGGCAAGTCGCCGGCACTTATTCATCAGGAATATGACCTGAGACGCGCCGCTGAACGCATTGTGACCGGCAAGCTGTACAACGCGGGACAAACATGCCTGGCTCCGGATTATCTGCTGATTCCGCAGGCGCGCCGGGAAGCCTTTCTCAATCTTTTTGGAGAAATGGTAAAGAAGCTTTATCCCAAGCTCGTGGACAATCCCGATTACACCCGCATCATCAATCGGAATCATTACGAGCGTCTTGCAGCCTACGTTTCCGATGCGCGCCAAAAGGGTGCTGCGATACATCAAATCAACCCAGCGAACGAGGTGAGCGATGGGAATAACCGGGTGTTTCTGCCGACAGTCATTTTCGATGTGAACGACAACATGTCGGTGATGCAGGAAGAAATTTTCGGTCCGATTCTTCCGGTGATAGCGTACCGCACCCTGGACGATGCGGTAGCTTATGTGAATGCACACCCTCGTCCGCTGGCGCTCTATTACTTTGACGAGAATTCAGCGCGTGTAGACCACGTGCTCGAACATACAATCTCTGGCGGCGTAACGATAAACGACGTGCTCTTTCACATTCTCCAGCATAATTTGCCATTTGGCGGTGTTGGACCGAGCGGCATGGGGCACTATCACGGATTCGCGGGTTTTGAAGCCTTTTCGAAGAAGAAGGGGGTTTTCCTGCAAAGCCGGATGTCGGCCTTGGCGATTCTCCGTCCGCCATATGGAGCGAGAGCCCAACGATTGATCAAGTTCCTGCTCAGGAATTAGACCTTTGTTTGGGACCGAGTAAAGCCGCAGGCTCGGCCTAGCCAGACTCATCGAGAACATCGGCCGGATAGAACGAGCGATGCTGTCGCGGGCCCGCTCCCGCAACTGGTCAATTGTCCATCACGATTTCCAGGCCGATCACCGCGACCTTCAGGGTTCTATCTCGCGCCATGTTTGCAGGGCCGGAAAGATCTTTTTGCGAGCGAGATCTCCGATTGCTCCAAAAAAAAGAAGGCATCCGACCCAGGAATGGCTGTGGGCTCACCGAACGAACTGTCCTAGCGCAGCGGCCACAGGCACGATCACTGCCGCAAGTACGAGACCTCTCGCGTCAGGCGGTCACGTTCGTTTGCGCACTCATCTCGGCAAGCGTGGTAGCGTCAACTGATTCAATAAGGAGGGGAAAGTGACCCTGTGATTCCAGGTCTACCCAGCCGCTTTGGAGGACAAGCCGAACGATTTCACGGCGCTGGTCTCATCCTGATGAACGTCGAAGACCGCTAACAGCATCGTCTTTTGCAAAAGCTCCTGGACGTTCTTGTTAACACTGGCAAGCTTCAATTGACCACCCTGCTTGCGGACGCTGGTGTGCGAGCGAACAAGCTCTCCGATGCCGGCGCTGTCAAGGTACGCTACGTCCGTCATATTCAAAAGGACATGCTTCTTGCCCTTCTGCAGGAGGCCGACCATAATTTCTCGGAGCATCACATTCCCTTCGCCGATCGTGATCCGCCCTTTGATGTCCACAATTGTAATCTCACCGAGCTCGCGAGTTGCGGCTCGCATCCGGCTGGCAGATTGCGCTTGCATGCTCATGCCTAAGCTCCAGGGTGGCGCTTGCTCTGGCTGCAACTTCGGAAAAATCCCGCCGCTAGCGTGAGCGCGGACATCGGACGGCCGAGGCACCGGGAGCTTGGATCAAGTTCTGTGCGAGACGCTGATCCGGCGACGCCCCACGCGGGCAGTTACTTTCGACCCGCTTGAGCTGACTCGATCACTTCCACGGGGGTGGTGCATTGATAGCAAGGGTTTGACGTATCAGGAATTGTCAGAATTGACAGGTCCAGTCATGCAATTGACCTAGCAAGCGCTATTCCGTGCGGGCCTCCAATTCGCATACTAAGTCTGGTAAGCGCTTACCGGAGAAATCAGGACACAACGACTTGTCCGTTAACGCGACGGTTGAAACCGACGTGCATGGGCAGCCAACAGCGCGAAGAGCTCGCTGATATCGTACCGAGGCCCTCGGGCGATCCAGGTGTTACTGCATCCTGGTACGGACCCTCTAACGGAACTGTCACTATTACCACTACGCGCTGAACCGGCCCCGCTTTAACCTCAGGCGTGGCTTACGGCCATTTCGCTAACGGGCAAACCATTTCGCGCTACCTCGTCCGGGAGGAACTGGGAAGCGGTGGCATGGGCGTCGTGTACAAAGCCCAGGACAATGAGCTCGGCCGGTTTGTCGCTTTAAAGTTCCTGCCTGAGAACGCAGCCCAAGACCCCCTTGCCTTGGAACGTTTTCGCCGCGAAGCACGACGCGCATCCGCACTCAATCATCCGAACATCTGCACCATCTACGAAATTGGAATACATGAAGGGTATCCGTACATCGCCATGGAGTATCTGGATGGCGTAACCCTAAAATACTGGATAGCTGCGGGCACGTTGGATACGGAGCATATTATTTCGATCGCAATGGAAATATCCGATGCACTCGATGCCGCGCACAGCGAAGGCATCATCCATCGTGACATTAAACCCGCCAACATCTTTGTCACCAGGCGGGGCCGCGTGAAGATTCTGGACTTTGGCCTGGCCAAGAGCATACGTCCAGAGGGCCTCGCGAACCAGATCGCGGCGCAAGCGACACAATCTTTGTCCTACGTCGCCGAAGAGCATCTCACCAGCCCGGGAACGGCCATGGGTACGGTGGCCTACATGTCTCCGGAGCAAGTGCGGGCCGAGGAACTGGATGGCCGCACCGATCTATTTTCTTTCGGCGTGGTTCTCTACGAGATGGTGACGGGGAGGCTGCCTTTTCAGGGGGCCAGTTCGGGCGTCCTAACAGAAGCCATCCTCAATCGCAATCCGGTGGCCCCAATGCAACTGAATCCCAACGTCCCGCCGGCCCTTCAAGAGATAATCCGAAGAGCGTTAGAAAAGAACCGCAACCTGCGCTATCAGAACGCGGCCGATATGGGGGTTGAGCTGCAACGGCTAAGGCGAGACTCGGATTCGGGCTGGAGAACCGGAGAAGAAACCGAACCGCCTGTTGCACCGATCACCGATCAATCGTCGAGCGGCAAGCGCAAGGCCCACACTTCGTCGCTGCAAGCAGCCACGGGCCGCCCCCATCGAGTCTCCAAGATCATTCACTCGCTCGCAGTCTTACCGTTCGAAAATGCTAGTGGCGAGGCCGAGAACGAGTATCTCAGTGATGGGATCACGGGGAGCCTGATTAACACTATGGCAACGGTACCGAAACTGCGCGTGATGGCGCAGAGCACCGTATTTCGCTATAAGGGCCGGAAAATTGATCCTCAGGCTATCGGTCGCGAGCTCAATGTGCGGGCGGTGCTCACCGGAAGAATAATGCACGTCGGAAGCTCTTTGCGCATAGGGACCGAATTAGTCGACGTCGCCACAGGTTCGCAACTCTGGGGAGCGCAATACAATCGCAAGCCTGACGACATTTTCGTGGTCCAAGACGAGATTTCCGGCGAGATATCCGGAAAATTGCGGTTGCAGCTAACCCGCGCGGAAAAGAAGCGACTGACAAAACACCACACGGAAAATGCCCAGGCGTATCGGCTTTATCTGCAAGGTCGTCATCACTGGAACAGGTGGACTGAAGAAGGGTTCTATAAGGCGATCAATTACTTTCAACAAGCGGTCGAGAATGATCCCAGCTACGCGCTCGCTTATGCCGGTGTGGCGGATTCCTACGTACTGCTGGGATGGAACAGCTATCTGCCGCCGAAGGAAGTGTTCCCTAAAGGCAAAGCAGCGGCGACGACCGCCCTGCAGCTCGACCCGAATCTCCCCGAAGCGCACGCGTCGTTAGCGGCACTGTTGTGGCTTCACGATTGGCAATGGGACGAGGCTCAGGTCGAATTCAGGCGCAGCCTCGAATTGGACCCCGCGTATCCAACCGCCAACCACTGGTACGCCGAGTATCTGATGACGATGGGGAAACACGCAGAGGTTGTGTCCAGGATGAAAAAAGGTCAGGAGCTCGATCCGCTGTCTCTAATTATCAACGTAGCCGTTGGATGGGCCTTCTATAATGCCCGCCGATACGATGAAGGCATCGAACAACTGCGCCGAACGATCGAATTGGACCCAAACTACCCCGTCACGTACTGGATTCTTGGTCTGCTGCTTAGGAAGACCGCCTGCCACGAACTGGCCATGACCGAGGGTGAAAAGGGGGTGAAGCTGTCAGGCGGCAGCCCTCTGATGCGCGCGGCGCTGGCGCACACTTTTGCCGCGGCGGGTAGGGCAACCGAAGCAGTTCAGATGCTCGATGAACTGACAGAACTAGCAACGCACCGGTATGTCGCACCCTACTTCTTCGCCGGAATCCACGCCGGCTTGGGAGATAACGACCGCGCGATTGAGTACTTGGAGAAAGCGTACGAAGAGCATTCCCACTGGCTAATCTATCTTCATATGGATCCGAGCATGGACGGCCTGCGGGATATCCCCCGTTTTCAAAACTTGCTGCACCGTGTCGGCCTTCCAGCGCCGACGGGCGCGAACCCCAGCTGAAGAAAGTGCGGCCGGATTATGCGGAGTTGCAGTAGGCCGCAGGCGTCGAGAACACTCCTTCGACTTCGGCCACCGTTCACCTTTTTGCTGCCAACTGCGCTTCACCAGCGCTCGGCAACATTTCTGCACGGACTTCGGCGTACTCGTAATCCACATGATGTCTGATAAACGCGGTGCATTCGATAGGCCGATGCAACGCCGAACGGCTGCAAGAAACTCTCGAAGCCTCTCTGCGCCACAAGTTTTTCGGACCGAGCACCCGGCATTCAGAAAAGCGGGCCAGACAGCCTGAACTGCAGCAACGAGTTCGTGGGCGCGGCACGCGGGGTCGTCCCCGTGAGTTCGTAGCGCAACGTGAGTCGGTATTTCCAGATTGTCCTCGCCCTGCTAATTGAGAGGCCGGGTCGAAAGCCGTTTGCGGCATTGCGCTGTGGAATGTTATTGATGTATGTTTCGCCGCCATTGTCGTAGCTCACGCCGATTCCTGCATACATTCGTTTGCCGATATTGTGACTGTAAAACCCCGCGAATGTCACCAATGGGTTTTGCGAGAGTTGATTGTCTCCCTGGAGCGCATTGTTGTTGGTAAAGAAACGGGCCCCGGCGTACAGGTCGAACCATGACACTCCTTTGTCTCGGGTGATGCTCAGATTCACAAGAGGGTTGAATGACCAGCGATTCGCTCCTGTGTTCAGAGGGGAATTGCGATCGTAGGAACCGAGTGGGGCGTTAACCGTGAGGTGAAAACTGGAGAATGATTTTGGAATCGCGTCAGCATACTGATCCTTACGGAGCGCGGGAGCCCCAAAGATGTTCACATGGAAAGTAGCGGACGGGTCGGTGAATCCGGACTTACTTATTCTGCCGTGAGGCCCGGTGAAATTGACGCTGGTGTAGCCCCCAGTCACCCCCACACCAGCGTATCTGTCGAACAGCGGAAACGACCACAGGATGGTGGCAAACCCGTGGCGGCCGACCGCTTCGTTGTTGGGCAAGGGAAGATCCGACTCAGTCGCGGTCTCCGCGTTGGTGTTTATGAAATCGAGGAAACCCGAGGCTGCATTTACAGGCGTGTTGAGATAGTCGCGCGCCGATTGAGCCCACGTCGTCGCCGGGAACAACGTTAGGAACGCCCCGACGACGCTTAATGGGGTCCTTAACAGTGCTGTCCAGCGTTTTTGTCGGCTCAACAAAAGCAATCCTTGGAATCGGCGGTTCTGGAACTGCCCAAGAATCGCCTCGAAATGCACGCAACGCATCAGATGCTTCGCTGTCACTTCATTATTTTTTTGTCGGCGGCGGATACTTCTCGAACATCTTCGAAACTCTCTTTTCAATCAGAGCGACATATTTGTCGGGATTGTCGGTCAGTGTGTCATCCGCCATACCCCACCAGACGGCTTTTTTCAATTGCGGATCCACGAGCTCTACTACGAGAGTGCCCTGTTTCACGAGTGGGTTTTTGAGATAGCCCTGAATCGGATATACGAGCTTGTTTCCACCGCTAAAAGCGACAATGAGGCCGGGATTTGCGTCCATCCCCACCTTCTTCAATCCCTTTGACTGCAGATTGGCTTCAATTACGTCCTCAATGGTATGTTTCGGGTCCGGAGTCATCTGACGCGAGGTTCCCCAGGCGTAGGTCTTGCACTTGGAAAAGTCCGTTCCTTGCACCCAATCCACTTTAACTTCAGACTTTGCGTACGGCACGACCTCCTGGCCGATGGATCCCAAAGGCATCACGTACAGAACGCCTATTGCCAGGAGTTGGCAACTGATTCGCATGAGTTCCTCCGTCTTGCGCTTTTCGCTGGTCCCCGATCGGTAGTCGCTCGCGTCTGAGCTGCTCAGCGGAGAGAAATAGGCTGGAATACCGCCCCAACACGACGTCACCCAGCAACAGAGAGAAACCAATGAGCTGGTTTTAGCCGAATCCATCCATCACAAATCGCTCGCATCATGACCGACACAGGTTGTCATTTTCGATTGTCAGTTTTGCCAGTTCCAGTGAATTGCGAATTAACCTACCTTCTCTCCGAACGTGGGAGGGAAAGTCGAAAGAGGGGGGTATATGCGAATTGTGATTGACCTGAATCGGTGTCAGGGATACGCGCAATGCGTACCGCTCGCGCCGACTGTCCTCAAATTGAACGGTGAGGAAGCGCTCATGTACGACCCTAACCCCGACGACTCACTGCGCCAACAGGTCCTGCGGGCCGCCGCGTCTTGCCCGGTGCAGGCGATCTTGGTGGAAAGGCTCGACGACAAGGGTGAGAAACCGTGAAGGCTTCGGCACTCGTAGCGGACCTTGTAACAGAGTTTAAGACTAACGGCCGGATCGTTATCGTCGGCGCTTCCCTGGCTGGACTCCGCGCGGCCGAAACTTTGCGAGACGAGGGGTTCAATGGGAAGCTGACCATTATTGGGGATGAGAAGCACGAGCCGTACGATCGCCCCCCGCTCTCCAAGCAGGTGCTAAAGGGTTGGGTGCGGGCTGACCACACCAAACTTCCGCGCACGCGTACGGTTGACGCGGAGTGGCGGCTCGGCGTGGCTGCCACCGGCCTCGACAGGGCCAGCAAGCAGGTGCGTTTGGCCAATGGTGACTTGGTTCCGTTCGACCGCCTACTCATCGCGACCGGCGTCCGCTCACGGCCATGGTTCAACCCAAAGGAAGCTGCGCTAGAGGGAGTGTTCACTCTTCGAACGTCCGATGACGCGGGCCGACTACAGGCTGCCTTGGCGACCAATCCGGGTCGGGTCCTGATCGTCGGTGCCGGCTTCATCGGCTCGGAGATGGCCTCGGTCTGCCGTGAGCTGGGTCTCGCCGTGACAGTCGCCGAGCGTGCCGAGGCTCCACTGGTCGGCGCTCTCGGTGGTGTGATCGGCGACATCGCTGCGCAGATGCAGCGGGATCACGGAGTGGACCTCCGCACGGGCGTCTCGGTCGAGGCACTGGAAGGTGATGCGAGAGGCCACGTGCGACGTGCCCGACTCTCCGACGGGACGACTCTCGACGTCGACGTGGTGGTGGCGTCGCTTGGTTCCATCCGCAACACGGAATGGCTGGAGGGTGCTGGCCTTGCAAGTGGCTTTTGGGGCGTTGCCTGTGATGCGGGCTGCCGCGCCTTCGACCTTCACGGGGTCGTGACTGATAGCATCTTCGTCGCGGGGGACATCGCACGTGCCCCCCACGTGTTGTACGACTATCAGTTTCTCGTGCTGGAGCACTGGGACAATGCCGTCTTCGGGGGCAAGGTAGCGGCGCACAACATGGTGAGCCTTGAGCCCGACCGCCGACCGCATCTGCCGCTGCCCGCCTTCTGGTCAGGCCAGTTCGGCGTCAACATCAAGGGCGTCGGCGTGGGCCCTTTCGCCGACGAGATCGTTATTACGCAGGGCTCCGTGAAGGATCGCCGCTTCGCTGCCGCCTACGGTCGCCGAGGCCGCATCGTGGCCGCGGTCACCTTCAATCACGGCAAATGGCTGGAGTACTACGGGGCACTAATCGAGCGATCGGCGCCGTTCCCGCCCCCTCCACCGGGCTATGACCAGGCTAACGGCAATAAACCAGTACCTGCCCGGTTCCCGGATCCTCGTGTCCCAACAGGGTTCCCGGACGTCGTCTTGACCGGCCACGACCCGACCGCACGAGGCGCGGAGTACCGGCCGAAAAAGCAGTGACGGGCGAACGAGGCGAGGCGCGAGTCTAGTCATCCTGAAAAGAACACAGGAGATATATGGCACCAGAGCCGACCATGAAATCGGAAGCGCAAATGACACCAGAAGGCGCTTGGGCGATGGCGATGGCGTTCGAGAACCGCGCCAACCCCTACCCGTACTTCGACGAACTCCGGAAGACGCCCGTGGTGCACGTGGGGAACCGCATCTACGTCGTCACCGGCTACCGAGAACTCCTAGCGCTAGCCCACGATCCCCGGGTTAGCTCCGACATCAGTCA
>Ga0210390_10003076_pt1 | contig 14428 bp, 12 predicted proteins | sample IncBWH11OmetaG_FD_161050 | JGI IMG/M metagenome (GOLD analysis project Ga0210390, IMG submission 161050) | Forest soil microbial communities from Barre Woods Harvard Forest LTER site, Petersham, Massachusetts, United States - Inc-BW-H-11-O ...
ATTGCGATCCCGAAGATTTCCGCAGTCATGAGTGGAATTACCATGTAATCGCCACCTAGACCGACACCAAAGACGGCCGCAGAGACGTAGAGGATTGGGCGCGTCGTCCCGAGGAACAGCATGGGGATGCCGGCGGCGACGAGCAGGTACGTCAGCAGCATGACGTATTTTTTGGAGAATCGATCCGCCAGCCAACCCACGAGTAACCGGCCGACAATGCTGAAGGTCAGCACCAGGGATAGAACACTTGCAGAATCCCGCTGGGTGAAGTGGCGGTCCAGGCTCAAGAAAAGCTTCAGATTCTGCTGCGTCCCACTGACTGCGGCAATCGAGCACATACTCCCCAGGGTGAGTAGATAAAACGACGATTGCTTGAATGCTGAGGTCAGATGCGTGGGTCTGACCGATCCGACGATTGTGCCCGGTTTTGGGAACTCTTTCACTAGCAGTGCCAGAGGGAGCGAGACGACCACAATCGAGATGCCCAAAATCCGCAGAGCGGTCTGCCATCCGAAATGCTGGACGAGCATATGCGATATCCAGGGGACTGTCGCCCCTCCGATGCCGATGCCAAGATATGCGAAACCCATGGCTTTTCCACGCGATCGGTCGAACCATTGCGTCAACAGGACCTGATTGGGAAGGGGGCCCCCGCAAACGTAGCCCAGCGCGTTAAAGAAGTAGAAGAAGTAAAATATACTGAGGCTTGAGATCGAGCCGAGCCCCACCAAGGCAACTCCCGCCATCAATATTCCAGCCATCATTAGACGCCGCGGCCCGAACCGATCAACGAACCACCCCGCCAGGAAACCAAACAGCGGTCCGACGACGAGTTTGCTCAGAGCATTCCCCGACGTCACCTGGCCGCGGGTCCAACCGAATTGCTGGACCATGAAGTCGTAGTAGAAGGGTAGTCCCCACAGGGAAACGCCGACGATGAAGAAGAGCACCACAAAGGCTGTGGCCACAGCTTGATATGACTGCGCCCGCATCGCCGGAGACTGAACAGCGCTTTGCCCAGGACTGCCCGACGACGCGCGAATCGATGGCGCAGCCGCGGCAACGCCTTTGCTTCCCGATCCCGTCATGAGGTGCCAGTTTAACGTACCGACCGGATCAGTCACCCGGAGATTCTCCCGTCGCACGACAGGTTTGTTTCTTGGAGCCAGCTTCGCACCTGCCGGCTGGTCAGTCAGATCAGCGACAATTCCCCGCAGTCCGCTTCTGGACTTCGGAGACAAAGCTTTTGGCCGAAATCCACCACTGCCTGGCCGAAATCAACCAGTGTAAGTCGATCAAAAGAACGGAACTATTGCCCAAATCCAGGGTTTCAATCCTGTAGCAGGAATTCTGGGAGCATTATGAAAACCAAATTATCGAAAACGCTTTTTGCCGCGGTGTTGACGAGCGCAGTGGCGCTCGGGGCGGGAACTTCCTTGAGGGCGCAGGACCAATCAATGGACAAGCCCTCAGCATCGGTGAGCGCTCAGGTGGATCAAGGACCTCCGCCGGAGCAAGCCGCGCCGCAATATAGTGCGCCGCAAGATCAAGATGCATATCAAGACCAGGCGCCCGCGCCTCCAGCGGGGCCGAATCAACGGCAGTACACATCGTTGCCTCCGGAGCAACTGAACAAGCTGGTAGCTCCGATTGCGCTGTATCCCGATGCGCTCGTGGCGCAAGTACTGGCCGCGTCGGCGTATCCAACGCAGATTGTAGAGGCGAACCGGATGGCAAAGGAGAACCCTGGCCTGAAGGGACAGGATCTGGCGCAGGAAGTGGACCGGCAGGATTGGGACCCGAGCGTGAAGTCTCTGGTGGAGTTTCCTACAGTGCTGGCGAACCTGGACAAGGATTTGTCGTGGACCTCTGAGCTGGGCGAAGCCTATCAGAACCAGCCGGATGACGTGATGCAGGCGATCCAGTTCCTGCGTCACAAAGCGCACGACGCGGGCAATCTGCGGAGTACGCCGCAGGAGCGCGTATACGAGGACGGATCGAACGTCGACATTCAGCCGGCGGATCCGAATGTGGTGTATGTGCCGACTTACAATCCGGCGTATGTCTACGGATATCCAGTAGGCGTGTGGCCTGGATTTTATCCGTGGTGGGGATTTGGCGGCCCGGCGATCTCGTTCGGGTTTGGCTTCCCGATCGCGCCCTTCTTCGGCTTCGGTTGGGGATGGCATGGATGGGGCATCGGCTGGGGCTTCCACGGCGGAGTCTTCTTCGGTGGTCACCCTTGGGCCTACCGCGGCGGAGCGTTTTATAACCACGCTGCGTTTGTGCACGGAAATTATCGCGGATTCTCTTCGGCGCGTGGCGGATTTGGCGCGCGCGGGTTTGCGGGTCGCGATGGGCGGGGGTTTGGATCGGCCGCAGGTCGCGGATATGCGGGCGGATCTCGAGGCTACGCGGGGGCGTCCCGCGGCTTCGCCGGCAACCGGGGATTCTCCGGCGGCCAACGAGGTTTTGCTGGACGCGCAAGCGCGCCGCGGGCTGGCGGTTTCAGTGGCAGCCGCGGCGGTCAGTCGCACGGATCCTCCGCGCATGGAAGCTCCGGCGGTTCGCACGGTGGCGGTCACCCTAGCGGTGGACACTCCGGCGGCGGAGGTCACAGTGGCGGCGGACACGGCGGCAGGCGCTAAGCGTCCCATATAATCATCACCGTTCCAGCCGAAATCGAAGGCCCCGCTCTCGCGAGCGGGGCTTTCTGCTTGGACATCTGGGTGGGGCCGCAGGTCTATGGGGCTGCGGGATCCCAGGCATCGAAAAAAGTCTTGGTCTCAAACTGAGCGGCTTCGGGCCGAGGCGTATTTTGACGACGAGCACGCGCTCCACGTTCACAAGGACAGGTTCGCTTCTACCTCAAGCTCGATCCTGTGGATTCCGCCTCGGTGGCCGAGAAGCAACTAAGGGATCTTGCCGACCGGGTCAGCGGACGACCGTAGAGGAAAAAATCAATACGAAACTAAAGGCGCAATCCTCAAGTACTGGATCCGAAATTTCCTTTAATGCTGACCTGCGCGATTGTTGACGCGATAGATCAGCACTCATTGAAGGTCCGCTGACACCCCCAACCATTTCCGCTAGCACCCGCCAGTACTTCGGATGCGGGCGAGTGTCGATTCACGCGAGTGTGGCTCGATCCTCGACTAGCAGATGCTGCTGCGCTGTTGAAGCCCTTCGACGTGCGACTGATGAGAAGCTATCCGGTGAGTGCGCGGATCAACCACGTGGCGAACGATGACGCAGAATGCTCGGCACGCGTCGATATTACCGAACCTCACCAGGCGCCGTTACAGTCCTTGCCCAGTCCGTCTACCCAATGCCTAAGGGAAATACGCCCGGCCAAAGCTCGACCCCTTATTGTCAGCAAGAGAACGTTACCTGTGCACTTGCTCCGCACAATGATATACAGACGGGTCCTAACTCAGAAACGCTGATACAAATAAGGCAGGTGACGTATTGGTTGTTCTCCCTTCAGAATGGGACGCTCAAGCCGTTGCTCGGGCCTTCTCAAAATCCGCCGCCGGTAAAGATCCAGGAATGGGAAGCGAATCCGAGGGAATTCTGGGGACGTTAAGGGGACGATAACAGAAGCCCGTTTCATTTCGTATCAAAGGATGTCCGCCGACACCGTTTGATATCAATCAGTTACGTGTCATTGTTGCCCTGTCACGGCAGAGGCCGCGGGTTCGAGTCCCGTCGTCCCCGCCATTCTTTCAAGTAACTGCAAGGAATTGGAAATTTCCGTGATGGTCCAGTTGGGCCAGCACCTCGGCTTCTTGAACCAAGTTGAGTAAGCAACTTGAGTAACCAACTGGCGAGCCGTCATCAACGCGGGGTAGCCTTTCGCCGTCTGCGCTCGCTGTCGTTTATGATTTCGCTGATATCCGCCGCTGGACGTATCTCGATTGTTCCACACTGCAACTTTACTCCCGGACATTGGGACATCAGCTGAATGGCGTGATTCAGATCTCGCGCTTCGAGGATCTGAATTCCACCTAAGTGCTCCTTGGTTTCCGCGTACGGACCGTCAGTTACTGCAACCTTTCCATCCGTCCAAATCACGGTCACCGCCGTGTTGGCGGGCTGAAGAGTTTCCTCAGAGACCAAATGTCCGTTCTTCCGCAGTTCGTCGTTGTAGCTGAAACACTCGTCCAGCACGGTGTTACGCTCGCTCTCTGACATGTTTTCGAACTTGCCGGGCTCGAGGTAGCCCAAACAGATATATCTCATCCGTACCTCCTTGTTTTCTATGACCCAGAGCGAGCTCGTCGTTCTGTTATCAGATTGTCGTTCGAGAGACCGAAAATCGACAGGAGGGCGGCTCGAACTTGTGCTAGTGCGAGGAGTTGCAAATTAGAATGTGTGGCCCCCGCTCTCGTTGGGACGAGTATACTGACGCAATTGGTGATACTACCTGGTGTCAGAATGTGGGGTTGACCCCGCCCACCGCGTTGGTGATCCCCGCGAGATCCAAAAGTCCCGGCAACCGGCCCTAAACCAGGACTGTTCCGCCATCTACCACCACCGTCTGACCGGTACTGAATCCTTCCTGCATCAAAAACAAATAGGCTTGCGCTATGTCATGAGCTTCGCCGACTCGGCCAACCGGCAGACTTTTTCCTACGCTTTCGAAGAGATGTTCGCGCTCCGGTGCGCTCATGCTCTGCCAGAGATTTGTCCGAACGATTCCGGGAGATACCGCGTTAACCCGTATGGGCGCCAACTCGACAGCCAGGGCCCGTGTTAGTGCTTCGATGGTTCCGCAGACACTTGCGGCGATTACCCATCCCTTTTGCGGGCGCTGGCCGGCGATTCCGGTGGTGAGCACGATTGAGCCTTCCTTGCGAATATGCGGGCTTCCATATTTGACGGCGGCGAGTGCTGCCCAATAACGCAGCTCAAAGGCATGCCTGGCTTGTTGGAGATCCGTGGCGACAAGGTCGTGCAGATGCAGGCTGTCGCCGGCGGTGAATACTAAATGATCGAAGGTGCCAAGCCTGGAAAAGAAGGTTGCAACGGCTTGTTCGTCGGAGACGTCAACCGCTTGGCCCTCCGCTTTTCCGCCGACTGATTCAACTGCCTTCTGAACGCGTTCCGCAGTACTGGAAGCGATGACAACGCTCGCTCCCTGCGATGTCGCCTGCTTGGCGACCTCGAAGCCAATTCCCGACGAGCCGCCCATCACAACCACTCGCTTATCTTGCAAACCGTTTCCCAGCATTGAATCCTCCTTGAGCACTCTTGTTGCTCACACAGCCAAAGATGATTCTTTAACTGCATGCGGTTCATGCATAATGCTCATAGCCATCATGCGTCTAGAGAAACTACGACAAGTCGATTTGAACCTCCTGATTAGATTTGCCGCGATTGCGGAGGAGAAAAGCATTACTGCGGCCGCATCTCGGCTGCTGCTGAGCCAGCCCGCGGTGAGCCGCGCGTTGCAGCGCGCCCGGATGATGTTTCAAGATGACCTTCTGGTGCGATCGCCGCACGGCTTCGAACTCACCCTGCGAGGCCGCAAGATTCTCCAGGAGCTTGAGGGCTTGCTGCCCAGGATGGAGAATCTGGTCACCCCGAGCCTGTTCGATCCTATGCGGGAGAAGGGGCACTTCCGCATCTCGGGCCCGGACAATGTCTGCACGGTTGTGCTGCCCCGGTTGTGCCGGCAGTATGGGGACGGTTACCAGGTACAGTTTGAATTCCTTCCCTGGCAGGCCGGTGTTTCGGAGCTGGTGGAACGCGGGCAACTCGATCTTATTCTTCACATTGATGACGGGCTTCTGCCGGTGCACTTTCACACTGAAAGACTCTATCGCGAGAATTGGGTTTGCGCCGTCGCGCGTGACAGCCACTTTGGGGACCGACTCTCGCTAAAGCATTATCTGGCAGCGAGCCACATTGTTGTTGCTACCTACGGCGGTGTGCAGACGATTCCGGACAAGCAGCTCGCTGCGGTCGGGGCGAAACGCAGGTCCTCGATTCGAGTACCTTACTTCGGGGTGGCTCTGCAATGCCTGCCTGGTACGGAACTTGTGCTGACCTTGACCAGTGGCATGACCTCAGCCGTGAAACGGAATCGCGACCTGCGCATCGTGAAAGCACCTCAAGAGTTGCGCGCGTTTTATTTCTTGATGGCTTGGCATCCAAGGCTCAACAGTGATCCGCCGCATGTCTGGCTCCGTCAAGCCTTGCGATCAGCGGGCCGAATTCGCTGAACTGGCTGGGTACGCCATTTTCTTTTTAGTATCATAAAAATATTATGGGCATCGACCAATGGAACAATTTCTTCATTATGGTAGGAGGCGGACCGGCAGCTCTTGCGGGCTTGGTGTTCATAGCCATGTCGATCAATCTTCCGATCATCACTCGGGATGCAACCCATAAGAATCGTGCCATCGCAACCATGACGGGCTTCACTGCCGTCTTCCTGATCTGTGCCTTGGCCCTCATTTGGAAAGCAAAACTATCACTGGATCGGCGTTGAATGGTTGGTGGTTACGCTGGTCCCGACGATTACTTACATACGGGTATACGTCCAGGCCACAAAAATCGGCAGAAGCTCCGTGGGGCTCAGCGTCGGTCGCTTCATCATGGGCACGACTTGTTACGTAGCTCAGATAGTAGGTTGTGTCTTACTCATCCTCATCGCAGGACATGTCGCCGGACTTTACGTGGCCTCCGTAGCGATGGTGCTCTCCTTCGCTTTTTTCATTTCAGCCGCGTGGCTCCTCATCACTGGCATTCACGAGAATCAGGCTTGAACAAGTCAAGTCTCTTCAGCTCTGATGATGCTCTTCTCGACGTCGTCTTTATTCAGTCCGCAAGGCCTGCATTGGATCGATCCGCGATGCTCTCCATGCTGGAACCAGGCATGCCATAACCGCCACTGCTAACAGCGTTGCCGCCACAGATGCGAAGATCGCCGGATCGAGCGGTCTGGTTCCGTACAGCATCGACCGGATGAGTCGTACCGTTCCGACACTGGCGGCAAGTCCAAGCACGAGCCCGTAGAACGCCGGACGCAGGCCGTCGAGCAGCATCAGGCGGACAACCTCGCCGCGTTGTGCACCGAGAGCCATGCGAACGCCAATCTCTCCCGTGCGCTGTATCGTGAGATAAGAAAGGACTCCGTACAACCCTACCGATGCCAGTATCAGCGACATTACGGCGAAGCCGAGCACCAAGCTGGCGCTCAGGCTGGCATTTCCCAACGATTGTTCAATGATCTGCTGCATCGTGAGTACGGCGGAGACCGGAAGCTGCGGATCAAGTTCCGCGACCAGCTTCTGGACCGGGATTGAAATACTGAGCGGATTGCCAGCGGTCCGGACTGCCAAGGCCATACCGGCAGTGTTCTCGCCGCTAAAAACTGGGAAGTAAAGAGTAACCTTATCCGGTTGACCCACCTGATAGCGCGTATCGGCGACGACCCCCACGATTTCGTAATCGGCACTGCCGCGCATTGAGTGAATATGCTGGCCCAGCGGGTTTTCTCCGGGGAAGTATTGCCGCATCAGCTGGTCGCTGATAATCACAGTCTTCGGCCGCCCGTTGCGATCGGCGCTCGAAAAAAAGCGTCCGCTCAAGAGCGGAATCTGCAGCGCACTGAAATATTCGGGATCGGCGGTGCGAAACAACGCTTCGGGTTGCGGTGCGCCGGGCGCGAGCCGAGGATGCTCGGGAATGGTGAAGAGATCGTCGGCCCCGTATCCCGCTCCAGGCACGGTCGACCCGAGCGCCGCGGCCCGTACCCCCGGCATGGCACGCACCCGCTCCAGCAGGGTTTCGTTGAATGCATTCACTTTCGCGGGGCTATCGTATTTCTTTCCGGGCAGACTGTAGTGCATGGTGAGCACGTTGTCCGTCACACACCCCACATCGGTGGTGCGCAGCCGCCAAAAGCTCTTCAGCAAAAGGCCGGCGGCGATTAACAGGACCACAGTCGCCGCAATCTCTACCGTAAGCAGCGTCTTGCGCAACGTCTTGCGCAACCCAGTGCGCGCCTGGCTTCCGGCTGCAGTGAGGGAGCAAGCGCGCGAGGAAGTCTCCGCGATCGCCCCCTTACTTGTGGATGAGATTGCGGGCAGAAGACCTGCCAGCAACGCCGCTGCAAAAATGAGCGCACACGCAACCGCCAGCACCACTCCGTCAGAGTGGACGTTCTGCACGGGTGGGAGATCCTTCCATATGCCGACCAGCCATTTCGTGGTCGCAAGCGATAACACCACTCCCGTGACGCCTCCTGCCATCGAGATCAGCAGGCTCTCGATGAGCTGAATGCGAATCAGTGTGATCCGCTTCGCTCCCAAGGCACTGCAGATCGCGATCTCCTTCTGCTTTGCCGCAGATCGCGCCACCATCAAGTTCGCTACGTTGAGACATCCAATCAGCAGCATGCAGCCGACAGCGCACAGCAGAATGATTAACGGCTTTTTCACATCTCGTGCGAGATCGTCAATCAGGGTTTTTGAAGCCACGTCTCCGGCGACCGGGGCATTTAGATGCTGCATATGCAGCTGGTACTGCAACGCCTCGACTTGGCCTAGGGCGCTGGGCAGGCTGACATCCGGCCGCAATCGAGCCACGACGCGGCTGAAGTGATATTCATGATGCGAGAGCACATCCGCGCCGATCCGCGCATAGGGAACCCATAGTTGAACCTCGGCATCCGGATAGGTGAACCACTTGGGAAGCACGCCTATCACAGCGTATGGCTTGCCGTTAAGGTGGATTTGCCTGCCGACAATCGACGTATCACCGCCGAACCGCCTCTCGAAGAGACTCCATGTAAGCAGCACGACGTCCCCGTCCGGACGATCTTCGCTCTCCGTAAACGTACGCCCGAGGGCCGCGTTCACTCCAAGCAGCGGAAACAAGTTCCAGCTCCCGCCGCCTGCCTGCACCACTTCCGGCAATTCCCCATGCTCTCCGGTCAGGTTGGGCGGAAAGTAGTACCATGCCGCAATGTCCTCAAAACCGTGCGTCTGCGCCCGCCAGTCGAGATAGTCGGCAGGAGCCACCGGGGTGTAGTTGAACCCCTGAGCATTGCTCTCGGGGTCGCGGGAATGCTCATAGATCATCACCAGCCGATCGGGGTCGCGGAAAGGAAGCGGCCTGAGCAAAACCGAGCGCATCACCGTGAACAGCGACGTGGCTGCGCCGATGCACAAAGCCATTACCAGCACGGCAAGAACCGAGAACCCAGGCGAGCGGAACAGAGTGCGGATGCCGATCCTCACGTCGCGAAAAAAAGTCTCCAGCGCGTTCCAGGTCCAGACCGCGCGAGTTTCCTCGCTGATGAGAGTGGGATTGCCGAAAGCACGGAGCGCGGCATGGCGGGCATCCTTTGCACAGGCGCCCTGTTCCCGCTGCTCTTCTTCTTCCAGCTCAAGATCTGATTGGAGTTCCCGCTCGACATCTGCATCGCGTTTTCTGAGCTGCCACCATCTCATCTCAGCTTTCCTCTTAACTTTCCTCTGCGGCAGTCGACAGCACCCGTGCCACGGCCTCGACCATCTGTTCCCACTTTGATTGTTCGAGCACGAGCTGCTTCTTGCCTTGCGCGGTCAGCCGATAATATGTGAATTCGTGATTGCCATCGGGAGCGATTTCCCCATTTGGAGGAAACCCAGCCCTTTTCTCCTAGCCGGTGCAGAGCGGCGTATAACGAGCCGTGCTGCATTCGCAGGAAATCGTTGGTGGTCTTTTGAATGTGCTTCGCGATCTGGTGGCCGTGCGCAGGGTCATAAAGAAGGGTTCGCAAAATGAGTATGTCGAGTGTGCCCTGAAGCAGAGCTGCGCGTTCTTGGGTCTTACTCATGGCAGACATTCTACCCTGACTCGTCGTTCGATGGTAGAGATCCGACCATTGAGTGGCGATCGTGGTTTCGCAAGTTCGACAGGACTCGACTTTCGGAAGCCTCGATCGTGGTAGTACCAGGAGTTAAGAATTAAAATGTGGCCAGCCCCGAGGAAATCGAATCGGACACGTCAGCTTAAAGGAGAAGGTATGCAGAAAGATGTTCTCTTAGAAATAGTGAAGCAAAACCAATTTACCAGCCATTTTTCTTTCGACAAAATCACTGAAGAAAATGCAACCCTGAGGTTGAACGGCAAAACTGCATCCATCGGCTTCATTTATCGTCACATTGGTGAAACGATCAATCTATTCGGTCAGTTTTTCGGCATACCCACTGATGTTAAGAACACGACGATGGGCCAAATCGATAAGGGTGAGCATTATGACGTCGGTCACAGCCGAGAGTTAATTGAGCGAGGATACCAAATGCTTCGGGACCTCGTAGAAAACAGCACGGAAGAAGATTGGCTCAAACCGGTGGATACTCCGTTCTTTGGCACTGTTTCCAGAGCAAGGCTGTTTGCCCATGTGCTTTATCACAATTCACATCATGCCGGACAAATTTCGATGACTCTAGCGAATGGAAGTCGATGAGTGAATGTGTTTTCGCAGGCCCGCGAGCGTCAGCAACGCAAACCGCGCTCGGAAGTTGTCAGCGGATGGCTCGGGGGAGTTGCAGATGTTTTTGTCACTGTTTCAAATAACGAAGCGCGACACACCCTGATTTAAAAGTCTTTGACTCGACAAGTTTTAATTGACATTTCTTCGGCAGGTTGACACCCTCAAACAACCGTCTCCCTTCTCCGGCAATGATTGGCTGAACGATAAAACGAAATTCGTCAATCAGGCCAAGCTCTATCAACTGCGACGGAATATCTACACCGCCGACCAAAATATTCTTGCCTGGTTCTTGTTTCAATTTTAAGGATTTCGTCGCGAAGGTTGGTACGAACAATTCTCGTATTTGTATCTTCAACGCTGTCTAACGATCGTGAAAAAACAACTTTCTTACTGGAGACAAAGGCTCGGGCAAAGTCGACGTCCGCTTTTGTCGAAGAAGGGTCTTTTAGGACATCGGGCCAATAAGGAACCATCAATTGATAGGTTTTACGCCCAAAGACGAGCAGGCCGAACTCTCGCGTCAGGTGCGTAAAATATTCATGTGCTTCTTCATCGGCAATTTGTTTGGTGTGGTCGCAGCAGCCGTCGAGGGTTATGTTGATTGCGTAAATCACATTTCTCATTAAATTGTCCTCTCATATTTACCAGTATGTGCGGGCGCTTATGTGCCCTTTGCACAGCCCGGTTTAGCGGCCTTCCGTTCCGTCCGACCAGCGTTGCACAGGAATCACGAACTGCGTCAGGTGCTCCACGGGGTCGCTCATACCAACGACGGGGGAGCCCGCCAGATTCGCTCCCCAAATTGCAGGGTCAGTGTCAGAATAGAAAAACATTAGGTGCGGAGGCCAGTGGGGAGTGCTGTCGCCGCCGTATCCTTGTTTCGACAGCATGTAGCACATTGCTCCGGATTCCATCGCCGGCAGTTCTTTTTTGGCGAGGGCAGCGCTGATGGCCTCGGTCATCTCAGCTGGCGTACGCCCCGCCAGTCCCCACTCGGTCTCTTTGGTCATTCGTAGAAGGTAGGTATGCGCGGCTGCCGCGTTCACGCACATCGGGACCCGCACTTTCGGATTCCAATAGTCGGCATCGGCAGCGGATGTCCACGACCGCCCCACGATACACACGAAACCGTTCGTGCCTTTGACCGCCGTTTCGAACCCATGCCGTCCAAGAACCTGCACCTCTGCATCGCGTGCAATGGAGTCCGGTACCGCGCTGCGCGCCAGGGCGATCTCCGCGGCTCGGTCGGCCATGAGGTACTGGTCGACTGGAGCCATCTTCGTATACGGTGTGGTGGTCGACGGTGTTGTGGCGGTCTGCGCCATCGCCTGATATGCCGTACCCAGCACGAGAAGCAGTGCAAAACTCTTGATCGCGATTGCGCTAATTTTATTTTTCCGCATTGTTTTCCTCCTTAGCTTTGCCCGTGGCGAATGCTTTGCGCAGCGCAGCCTTCCAGCTTGCACTGAATTGTTTTGAGGACTCGGCGTCCGGCACGAGGAGGTCGAATCCATGAAAGGCGCCCGGCATGACCAGGAGTTCGGCTGCGACTCCGGCATGGACGAGCCGTCGCGCGTACTCCATGTCTTCTTCGACGAACAGGTCGATCGAACCGACGCCGATCCAGGCCGGCGGTAGGCCGGCGACGCTGGCTACCCGTGCGGGTACGGCCGCTGCAGGCACCTTGGACGAACCCGCTGGAACACCGAGCAGCGAGCTCCAGGCAAGACGATTGGCACTCGCAGTCCACAAAAATTTGCCACTCGCGGGCGGCGCTGGGTGGGAGCTGCCCGTTCGATCGTCCAGCTGGGGGTAGATGAGCAGCTGGAAGGCAATGGAAACTTCGTTGCGGTCGCGCGCATGAATCGCAAGGCTCGCTGCGTGGCCGCCGCCCGCGCTCTCACCGCCCACGGCAATTCTAGAGCGATCAATGCCGAGTTCCGCCGCGTGGGCGTGAACCCATTTCAGAGCGGCATAATTATCCTCAAGCGAGCCTGGATAGCGCGTCGCCGGAGCCAGCCGGTAGTCAACCGAGACGACGACGCAATGGCAATCCGTCGCGATCCCCTGCAGCCGGGGCATCAACATCGGATCGATCATCATGTAGCCGCCGCCATGCATGTGAAGCAACAACGGCTTGCCCTTCTCCAACGGCGCAGGATCGACGACCCACAAACGAACCTCGGGTGCTCCGGGCGGCCCGGGGATATGCCGCGACACGGGCTGCGGCGCCGGAGCCGGTAACGGCGGCAGGCCGGGCGATTGCCGGAACTGGCGGACCATCTCTGCTGTGAGGTCATAGGCGGGAAACTCCTTAAGCGCAGGAAGAAGTTCCGGATCGACGAGGGAATATGGGTCTGCAACCGCCGGCGAAGTTTCTGAGCGCGAGGCTTGCTCAGCCCTTGCCAGCGTAGCAGCAGGCGCGAGTCCCGTAGTCAGATTAAGACCGGCCAGATTAAAACCGGCCAGACCGAAGCCGGCGGTGCGGATGGCGAAGTCGCGACGAGTGAGTTGATTGGTCATATGAGTGGAGGGCGACTACTGGCGCATCTCAGCGGCCACGTCGTCGCCGAACTTCTCTTGGATATGCTTTTGGGTTTCGGGATCGAAGTCGGTCATGTCAAACATCCGGCGAACTTCCACCATTTCACTATCCTTCCCAGGGATGCGCGAAGCCCATTCGAGCGCCTCTTCGCGGGACTTCACCTGGATGATCCAGTAGCCGCCGACCACTTCCTTCGCTTCGGTAAACGGACCGTCGGTAACGTTCGATTTTCCGTTTTTGAAGGTAACGCGCGCGCTCATCGTCGCGGGTGGGGTGAGCCCGTCGAGCGCGAGCAGCACGCCGGCTTTTCCTAGTTCCTCGTTGTACTTGCCCGTTGCCTCCATCTCTTTGAAGTCGGGTACCCAGCCGGCCTTTGCGTTTTGGTAGTCTTTCGAAGAAATGATCATCATGAAGCGCATGGTGTTCTCCTTGTGTAGTGACCAGTGACTATTGAGTGTTGTGCGGACACCGTATCCGGGCCGCTACTTTTTATAAGAAGCTTGGACCCCGCTGGGCCTGGAAAGTTGCCGATGGTTCTCCTTATGGATGGTTCTTTAGAGGCCCGACAGGCTTGTAGGAATTGACAACGATTCCTGTAGGCGTAGTCGTCGTGCTGGCGAGCTCGAATGCGCGTGCCGGAGTTCCGTCTGCAAAAAGGCGCTTCCCCGTGCCCAACAGGACTGGATCGACGAGCAGCACGACCTCATCTGCAAGGCCGTGTTCGAGCACCATAGATGTCAGGGTTGAACTGCCCATGAGGAGCAGGTCAGGGCCATCCTGCGATTTGATGCGGCGAATGCCCTCGACAATGTCCGGCTTAACAATGTCTGGTCCAATCGCCTCGAACGGGCCCCACGCAAGGCTTTCCGGCCGATGGGTCACGACGTATTTCTTCGCGCTGTTGAGGCGCTCTGCCATAGGACTGCTCGGCGTCTTCGGCCAGAAGCTCGAAAAACCATCGTAAGTGCGCCGCCCCAGCAGCAGATCGAACTTCTCGCCGTACCGGGCAAGAAGCATGTCCCTGCCACCCGGAGTGCGATACGGAGCCGACCAGTCGCTGTAGGGAAAATTGTTCTCATCGGCCGAGGCCTGGATCACGCCATCCAGCGATATGTGTTCAAAAATTCTGAGCTTTCTCATAGTGTTTCCTTATTTCCTTTTGAGTCGCGGCGGGTGAGACTATTCTGTTGCTTCCTCCGGAGCTGGGAAGAAAAGAAGCTCGCGCACTTCCCCGGCCACATCGCAGGCGATGGCACCCCTCTTCGCCCATGCCAGCGCCTCGTTCATGTCGGCGCATTCCAGTATCCAAAACCCGCCCATGTGCTCCTTGGTCTCGGTGTACGGCCCGTCGGTGACGAGCACCTTGCCGTCCGGCTGGGTCCGCAGCGTTT
>Ga0210390_10003077_pt1 | contig 14424 bp, 9 predicted proteins | sample IncBWH11OmetaG_FD_161050 | JGI IMG/M metagenome (GOLD analysis project Ga0210390, IMG submission 161050) | Forest soil microbial communities from Barre Woods Harvard Forest LTER site, Petersham, Massachusetts, United States - Inc-BW-H-11-O ...
AATCTTCTTCAAAAACCGCTTGCATCTGGCGGGGCGTCCACAGATGAGTACTCGCCCTAGAACGCGTATTCGTCGTAAGCCGGTTCTACTGAGCCGTGCCAGGCACCATGATACTTCGCCAGCATCTCCTCGGCCGGCGCATGTCCGCAGTCGATGATGCGATCCAGCGGCTCCAGATGACGCGTCTCGTCGCGCCCGGAGTGGTCGATTCGGCCGCGCCGGCGCAGGCCCGAATGAGAAATCGCCAGGCATTCCCTGGCGATTTCGAACAAATAGCGATCCTTGATTCGGGACTTGAACCCAAGCCGCGGCACGTCGTCGCGCAGCGACTGGCGCTCGCATGCGTTCCAGCATTTGACAATGTCCCATGCCGCATCCAGGCTGGTATCGTCGTAGAGCAGCCCGACCCAGAACGCAGGCAGGGCCGGCAGCCGCCCCCAGGGTACTCCGTCGGCGCCACGCATTTCCAGGTACCGCTTCAACCGTACTTCTGGGAAAATCGTCGAAAGATGATTGGCCCAGTCCGACAGCGTCGGGCGCTCTCCGGGAAGCGCAGGGTTTTTGCCCTTGAAGAAATCGCGGAACGACGTTCCGGAAACGTCGATGTAGCTGTCGCCGCGCTTGACGAAATACATCGGCACATCCAGCGCATAATCGACCCAGCGTTCGAACCCCATCCCGTCCTCGAATGCGAACGGGATCATCCCTGCCCGCGCCTTGTCGGTGTCGCGCCAGATCTCCGAGCGGAACGACAGGAAGCCGTTGGGCTTGCCTTCGGTGAAGGGCGAATTGGCGAACAGCGCGGTCGCTACCGGCTGCAACGCCAGCGAGACCCGCAACTTCTTGACCATATCGGCTTCGGAGGAGAAATCGAGGTTGGTCTGCACCGTGCAGGTCCGGTACATCATGTCGAGGCCGTAGCGTCCGACCTTGGGCATGTAGTTGGTCATGATATTGTAGCGCCCCTTGGGCATCATCGGAATCAGCGCCCGCGACCATGACGGCGTCATACCTAGCCCGAGAAAGCCGATTCCCAGGGGTGTTGCGATCTCGCGAACCTGGGCCAGATGCGCCATCAATTCGCTTTGGGTTTGATGCACGGTCTCAACCGGCGCGCCCGACAATTCGAATTGGCCGCCGGGTTCCAGCGAAATTGCACCACCGCCGGTGACGTCATAGAGCCCGATGATGTTGCCGCGCTCCATGATCGGCTCCCAGCCGAGCAGAAGCTGCATGCCTTCCAGCAGCGCGCCGATGCCGCGCGCGCCTTCGTAAGGCACCGGGCGATGGCCGACCAGCGTGAAAGGCGTCTTTTCATGTTCGGTGCCGATCCGGAATTCGGTAGGCGGCTTCACGCCTGCTTCCAGCCACGCGATCAGCTCGTCGCGCGATTGCAGAGGCGTCATATCGATCTGGTCACGCGCCATGCGAATTCCAAATGTGAGACCTTGGGAGGGGTGTTTCGACCGAAAGCGTGCCGGGTCGGGAATGTCCGCGAACCCTCCGGTGCGCGGATGCGAGGGGCATTGACGATATCATCGGGCGGGCGCGCCGTCTCTGGCGGCGAGCCATGGATTTTCGCCGCAGGAGCAGCCCAGGCGGTCGAGCAATCCGCAGAGCTTTGCGGCATCCGCATCCGACAGCTTCGAACCAACGTGCTTTTCGATCGCAGCCGAATAGGCGCTCCACATTTTCTTCTGCAGTTCGCGGCCGGCTTCGGTGATCTCCACGAATTGGCCGCGCTTGTCGACCTTGCACTCGCGCCGCGCCGCCAATCCCTCGTCAACCAGGCGATCGATCAGCCGCGAGGTCGAGTATTGCGGAAGCAGCATCTGCTTTTCCAATTCGACCGGACGCAGTTCACCCGATGGCGCGCGCGACAATTCGAGCAGTGCATCGTACCAGGCCAGCGGCGGAAACCCGGTCTTCTTGAGGTCTTGCTCGACGGCGTCCAGCACCCGGCTCTGGACCCGCATCAGGCGGATCCAGGCGGCGGTCGCCTCGGTTGATGGTTTGCGTTTCATGTCCCGGTCCATGGATGACAGCGGGGAGTGTAGCTCACTAAATGCAGCTGCATCAATGTTGACTATTCCATGCGAATGCATTTAGTCATCCCGCTGCACGTTTTCCATAATTCGAGGGAAGGAAACTCCGATGAAGCTTTATTACACGCCCGGCGCCTGTTCGCTGTCGCCCCACATCGTACTGCTGGAAGCCGGTCTCCCCTACGATCTGGTCAAGGTCGACCTGCGCGCCAAGAAACTTGAAAACGGTGACGACTACCTGAAGGTCAATCCAAAGGGCCAGGTCCCGGCGCTTGCGCTGGACGGCGGCGAACTGGTGACCGAGGGCCCTGTCATCGTGCAAATGCTGGCCGACAAAGCCCCGGGAAAGAACCTGGCACCCGCACGCGATAGCGCCGAGCGCTACAAGCTGCAGGAATGGCTCAACTACATCACCGCCGAATTACACAAGAACATGGGCCCGCTGTTCAGCCCGATGCTGTCCGACGACGCCAAGGCTTTTTTCAAGGACCGCGCAATGGGCAAGTTCAAGTATATCGACGGCAAGCTTGCTGGTCACGATTACTTGATGGGCAAGCAGTTCACCGTAGCCGACGCCTATCTGTTCGTGATGCTGTCCTGGGCCGACGCGATGAAGTTCGATCTTTCCGGATTGCCGAACTTGCTGGCCTACAAGGCTCGCGTCGCGGCCCGGCCGAAGGTGCGGGAAGCGCTGGTCGAGGAAGGCCTGATCAAGGCGGCGTGAGAGTTTTCAGCCGCAAGCGTTTCAAATCGAGATGCTTCTTAAACTCTCTCCCCCACAAGGGGGAGAGAGTTTAAGCGGGCGAGCCAGCGGGCAATCGCCGCAATACTACGCCGCCGCCAGCTTCTTCGGCGGGAAGCGACCGTAGAAAGTCTCGCCCTTCTCCGCCATTTCGACCAACAGCTTCGGCGGGGCGAAGCGCGAGCCGTATTTGGCCTCGAGCTTGCGGCACAGTTCGACGAACTTCTTCGTTCCCATGAAATCGATATAGGACAGCGTGCCGCCGGTGAACGGCGCGAAGCCGAAGCCGAGGATCGAGCCGACATCGGCTTCCCGCGGATCGGTGATGACGTGATCCTCCACCGTGCGGGCTGCTTCAACCGCCTGCACGACGAGAAAGCGCTGCTTCAGCTCCTCAATATCCAACGTATCGGGATCGAGATGCTTTGGCTGCAGGCCGCTCAGGTCAGGCCACAGGGTCTTCTGGCCCTTGCCCTTCTCCGGATAATCGTAAAAACCCTTGCCGTTCTTGCGGCCAAAGCGGCCCTGTTTTTCGACCATTTCGACCATGAGTCTCTTCTGGGCCTGGTCGATCGCATTGGGACCAAGGTCGGCTTCGGTCGCCTTCATGATCTTGAGCACGAGATCAAGCGCGACCTCGTCGGACAACGACAATGGCCCGACCGGCATTCCCGCCATCTTCGCGGTATTCTCGATCATTGCCGGAGGAACGCCCTCCATCAGCATTTCCAGCCCTTCCGCGGTGAAGCGCAGCACGCAGCGGTTGGCGAAGAAGCCGCGGGAATCGTTGACGACAATCGGCGTCTTGCCGATCGTGCGAACGTAGTCCAGCGCAGTCGCGAGCGCGACGTCACCGGTCTTCTTGCCGACGATGATTTCCACCAGCATCATCTTCTCGACCGGCGAGAAGAAATGGATGCCGATGAACTTGCTCTGGTCCTTGAATTCCTCGGCCAGCGAATTGATCGGCAGCGTCGAAGTATTGGAGGCGAAGATGGCGTCGCTCTTCAGCAGAGGCTGCGCCTTGGCATAGGTTTCGGCCTTCACCTTTCTGTCCTCGAACACGGCTTCTATGATGAGGTCGCAATCCTTCAAGGCATTGTAGTCGGCGGTCGCGGTGATGCGCGACAGGATGGCGTCGCGATCGCCCTCTTTGGCACGGCCCTTCCTGATCAGGTCGTCAATCACTGACTGCGCGTGAGCCTTGCCCTTGTCGGCGCTTTCCTGGTCGCGGTCGATCAGCACCACGTCGATGCCGGCGCGCGCCGAGACATAGCCGACGCTGGCGCCCATGAATCCGGCGCCGATCACGGCGAGCCTTTTGACTTTGGTCGGCGGCACGTTCTGCGGACGCCGCGCACCCTTATTCAATTCCTGCATGGACAGGAACAGGCTGCGGATCATTGCGGCGGCTTCCTTGCTGCGAAGGATTTGCGCGAAGTAGCGGGATTCCACGCGAAGCGCCGCATCGATCGGTAGCTGCAGGCCTTCGTAGACGCACTGCATGATGGCGCGCGCGGCCGGGTAATTGTCGAAGGTTTCGCGGCGGTAGATCGCGTTACCCGCCGGGAACATCATCATTCCGTTCTTCGAATAGACCGGGCCGCCCGGCAGCCTGAAGGCCTTGTCATCCCAGGGGGCCGCCGCCTTGCCGCCACCCTTGATCCAGTCCTTGGCGGCCTTGATGAGGTCGCCTGCAGGTACCACGGCGTCCACCAGCTTCAACGCCTTGGCTCGGTCGAGATTGATGGCCTCACCCTTCAGGAGCAACTGCATGGCATCCTGCGGCGGCACGATGCGCGGCACACGCTGGGTGCCGCCGGCGCCGGGAAAAAGACCGACCTTGATCTCGGGCAGCCCAAGACGGGTCTTGGGATTTTGCGCGGCAACGCGGTAGTGACACGACAGTGTCAATTCGAACCCACCGCCGAGCGCAAGGCCGTTGATCGCGGCCACCCAGGGCTTGCCGCTGGTTTCGAGGGCGCGGAACACCAGCGAGGATCTGCGCATCTCGTCGAACAGCATCTGGTTGGCGGCGACTTCTCCCTTGACCTTGAGCTGGTCGGCATAGCGACGATTCATGCCCTCCAGCATCGAAAGATCGGCGCCCGCCGAAAATGCCTCCTTGCCCGAGGTGACGACGACACCCTTGACCGCGGCATCGCCGGAAGTCTGCTTCACGATCTCTTCGAGTTCGGCAATCGTGGTCTCGTCGAGCACGTTCATCGAGCGGCCGGGACTGTCCCACGTCACCAGTGCTATGCCGTCGGCATCCGTTTCAACCTTGAAATTCCTGAAAGCCATGGTGTTCGCTCCCAATATCCGAAATGTGCGAGTTTATGTCCGCCGAGGCGGCGGTCGGCTCCCTCCCCCCTTGCGGAGGAGGGTCGGGGAGGGGGGCGTGCCGCACGAATGATCGCTGATGACTACCCCCGCCCCCGACCCCTCCCCGCAAGGGGGAGGGGAGAAGAAGCTGCGGCGCGAGCTCACACCCGCTCGATGATCGTTGCGGTACCCATGCCGCCACCGATGCACAGAGTTACCAGCGCGGTCGATTTGTTGCTGCGCTCGAGTTCGTCGAGCACCGTACCCAGAATCATCGCGCCGGTCGCACCGAGCGGATGACCAAGCGCGATCGCCCCGCCGTTGACGTTGATCATGGAATTATCGATGTCGAAAGCCTGCATGTAGCGCAGCACGACCGAGGCGAAGGCCTCGTTCAGCTCGAACAGGTCGATGTCGGATTTCTTCATGCCCGAGCGATCGAACAGCTTCTCCGTTACATCGACCGGACCCGTCAGCATCATCGCCGGTTCCGAGCCGATATTGGTGAAGGCGCGGATTTTTGCCCGCGGCTTGAGACCATATTTAGCGCCGGCTTCCTTGCTGCCGAGCAGAACCGCACCGGCGCCGTCGACGATGCCGGACGAATTGCCGGCGTGATGAACATAATTTATGCGCTCGATCTCGGGATGCGACTGGATCGCCACCGCATCGAAGCCGCCCATCTGCGCTACCGTCGCAAACGAAGGCTGCAGCTGGCCGAGCGACTGCATCGTCGTCGAGGGTCGCATGTGTTCGTCCTTGGCCAGAATGGTCAGGCCGTTCACGTCCTTGACCGGGATTACCGAATTGTTGAAGCGTCCCTCGTCCCAGGCTTTGGCGGCGCGCTGTTGGCTCTGCACCGCATAGGCGTCGACGTCATCACGAGAGAAGCCGTACTTTGTGGCGATCAGGTCGGCCGAGACGCCCTGCGGCATGAAATAGGACGGCACCGCAATCGAGGGATCCATCGGCCATGCGCCCCCTGAGGCACCGATGCCGACCCGGCTCATGGACTCGGCCCCTCCGCCAACGACGAGTTCATTCTGTCCGCTCATGATCTGGGCGGCGGCAAAATTCACCGCGTCAAGTCCGGAGGCACAGAAACGATTGATTTGCACGCCGGGCACAGATTCGCCGAAGCCCGCCTTCAGCGCCGCAAACCGCGCGATATCGGAGCCGGCTTCGCCGACCGGATCAACCACGCCAAGCACGACGTCGTCGAGGGCGCCCTCCGGCAGGTGGTTGCGTTCCTTCAGCGCCTTCAGCGGCGCGGTCGCCAGCGCCAGCGCTGTCACCTCGTGCAATGCGCCATCGGACTTGCCGCGGCCGCGCGGCGTGCGAACGTGATCGTAGATGTATGCCTCAGGCATGACGCCCTCCCGGATGATGGTCGTAATATGACGGTGAATTAGGCTGAGCTCTCCGATCAGAACGCTTCCGCCGCCAATTCCATGGTCGTCGCGCTTCCGCTCTGGATGCGCGCGAGGTGAAGAGCAGTTCCCGGCAACATCCGTTCCATGAAGAAACGGCCGGTCACAAGCTTTGTCGTCAGATAGGGCGTTGCGCCGCCACCCGCAATCTTGTCCTGCGCAACTTTCGCCATCCGCGCCCACATGTAGCCGAGGGTGACAAAGCCGAACAATTGCAGGTAGTCGGTGGCGGCCGCACCGGCATTATCCGGCTTCATCATCGCATTTTGCATCAGCCATGTGGTGGCCTGCTGCAAATGGCCCAACGCCGTCGAAAGCGGCGTAACGAAGGGCTTCATTTCTTCCGCACTACCGTGCTCCTTGGCGAAAGAAGCGACTTCGTTGAAGAACGACATCACCGCGCGGCCGCCATCGCGCGGCAATTTGCGACCGACCAGGTCGAGTGCCTGAATTCCGTTGGCGCCCTCGTAGATCATGGCGATGCGCGCATCCCGAACGAACTGCTCCATGCCCTGCTCGGCAATATAGCCGTGCCCGCCATACACCTGCTGCGCCTGCACCGCGTTGGCAAATCCCGTATCGGTGAGAAAGCCCTTCATGACGGGCGTCATAAGACCCATGTGATCGTCCGCCTCCTGGCGATCCCTGGGATCGCTGGAGCGATGCGCAACGTCGCTTTTCAGGGACGTCCATACCACCATGGCACGGGCTGCCTCGTTGAAGGCGCGAATGCCGAGCAGCGTTCTGCGCACGTCGGGATGTACGATGATCGGATCGGCCGGCTTGTCCGGCGCCTTCGCCCCGGATAGCGAACGACCCTGCAGGCGGTCGCGGGCATAGGCGACGGCGTTCTGGTAGGCGACCTCCGACTGTGCCAGACCCTGGACAGCTACGCCAAGGCGCGCCTCGTTCATCATCACGAACATGCCCTGCATGCCCTTGTTTTCCTCGCCGATCAGCCATCCTGTGGCACCGTCGTAATTCATCACGCAGGTGGAATTGCCGTGAATTCCCATCTTGTGTTCGATCGAACCGCAGGTCACGCCGTTGCGAGCGCCCAGGGAACCGTCGGCGTTGATCAGGAATTTCGGCACCACGAACAGCGACACGCCCTTGATGCCGCTGGGCGCGCCCTCGATGCGCGCCAGCACCAGATGGATGATGTTGTCGGCAAGATCGTGCTCGCCGGCGGAAATGAAGATCTTGGTTCCGGTGATCTTGTAGCTGCCGTCACCTTGTTTGACGGCCTTGGTGCGCAGCAGGCCGAGATCGGTACCACATTGCGGTTCGGTGAGATTCATGGTGCCGGTCCATTCTCCCGCCACCATCTTCGGCGCGAACATCGCCTTCTGCTCGGGGCTGCCGTGCACGAGGAGCGCCGCGGTCGCGCCCATGGTCAGGCCGCCATACATGGCAAACGCCATGTTCGCCGAGCACTGGAATTCGCTGACGGCCTGGCTCAGCGTGACCGGAAGCCCCTGGCCGCCATATTCCGTTGGTGCCGAGAGACCCAGCCAACCGCCCTCCGCCACCTGCCTGAACGCCGCCTTGAAACCCTTCGGCGTCGTCACGCTGCCGTCATCGTGGCGGACGCAGCCCTCCAGATCGCCGACGCGGTTGAGGGGCTGCAAGACCTCTTCGCTGAGCTTCGCCGCCTCGCTCAGTACCGCATCGCGCACATCGGCGGATGCATCGCTAAAGCCCGGCAAGTTGTCGTAACGATCGATCTGAAACACATCGTTGAGCAGGAAATTCACATCTTCCAGGGGGGCTTTGTAGATCGGCATGGTGTCCTCTCGGCGCGAGCGAATCGTTTTGGGGGAGATTACTCGGCGCAGCAATTGCTGGTTTCAGACTAATTCCTGTTGTCGTTTCGAAGGACGGCAGTCCCCCTCGATGGCATCGTGATCCGTCGGCTGCCGCTCGTTGAGGATCAAATTACCCTACGGGGTAACTTTCGGCACCAGCCTCCCGATTCCTTAACCGGTTATTTACCGTAACACGAAAAAGTCGAATGCAGAGGCAGACGACCCGCGCGATTTTCGATTGTCTCCTTTGCCGGGACGCGCGGGGAGGCTGAAGGCGCAATTGGCGCGCCGGATTCGGAACCGGACCAGACCATGAATTCGCGCGTATCGTGGAGTAATGAGGGCATCGATCCTGCCGTACGGGAAAGGGCCGAGGCCGCCGCTCGCCGAGCCGGCATGTCGCTGAGCGACTGGCTCAATTCAACGCTTGGCGATCACGCACCTCCGAGCTTCCATTCGACCTCAGATCAGCGGCCGGCGATGCCGGTCCAGGAAAGCCGCGACGTCGCGGATATCCACCAGAGGCTGGATTCGATCGCGCGCCAGATCGAGCAGATTTCGCAGGCGAGGCCGCGCAATGATGCGCGCAGCGACACCCCTCGCAACGAGCCGGCCGTCGCGCGGCAACTGAACGATGCCATCGCACGCCTCGATGCCCGCCTCTCACAGATCTCGAACCCGGCCCCGTCGCGCGCTTCCCAGGTGCAGGACCGGCAGCGTCAGGCTGAAATGGCCGAGCGTGCCGCCTCCCAGCCCTATCGCCCCTCGCCTCCGCTCAGCCCGGCATCGCTTGAGTCCGCGATCGCGGAAATTGCCGCGCGGCAGAGTGAACTCGACCATGGCGCGCCACGCCAGGCGCCGCCGCGCAATGCCGCTTCGGCCGCACCCCTCACCCCACCGGCGGCGGCCTATGCCCCGCCCCCGCCGCCAGCGCCGGCTGCTCCGACCGGGTCGGATTTCGCTTCGCTTGAGCGTCACCTGCTCAAGATCACGAGTCAGATCGCGGCCATGAAGCAGCCCGATCACATCGATCAGTCGATCGCGGCTTTCCGCAGCGAACTCGCCGAAATTCGCCATGCCATTACCGAGGCGATGCCGCGCCGGGCGATCGATTCGATCGAAAACGATATTCGCGCGCTGTCACGTCGCATCGACCAGTCACGCCAGAGCGGCACCGATGCCCAGGCGCTCACCGGCATCGAACGCTCGCTCGGAGAAATCCGGGAAGTGTTGCGCACCTTGACCTCTGCCGAGCAGCTGGCGGGCTATGACGAGGCGATCCGCAACCTCGGCACCAAGCTTGACAAGATATTGCGCGTCAACGACGACCCGTCAACGCTGCAACGGCTCGAGGGCGCGATCGCAGCGCTCCGCACCATCGTCTCCAATGTCGCCTCCAACGACGCGCTGGTGCGCCTGAGCGACGATATCCAGCTTCTGTCGTCGAAAGTCGAGCGGCTAGCGCGTTCCGATGACCATTCCGATTCGTTCACGATGCTCGAACAGCGGATCGCCGCGCTGACTTCGTCGCTGGAGAATCGCGAGCAACGGCCTGGCACGCACGAGAACTCCGAGCAGATCGAGAATGCCTTGCGGATGATGTCGGAACGTCTGGACCGCATGCCATCAGGCAGCGCCAATTCCGAAAACATCGAAAATGCGCTGCGGACCATGTCAGACCGTCTGGACCGCATGCCATCGGGCAGCGCCAATTCCGATAATCTCGAGAGTGCGCTTCGCGCCCTGGCGGATCGTATCGACCGCATGCCGGTCGGCAACGACAATACCGCGGCGTTGGCTCATCTCGAACAGCGTGTCTCCTATCTGCTGGAGCGGCTGGAAGCCGTCACCGACAGCCGTGCCGGCAATCTGGGAAGGGTCGAGGAAGGGCTGCAGGACATCCTGCATCATCTCGAACGCCAGCACGCGAGCATAGCCACCTTTGCTGCCGATAGAAGCAGCGCACCTGCGCCCGCGGACGGCGGATTTACCGATCTCGTCAAGCGCGAATTGTCCGACATCCGCTTCCACCAGGCAGAAACCGACCGCCAAACCCAGGGTTCGCTGGAAGCCGTCCATAATACGCTTGGTCACGTTGTCGACCGCCTCGCCATCATCGAAGGGGACCTGCGCACCGCGCGTTCACAGCCTGCTTTCATGCAGTCGGGATCGGCCCGGCAATCCTCCGATGTAGCCGCACCGGAAGCTCCGCTGGAACCGTCCTATGCGATCTCGACGCCAGCCGCGCAGCCGGTGGCTTTGTCCGATCGGTTCGATGATGTACCGCTGGCTGCCGCATCCGAACCCGTATTCGCAGTGCCGCCGCTCCTGCCGGCGATGCAGGCGCCGCCGCTCGCGATGGCGCCGCAACCCAGGCCCGAATTGCCCAATCCCGCAGCAATGCAAGCGCATTTCGATGCGGCGCCGCGGGAATTCCATGCCGTTACGGCGCCGCCCGCCGTCGTGACACCGAAGGCCATCAGCGAAATTCTGGAACCGCTTGCGGCATCGCCTCGCGTCGCAATCGAACCGGCCCTGCCGCCGGATCACCCGCTCGAACCGGGCACACGGCCGTCGGGGCGAACCGCCTCTCCATCGGAGCGAATCGCTGCATCGGAGGATGCGATCAGCGAAATTCCGCCCACCCCGCACGAGCCGGTCAGCACATCGAGTTTCATCGCCGCCGCCCGCCGCGCGGCCAAGGCTGCAGCGGCGGCGCCGCCGCCCGACAAGGCTGGCCGCGGCCAGCTCAAAATGACTTCCGGCCAGCCAAAGCAGCCATCGAAGATCACATCAAAGATCCGTTCGCTTCTGGTCGGCGCGAGCGTGGTCGTGATCGTGCTTGGCACGTTCAAGATGGCGATGACGCTGCTCGACACCGGCGGCGCGCCGCAAATGCCTGCGATGGAGAATTCCACCGACTCGCAATCCGCGATCCAGGCGCCAGCCAGCGACGGTGCGAATTCGGCGATTCCTGCGCAGGTGACGCCATCGATGACATCGCCCACTCCGCTCGGAAAACAGTCGTTCAACGGATCGGTACAAGACAGCGAGAACGGCGCCTCGGTAGCGATCCCGCAGAACGCGGCTGCGCCTTCGGATTCTCCCGCAAACGATATTACCGGCGCAATTCCGCCGCAGCAGACGGCCCCAGGCAACGGCAGGCTGGTCTTCATACCAATTCCGCCCTCGGAGAGGTTACCCGATACGATCGGTGGACCCGTGCTGCGCGCCGCGGCGCTCAAGGGCGATCCCACAGCAGCCTATGAGGTCGGCGTGCGCTTTGCCGAGGGCAAAGGCATTGGCCCCAATTTCGACGAGGCCGCCAAGTGGTTGGACCGCGCGGCCCGCGCCGGGATCGTGCCGGCGATCTTCAGGCTCGGAACCCTCTACGAAAAAGGCCTCGCGGTGAAGAAGGACGTCGACATCGCCCGGCGCTATTACCTGCAGGCGGCCGAACGGGGCAATGCCAAGGCGATGCACAATCTCGCCGTGCTCGACGCCGACGGCGGCGGCAAGGGCGCCGATTACAAGGGCGCGGCCCAATGGTTCCGCAAGGCTGCCGACCGTGGCGTCGCCGATAGCCAGTACAACCTCGGGATCCTCTATGCCCGCGGCATCGGCGTCGAACAGAATCTTGCTGAATCCTTCAAATGGTTCAGCCTGGCAGCGGCCCAGGGCGATGTGGACTCAGGCCACAAACGCGACGACATCGCAAAACGGCTCGATGCGCAGTCGCTGGCCGCGGCAACACTCGCGATCCAGACCTTCGCGCCGGAGCCCCAACCCGACGACGCCATCAACGTGGCAACCCCCGCAGGCGGCTGGGATTCGGCGCCGGCGCAGGCTGCGACAGCAAGGCCAGCGGCCAAGCCGGTTGCGAACAAGCACACCGCCGCCGCGCATTGAAGCCCTTTTCGCTCTGCTTATTTCCGGGCGTCGCACTTCGCGCCGGCCGCGACCTCTCCCGGCCTGAAGCGTGGGAGCGCAGTGGGCCATTAATCCTTATTTTTCACCACAAGAAAAAATGCTCGGCTCGAGGCGGCAAAATGCGGCCTTTCGACAAATTCTTTAGTCCCGCCCTTCAGTAATTTCGGCTATGCAGAAGCGCGGCAGTTAACCCGCACTCCCAAAGAAACCATGCCGTGAGCGGTTTCGGCCAGCCTCAGGGCTCATTCCGAAGCGACGCGCGTGCAGATCTACCTCCCGATCGCGGACATCCCGGTCAACATCTTCCTCATCCTCGCGATGGGCGCGGCCGTAGGATTCGTGTCGGGAATGTTCGGCATCGGCGGCGGATTCCTGATGACGCCGCTGTTGATCTTCATCGGCATTGCGCCCGCGGTCGCCGTCGCCTCGGTCGCCAGCCACATTGCGGCCTCCTCTTTCTCCGGCGCCATCGCCTATTGGCGCAGACGCGCCATCGATCCATCGCTGGCGCTTGTGCTCTTGAGTGGCGGAACGATCGGCACCGCGCTCGGCGTGTGGACTTTCACGCTGCTGCGCTCGCTGGGTCAGCTCGATCTGATGATCGCACTGTCTTACCTGGTTCTGCTCACCACCGTCGGCGGCTTGATGTTCTGGGAAGGATTGCGGTCGATCCAGCGGGTGCGGCGTGGTGTGGCCGTTCCGCTGCGCCGTTCGGGGAGCCACGGCTGGATCCACGGCCTGCCGCTGAAGATGCGCTTCAAGCGCTCCAAGATATACCTTTCGGTCATTCCGGTCGTCGCGGTCGGCATGATCATCGGCTTCATCGGTGCGGTGATGGGCATCGGCGGCGGTTTCATCCTGATCCCGATCATGATCTATCTCTTGCGGGTACCGACCTCCACCGTGATCGGCACCTCGATGGTTTTGACGCTGGTCACCATGGTGTTCGCCACCATGCTGCACGCGGTTACCAATCATCTGGTCGATGCGGTGCTGGCGCTGATCCTGATGGTCGGCGGCGTTACCGGCGCGCAATTCGGCGCGCGGGCCGGTCAGAAGATTCGTGGCGAACATCTGCGACTGTTGCTCGGGCTCTTGATTCTCGCCGTCGGAATTCGGTTTGCGATCGAGCTCGTGATCCGCCCCGACGATCTCTTCACCATCCGGGAAATCGGGGCAACCGGATGACGCGGCCCCGTTCATTCGCGATTGTCGGGATCGTCGTGGCGCTGGGCGCGGCTCTCGCATGGTCGTCTGCGCGTGCCGAGCGGCTGATCGTATCGGTTTCGAATCATCGCGTCACCGTGACGCCGAACTATTCGGGCGAGGAACTGGTGCTGTTCGGCTCGGTCGAGAGGGACGCGAACACGCCGGCCAACCGCACCAGCTACGACCTCGTCGTCACTGTCATCGGCCCCCGCGCCGACATGGTGACGCGCCGCAAGGAGCGCAAATTCGGCATCTGGATCAACACCGACTACCGTGACTTTCTTCAGGTACCGACCTATCTCGCGCTGTTTTCCAACCGGCCATTCGACGCCATCGCTTCGCCGGAAGTCGAGCGGCGGCAGCAGCTTGGTCTCAACAATGTCCTGCTCACCCAGCGCGTCGGGACCGATTATGCGGACGTGGTGCCGAACGATGCGTTCCGCAGCGCCTTCGTGCGGCTGCGCATGGAACACGGTCTCTATCGGGAGGAAACTTCCGCGCTGACCTTCCTGACGCCAACGCTGTTTCGCACCGGCATACCGCTTCCGGCCGCAGTGCCGATCGGAACCTACCAGGTCGAGATCAGGCTGTTTTCCGACGGCGCCCTGGTCGCGAGAACCGATACCGCGTTCGACATCGTCAAGGTCGGATTTGAGCAATTCGTCGCGACGACCGCCCGCCAGGACGGCCTTTTCTATGGGATGGTCACGGCCTTCATGGCGCTGATGACCGGCTGGATGGCCTCGATCGTGTTCCGCAAGGATTAGAGCCATTTCGGTTCTGATTGAATCAGAACCGAGGCTCTAATGTTTTGTTTTGACGCGTTTTCTTCACGCGAACCGGTATCCACTTCGCTCGAAAGCGCTATAGCCCACCGGCGGGAGGGCGCGCGTTCGCCATTTCGCATTGGCTGCCGCTGACGATGGCTTCCGAAT
>Ga0210390_10003081_pt1 | contig 14419 bp, 11 predicted proteins | sample IncBWH11OmetaG_FD_161050 | JGI IMG/M metagenome (GOLD analysis project Ga0210390, IMG submission 161050) | Forest soil microbial communities from Barre Woods Harvard Forest LTER site, Petersham, Massachusetts, United States - Inc-BW-H-11-O ...
GACGTGACCGTCGCTGTCACTCTGGTAGATGACGTGCTGAGTGCCCTGGGCGTTGAACGCGTAGCCCACCGGTCTGCTGCCCACCAACGGCGCGCCGGTGTCGGCGGTCAGGTCATTGTGGTGCCAGCCGTCGGCATCCCACCACAGCTCGTGGACGTGTAGATCGAAGCCGGTGTAGAGGACATGCTGGGTGCCCTGGGCGTCGAACACATAGCCGGCCGGGCCGTCGTTTAACGAGCCCGGCGCGCCGGCGGCGGCGGTCAGGTCATTGTGGTGCCAGCCGTCGGCATCCCACCACAGCTCATGAATGCTGGCGGTGGCGCCGTGGCGGTAGACGATGTGCTGGGTACCCTGGGCGGCGAACACGTAGCCGGCCACTTGGCCGTCGCCGGGCGGCGCGCCGGTGGCGGCAGTCAGATCGCGGAGATGCCAACTGTTCATCGGATACTCTCCCTCCTCGCAGGTGATATCGGCGACCGACGCAGCACCGTAATGAGGATGCAACGGTGGCGACCGCATCGGCTGACCCGCGAAGCCTGGCCCATCTATCATTTCGTGCGCACCGTGTGTGCGCATGCGTAATGGACTACTCCACCTCTCGAGTTCGATGCTCCGTGCGAGCGACGGCGGATTCGCAGGCTCTACCCAAGTGGACAGGCTCATCACCGCCCGCCGCCGCGAAGACTTGCCCCAACCGTGACCCAAGCGAACGAAAACGTCACGCGACTGGCGCCTCGGAACTAGCCTGCTTTCTGGGCTCGGGGGACGATGGGCCGTGACGTTCCAGCTTCGCGTCGAATACTTTCAGGAGATGTTTGACCGGCTCAAATTCACGGTTCAACACCAGGCCGGTCTGAGACCGATTGGGGTCGCGCATGGCTGTGAACAACGTTCTGTCGATACAGCAGCTATTTGAGGGACGAGTCTTTCGGGTGCCAGACTATCAACGCGGCTACGCCTGGGAGCCCCGCCAGCGCGGCGAATTCCTGGAAGACCTCGAAATCCTCAACCCTGCATGAGGGTGATGGCTCTTGACGCCGTCAAGACCCGAAAACGAAACCGCAGGTAACGAGCGGGAGCGAATCGGAACGAGACGGAGCGAACCTGCAGGTAAGCCGCTATTTTGCCTGGTCAAGGCAGGGGTTCAAGTCCCCCTTCGCCCACCCCTTCGCCCACTGGAATAGCTGCTGGTCACAGACTTAGATCTACTCGGTCTTTTGGCCGCGTCAAACTTGGCCCATAGCCAAGGCTCTCCAGGAAGCTGGTCAATTTTCAGTTGCCGCGCACCGGTCAAGTATTCAGTTGCCGTCGACTGAGTTGCTACTGCCTCAGATATGCCGAGGTCCAAGAGCTTTCGGATAGAAACTGAGGGGCACATTCTCGCCGTCGGGTACGAGCGGCCGATTGAGGCGACGCCAACCTGAGTCTCGCCGTGTCGACCAAGCCCCATAAGCGAGGTTCGCGGTTCGGATCGTCACGCCCATCGGCCGCTTCCGCTCCCGTCGTCGTCACTAGTGAGGCCTCCGAAAGCTTCATTAGCAGAAGTATGATTCGTCCCACGTATCCATGCGACGCATGCGCACTCGGGCGAGTTTCTGGTTAAGCGCTGTCTGCTCATCTTCGATGGCGCGACCGGCATTCTTGACTGCGTTGTAGACGACATCGTCAAGTTTGGACAGATCCTCTACGGATACCTCGGTCGATACGAAAACTGAGAACCGAATACAGTCGTCAACCACCGAAATGTCGACCTTCGGTGCCGGACTAAGTTGGCGGTGAAAATGATTGGCCAGCGCCTGTATCCAATATTTCGGCCACAACGGAAGTGGCCTGAGATCATAGACAATGATCGCGTGTTCGCCGTTGTAGACGCCGACGGGCGCTTCTGTGCGGCTGAAGAATGTTCGCCCTAACGTCTGCTGGTCCTTCTGTGCGTCCTGTTCGGCAGCCATCTTTAGCCTCCGGCCTCTGGTCTACCACCGTGCGGAGCACTCTACTGAGAGCAGCGTTCGCCAACGGCAGCTCATCTTCGGCGGTGAGCGGAAAATGCTGGCGCCTATTTGGGACCACGTTGGCGTGGGAGAGGATGGAACGATCCCCTCAGGTCAAGCCGTCTGCTCGACTCGGAGCGGGATCCCGGGAGAGAGCATGAGGAATGGCAGGCTACGTGAACGTCCGGGCGTACGCCGAGCTCAACGACTTCTTGGGACCCGAGTCGCGCGGTCTGACCGTGCGCCGTCCGTTCCGGCCCCATCAGACGGTCAAGGACGTGCTGGAGGCGATGGGCATTCCGCATACCGAGGTCGACCTGATCCTGGTGAACGGGGATGCGGAGGATTTTGCCCACCGCCCGACCGCCGGCGACCGTATCGCCGTGTATCCGATGTTTGAGGCACTCGACATCGGGTCGACGACCCGGCTGCGGCCGGTGCCTTTGCGTGATCCGCGCTTCGTCATCGATGTCAATCTCGGTCGGCTGGCGCGGCTGCTTCGAGTGCTCGGGTTCGACGTGTGGTGGTCGAGTGATGCCGACGACCGGACCCTGGCTGATATCAGCGTGGGCCAGCAGCGGATCCTGCTGACCCGAGACCGTGCCCTGCTGAAGCGTCGCGCCATCACCCATGGCCTCTTCGTCCACGCCGGCCACCCCGAGGAGCAGACGCTCGAGGTGATACGGCGACTGGACCTGCGACGACGGCTGGCGCCGTTCACACGGTGCGTGCAGTGCAACGGCAGGCTCATCCCCGTTACCAAGGACGAGGTGATCGACCACCTCGAGCCGTTGACCCGCCGGTACTACGACGATTTCAGTCGCTGCGCGGAGTGCGGGCGGATCTACTGGCCCGGCTCACATCACGCAAGGTTGGTTAGCCTTATCGAGGGACTCCGGGACCAGCTCTGATCGACGGCTGGCGGTGAGCTCGGGCGGCCGCTGTGAACCCGTTATCGTCCCGCGCTGCCCGCCGCACGCCAGCCAAGGCCTTCTCTTTCGCGCCCGCAGTGGCCTTATCCACACCTGGTTTACATGGTGTTTGTTGGTCGAGCGCCGCTAGGTTGGTTGTGTCTCGCCCGGAGGCGACCACCGTCCCATGACGGTGGTCTTCGCAACGTTTTGCACCGGGAAGTGCCGGGCGGTGTGGTTGCGGACCGAGTCGATGGTCACCCGCTCGGCCTTGGCGAGCTTGGCATTGTCATCCCGCAAGGCGCGCAGAATCATCGCGTAACTCACCCCAGATGCCAACATGTCGTTGACCTTCTTGCGCAGGTGATCGTTTCGGCAGACACGACAACGAGGCTCGAGATGAAACCCATTCACCGTCGCGGCCAGCTGCACCGGGTCCATGATCTGATCAACGACACCCGCGCCCTGCGAATATCCACCGAGCACGATGGCCGGTGCCGGTGATGCCGGCGCCCACGTCCAGAACATGGTTGCGAGCTGCCCGAACACCAAGATGTGACAACCAACCACATACCGCCGCAGGTTGCCGATCACGTCGCTGCGGTCGCCCTCTTCGGCAATCCCGCTAGCACGTACGCAAAGCAGTTGTCGGACAACCAGATCCCGGCGATCAGCCAGGCCTACCGTCCGAAGACAATCGACATCTGCCTTCCCGACGACATGATCTGCGCCGACGGCGGAAACATGCTCGCGCACCTTTTGTATGTTCCCGACGCGACCAACCAGGCCTCGACATTCGTCGCGGGTCGGCTCTAGGGCGCCTTCTTGCGATCCGTATCCCGGCTCGGCTGAACGCGTTTCGGCTCGCCCGGCATCTTCGGGGTGTCATCGTGCTAGCCACCATGCTCAGCTGCATAGATGCAGCGTGCGAGCATCAGTCATGCGGCATGTTGTCGGGCGAGTTTTCGCCGCAGTTCCGGTCCTGGCCTACGCTAAACCGATGGCCGGGCCGGCCGTTCATCGAAATTGGTCAGTTCAAGACGCCGGGATCCCGACGCAACTCGCGACGTACCATCGCCTCGAACAACCCGGTGAACGGGTGGGTGTTGAAGAAGTCTCCGTAGGTGCGTGCAGCGTCGCGATTCATCGGTACGCCACCCCCGGCAGCCGCGATGTGCCAGGCCTGGCGGCAGCGCCACTCGAAGGACATCGCCCGCAGGTAGGCCTGTTCGATGTCGCGGCCGAGCACGACCACGCCGTGGTTGGCGAGTAGACCGACGTTGCTGTCGCCGATCGCGGGGGCCACCGGTCCACGGTACGGGTCTATAGATCTTCTGAACGCCAGACTGAATCTGACGCCAGTATCAGTTTGCCAGAGCCATGGTCTACGAGGTACGATGTACGCCGAAAGAGCCTGCAAGGGAAGGATTTAATTGAACTGATGTCAAATAAACGGCTACCCAACATTTTTTGCTGGGAAGTTTTGACATCTGGAGCGAAGCGTGGGCGGACTCAGGGTAGCGTCTGCCCAAAGACGTGGCACGGGAGGTTCGACATCCGGTGCAAACCGCGAGCGGGTCGAAGTGGCCGATAGTGGGTCGCGATGACGAGTTCCGCCAGGCGTTGGCGGCACTCGACGACGACGCCGAATTTCAGGGCGTCGCGTTGGTCGGCGATAGCGGGGTCGGCAAATCGACCCTGGCTCGCGCCCTGGCCACGACTGCCAAGTCGGGCGGGCTGACGGTGCGGTATGTGCTGGGCACCCAAACCGGCTCCGCAGTGCCGTTGGGCGCGTTCTATCGATCCGTGACTGTCGACGCACCACAGGAACCCGCGGCGATGCTGGCCGCCGCGCAAAGAGCCCTGGAGCGGGAAAAGAACCTGGTCGTCGTCGTCGATGACGCCCAGTTGCTCGATCCGTTGTCGTCGACGCTGGTGTACCAACTTGCCGCCAGTGGCAGCGCACGATTGATCGTGACTATTAGGTCGGGCAACAACGCGCCCGATGCGGTGACGGCGCTGTGGAAAGAGCGGCTGTTGCTAAGTCTGCGCATTGAAGCGTTTACCCGGGAGCAGACCGGGGAGCTCGCTCGCGCCGTGCTCGGCGGCGCTGTCGATACCGGGCTGATCAACGAGTTACACCACCGGACTGCGGGCAATCCGCTGATGCTGCGCGGTTTGCTGAGCGCGGGCCGGGAAAGTGGTGTGCTGGTGCGCTCGGAACACGGCTGGCAACTTCGAGGTGCGCTGCGTGCAGACCGCCAACTCTGCGATCTTCTGGAGTTTCGGCTGCGATCCTTGGCCGCCGAGGAACTGGAGGCAATGGAGGTTGTGGCCGTTGCGGAGGTGCTGGACTGGGAGATTCTGCGTGGGCTTTGCGATGCCGACGCGGTGGGACGTCTTGAGCGCAGTGGCGTAATCCAGTTGGTTGCCGACGAATCACACACTGTGGCTCGGTTGGCTCACCCTATCTTGGGTGAAGTGGCAATGCAACGCGCTGGGGTGGTGCGTTCGCGGCAGCTCAATGGCATGCTGGCACAAAATCTTCGGAAGCAAATGTGGGCAGGAGGCGAGCGGTCGAGGCCGCCCGATGTGCGCACCCGGATACAGCTGGCCCAGTTCATGATGCGAAGCGACCTCGCGCCAGATCTTGACGTGATCATGGATGCAGCGGCGAGCGCGATGGCCATGTCGAGCCTCGCTCTCGGCAAGGAGCTGGCCCGATTCGCATTCGATCATGGTGGTGGCCTGCCGGCAGCCATCGTGCTTGCTGACGCGATGAGTTGGCAGGGGCGAGGTGAGGAGGCCGAGGCAGTGCTTGCCGACGTCGACCCCGCTGGCGCCGATGAGTGGCTGACCGTGCAGCGGGGCTGTCTGCGGGCCGCGAACCTGTTCTTTGGTTGCGGGCAGGTTGAACAGGCACGGCTGCTACTCGCCGATGTGAGAGATCGCGTCGATTCCCAGCCGATGGTCGGCCTCGTCACGGCCCTCGAGGGGGTGTTCGCGTGCTTCTCCGGTGACGTCCCGACGGCGATCGAGCTCGGGCTGCCCCTGTGTGCATCCGATGTCCAACCGCTGACGACGAAGTGGGCGATTACGTCAACCGCCTGGGCATTGGCGCTCACCGGGCGGCCGGGCGAAGTTCACCGCATAACGAATGCGGGGCGGGCAGCTGTGCTCGACCAATTGGGACCGCACCGGTTCGTCGTCGGGGTGGCTGAGGCGATGGCGGCGACGGTCGCCGGTGATTATTCGGCGGCCGAGCGGGTTTGCGAACGCTATGCTCCGATGATCACGGTGTGGCCGGAGGCAGGCGCCTTCGTGGAGGCGATGCTCGGGCTCGTGCAGCTTGCCCGTGGTGCGCTGCCGTCAGCGTGTGCTGCATTTCGCGACTCGTTATCGGCGTTGTCGCGGGGTTTTCCGTCGCCCTGGTTGATGTTGGTGGCGGCCTGGTGCGCCCAGGCCGAAGGGGCGCGGGGAGACGGCGAGGCGGCCGCTGCCGCGTTGCGCAGTGCGGAGGAAGCCTACGGACCGCAGGTCGCGGTGTTCGTGCCGGAACTTGAGCTTGCCCGGGCCTGGGAGCGGGCATCCGTCGGCCAGACGACGGCCGCCCGGATGCATGCGGTGCGCGCCGCGCAGATCGCGCGACACTCCGGGATGTACGCCATCGAGATGCGCGCTCTGCATACCGCTGTCCGCTTCGGCGATCGATCGTGCGCCGCAAGGCTGGAGGAACTCGCCAGGACGCTGAACACTCCGCTGGCGGAGGCGGTCGCTGCGCATGCCCGCGCCCCGGTCAACCACGACGGCGACCTGCTCGACGCCGCGGCAGGTCGGTTCGCCGATATGGGTGCATTGGCGCTTGCCGCCGACGCGGCGGCGCAGGCGGCCGGCGAACACGCCCGCAGCGGTGACCGCGGCAAGGAAGTGGAGTCCTCGACCCGGGCATACCGGCTGGCCAGCCAATGCGGACTGCGCACACCGGCGGTCGATGCCGCGGCCCACCCGCTGCCGATCAGCGGCCGCGAGCGCGACATTGCGATGCTGGTCGAGGCCGGCCTGTCCAACCGTCAGATCGCCGATCGGTTGGTTGTCTCGGTGCGGACGGTGGAGGGACACCTCTACCGCATCTTCGCCAAACTCGGCATCAACAGCCGCGACCAGCTCATCCACCTACTGAGCCTGGATCGGTCTGGGGCCTAAGACGATCGGCGTGCGCCACGCACGATTTGGCCCTCGCCGTCCTGCCCTGAAAACCACGGGCCGTCGCTCGTGCGCGGTAACTTAGTACGAGCCAATACGAGCTCGACCGAGCGTTCATGGTGTTCACTACCAGTTTGGCGCCCATGTTGGGCAGCCGACGGGCCACCTCCGCCCCGATTCCACGGGCACCACCCGTGATGAAACGACTTGGGAGTTCACAACGCCGTTGCCCTGGAAGGTAGTCCAGTGTCGGCTGGGTTACCCGAACGGAGCCACCGCCAGTAGGCCACGATGGTGGCCTACATCGACTGCGGCGTAGCTGGAATCACCCGGCTCGTCCGGACCATCATCATCTGCCGCGAGGAGTTCCTGGCATCCTTCAGTGCGGGCCGGATCAGCAACGGCCGGCGCTGAAGCCGTCGGTCTCATGGCCAATAACCCGCGCGTGGGTCACGGATTCCGAACCTACAGCAACTATTGGTTGTGCCTACACTCTACGTGTCTCCGCGTACTACTCCACCAGTGTCGAATTATTACTCCACCTGTCTCGACTTATCACTCCTGTCAAATCCGCTGAAACCGGCTCGACAAGTCGTACTTTCATCCGCATGGTAGCGGAGATTCAACATTAACCCCAGCCGGAGGAGCGTCGGCATGCCCAATAGCGCCGGGGCGCAAAAACGGGTAGTGCATTGCTCGTGCGAACACCCCAGCAAAAGCGGAACCTGAACCAGAAATTACCGGGAGGTGGTGGATCCATCACGGCTGAACCTTCTGTCACGGCGCTGCTGCAGCAGCGAGCGAGCCGGCAGCCCCGACGCCACGGCGTACACGTTCATCGACGATGAGGTCGATCCGAATGGATTTGCCGAAAGCTAGAGCTAGGTGTTTGACGCATTGATCGACGATTAGGTGGCGAGATGCCAGAAGACAGGCAGTTAACGGCGCCGGCAACTTTGCTGGACATCATGAGGGACAGAGCCGAACGCTATCGCCACAAGGTTGCGTTCGACTATTCCACTGGTGCGGAAGAACATAGCCGGCTTAGCTATCACGAGCTGGACATCAAGGCCCGAGCAATCGCGTCCACTTTGCAACGACAGGGCGCTGCGGGCGAGCGCGCACTGCCTGCCGACGAGGCACCCGGACGCGCCGGGCGCGGCGCGGGGGAGATCGCGGACTGGTTCGTCTCCCACGCTGTGCCCGTGGCAGTACCACCCCAACCAGCTCAACCGGACCGTCTGAGGTCATCGGTAACGCCAGCCAAATCCGCCAATTAGCGGCATCCGCCGCAGAGGGAGAGTTTTTGTGTCACTAGGAGATCGGGTCACCAGACTGTTGCTGCCGCGCTGGCAGATCTTCAGCTGGTTGGGCCGCCAGATCACCCGGTGGCCGCTCCTGGTGATCGCCCCGTGGCTGGCATTGCCGTGCGCGTTGTTCTTCGCGTTCCCGCCGTTATCTGATGCGATCAGACAACACCCGGTGCCGTTGATACCGTCGTCGGCACCCTCCATGCAGACCGCGCAGAAGATGGCCGACGCTTTCCACGAATCCGGCGAGGACAATCTGCTGCTAGTGGTGCTCACCGACGCCGGCGGGCTGACTCCCGCCGATGAGGACACCTACCGCGCGCTGGTGACCACGCTGCGGGAAGACAGCCGAGATGTCAAGATGCTGCACGAGTTCGTCGGCACCCCACAGCTGCGGGACGTGGTGACCAGTAAAGACCACAAGGCGTTGGTGCTGCCGGTCGGGCTGGCCGGCGACCTGGACACCCCGCTCGGTGGTGACGCCTACCGTCGGGTCGACGAGGTCGTCGCGCGGGTGACCGGCGGCTCCTCGCTGAAGGCGAACGTCACCGGACCGTCGGCCACCATCGCCGACCTGACCGATGTGGGCGACCGGGACATGCACCGCATCGAGATCGCGACGGCCGCGCTGGTGCTGATGATCCTGATGATCGTCTACCGCAACCCGGCGACGATGATGCTGCCGCTGGTCACCATCGGGGTCAGCCTCATGACGGCACGCGGTGTGGTGTCCGGGTTGTCGCAGGTCGGGCTCGGGGTGTGTAACGAGACGGTGATCCTGATGACGGCGATGCTCGCCGGGGCCGGAATCGATTACGCGGTGTTTTTGATCAGCCGCTACCACGAGCGCCTGCGCGCCGGGTCGGGCTCCGACGACGCCGTGGTGGAGGCGCTGCAATCGGTGGGCAAGGTGATCGTGGCGTCCGGGGCGACGGTGGCGGTCACCTTCCTGTGCATGAGCTTCGCCAGGCTCGGGCTGCTGTCCACGGTCGGGCCCGCGCTGGCCATCACGGTCGGCGTCGGGGTGCTGGCCGCGTTCACCCTGCTGCCCGCCATCCTGGTGCTCGCCGGCCGACGCGGCTGGGTCAAGCCGGGCCGTGACCTGACCACCCGCCTGTGGGAACGGCTGGGCGTCAGGCTGGTGCGCCGCCCCGCCACCTACCTCGCGGCGAGCGTGGCCGTGCTCGCGGTCCTGGCGACGTGTGGCCTGTTCGTGCAGTTCAACTGGGACGAGAGCAAAACGCTGCCGGAATCGGTGCCCAGCAACCGGGGCTACACCGTGCTCGGCGCGCATTTCCCGCTCAACGAGACCATCCCGCAGTACCTGGTCATCAGCTCCCCGCATGACCTGCGCACCTCGCAGGCATTGGCCGACCTGGAGCAGATGTGTCGACGGATCGCGCAGATCCCCGGGATGGGGCTGGTGCGCGGCATCACCCGCCCGGAAGGTCACCCACCCGAGCAGGCCAACGTCGCCTACCAAGCCGGTGAGGTCGGGTCGCGGTTAAAGGAGGCCGCCGTCACCATTCAGAACAGCAGGGACAAGCTCGACCGGCTCGCCAACGGCTCCGCGCAGCTCGCCGACTCGCTGGCCGAGGTGCGCGCCGACGTGAAAGCGGCGACATCCAGCGTCGCCGACATCGCGGATATGGCGGATGATCCCCGGATCAGGCAGGCCACGTCCATGCTGAACGACATCGCCCATGACGGCACGCTGGACCAGTTGACCCGGATGGCCGATCAGTTGCCGCAGACCCCGGACACAGCCGGCATCAGCTCGACGACACGAGGCCTGCGCAGCGAGTTGACCTCCACGCTGGGCGGCCTGAAAAGCCTGCGCGGCGGGTCGGCGCGCGCTCAGCTCGCGGGGATGCAGGCCGGGGCCGACCAGCTTGCCGATGGCAGCCGTCAGTTGTCGGACGGGGTGCGGACGCTGGTCGACTCGACCAACAAGATCGCCGATGGGCTGCAAACGGCTTCGCAGTTGCTGCTCGGGCTCAAACATGACACCGGCGGGTCGGAGGCGATGGGCGGGTTCTTCATCCCACCGTCGGCGCTGCGCGACACCGACCTGCGGCAGGCCGCCCAGATTTTCGTGTCCCCGGACGGGCACACGGTGCGCTACCTGTTCCAGACCAAACTCAACCCGTTCGGCACGGCGGCGATGGGTCAGGTGCAGCATGTGATCGCGGTGGCGCGCGACGCCCAGCCCAATACCGAGCTGGCCGACGCAAAGGTCTCCGTGACGGGATTCCCGGCGCTCAACAATGATCTGCGCGAGTACTACAACCACGACCTGCGGTTCATCATGATCGTGACGTTGGCCGTGGTGTTCCTGATCCTGGCCGTATTGCTGCGCGCCGTCGTGGCTCCGCTGCACCTGATCGTGTCGGTGGTGATCTCCTACCTGTCGGCGCTCGGGATCGGCGTGGTTGCGTTCCAGTTCATCGGCGGCCACCAGCTGTCGTGGAGCGTGCCCGGGATGGCGTTCATCGTCCTGGTCGCCGTCGGGGCGGATTACAACATGCTGCTGATCTCCCGGGTGCGCGACGAGTCCCCGCACGACGTGCGCGCCGGGGTGATCAAGACCGTCGGGACCACGGGCGGGGTGATCACCTCGGCGGGATTGATCTTCGCCGCGTCCATGTTCGGGCTGCTGTTCGGCAACATCAGCGGCATGGTGCAGGCCGGGTTCATCATCGGGGTTGGCCTGCTGGTCGACACATTCCTGGTGCGCACGGTAACCGTGCCCGCGCTAGCGGTGTTGATCGGGCGGGCGAACTGGTGGCCGACGCTGTGGGGACGCCGGGCCATCCCGCTGTCCGTCGAGGAGGAAACCGAACTCAGCGAGTTCGAGAGCGAGATCGGGGACGTACCGGACGACGAACTGCTATCGCTCGCCGTCACCAATGCGCCGACTTGGAGGCCAGAAGCCGCCGTGGCGTGCCATCAGGTCCAGAACCTCGTCTGACGCGAGGGCGGATTTGTTGGTCATCGCACCCCACCCACCACCTCCTCGCCGTCTTAGAAGAACGCGGTCTGGTCTACCGGGTGCGCGCCTTGACGCGGTGTGGGCGGGGCTATACCTACCGGCTCAACCCCGACGGCGGGCGAACAAGATACTTAGGTCAGCGAATGACTGGCCAGGGAAAGGAAATGAAATGATGACAAAAAAGAACTGGACAGTATCGGCGCTGGCCGCCGCCACCGGCGCGGTGTTTTTTGCGCTCGGCCCGGCGGTTGCCGCGCATGCCGATCCGGCTGCTCCCCCACCCCCGGCGCCCTCGGAAGCCCCACCCCCGGCGCCTTCGGAAGCGCCACCCCCGGCGGACGCACCGCTGTGGACCGGTGATTATGACGACGGCGACATCTACATCATCCCGATCCTGTGATCCTCGAAACATTCCGGGTGGGATGGCGCCGGAGATATGAAATAAGGAAAAACCCGACCACGACACTGGTGTTCGCGATCCCGAACTGCGACGTGTGCGAGGGGGCGGGCAAGAGCGTACCGGCCTACGCCGAGGCGAAGCTGGCCGGGCACCGGCGGGGCGTGTGGGCCTATGTCTGCAGGTGGCATTTCGACCGCTACGAATGCCAGCTGGGCCCCGGTACCGGCCAGGAACTGGTGCTGGCGTGAGGATTTATAAGGGCATAATCGTGCTCGCTTTCATGGCGGCATTGGTGCCGAATGTCTGGGGCGGTACCGGAGCATTTCTGACAGCGCTCGCGGTCTGGGCTTTCGTGAAGAGGCCGGATTTACAAGCTTGGGTCGGCACAGGGCTAACCAAGAAAGGAAAAGGCGAAGGATTCATGGCTATCCGGTGCGGTGGCCCGCTGTCAGGAGGCGGATCCGACGTTCCCGCGGATCACCGCGCACGCGCTGCGGCACACGGCGGTGTCGCTGGCAATCTCCGCTGGGGCTAACCCGAAAGTGGTGCAACGGATGCTTGGGCACGCCAGCGCGGCGATGACGCTCGATGTGTACGCCGATTTGTTCGACTCAGATCTCGCATCCGTCGCAGAGAGTGTGGCCAAAATGTGGCCACGCGAGGCCTAATCGCACGCTTGTTCGGCCCGAAAATCGCGTCTATCAGCGCAAACACGTCAGTGAGGGCGGAGCCCCCTGTCAGGATTGAACTGACGACCGCTCGCTTACAAGGTGATTGAAGCCCAGTTCGGCTGGGTTCGCACTTATTCGTGGATGCCCGCCACCCGCGAATACGCATTCGTGACAGTTCGCCGTTGTTCGCCCTGATCCGTGGGGGTTGACGGCAAAGCGACGGCAAAATTAGTGGTACTGACGTATCAGATTCCGGGCGCCGAGGTAGGTACCCGCGTTCTGGGCGCAGGCTATCGCCGCGGCGCCGGGTCCGACGTGGCCGCCGGAGATCGATATCGAATGCGCTAAGGAGAAGGCGCGCACCGGCGATCTTGAGGGTGCTGTCGAACTGTTGCGAGCGGTCGTCGACGACGAATTCAACACGGGTGAAATGTTTTATTGCGGAGCAGCTGTGGCTGCTCTGGTCGAATCACTGCTGCAGCGCGGCACTAACGCGGATGTGCAGGAAGCTCAGGGCGCGATCGAGCGATTGGCCGCCGTGCCGACAGATCACGGCTTTGTGCTGTACGAACTTCCGCTGCTGCGGCTGCGCGCGCTGCTGGCACGGACCCACGGTGGCCAGCCCCGCTATCGCGAATACCGGGATCGCTACCGCGACATGGCGAGAACGCTTGGCTTCGAAGGACATATCGCATGGGCCGAGGCGATGCCATGAAGGCGGTCGGTCGGGAGGCATGCCCACCTTGTCCCAAAACAGACGACATCTGTGACTCTCGGAAGTTAGTCGCGAAAATTCGTGTATCCGGTGATCGGGTCGGATCAGCCCATGTTCGAGGTGGGAGCGCTTTCCTTGTGAAATCCTGTGAACATGTCCGCGGCGGCCGCGCCTTCGGGTGTGGTGACGTTTCTGTTCACCGATGTGGAGGGTTCGACCCGTCGGTGGGAGGCCGACGCCGACGGTATGCGGGCGGCGCTGGCCGCACACGACTCGGTCCTCCGTAGGGCGATCGAGGCGCACGGGGGCTGGTTATTCAAGCGCACCGGTGATGGGGTGTGTGCCGCATTCGCGTCACCAACATCTGCGGTGGATGCGGCGGTGGCTGCGCAGCGGGCGCTGGAGTTGCCGGTGCGGATGGGCATCGCAACCGGGGAGGCCGAGCTGCGTGAGGGCGACTATTTCGGAGCGGTTTTGAATCGGGCCGCACGCGTGATGGCCGCTGGTCACGGCGGGCAGATCCTCTTGGCCGACTCGACGGCGGGTCTGCTCAGCGGCGTTGATCTCATCGATCTGGGACCGCGCCGGTTGCGGGATCTCCCGACCCCGGTTCAGGTGTTTCAGGTCCGAGCGGCGGGCCTGCGGACGGATTTTCCTGCGTTGCGGGCGCTCGATGTGAGTCCGGGGAACCTGCGCCCTGCGGTCACCAGCTTCATCGGGCGTGAGTCCGAGGTCGCCGAGCTGCAAGCGGCGGTGAAGGCTCATCGGTTGGTGACGTTGACCGGGGTGGGCGGGGTCGGCAAGACGCGCCTGGCGGTGGAGGTGGCGGCGCGGCTGGCTGATGAATTCCCGGACGGGGTGTGGTTTTTCGAGCTGGCCGCGGTGGCCGATCCATCGGCGGTGCCCGACGCGGTCTCAGCTGTACTGGGCATCATCCAACAGCCCGGGAAGAGCGTGAGCGAGTCGGTGGCCGCCGCGTTGGAGGGCCGGGTCCGGTTGTTGGTGTTCGACAACTGTGAGCACGTCCTCGACGCCGCAGCCGGTTTGGTTGAGGCGATCCTGGCGCACTCGGCTTCCGTCAAGATTGTGGCGACTAGCCGCGAAGGACTAAGGGTCGCCGACGAGCAACTGTGGCCGGTGCCCTCGCTGGATGTCGGCGCGGGAATCGACTCTGCGGCGGTCTCCCTATTCATTGCACGTGCACAAGCCGTTTCGCCGGGCTTCTC
>Ga0210390_10003082_pt1 | contig 14418 bp, 16 predicted proteins | sample IncBWH11OmetaG_FD_161050 | JGI IMG/M metagenome (GOLD analysis project Ga0210390, IMG submission 161050) | Forest soil microbial communities from Barre Woods Harvard Forest LTER site, Petersham, Massachusetts, United States - Inc-BW-H-11-O ...
TGCTTGCATGGCGACGGCTCCTGAAGAGGGGGGCGCGGAGGAGGCGGAGCGGATCAGTGCAGGGCCGTGCCGGTGTGGAAGAAGAAGTTGATGATCGGCGGCGCAGCGCCGATGAGCAGGGCGGCCAGACCCGAGACGAGAACGGCCCGGCGCCCCACCATGGTCTGCTGGAAGTTCTGCGCGTGGACGCCCAGCGCCCACGCGGCGGCGCCGATCAGGAGCCCGGCGAGCGCGGCGATGAGCGCCCAGGCGCCGAGGCCGTTCGTCAGCTCCTGCAACGTGCCCCCGCCGGGCAGTGCGTTCACGCTCGGGTTGAGCGTCACATCGGCCAGGTGCCACACGACCATTGGTGCCCTCCGCATCTCGATCCCTGACGGATCACCGACCGGCCCGGACCATCCGGGACCGCTTCGGCGGGAGAACGGTTGCGAATCTTCCCGGTGCTGCCGTCCCCCGATGACCGATCGCCGGCACGGCCGCGCGGCACACGGGGGTAGAGCCCCGCGCCGGCCCGGTGCGACGCGCAGTGCGACCATGGCCGCGCCACCCGAGATCACCAGGACAGACGCTCGCCGAGCCCGCCCGCAAGGCTCCGGAGCGACCGATCAGCCGGTTTGAGCCGCGTGTTCGCCACGGTCGCGCTCGCCTGCCATATTGGGGGCGTTCCCGATGACGACTCCGGCCGAAGTACACCTGAGCCAGACCCAGGCGATCATCTATGTCGCAGCCGCGGTGGCGCTGTGCGTCCTCGTCGGCGTGCTCGCCGCCTACCTGGGGCGCCGCGCCCGGAGTCGCGCCATCAGCCAGCGCCTCGCCGCCCTCGGCACCCGCCTCGGCCTCGACCCACCCGAGGACGAGAACAACATCGAGACCTCGCTCGCCTACCTCGAGTCGGTCACCGGCGGTGCCGCCCAGGCCGTCACGGAGTCCAGCTCGGACGCCATCCGCCTGCGACGCTCCCTCGACACGCTCACGCAGGGCGTCGTCCTCTGCGACGAGAACGGCACGGTGATCTACCGCAACGGCCGCGCCAACGCCCTGATGGTCAGCCGCCACGGTGATGCCCTCGCCGCACAGGCGGTGACCGAGGTTCTCGAGGACGCGTGGCACGAGGGTTCCTCGGAGCGCACGCTCGACCTCTACGGCCCGCCCCGCCGCACGCTCCAGGTACGCGCCCGCCAGATCGACGACGGCCGTCGCCCTCTCGGCGTCATCGCGCTGATCGAGGACATCTCCGAGCGCCGGCGCCTCGAGGAGATCCGCCGCGACTTCGTCGCCAACGTCAGCCACGAACTGAAGACGCCAATGGGTGCGCTGGGTTTGCTGGCCGAGACGCTCGTGTCGGAGCCCGACCCGCAAGTGGCGCAGCGCCTCGCCGGCCGCATCCACAACGAGGCGTTCCGGGTGAGCCGCATCATCGACGACCTGCTCGACCTGTCCCGCATCGAGTCCGAAGAGGCGCCGCCGCGCGAGCCGGTCCTGGTCAACCTCGTCATGGCCGACGCCATCGAGCGGGTGCGGGCCACCGCGGACCAGCGGGGCATCGAGATCGTCCTGCACGAGCCCTCGCCGCCCGTCGCCGTCATGGGCGACCGACGCCAACTCGTCTCCGCCATGCACGCACTCCTGGAGAACGCGATCACGTACTCCTACGACAATTCCAAGGTCGTCGTGACGGGCACCGTCCTGCACAGCAACCCCAACCTCGAGCATCCTGCCGTCCGCCAGGCGGAAGCCATGGCGGCCGCGGCGACTCCGGGCGTCGGAGACGGCCCGGGTCCGGACGAGACGCCTTCGGCGAAGGCGCCGACGACGAAGTCACGGGCGTCGGCATCCGAGGAAGAGGACGACCCGATCGAGCCCGTCTTCACGCCCGAGATCCTCGAGGCGTACACCCCGCCCGACGAGGTCGCCGGCGTCGCCACCCCGGCGACCGGCTCCACCCTGTCGACGACGCCAGCGGTCGAAGCAGAGAAGGTCGACCCCGCCGGGACGGGCCAACTCGAGACCACCTCGGCCGGTTCCCCGAGTTGGCGCGTCGAAGAGCGCGACAACGTGCGGCTCTCGGTGCAGGACCACGGCGTCGGCATCCCCGCCCGCGACCTCGACCGCATCTTCGAGCGCTTCTACCGCGTCGACCACGGGCGCAGCCGCGACACCGGTGGGACCGGCCTCGGCCTCTCGATCGTGCGCCACGTCGCCAACAACCACCAGGGCTGGGTCGACGTCGAGTCACGCGAAGGAGAGGGCTCGACGTTCACGCTGGTGCTACCGATCCAATCAGAGCTCGCCTCGTGACCAAGGCGAAGGAGAAGAAGAAGGGAGGCCGAGCCGCGCCCGCTGAGGGTCCGGTCTCGGTCCTGCTCGCCGAGGACGAGGAATCCTTCATCGAGGCGCTGGTGATCGGACTGAACAACGAGGGCTTCAGGGTGACCGTGGCGCGCGACGGCATGGAGGCGCTGTCGCTCTTCGAAGAAGCGGAGCCCGACATCGTCCTGTTGGACCTCATGCTGCCCAAGATGTCCGGGATCGACGTGTGCCGCACCATCCGCTCCCGCTCGCAGGTGCCCGTGATCATGGTCACCGCCAAGGGGACCGAGATCGACACGGTCGTCGCGTTGGAGGTGGGAGCCGACGACTACGTGACCAAGCCCTATCGGCTGCGCGAGCTGGTGGCCCGCATGCGCGCGGTGCTGCGCCGCGCGCCGGGCGGCCCGGAGGCCACCGATGCGGCCGGGATCGAGTTCGGGAGCGACGGCATCTGGGAGGCCAACGGCATCAAGGTCGATTTCGACCAGCGCCGGGTGTTCGCCCGCGGCGAGGAGGTCCACCTACGCCGCAAGGAATTCGAGCTGTTGCGACTGCTGGTCGAGAATTCGGGCCGGGTGCTGACCCGTGACGTCCTGATCGACCGCGTCTGGGGCACGGACTACATCGGGGACACGAAGACGCTGGACGTGCACATCAAGCGACTCCGCTCCCGCATCGAGGCCGATCCGTCCACACCGGTGCTCATCACCACCGTGCGCGGGGTCGGCTACCGCTTCGCCGCCGCGTCGTAGACGACTCATCGCCGGCCGCCTCGGCGGCTCCGCCCCGTGCGCGGCTACGCGGCCAGCGGGTTGGCCACTTCCCGGGCGTCCGTCGTCTCGACCGCGCCGATGACACGGGGCGTGGTGCCCGCACGGGGAGCGACGTTCGGGTCCGCGACCGCCAATTCGGCCCGGTGCTTCCGGTGCTCGCGATGCGAGACGACGAGCAATGGGATCACGGCCGCGGCGACCGCAAGGGCCATGAGCGGGACGGAGAGGATGAACAGGGTCACGTCGTAGTTGGACCGGGATCACCTGCCCCGAGTCCATCTCCTTTCGTGCACCCATGGTGCGGGTGCCGCCTCAGGGGGACAGCAGCGCGGCCGTAGTGGCTCCTGTGAATGGGCGACGCGCCGGGACACGACGGCGTACACGTCGGTTACTTCTACAGGATCAGCCGCTCGAAGTCGTCGGGGATCGTGACGCCGGGCATGGACGAGACGTCGACCTGCTCGCCCAGGTGGGTCAGGACGAAATGCGTCTCGGGGTGTGCGGCCTGCAGGTCGCGCACATCGGCCTCGTGCATGTGGCTCTTGGGGCCACCGTGTTGCCCGTTGCACTCGAGCACGAGTGCGTCGGCCTCGGTGGCCAGCTCGTGCAATCCCGCGCAGGGTCGCACGTCGCCGCTGTAGCCGAGCGTCCCACCATCGCGCTCGAAGAGGTAGCCGAAGCACCGCAGGTAGGGGACGTGCTCGACCTCGACCGCGCGGAACCGAAGGCCGCCGGCTTCCTGCGAGGAGCCGTCGACCTCGACGAAACGGAGATCGAGGCGCTCGTGGCCGAGCTCGAGGACGGACCGCACCGCGCCGACCTCCATCATGTCCGCCAGGTGCATCTCCACTCCGGGGGGCCCCACGACGTGCAGGGTGCGGCCGCCCCCGACCTCGGCCATCGCCTGCAGCAGGAACGGCCAGCCGAAACAGTGGTCGGCGTGGAAGTGCGAGATCACCACGACCTGTACGTCGGAGGGACGGAAACCGCAGCGGCGGAGGTGCGGGAGCGACGTCGGGCTGGGCTCGACCAACACGCTGCCGTCCATGACGAAGCTGTTCCAGTAACGGCCCGGTGGGGCCAGATAGTTCCCCGTGCCCAGGAACGTCAGCTCGGTCACGACGTGTCGGCGAGGGCGAGGAGCGACGCCACGAGCATCGGGTCTCCGTCGACGTCGGCGTCGGGAACGGGAAGGCGGCGATAGAGCATCAAGACGAGGTCCGAGGCGGTCGCCGTGAGTTCGGCGGTGCGCGTGGGCGCCGCACCGGCGACCGACGAGTCGGCCCCGACCGTCCAAATTCGCTCGGTATCGCTGGCGTGCAGCGCGACCGCGCCCCGGAGGGCCGCGATGTCGGATCCGAGCATGACCTCGATGAACTCCGGCACGCCGTCGGTCGCCAGCTCGGGCGGCAACGGCCCCGGCGAGCCGACCGCACGCTCGGCGTCCCAACGATGGACCGCCACCTCCTGGGCCTGGTGCCGGGCAACGGCCCCCGCCGTGTGCGGCGTCGAATCGCCCCACCAGGCCCAGCACGGCGACTCCGGACCGGCGTCGCGCAACGCGCCGAGCAGCGAGTAGGTACACCAGCCGAGCCAGGCGACCAGGTCGTTGTCGTGCGGCAGCGTGCTCAGCGAGCCCTCGGAACGCTGGGCGGGATTCTTGGCGCGGACGTTTTCCGACCAGGACCACTGCAGGGTGCCGATGTGGTGGGCGAGGTCGCGCACCGACCACTTGGGTGTGGTGGGGACGCGGGCATCGAGGTCGGCCGCTGCGACGGCGTCGGACAGCCGCCTGCTCTCGGCGCCGATCGCGTCGATCGCATCGTCGAAGCCGAACGCGCCGGCAGCCCCGGGCGGGTTCACGGCGCCTTGATCAACAGCTCGCCACCGAGATACGGCGCCAGCGCCTCGGGCAGCATCACGGTGCCGTCCTCCTGGCGCCCGTTCTCCACCAGTGCGGCCCAGATGCGCGGCCACGCCAGCGCCGAGCCGTTGACCGTGTGCACGAGTTGCAGTGGTCCGCCGCCGGCGGGGCGGTAGCGCACGTTGGCCCGTCGGGCCTGATAGTCGCGGAACCAGCTGACCGACGACACCTCGAGCCAGCGGTCGACGCCCGGCGCAAAGGCCTCGAGGTCGAACGTGCGCGCCGACGAGCCGCCGAGGTCGCCGGCGCACAGGTCGAGCACCCGGTACGGCAGCTCGAGCTCCTGGAGCATCGACTCGGCCCGCGCCAGGATGTCGGCCTGCGCGTCGAGCGCGCCGTCGGGTGTGGCGTAGGCGAACAGCTCGACCTTGTAGAACTCGTGCACCCGGAGCAGACCGCGGGTGTCGCGCCCCGCCGACCCCGCCTCACGCCGGTAACACGCCGTTGCGGCGGTGAAGCGGAGCGGGAGCTGCGATTCCTCCAGGATCTCGCCGCGGTGCATGGAGGTGAGCGGCACCTCCGCCGTGGGGATGAGCCACAGGTCGTCGCGCTCCATGTGGTAGGCGTCGTCGGCGAACTTGGGGAGATGGCCCGTGGAGGTCATCGTGTCGGTCAGCACGACGGTCGGCGGGAGGATCTCCTCGTAGACGGGCGCGTGCCGATCGAGCGCGAAGGCGGTCAACGCGCGCACGAGGCGCGCCCCGGGACCGCGGTAGAGCGGGAACATCGAGCCGGCGAGCCGCGCGCCACGCTCCATGTCGAGGATCTGGAGGGCCTCGCCGATCTCCCAGTGCGGCACCCGCTGATGCTCGGGGGGCTCCGGCTCGGGTCGCCCCAGGTCCTGACCCGGCCACCAGCGGCGCACCTCGACGTTGTCCTCCTCGCCGGCGCCGTCAGGCGCGTCCTCGGCCGGGAGGTTCGGGAGGTACAGGAGCCCGTTGCGGACCTTCGCCGCCAGCGCGTCCGCGTCGGCGGCGGCCGCCCGCTCCTCTTCTCCCCGGGCGCGGCTCCGCGCACTGAGCTCGTCGGCCTGCGCGTCGTCACCGGCCTTCTTGGCCTGGCCGACCTGTCGTGACAGCTCCTTCACCTCGGCGCGCAAATCCTCGGCGCGCTGCACCTCGGCCCGCCACGCCGCGTCCGCCTCGACCACCGCGTCCACCTCTGACGCTTCGACCCCGCGCCGGGCCAGTGCGGCCTTGACCGCGTCGGGATCGTCACGCAGCGCCCGGATATCGATCATTCCAGCTCACGGTAGCCTGCGTCGCCGTGTCAGCCGTCCGGGTCAAGGGCCTCACCGTGCGCTACGGGCCACCCGGCACGGCGCCCGCCGTCGACAACGTGGACCTGACGGCGGACGCCGGGGAGGTGCTCGTCGTGCTCGGCCCCAACGGCGCCGGCAAGACCTCGACGGTCGAGACGCTCGAGGGGTATCGCCGACCCGCCTCGGGCGAAGTCCGCGTGCTCGGCCTCGACCCCGCCGTCGATCACGCCGCGCTGACCGGGCGCATGGGCGTCATGCTGCAGAGCGGTGGTGTGTATCCCATGCTCGGTCCACGCCGCGTGCTGGACCTCTTCGCGTCCTATTACCCCGAACCGATCGCCACCGACGAGCTGCTCGACCTCGTCGGGCTCCGCCGCGCGGCCGCCACGCCCTTCCGCCACCTCTCGGGTGGCGAGCAACGCCGCCTCTCCCTGGCGCTGGCGCTGATCGGGCGGCCCGAGGTCGCCTTCCTCGACGAGCCGACCAGTGGTGTCGACCCCGAGGGCCGCATCGAGATCCGGGGTGTGGTCGCCGGCCTGGCCGAGCGGGGCGTCGCCGTCGTGCTGACGACGCACGAGCTGGCCGAGGCTGAGCGCATGGCGCACCGGATCGTCATCCTCGCCGGGGGCCGCGTCGTCCGCGAGGGCACCGCGGGCGAGCTGACCGGACCGGCCGACAACGCCGCCACCACCGTCGTCACGTTCGGTGCGCCACCGGGGCTCGACACGGCGGAGCTGGCGGCCGCCGTCGGGGCGGGCACCCGTGTCACCGAGGCCGGCACTGCGCCCGGCCGCTATCTCGTCGAGACGAACGACCTGCCCGGGCCCGCCGTGGCCGCGGCGGTGACCGCACACCTGGCCGCGCGCGGCGCCGCGTTGACCGACCTCGTGGTCGGCCGCACCCTCGAGGACGTCTACCTCGCCGCCGTCGGGCCTGACGCCGCGGCACCGTCGGCGTCGGCGTCCGACGCGACGGAGACCGACGGGCCGACACGACGACGCCGGAGGTCCCGCCGATGAACCAGGCGAGCGCATCCGCTCCCGCACACGCGACCCGCGTCCCGGCCCTGCGCCCCCTCTCCGCACAGACCGGCGCAGAGATCTACATGACACTGCGCCGCGGCGAGACGCTGCTGCTCACTCTCGGCATCCCGGTGATCTTCCTCGTCTTCTTCTCGAAGGTGTCGGTCGTCTCCACGCCGACGCCCAACGCCGCGGACTTCTTCGTGCCGGGCATCCTGGCGCTGGCGGTGATGTCGACCGCCATGGTGTCGCTGGGCATCGCCACCGGCTTCGAGCGCGGCTACGGGGTGCTCAAGCGGCTCGGCTCCACCCCCCTCGGGAGGCCCCGCCTGCTGGGCGCCAAGATCGTGACCATCATCGCGGTCGAGCTCCTGCAGGCTGCGGTGCTGCTGCCCGTCGGGCTCGCGCTCGGGTGGAACCCGGGCGGAGGCGCCGGCGTCGCCGTTGCGGGGGCGATCGGCGCGCTGCTCCTCGGTTCGGCCGCCTTTGCGGGCATCGGGCTCTTCATGGCCGGGACCCTGCGCGCCGAGGTGAATCTCGCCGCGGCCAACGGCCTCTATCTCGTGCTGCTGCTCCTCGGCGGCATGATCGTGCCGCTCGGCAAGCTCGGCGGCGGTCTCGCCGACTTCGCCAAACTCCTCCCTGCCGCGGCCCTCTCCTCCGCGCTCCACGCCAGCCTCGGCAGCGGCGCGACCGTCCCGGCCGAGTCGTGGATCGTCCTGGCCGTGTGGGCGGTGGCGGCGCCGGTCGCCGCCGCGCTCACGTTCCGCTGGGAGTAGCAGACCCCATGAGCAGCGCGCGCTCGTCGGCCGTGAGCATCGAAGGCGTCAGCACGTCCCCTGGCACGATCTTCGCAATCGTGCCGTCCGCCTTGACGAAGACGGCGTAGGGATCGCCGGTGAAATAGAAGAGCCCACTCGTGACGGTGGCATCCGGGTCATAGGCCACCGGGAATGTCACCCCTTTGCTGCGAATGAACGACTCAGCGGCAGAGACTTTGTCCAGACTGTCGACACCGACGACCCGCACATGGGACAGCGCGCCGCCCGCTTTGTCCTGGGCGCGCACCGCCGCGGCAAGTGGCGGTAGCTCCTGATGGCAGCTCGGGCACCAGTTCCCGAAGAAGAGCAGGACGGTCGGCTCCGGACCCTTCGCCGAGGAGACGGTGACCGTCGACCCGCCCCGTGGGCCGATGTTCTCCCTTGAGAACGAAGGAACCGGCCCGCCCACGCCAGGCGCCGACCCCGACCCCGGCGTCCCCTGGCTCGTACCCAGCCCGGTGAACAGGAAGATGCCCAGCACCACGGCGAGCACGACCCCGACGACGAGGAAGATCTTGCGCGGCTTGCGCGGCGCCACCTCGGGTCCGACCGGGGGTTGAAGTGAGGAGGGCGGTTCGGGCGGCCCGCCCGCCGCGCCGCCCGTCGGGGCGTCAGTCATCGATGGTGTTGCGGTCCGTCAGTGGGTCAGTGGATGTGCACGTGGTTGGAGATCAAGATGTCGCCCGCCATCGCCACGAAGAGCACCGTCAGGTAGGTGATCGAGTAGCCGAAGACCTTCATGGCGTCGCGGCCCGTCACCGAGCCCGTCTGGGCCAGCCCCCACAAGCGCGTCACCAGATACAGGAAGCCGGCGCCCGCCACCGCGGCGGTGATCATGTAGATCCATCCCATGTGGGCCACCGGCCCCAGAAGGAACGAAACCGCCACCAGCGCGACCGTGTAGTAGACGATCTCGGTCGTGGTGCGCTTCATGGACGCGACCACCGGCAACATCGGCACGTCGGCCGCTCGATAGTCGTCCTTGTACTTCACCGCCAGCGACCAGAAGTGCGGCGGCGTCCAGATGAAGATGATGGCGAACATCACGACCGGCGCCCAGGCCAGGCGGTCGGTCACCGCCGCCCACCCCACCAGCACGGGCACCGCGCCGGCGGCGCCCCCGATGACGATGTTCTGGGTGGAGCGGCGCTTGAGCCACAGCGTGTAGACGAAGACGTAGAACAGCGTCGCCGAGATCGCGAGGACCGCGGAGAGCAGGTTCACCACCAACCACAGCTCCACGAAGGCGGCGACCTCGAGCGCCAGGGCGAACACCAGCGCCGCCGTCGGCGTCACCGCTCCGGTCACCAGCGGGCGGTTCTTGGTCCGCTTCATGAGCCGGTCGATGTCGCGGTCGACGTACATGTTGATGGCGTTCGCACCCCCGGCTGCGAGCGCACCGCCCGCCAGGGTGGCGGCCATGAGCCACACCGGTGGCAGGCCGCGCTGGGCCACGATCATGGTGGGCAGCGTCGTGACCAGCAGAAGCTCGATGATGCGCGGCTTCGTCAGGGCGACATAGGCCCCCACGGTCTTCCAAGACCGGCGCACGGGGCGGGTCTCGAGAGCGGTGGCGTGAACGGACATCCGTTCGTCACTCTACGCACGGCGCCTCGCCCGTGACCAGGCAAGAGGCCCCGATACGCTTGACCAGCGTGTCGCGGCGCCGCCTCCCCACCGTCTCCCCCTCGCTGAGCTATCGGCTCAACGTGGCCGCCCTGGTCCTGACCGCGCTCATCGTGCTCACCGGGGGCGCCGTGCGCCTGACCGGGTCGGGTCTCGGCTGCTCCAACTGGCCCGAGTGCTCCGCCGGCCACCTCACCCCCCCCTTGCAGTTCCACAGCCTCGTCGAGTTCGGCAACCGCCTCGTGACGGTCGTGCTCGTCATCGCCGTGGCGGCGGCCTTCCTCGGGACGATCTTCCGCTCGCCGCGCCGGCGCGACCTCGTATGGCTGAGCGGCGGGCTGGTGGCCGGGGTGATCGCACAGGCGGTGCTCGGCGGGATCGTCGTGTACACCAAGCTCAACCCCTACGTCGTGATGGTGCACTTCTTCGCGACCTTGCTCCTGCTCGTCGATGCGGTGGTGCTGGTGCACCGCTCGACCCGTGACTACTCCCCCGGGTCGGCGCACCTGCTCGTCCCCCGGACGCTGATCCGTCTCTTCTACGGCCTCCTCGCGTTGCTGGCGGTGGTGATCGCAGCGGGCACCGCCACCTCGGGCGCCGGCCCGCACGCGGGCGACAGCTCCGGCCAGCAGGTGGCCAAGCGCATCCCGATCGCCCTGCGCGACATGGCCGAGCTCCACTCGAGCCTCGCCCTCCTCCTGATCGGCGTCACCATCGGGCTCGTCGTGGCGCTGCACATCGTCGACGTCCCCGAGCGCGTCCGGCGCGCGGCACGCGTGCTCATGGGCGTCATGGTGGCCCAGGCGGCGGTGGGCTACACCCAATACTTCACCCACCTGCCCGCGTTGCTCGTCGAGGTGCACCTTCTCGGCGCCACTGCGTTGGTGATCGGAGCCACACAGACATTTCTCGCCTGCACGTATCACGCTCCCGAAGTCGTGGCCGCCCCGTCGGTCGCGCCGGGCCCGGCGACGGGGGTCCCCGTCGGTGCGGCCCATTAGGCTTGTCGGTTCCCGCGTCGCGACGCGGTCTCGCCCCCATCGTCTAGCGGCCTAGGACACCGCCCTTTCACGGCGGCAGCACCGGTTCGAATCCGGTTGGGGGTGCTAGGAGATCTTCCCCATCTGGTGAACAGGCCTTTGCGGCAACACGGCCTTACTTGATCTGCCGTGTCGCCGGCGTCTGATCCGCGGCAACGGTTACGACGAGGTGATCGTGACCTTCAGCATCCGGTGGGTGACGTCTGGAGGGACTCCCGAGACGCTTCCTTGTGCGTTGATCTTTTCGACCACGCTCATCCCCGACGCAACCGAACCGAACAGGGAGTACGAGTTCGGTAGCGATTCGCCCTGTGTGCCCGCGACGATGAACCACTGGCTGCCGCCGCTATCAGGTGTACCGGAGTTGGCCATGGCCACAGATCCGAGCGGGTACTGGTTGGCTGAATTCGATGCCTTCGCGGGCAGCTCGTCGGGGATGGTGTACCCGGGGCCGCCGGTCCCCGTCCCGGTCGGGTCTCCCGTTTGATCCACGAACCTCGGGATGACCCGATGAAAGATCACGCAGTCGAAGAAGTGGTGCTGAGCCAAGAAGACGAAGTTGTTGACGGTTTGGGGCGCATCCTTCGCATCGAGCGCGATGACGAATGTGCCCACATCGGTCTTGACCGTGGCGGAATAAGCCTTGGAGGCATCGATGCTCGTGGCCGGTGCCTTGCTCCACTTTGACTTGTGAAGGACCGTCGCGGGATTCCTTGGACACCCGGCAGCCACCGAGGCTGCGTTCGCGGCTGTTTGCGCCCTCGCATCACTCGCCGAAACGTTGCTCCCCGAGGAAACCGTGACCGCCTTGAATCTCGCACCCTGTTGTGTGGCTGCGTTTGCCAGCACCTGCTGCTCGTCCCTGGTAAGCGGAATCGAGCTCCCCGTGGTACCAGTTGCCGAGCTCGAGGACAGGTCCGTGGACAGGCCGGTCAGTTCGAATGCGGCGCCGCGGCGCCAGGCGATGAGGTAGGTCGAGGACGACCCCAATCGCTCGATGGCGGTCGATCCGAGATTCTTCGGAGGGCTCATACCCGCTTGCGCCTTACCGCCGGAGGCAAGGCTCTTCAAGAGCGCCTCGGCGTCTGCCGCTGATTCGCAGTAGAGCACCTCGGACTCCAGCCCGAGATTTGCGGATGCCTTCGCGAACTCCTCTCGGGCCCCATCGGGGCAGCCCTGGACGCCGGTGTTCGTCGAGGTGGAGGGCGCGCCGACGACCGTCGCGAATCCCGCCTCTTTGGCTGCGGATACCGGAACGAGCACGCTGGCCGACAATTTCGACCCCGGGGACGTGGACGCCGCGGCAGGTACCACGAAGATCGACCCGGCCACAGCGGCAGCGGTTGCGATGCTTGCCGCGGCGAAATTCAGGGTCAATTTTCGCATTGGCGCACTTCTTTCCAAAAGAAGGGAAGGGCTCGCTGGCCCGATCGGACGAGAATCATTCCGTCCGGAGGCCGGTTGGCTTCGGTGAGCAAGATACCCGAACTACACGGCAGTAAAGCCGCGGCGGGCACGGATGCACGGGATCGACCGGGGGCCCACTCACACCGATTGCGTCCGCGCCTGCCAGCGACCACTATCTCGGTCGTGGTCCCTGCTCAAAGCACTGGCGGTGGGAAGCCGCTGCCGCTCATCTTGGCCCGTGAGCTGGCTTCGAACCTGGCGACGCCGATGTTTCTGCTCGACGCGCGAGGGGTGTTGGTGTACTACAACGACGCCGCCGCCCTCTTGATCGGAAGGCCCTTCGCGGAGATGGGCGAGATCCCGGGAGAGGAGTTCGGAGCGGTGCTCCACATGAAGACGCCCGGCGGGGAACCGCTCCGACGTCGCGACACGCCCGCAGGAATCGCCTTCTTCGAACGGCGGCCTGCCCACTCGCTGCTCGCTGCCACGGCGTACGACGGTGTGGAACGGATCGTGCACGCGACGGCGTATCCGCTGTTCGGCACGAAGGGGGACATGCACGGAGTCGTGTCCGTCTTCTGGCAGGTTTCTGACCAGGGCGACGGTTTCTGATGCACGCGCACGTCTGGGGCTGCCGTGGTTCCGTCGCCGCGCCGGGCCCCGACACCCTGAAGTACGGCGGGAATACGTCGTGCGTCGAGGTCCGGCTCTCCGGTGGTGAGATCCTGGTTCTCGACGCCGGCACCGGCATCCGGCCTCTCGGCGTTTCCCTGCAGAACGCTCCGTGCCCCGAATTGCACATCTTGCTGAGTCACCTCCACCTGGACCATCTCCAGGGGCTCGGTTTCTTCCGGCCCCTCTTCGATCCGAACCTCGAGATCCACCTGTGGGGTCCCCCGTCTCCCGTCCAGCCGCTCTCGGAACGAATCGCGATGTATCTCTCACCTCCCCTGTTTCCCGTCCACCTGAACGACGTGCCGGCGAGGCTCACGTTTCACGACGCACCGGACGACGCCATCGCCATCGGTTCGGCCACGATCCGGGCGGGACTGGTCAAACACCAGGGCCCAACGGTGGGCTACCGGATCGAGGAGCACGGACACTCGCTGGTCTATTTGCCTGATCACGAGCCGTCGCTCGGGACCGAGTTGCGCGCCCAGGAGTCGGAGTGGATCAGCGGTTACGACATCGCGCGCGACGCCGATGTCCTGCTCCACGACGCGCAGTACCGCGACCACGAGTACGACGACCATGTCGGTTGGGGACACTCCGGAGTCGCCGATGCCATCGTCTTCGCCGAAAAGGCGGGGGTACGGAACCTGGTGCTGTTCCACCACGACCCGTACCACACCGACGAGGAGCTCGAGCTGGTCCTCCTCGAGGCCCGCAAGTGCTGGCCCATGGACGAGGGCAAGGTCAACCTGGCGATGGAGGGCATGACGATCACGTTCGACGAAGAGGGCGCACAACTCTCTGCTCGCTAGCGCGGCCCGCGCTCCGGCGCACTGACGCACAGCAGCAAACCGGCGCTCGCCCGGGGTAGCGCTGCCCGAACCTGCTCGAACTCTGCGGCTCACGGCATTCTCGTGCATTTCCTTCGCACTGCAATCCGTACGCCTGAAGTGCTCCGGATAAAGGGTGGAGCACGGAGCGGAGGAGATCCATGAGCCCAGATGAGGGTGGAGAGACCGCACCGCAACCCGACGGTTGGCGGTCCGGGCTGAGTCGTCGGAACTTCTTGCGCCGGAGCACGTTCACTGCCGCGGCAGTCGCCGTAGCGACCAGCGTCCCGGGCCTGTCGACGCTGGTCGCGACCACAACCGCAGACGCGCCCGCGGTCGACACCGGGGTGAGCGACGCAGCCGATGACGCCGGGCCCCTCACCGAGCCATTGATCGCGCAGGTAAAGGACGCCGGCACGGGCGAGATCAGCCTCTTCCAAGGAGAACGTGAGGTCGTCGTCCACTCTCCCGCACTCGCTCGCAGCCTGATGTCCGCCGCCCGCCCCTAGCCCAACCCCATCAAACCGAACCATCCAGGAGGAAACCCATGTCGTCACACCGAGAAGCACCCGAGATCTCCAAGGACCCCGTCGCCGACAGCACCGATCTCTATGCGTTCATGAGCCCCGACGCACCGGGAACGGTCACACTGATCGCGAACTACATCCCGCTCGAGGCTCCCGACGGTGGGCCCAACTTCTACGAATTCGCCGACGAAGTCCTCTACTCGAT
>Ga0210390_10003089_pt1 | contig 14403 bp, 12 predicted proteins | sample IncBWH11OmetaG_FD_161050 | JGI IMG/M metagenome (GOLD analysis project Ga0210390, IMG submission 161050) | Forest soil microbial communities from Barre Woods Harvard Forest LTER site, Petersham, Massachusetts, United States - Inc-BW-H-11-O ...
ATCTTCATCCACCCGAACGATTGCTCCACTCGTTTTCTCTTTCGCTGACTCACTTCATATCCCGCATGCCGCGTGGTCCGCTCGTCTATCGCGCTCCTGCGATTCGTCGTGTTCTGCGCCACGTGCGGGGTGATGTTCATCCCGCGCAGTTCTCGCACGAATTCTCGGGTGTCGTAATTCTTGTCTCCTCCCATCGTCACTCGCTTTCCCGGCGGGACGGCCTCGGCCATGAGCAGCGCAGCCTCTCGCTCCGCTCTTCCGTTCGCCTCCGTCAGAAACGTCTGCAGCAAGAGTCCGTTGCGGTTTTCCATCAATACATGCCCCATATAACTCAGCTTCGCCTGGCTTCCTCGCGACTTCGTCCACAACCTGGCATCGGGATCCGTCGTCGATTCATGGGTCTGGTTCTTTCGCTTTTCCCCTTTGAAGTCGACGTCTCCTCCCGGTCCAGCGGGCTTCCCACTCCCATCCTTTGGTCGGAAACTCTTCTGACTGGCCCAGGCCTCAATCAGCGTCCCATCCACCGTGAAATGTTCATCCGACATAAACGGCCTGGCTCGTTCCAGCACCCGCTGGAAAAACGTCTCGGCGACCTCTTCATTCAGCAAGCGTTCCCGATTCTTGCTGTACACCGCGTGATTCCACACCGCCTCGTCCATCTCCATCCCCACGAACCACCGGAATAGCAGGTTGTACTGCAGTTGCTCGATCAGCATTCGTTCGCTGCGGACCGAATAGAAAATCTGCAACAGCAGGGAGCGAAACAGCCGTTCGGGCGCTATCGAGGGCCTCCCCACGTCGGAGTACAGCTTGGCAAACTGCGGAGACATCTCCTTCAGAATCTCATCCACCAGCTTGCGGATCGGCCGCAACGGATGGTCCGCTGGGACTCGCTTCTCTGGAGAAACGTAGCTGAACATTCCTTCTTGCTGGTTATCGTCTCCGCGCATTCACTCGCCTCCTAGACCTTCTGTACTTCAGACGAGTTTTTTCAATTAAAGTTGCAGAAGTAATGGGTTTTTCAACAAGCTGCTAGTCGGCTATTCCGTGTTGCAGTTCGTCGTTCACGTTCCTGTCGTGCTCTTTCTCTTGTGGCTATTCGCTTGGACATTGCCGTACATTCCACCGTCACCTTTCTAGTCCGCGCAGGCAAGACAGACTGCAGGGTCATTCAAGAACCAAGAAGCGCAAGATGAAAAAGGCGAGGACCGGGCCATGTAGCTACACTGCTACGCGAGCTAAGGGGTCACGTTGCGAGCGAACTGCCCCGGGAATTCCACGCGTCCCGGCAGATCTTCCGTGACAGCCAAGACGCAATCGCAGCCTTCGATCGAAATGATCTCTGCCGAATAGAAAGTATCGATGGTCTCTCCCGAGCGTTTCCGGAAGGGAGTGATGCGGTTCCTGACGCGGCCGTGCTTGCGAATCTCTTCTATCATCTGCTTGCGCTCGCGAGGGTCGCCCCAGATTCCGATGTCAAAGACGGTGCGGCCGAGCAGTTCCGTGCGCGCGTATCCGTATCGGCGCTCGAACGCTTCGCTCACGTCGAGAAAGCGTCCTTCGTTGACGGTGGTGATGGAAAAAGCGATGGGACTCGAACGAAAGACCTTGGTGAATTTCTCTTCGGAGAGTTCGCGACTTCCTTCCGATTGCCGCAAGGCATTCTCCGTTTGCTCCAAATCCCCGAGCCGCTGCTCGAGCTCCGCAGCGTAGATTTCCGCGCGTTCATAGAGGCGTGCATTCTGGATAGCGACAGCGGCGGGAATGGCTAGGGACTTCGCCAAACGCAGATGCTCTTGCGAGAAAGCTTGCGCTCGCGCATCGCCCAGCGACAGCAGTCCAAGCACTCGCTGCGAAGCGATGAGCGGCACGCACAACCAGGACCGCATCTGCGAATATCCCTGGAAACTTTGCCATTCGTCCTCCGCGGCGGTGTCCGGAATGAGCACGGGGACTTTCGTCACGAGAACCTGCAGCAGAAAACGGTTGTCACTGGCATCGAACGTTACTGGACATTTCGGAACGCGCCGGCTCGCTTCGGATTGCCGCATCTCCCGCGCGAGGGATAGATAGGTATCGGTTTCCAGAAGCAAGACGCGCGCCGACTCGCAGGGGACGAGTTTCAGAAGAGATTGAAGCAGCGTATCGAGGACGTAGTCCATGCTTAGGTTTTGCGTGAGAGCCAGGGTTGTCTTGCGGAAGGCATCGGCTTCGGCCGACGCCGATTCCGCGAGTGCGAGATTTCTGGCCATCTGTTCTTCGGCAGACTTCCGGGCCGTAATATCCTGCGCGGTCCCCACCATACGCCGCACGACTCCCCCTGCGTCGCGCACCGGAAAGCCGTGCACCGATACCCAGCGTACCGCCCGATCGGGCCGGATGATCCGAAACTCTTCGTTGATCTGGCCGGTCTCGGCCGCTTCTTCCAGGCGCGTCAGGACGCGAATACGGTCCTCGGGATGAAACAGCTCCTGATACGAGGTGGGGTTATCGCGCAACGTATCCGGGGAACGCCCGGTAATCGTCTCGAACGCCTCGTTGACGGAGATGACGTGCTTCGAGCCCGCGTCGATCATCCAGAATATTTCCTGGATGTTCGCAGCCATTTGCCGGTAACGTTCATCACTTTCCCGCAGCGCCCTCTCGGCCTCGCGTCTGGAAGAGACGTCACGTAGCACGGCCACGTGACGTCCCGGCAGGTAATTCGTTTTAACGGTGTACTCGACAAGGCGGGTTTCTCCGTTCCGTCGTTTGAGCTCGATTTCGCCGTGACCGGAGTTTGCTCCAAGGAATGGGTCCGCCACGTTCTCGGGGCGGTCCGGATCCAAACGAACCCTTTGGATCGGGTAACCCACGAATTCCTCGCGCGCGGTTGCGAAAAGAGCTAGCGCGGCGGGGTTTGCTTCGCGGCAAATCCCTCGGTCATCGAGGATCACGATGGCGTCGAGAGTGCTATCGAAGATGGACTGGAACTCGCGTTCGGTCGCGTCCAGAACGCGTGTGGTTTCGCCATGCGCCCGGCGGGCCAGAAGCAAGAAGCGGACGTGTAGGGCGATCGCCGCCGAGAGCGCGGCGAGAACCAGCGCGAGCAACACCGAAGTCGAGCGGCCGCCGCGCGCTTGCGGCACAAACGCGGCGGCACAGAGAGTAACGACGGCGAAAGCGATGGCGAGCGAGACAAACCGGCGGCGGACACTTTTGATGCGAAGTGAGGCCAATATGGTCATGGCACTGCTGCTCTGCGGGCTCGTCCCGCCCTTGGCGGAGTGATCGTATCAGGTAGTTACGCCTTGATATCGTCACCGTTCAGGGAGGATGCTACGCCGGGGCGTTACCGGGAGTCAATAAGGGTGATGCACACTTCCATCCTGAGCCCGGAGCGACTGCAGAAGATTCTTGACTCGATTGGAGATCGATCTCGAACACGCCCCTCTTCACGAGCCTGCAATTCGACCGAATTGTCGCGGTAGGGTGGCACAAAATGTCGCCGCGGTGTGTATGCGATCGATGGCCGTAGAAACCAACGGTCGCAAAGAGAATGCAGTTTTTCCGGCAATTGGGCATAGATGAAACTCTTTGTTGTCATTTAATTATAAAATGTCAATTGATAGCTCGTATGATAGATATAAATAATCAATCTATAACTTAACTTGTGCCCCTGCCGCGCTCAAGCTATAACTTGACAGGGAGCCATTATGAAACGCGAATTCCGACAGTTACGACTCTCGCAATTGGACCGAAACCTTGAACTTGGGCGTAGCCTGCCTTCTCGTCCTTCGGTAGGGTGGATCGCCTCAGTGCGCGAGGCGCTCGGCCTTAGCCAGCGCGAAGTCGGCAAGAAAATGCGGGCATCGGGACAGGCCATCCAACAGTTTGAACGGGCCGAAGCCGTAGACCGCATCACGCTTCGTTCCCTGCGGCGAGTTGCCGGAACCATGGGGTGCGAGCTAGTTTACGTACTCGTGCCGAAGTCCGGCTCATTCGTGGAGCTCGCCGAACAGCCCACTCGCGAGCGAGTCGCTCGTGATGTCAAAAGAGTCGTCCATACGATGGCGCTCGAAGACCAGAAGCCCGAGAACGTCAGCCAACTGACCGAGGATGAGGCGCAGCGCCGTTTGAACCGCGGCAAGACCCGATGAACTTCATCCTCAGTCACAAGTACGCGGACGGGAATACTCCGATTCGGCCCGAACAGGCCGAACAACTCATTCCCCGCATCAGCACCATCGGCGAGCTCAATGAGTACGAAGCGCTCAACATACTGTCGGCTCGCGATTGGGCCTTTGATGGTCGGACGATGAAATCCCTCAACCCTTTGGATGAACCGTATGTCCGAGACTTGCACCACCGGATGTTCGACAACGTCTGGAAGTGGGCCGGCACGTATCGTCAAACGGAGCGAAACATGGGATGCGATCCGAGAGAGATCGTCCAGCGAATTCCCCAGGTCCTTGCCAATACGCGATACTGGCTGGAAAACAAAACGTTCCCGACGGACGAAACGCTGCTTCGTTTTCATCACCAACTGACGAGAATTCATCCCTTCGCAAATCGAAACGGCCGCCACGCGCGAATGATCGCCGACGTCGTTGCCGTAAAGTACGGCCAGGTCGAATTCACTTGGGGAGCCGGTAAAGACCTGGTCGCGCAAGGTGATGCCCGCAGCAGGTATCTCGCGGCGCTCCGCGCGCTCGACGAAAACGAAAACGACGTAAAGCCGCTTCTTGACTTTGCCCGCTCCTAACGCTGGCCACTCCGCCTGTCAGTAGAAGCCGTGCGAACCCGTTTGTGCCGCGCTAATCGCAATCGGCATCCTCCGGCTCGCGGAGTGCGTTTCAACGGACAGCGTTACTAGGAAAGGCTAAAGATGAAAATCTCGGTTGGGTTCATTAGCCGAAGGTCGTGGGTTCGATCAACACAGACGGGCGAGGAAGATACGGACCGAGATCGACAGTCAATCCGTAACGAATGTTTGCGCCGAGATCAATCAGGTGGCGACCTGACTGATAGGATAAACTCGCGATAATTTCGCGGTAATAAGACGCGAGGGCGCGAAGCTGGTCGACGGGCAACAAGTAGCCCTTCCTTTCCTCCGGGAGATATCCTCTATTTATATCTCTACCAACCCTCAACGGACCGCCTGAAGCGCTACCCGTGTTCCAGGTTAAGTAAGACTCACCGTCACAGGAGCCAGAAGATTGATCTGCAGGGCCGCGAATGGGAAGTTCTCCCCCTAAGAATCTTAGGTGCCGATTTGCGTATTCATATTCTTAAATTTGGCAATGGGTAGCCGCGCTTTGTTCCCTGGCCAAAACAGTTTCCGTCACAGTTGGCTGTCATAGCTTGTCACAGTAACCTGTCACAGCTTGTCACAGTAGCGGCTGATAGTATTTGGTGGGGTCAGTAGGGCCTGTTCCGACCTCGCGGACTAGGCCCTTCTCAACCAGCAGCTTGAGATCGCGCTGAAGCGTTCTTCTGTTCATCTTCAGCTCCTCTTCGCATTCTGCAATTGTCGCTTTACCTGCGGTCAGCAGATAACCGAGAATCGCGACGGGCCGCTCTTTCAATCCGTTCTTCCGGGCTCTCGCCAGAACTACATCCTTGCGCATGACGTGCTCAGCAGTCATTTGAACGTCGCGCATCTGCGCGCCCAAGCCCTCTGTGAAGTATTCGAGCCACCCAGTCATGTTCATTCCACGCTCGCGCACGCCCTGCAGCGCTTTGTAATAAGCGGGCCGGTCGCGGTCGTAATACTCGCTGATCGTGAAGAGCCGTTTGAAATCGTAACCTGTTCTGTAGAGGCAAAGAGTAGAAAGCAAACGCGCCGTGCGTCCGTTGCCGTCAACAAAGGGATGAACGTGAACGAGTTGGAACTGAGCAATGCCAGCCGCAATAACTGGATGTATTTTTGTGCCCTTTTGCAGCCACGAGACAAAGTCGGTCATCATGTGTGGAACTTCGAGCGGCGGTGGCGGCGTATATGTTTTCTCTCCTGTGCGCAAGTTGACGATGTAATTTTGAATTTTGCGATACTCTCCCGGTGACGCCTTGTTTCCACGCACGCCTTGAACCAAGCGTTTGTGAATCTGGCGTATCAATGCCTCGGTGATCGGCTCGCCGCTCTCCAAGTAACCTGAAACCAATTCAAACGCCTTCTTGTAGTTGAGGAGCTCTTGCGTATCATCCGGTCTAGCCCCCCGGACTTTTTGGCCTGCGAGAATGCGCTCTGATTGTTCAAGCGTAAGCTGAGTGCCTTCGATATGCGTCGTATAGTGCGCCTCAAGCACGAGGGCGCGCTTTTGCATACCGGCAATCCAGTCCTCGGAAAGCTTGGCCGCGTCCAGAAATCCACGCGCCCGTTCGATCCGCGTCAACTCCGCCGTGATCGAATTCGTTATCTCAAATTGAGGAGCAAAGCTCATCTTTGGGACACATCCGCATTCAATTGTAGTTCAGTAGTGCTCATCCGACCGCAAGACATAATCCAGAGCCAGGCGACAGCTGAGCTGGTATTCATCGATCCACCCCCTGCGATTTTCTGCGTTCCGTGGACTTAGTCCGTTCGTCACGTCCAGCGCGGTCCGCGCGGCGGCCCACGGCTTTCTCTACATCTTTCGAACTACGTATAAAAGAAAGAAAAAGCGCCGAGACGAAAGATAGTATATGACTCCTATATCGCGGGTCCTCCACGGAATAAGAATATTCCGCAGAAAGATATTCGGGTAAAGAGAATTGGTGAGCGCACTGGCGGAAGCGGCCCCCGGATTCTATCGAAGGCCGCCGTTCCGCCGTCCTTGAGAAGCTCAGCGTGAGGGCAACTTGTGTGACGCGTTTAGACGCTTGAGGAGTTCCAAGCATCCTACCTTCGGGTGTACAGTCTTCGAAGAGACGGGAGACTCTGATGCGATTGTTGGTGGTGGAAGATGATGTGGCCATCCAGGCGTTCCTCAAGCGGGCGTTGGTCGAGTCCGGTTATCAGGTGGATACGGCCAACAATGCCAAAACGGGAGAACTTAAAGCCTTGGAAGGCATCTACGATGCATTCATCATCGATCTCGGTCTTCCCGACCTGGATGGGCTGGATTTGATTGTGAGGTGCCGTGCCCAGGGCATTTCCGCTCCGGTGTTGATCCTGTCGGCACGCCGTTCCGTGGACGAGCGAGTAAGAGGATTGGAGCAGGGTGGAGATGACTATCTCACGAAGCCGTTCGCCATCGCGGAACTGGTTGCCAGGCTGAGAAATCTTCTGCGCAGATCGTCTCCCGCACAGAATGACTCGGTACGCCTACAGGCTGCAGACTTGCAACTGGACCTTGTGCGTCATGAGGCTCGACGCGGGGAACACTTGCTGCAGCTGACGCCGCAGGAGTTTTCCCTCCTGGAATATCTTTGCCGGAATGCCGGGCGTGTGGTTACTCGCACGATGATTCTGGATCACGTCTGGCAAATGCGGATTGATCCGTCAACGAATGTAGTCGACGTCCACATCTACCGGCTGCGCAGCAAGGTGGATCACAATACACCTGTGCCCCTGATCCACACCATCCGCGGCGTCGGATACGTACTCAAGCATGCCTAAGTTCTTACAACCAACAGCCGCGTGGCGCATTTCGATTTGGACGACGGTGGCATTTGCTTTCGGAACCGGTCTGGCGTTCTCCATCGTTTACCTCCTGGTAGCGAACGCTATTCAAGAGCGCAGTGATGCGTGGCTCAGCGGTGAAGCGGAGGTTCTTGCTCGAGTCTCGGCCGATACTCCCAAGGATCATCTGTACAACAGAATCGTTGGAGAAGTAGCCGAACTCGCGACCCAGGAGTTACCGGACCAACGGAACGCGAGCGGCCAGAGGCTCAACTCCGTTTTCTTCTTGGAAAGCAACCCGAATAGCAATGAGAATCCGTTGTGGGTCGGTCCGGGCTCGTATGATGCGTTTCTCAGCGCGATTCAGAGGACCAAATTTGTTCCAGGTATACCGCAGTCCATAACGGTGGAAGGATGGCCCACGACATTTCGAGTCGTTGCACGGAATGAAAACGGGAGAATGATCTACATGGGGCTCTCGAATCGGGGCGCCAGGCATTTGCTAAGGACGTTGACCCGGCGTTTCCTGCTGCTGTGGGGCAGCACGGTCCTGATGGGATTTCTGATCACGTACTTGAGCGCCCGTCGCACTCTCCTCCGCGTGCAACGCATCACCGATACGGTGGCGGGAATCGGCAGCGAAGACTTGGGGGAACGACTCCCTGAGCCCATTAATTCCGATGAGATTTCGCGATTGGCGAAGACTTTCAATCACATGTTGGATCGAATTCAGTCCTCGGTAAATGAGCTTCGCTCGGTGACCGACTCGATCGCGCACGATTTGAAAAGCCCGTTAACTTCGATTCGTGGTGCGCTGGAATCCGCCTTATCCAGCGAGCCCAACGAAAAGTGGCGGGATTCGGTGGGTGACGCAATCGAAGGAGTCGATAGACTCTTGAGCGCACTGGACACCACACTGGATGTTGCGGAAGCACAGGCTGGCGCGCTACGACTGGATCGCAGCATGGTTGACCTTTCTGCGGCCGTGCAACAACTAGTGAATCTTTACCACCCGGCCATGGACGAACGACATCATGAATTGGTGGTTGACCTCGAAGACCACGTCGTCGTGGACGCGGACTGGAGTTTGTTGAATCGTGTTCTGAGCAATCTCATCGAGAACGAAATCGCTCACTTACCCATGGGGTGCCAGATCACGATTCGCCTGCGGTCGAGGGAGGGATCGGCGGAACTGGTGATCGAAGACAATGGTCCAGGATTTCCGCCCGAGATCAGCAAGCGCGCGTTTGAACGTTTCGTCAGAGGAAAACATTCCCACGGGCATGGCCTGGGACTTGCATTCGTGGATGCGATTGCGCGTGCACACGGCGGCACTGCCAAGATCTCCGATGGTCCGGCAGGCGGCGCTGTTGTAACGCTGTCGCTGCCTGCGAATGTGCTCCATCCTGCGTAAGTTAACTGGTCGCCAGCTACAGGGAATAGCTCCGCACCACAGGGAGTTGAGTGGCCCTCTGGGAATCTCAGGCAGGAGCTCTGTTCGCTGCATTTTCGACGACTTCGGTACCTTCGGAATTGATCTTCAGAAGAGGCGTGGCGTCCCTGCTCGAACGCTCGCGCTCATCGGCCAAAAGCAGTGCCTTCTGCGATCTACGGAAAAGCACTGTAGGCCGAACTTGATGCTTATCACAGAAATGCTGGACCGCCACAATTCCAGGGGATGCCAGACCGGGATAGAGTGCCTCCGACAGGCACCAAACCAGCGTCAAAGCGTTCTTGAGAACGCCGTGCCATGTGCAGATTCCGGAGTCCCCTCGCGTCATAGAGGCCTGGGCATTCTCTGCGTCCCGAGATCGCAACCCGCGTGCTCCATTGAAGGTTTCGCGGGACCGACAATTTAGGGATCGTATTCTCAAAGCCATAATTCAGGTCTCTCGTGCGACAACATCGTTGGATCCCGCGCAGGAAGCGTAGCGCTCCGTGCAGCGGTGATAACGGAATTCGTTCTCGATTGCCTTTATCGTCCGAAAACCTTCTTGCGTAGGTCGGGCCAAAACTCCTTCGCCACATTGAAGAACGCGTCCAGGGCGATCTGTTGCCCCCACTTATCTGCTGTATTTCCAAACGACCGGTTGGCCGCCGGGTAATAGGCGTTGGAAATGCCCGCCGCTACCGCATTGCCCGCGAGCTCCGACGTGTTGAAGTGGTTGCGGCCATCATCGCCACGGGTTATGAACTCGCGGCTTAAGGCGTATCCTGTTCGCCTCCAAAACCCGCCGTTTCCTTTCACAAAATAGCGAGGGTCTTGATGGAGCGCGGCCGGAAACAGTCCTTCACTCATAATGTTGCCGATGGCTTGATCGGCGAATGCCCCTCCATAATATTTGCCAAACCCCTGTGCGCCTTGACCGAAGGAAGCGTACTGACGTTGCGCCATCCCTAGCCCAGCAAATACACTGGCCACCAGAAAAGCCGAGGGATCAAAAGAATCGTCGAATGCAACTTTCAGCTTTGCGCTTCGAGTCAAGGGAAGGATGGTTGTCGTATTCTCATCCGAACGGTAGTTGGGTATCACCCAGAAAATATGATTTTTGCTCGGTTCAGGTTGCGGTGCATTTTGCTCAGGATTTGACGGAAGGCTTTGGGATTGAGCCGGCTGTGGCGCATCCGGCAGAGGTGATGTTTCCTGACCGAAGGCAGAAATGGATCCAATCAGAAAACCAAGCCCGGCCAGCAGATGGAACGGCACTCTCGGGAAGAAACGCAAGAATAGGCTATGCACTGCCAGTCTGATGCATGGTCAGCCCCAGTCACAATCCAGATGAACAAGTTGTCATCTCCAGGATGTCTCAGAGTCATTCTCAATTGCTAATGTTCTATCGACACTTCCGAAGGAATCATTCGAGGATCGAATCCGTCAATGAGATATCGATGTCGCGTGGCAGTGGCCTCGGAGGAGAGAGCAAGTCGGGTTTCGTTTTGCTTTACTTCACCGCGGCCTAAAATCGCGGCCTCTTCGAGTCGCCCCCTCACAGTTCTGCGTACTCCGGAAGTGTGGCGATCTTGAACCGAGCGCTTGGTCTTTCCTACCGGCCCGCTCTAGGACGCGGCTGCTTTTTCGTGTGGGCACTTCTGATTATTGGCATGTCTGCGAATTCCACGCGCGCTCAAGACAACTATGAAATCCAAGTGTACGGGTCGGAATTGGTGGACCCCGGACACACCATGGTCGAGCTGCACAGTAATTTCACGATTGATGGCTCAAAAACGATCATCGATGGTGTCTATCCGACGAACCACGCCGAACATGAGACGGTCGAGATTACTCACGGATTCACGGACTACTTCGAGTGTGGATTCTATATTTTTACTTCGATCACTCAGGGCCAGGGTTGGCAGTGGGTAGGCGATCATATCCGGCCACGCTTCGCCGTCCCGCAGAAGTGGCATTGGCCGGTCGGCGTCAGCATCTCGAACGAAATTGGCTACCAGCGCCGGCAATACTCGACGGACACCTGGACGTGGGAGATCCGGCCGATCGTGGATCAAAAGGTCGGTAGGTGGTATTGGTCCGTGAACCCGACGCTGGACCGCTCCTTCCACGGACAGAGCGTCAATCAAGGCGTGGTCTTCTCGCCCAATTTCAAATTCAGCTACGACCTGAGTCCCAAGATCGCCGCGGGCCTCGAATATTACGGGTCGGTCGGCCCAGTCACGGGATTCGACGCCGTCGCACAGCAGCAGCACCAGATTTTCCCCGCGATTGATTTGAATATCGCGCCGCAGTGGGAAATCAATTTCGGCCTGGGCGTCGGTGTCACGAGGTCCACGGATCACCTCATTGCGAAAATGATCCTTGGCTATCGGTTTAACTTCTGATCCAGGAGAGGAAGCGAGAAATGATGAAGGGACTCGTGATCGGTTTTTTGTTGGCGGTAGTGATTTTGGCGGGTGCGGTTTTCGGCTATTTTGCTTCGGGTATGGCGCCTGTTGCTACCGCCGACCCACCCATGCCATTTGAGAAAAAACTTGCCAACATGGCTCTGGACGCGCATATCGAGAAGCAACACGTTGTTCAATCTCCTGTTTCTGCCGACGAACCGACTTTCCTTGCTGCTGCGGGCGTGTACAAAGAGCAGTGCGCGGTCTGTCACGGAATGCCGGGCCAGCCCCCCAGCGGCTACGCCGCGACAATGTTTCCGAAGCCGCCGCAACTCTTTCGAGGGCATGGTGTAACCGATGACCCAGTGTCCGAGAGTTATTGGAAGGCGGCTAATGGTATACGGCTGTCCGGGATGCCCGCGTTTAAGACGAAGCTAACGGACACGCAATTGTGGCAGGTCAGTCAATTGGTCGCGCACGCGAACGATTTGCCCGAATCCGTGAAGAAGGCGTTTGCCCCTGACGTTCCGCCATCAGCAACTCCACTGACTCCGACAGCGACCGGTAAATCGAGAACGAAGTAATCAATCATGAGAAAAAAAGCAAGGAGACCGTGAGAATCTTACTGTATAGCCCCGACAACGGGGTCACGCGGAATTTTATGCCGCATCTTTGGATGTTTCTGCTCCAATCATTGACTCCTGCTGGCCACGAAGTATTGTTGATTGACGGCAACGCACAACCGATGGACGAAGCTGGCGTGGCGCGTTTCGTCCGCGAACAAAATATTGGACTGGTCGGAATCGGGGCCATGACCCGGATGATCGCCAAGGCGTATCGCGTCGCGGATGCGGTCCGCGCCACTGGCGTGCCGGTGGTGATGGGCGGCCCTCACGTCACCGAGCTGGCTGATGAAGCGCTGGGCCGCGCCGGCGGGCCGCGCCATGCAGACGCAGTAGCTCTTGGTGAAGCGGATGAAACCTGGCCAAGGATTGTCGAAGATGCCGCACGCGGCGCACTTAAGAATATCTATGCCCCTGTGGATGACTTTGGCCAGGAACGCAAACCCACCCTCCAGTCGTATCCCGCAATTCCGTGGGACAAAATAAACCTGGAACAATTTAATCTGGTACCCAGAATAGCGACGCGCATTCTCCAGCATCTGGGTGGCGACTGGAGCACTTTTCGCATAATTCCCATGGAGTCCGGGCGCGGCTGCCCTTATGGCTGTGAATTCTGTACCGTAACAGGTTTTTTCGGCGATGCAATCCGATTTCGCACCAATCAGAGCGTTGTGGATGAGTTGCTGCTGCTGAAAGCTCGCGCGAAGGCGGAAGGCGGCCAGATTGCCGTCTTCTTCATCGACGATAATTTTGCCATCAACGTAAAAAGGACGAAATCGTTGCTGCGCGACATTATCGCCGCCAGCGCTCAGGTGCATTGGGTCGCGCAGATCAGCGCCAACCTGTTGCGTGACGACGAGCTCCTGGATCTCATTGCCGCTTCCGGGGGCAAGTGGGTCTTTATCGGCATGGAATCCATTGATCCCGCCAACCTGGCCGACGTGAAAAAGGGATTCAACAAACCCGGTGAGTATGCCGCCGTGTTGGAGCGGCTCGCCCAGCGAAACGTCTATGCCATCACCTCGTTCATTTTCGGTATGGATAACGACACAACCGGCGTCGCGGAACGCACGCTTCAGGAAATTCGTAATTGGCCGCCAGGGTTGCCCATCTTTGGCTTACTCACGCCATTGTCGGCTACGCCCCTCTACAAGAGACTGGAGACCGCGGGGCGATTGACGCGGCCGAAACACTGGCAGGAGTTCATTCCTTTTGCGATGGCGCATACACCGCTGAAGATGACGATCGCGGAAGCCCATACCGAGGTCGAGTACGGGTGGGCCAATTCCTACAGCGCAGAGGCGATCGGGAAGGCCGTCGATTCCCTCGCTGATAGGGCTTTGGGCTATCGCATCAACATCTTCATCGCACGAATATGTTTTCGAGGAATCTACTTCCCTCAAATGGGCCGCTTGGCGTGGGTGAGGGTCATTACCCAGAATCGGCGGACAATTTTCAAGCTGGTGAAAGAAGGGTTTGCCGCCTGGTACCGCGTGCGATCAAGGCGTGATGAAGCTTTTGATGCTGACCCGGAAGTCATTCACCCAAACTGAGCTGAAGTTTGCCACGTGCAGTCGGTTTTGAAGCTCGCGACAATCGATGGGGAGCGTCGAGATCGCGATGCTGCAATTATCGTCAGCCGCCCGCGTCACAAAAATGAACAATTCGTCATCCGCAGGATACTGCTACTTCATCCCCAGTTGATAGCATTGCACCGACAGTCCGGCGTCAGCTTCAAGGCGCATTAGTAGGACTCATGCCTCTAAGCCGGTCCCGGGCTGGTATGTCCAACCGGAGTGCAAGGTCGAAAGGAGAACCTCAAGTGATTGCGAACGTTGCGAAATTCGTTCTTGGTGCGGGGATGCTAGCGTTTTCCTTTCTATTTTCGGTTCCACTGCGTGCACAGGTTGCAAGCGCCGTATTGTCTGGAACGGTCGCCGATGCCTCCGGCAAGGTAGTGGCGGACGCCAAGATTTCCGTCAAGAACGTAGTCACGGGGCAGACGACGGGGACCCAGACTGATTCGGCCGGCCTCTACACCGTTCCGAACCTCGTGCCCGGGGATTACGAGGTTTCAGTTTCGGCAGAAGGATTCAGCCCCAGTGTGGCTAAAGTGACGATCGCTCAAGGAGCCAAGCAAACGATGAACCTGACCTTGGGCAGTGTGCTTTCGTTGGGGGACCTGGGATTCTCTCCGGCCCAAACCCAGGGAAATGCCCAGGATCAGGCGAGGCTTGACAAGCGGTCGCATATGCTCAAGGTCCATCAACGGATCGGTCTGATAGATACGGCTCCTCTGCTCGCCACGGTTATCTTGGGACCCGGCGCCGGCGGCAAAAGCACCAGTTCCGCTAATCG
>Ga0210390_10003090_pt1 | contig 14403 bp, 13 predicted proteins | sample IncBWH11OmetaG_FD_161050 | JGI IMG/M metagenome (GOLD analysis project Ga0210390, IMG submission 161050) | Forest soil microbial communities from Barre Woods Harvard Forest LTER site, Petersham, Massachusetts, United States - Inc-BW-H-11-O ...
GGTGCGTGCTGATGAACTGCGCGCCGCCCAGGCCGATCCGGGCGTTCAGCGCGTGATGGTCGGCAGGTTCCTTGTCATGGTCGGGCACCACCAGCGCCTCGGACAGGTTGAACGTCCGCCGCAGTTCGGCGCTCAGCTCGACCGCGTTCAGGTACTCGGCGTTCAGGTTGATGGTTACGAGGCCGACCCGGCGGGCGCGGTCGAGCAGCCTGCCGACGGAGGCTCTGGACACGGAGAGGCGCTTGGCGATCTCATCCTGGGTCAGCTCGTCCTTGTAATAGAACCAGGCCGCCCGCAGCAGGAGTTCCTCGGAACTCCAGCGTCCCACTTCGTCGAATCCGGTGCTTTTCACTGTGCCGCCTCGTCCGGACTGCCGCGTCCGGCCTCATGTTAGCTGAGTGTCGCCGAATCCTAGCCGCAGCGCAATGAGGCAGTCGCGCAGTGCCGGCTGCTGATCGGAACGCCGAGTCTGGCGCATCTTGCCAACATCCGTGCACAGTCCCATACTCGGATTGGAGCGGATGGCCAGTACCTGAGCGAATGCTCTCAGGCCAGATGCTGCCGCTGAGGAGGCTGACTGGTGGTCGACGTCCCCGCCGACGGCACCGGCCGAGCGGGCCCGCAGCTAAGCGTCGGTATCCTCACCGCCGACCTGACCCGGCTGGGCGAGGAAGTCAGCATCCTGCACGGCACCGGGTGCTGGGCGCACGTCGATGTGATGGACGGGGCGTTCTGCCCGCAGCTGACGGTCGGACCGCCAGTACTGGCCGCGGTCGCCGCCACGGGCCTGCCGGTTGATGCGCATCTCATGGTGGACGAGCCGATCCGGCTCCTGCCGGAGATCGTCGCGGCTGGCCCGGCCGTCGTGACGGTGCACGCCGAGTCGACCAGGCACCTGTACCGCACGCTGCAGGAACTCACCACCCTGGCCGACCGGCAGGGCAGGCAGATCCTGCGCGGCGTCGGCATCAGCCCGGGCACTCCGGTACACGCGGTCGAGCCGGTGATCGAGCTCGCCGACCTCGTCCTCATCGTGGCGGTCGAGCCAGGCTGGCCTGGACAGGGCCCCGCAGTCAGCAGCCGGCGGCGGGTCGAGGCGGTGCGAGAGCTGGCCGACCGACTCGGCTGCACGCCGCGGGTCGGCGTGGACGGCGGGGTCAGCCTCGCCAATGCGGCCCAGATCGCTAGCTGGGGCATCGACGTCATCGTCAGCGGCAGGGCGATCTACGACGGCACAGACCCGGCAGGCAACCTGCGCCGAATGCTCGAACAGATCCGGTCCGTGCCCGCCAGCGGCCGGGTCGCCGCCGTGGCCAGCTGAGGAGGTAGCATGTCCGCCAGCAACGGGAACCAGATCATCGTCCCGCCGACTCCCATGAAGATCACCCAGATCGCCGTCGTGGTCCGCGATCTCCAGGCCGCGCTCAAGACCTACACGCAGACGCTTGGCTGGGGCCCGTGGAGCGTGTTCGACTACCAGCCGCCGCTGCTGCACGACACGCGGGTCAAGGGCGAGCCGGTCGAGTTCCGCATGATCGGCGCCGAGGCGTCTGTCGACGGGCTCGGCTTCGAGCTGATCCAGCCCGTCAGCGGGCCGAGCATCTACCAGGAGTTCCTCGACACGCACGGCGAAGGCGTGCAGCACATCGCCTGCATGAAGCACTCGGTCGAGGACAGCTCGCTGATGCGCGAGCACTGGCGCGCCAACGGCGCGCAGGTGTTGATGAGCGGGCGCATCGGCGAGTCGATCGAGTTCTACTACCTCGACACGGCCCCCTTGCTCAAGTTCGTGCTGGAGTCAGGCAGCGGCCACGCTATCGATCTCAAGCCCACCTACGTCTACCCGTGAGCCAGGCCGCAGCCGTCCGCATCCTGGCCGTCGGCGATCCGTTCATGCCGGCCAGTGCCTTCACCCGCGCCCTGGCGGCGCTCGGCGGCGCGGTAACCGTCGCCGAACTTCAGATCCTTGACGCGGCGGCTCCCCCGCCGCGGACGGAATCGGAGCAGCGGATACGCGAGTATGCGGGAGACCCGGCGGACATCGCGGCCGCGGTGGCCGGCTGCGAGGTGCTCATGGTGCACGGCGCGCCGGTGACGGCCGAGGTGCTCGACGCCGCGCCACTGCGGCTCGTGTGCTGCGCCCGCGGCGGCCCGGTCAATGTCGACATCGGCGCCGCGAGCGAGCGAGGGATCCCGGTGACGAACTCGCCGGGCAAGAACGCGCGGGCGGTCGCCGAGCTCACGCTGGCCTTCGCGCTCATGCTGATCCGCGGCATGCCAGCCTCGGCACGCTACCTGCTCGACGGCGGACCGCATGCAGACAGCGCGTTCGAGGGCGGCCGGTTCATCGGCGGTGAGGCGGCCAGCATGACGCTCGGGCTCGTCGGGCTCGGTCACGTCGGCAGGGACGTCGCAGTGCGCGCGACGGCGCTCGGCTTCACGGTGCTGGCGCACGACCCGGCTCCGCCCGGCATCCTGCCCGCCGGGGTGAGCCTGGTCAGCTTCGATGACCTGCTTTCCGGGTCGGACATCGTGTCCGTGCATGCGCGGGCCACCGCCGACAACCGGCACCTGTTCGGTGCGGCGGCGTTTGCGCGGATGCCGCGCGGGTCGTACTTCATCAATACCGCCAGGGAGTCACTGGTCGACGAGGACGCACTGCAGGGCGCCCTGGCCGACGGCGTGCTGGCAGGCGCGGCGCTCGACGTCACCGAGCGGCAGCCCGGCGGCGGCCGTCATCCCCTGCTCGACCTGTCGAACGTGATTATTACCCCGCACATCGGGGGTGCCACCCGCGAGACCCTGCGGCGCGGCGCCGAGATGACCGCCACCGCGGTGAGCCGGCTGCTGGCCGGCGAGGAGCCCGACTACCTGATCAATCCGAGCTACCGGCAGCGGAAGGCGGTGGTCTCGTGACTGGGCCTGGCGGCCCGTACCTGCTGGCGATCGACGCGGGGACCGGCAGCTGCCGCGCGCTGCTGTTCACGACGGCCGGAGAGCAGGCCGCCGTGTCGCAGCAGGAATGGGTGCACCGCGCGCCGCCCGGCGTGCCCGGCGGCCAGGACTTCGACGTACACGCCAACTGGCAGGCGATCGCCGTCTGCGTCCGCGCCGCGCTGCGGGCGGCGGGCGCGGACGGGGCCGACATCGCGGCCGTCAGCACCACGAGCATGCGGGAAGGCATCGTCCTGTACGACGCGGCGGGCACCGAGATCTGGGCGTGCCCTAACGTCGACAGCCGGGCGAGCGCCGAGGCCGCGGAGCTCATCAGCGAGGGAGCGGCGCAGCGCATCTACGCCGAGGCCGGCGACTGGGTCTCGATTACCTCCCCGGCGCGGCTGCGCTGGCTGGCCAGGCACCAGCCGGAGATCCTGCGCGAGGCCCGCAGCCTGGGCATGCTCAGCGACTGGATCACGTACCGGCTGGCTAGGGTGCACGTGACCGAGCCGTCCTGCGGCTCAAGCTCCGGCATGTTCAGCCTGGCCGACAGGAGCTGGTCAGAGTCGATCGCCCGGATCTGCGGCGTTCGGGTCAAGGTGCTGCCGCCGGTGGTGGACCCTGGCACGGTCGTGGGGTCCGTTACCGCCGAGGCGGCAGCGCAGACCGGACTGCGGGCCGGTACGCCGGTGGTCGCAGGCGGCGCGGACACCCAGCTCGGGCTGCTCGGTGCCGGGGTGCGCGCGGGCGAGTTCACCGTGCTGGCCGGGACGTTCTGGCAGAACACGGTGCTGGTGGATCGGCCGCTCATCGACCCCGCCGTCCGGCTGCGCACTCTGTGCCACGTAACGCCAGGGGAGTGGATGCTCGAGGGCATCGGGTTCTACTGCGGCATGGCGATGCGCTGGTACCGGGATGCCTTTTGCGACGGCGAGGCCGCGGTCGCGCGCAGCCGCGGCGTCGACCCGTACGTGGTGATGGAGGAGGCCGCGGCCCTGATCCCGCCGGGGTCGAACGGCGTCTACGCGATCCTGTCGAACCTGATGAACGCGCGCAGGTGGACACACGCCAGCCCGTCGTTCTTGCAGTTCGACCTCGGTAACCCAGCCGGATCAGGGCGGGCCGCCTGCGTCCGGGCGATCGAGGAGGCCGCCGCCTACGTGGTCCGCGGTCACTTCGACATCATCTGCGGTCTGGTCGCCAGCAGGTCGGCCGAGCTCACCTTCAGCGGCGGCGCCGCTAAGGGCACGCTCTGGCCGCAGATCATCGCGGACGTCCTCGGCCTGCCGGTGCAGGTGCCCGCGGTCACCGAGAGCAGCGCCCTGGGCGCTGCCCTATGCGCAGGCAGGGGCGTGGGCATCTACGGCGGGCTTACCGACCTCGAGCCCGAGCTGCGCAAGCGGGCAGCGACCTTCGAGCCAGCCGCCGCAGCCGTGTCCGCCTACAACGACAGCTACGCGCGCTGGCAGCAGGTTTACCAGCGAATGCTGGCGCTATCGGACGAAGGCCTGCTCAGTCCGCTGTGGCGGGCAGCGGGGGCGTAAACGACCTGGCGATGTGACCTCGGAAGGGAACGCGATGGCAGACAGCGACACCAGTATCGATGCGGAGCGGTTCTCTGCGGACGTGCCGCCCCGGTCGCAGGCGTATGAGCTGAAGGGCTCGGGCGCGCTGGATTGGGGTATGCAGAGCCGGCTCGCGCGGATCTTCCGGCCGCCGGCGAACCGGACCGTGATGCTGGCGATCGACCACGGCTATTTCCAGGGTCCCACGAGCGGACTCGAGCGGGTCGACCTGTCGATCGTGCCGCTGCTGAAGTACGCCGACGCGCTGATGGCCACGCGCGGCATCGTGCGTACCACCATCCCGGCGGCGTCGCGGACGCCAGTGGTGCTGCGGGCCAGCGGTGGCCCGAGCATCCTGCGCGAGCTGTCGAACGAGCAGATCGCGGTCAGCATGGAGGACGCGGCCAGGATCAACGCTTCGGCGGTGGCTGTGCAGGTGTTCATCGGCGGGGAGTTCGAGTCACGCTCGGTGCACAACATGACCCGGCTGGTCGACGAGAGTCAGCGGTACGGCATCCCGGTGCTCGCGGTCACGGCGGTGGGCCGGGACCTGACCAGGGACGCGCGTTACCTCAGGCTCGCCACCCGGATCTGCGCCGAGCTGGGCGCGCATGTGGTCAAGACCTACTACTGCGCCGAGGGCTTCGACACGGTGACGGCAGCCTGCCCGGTGCCGCTGGTCATGGCGGGCGGCAGGAAGCTGCCCGAGCTCGAGGCGCTGACGATGGTGCACCGCGCCATCGACGAAGGAGCGGCCGGCGTCGACATGGGCCGCAACATATTCCAGAGCGACGACCCGGTCGCGATGATCCGGGCGGTCAGCGCGATCGTGCACGACGCACTCAAGCCGCAGGAAGCCTTCGACCAGTACCTGCGTGAGAGGCAGTGAAACATGAAGTTCGGCATCAACTTGTACCTGTGGGCAGACGACATGCACGACGGGCTGCTGCCCGTGCTCGAGCGGCTGAAGCAGATCGGCTATGACGGCGTGGAAGTGCCGATCTTCGACCTCGATCAGGAGAAGTGGGCACTGTGGGCGCGCAGGCTCGACGACCTCGGGCTGCAGCGCACGGCCAACACCGTGATCGCGGCGGAGCACAATCCGCTCAGTCCAGACCCAGCCGTCCGGGAGGCCGCCTATCAGCACATGCGGCAGGTGATCGACTGCTGTGCGATCGCGGGTTCGAGCTTGCTGTGCGGCCCGCACCAGGTCGCCCTCGGCGTGTTCACCGGCCGCGGGGCCACCGGCGAGGAACGCCAGCGCTGCGTCGAGCACCTGCGCCGGGTGGCGGAATACGCCGCCGGGGCGGGTGTCGTGCTCGCCGAGGAGGTCGTCAACCGGTTCGAGCTGTACCACCTGAACACCCTCGACCAGGCGATCGCCTGCATCGACGAGGTCGACCACCCGAACTGCCGCATCCACCTCGACACCTTCCACGCGCACATCGAGGAGAAGGATCCGGCCGCCGCGATCCGTCGGGCCGGCTCGCGGATCGCGCACGTGCACATCTCGGAGAACGACCGCGGCGTGCCAGGAACGGGCAGCGTCGCATGGGTCGGCACGTTCGCGGCGCTGCACGACATCGGCTATGACGGCTGGCTGACCGTCGAGGCGTTCGGGAACTTCCTGCCTAACCTTGCCGCCGCCACGAAGATCTGGCGCAAGCTGTTCGAGAGCGAGGATGAGCTAGCGGCCGACGCTTACGCGTTCCTGGCAGACAACTGGGAGCGCAGCTCGCGGGTAGGAGCTGCGAGTCGGCATGCCTGATCTCTTCGGTACCCGATGGAGCCGGGCCGAGCTGCTGCGGCGGCTCGGCCGGCTCGAGCAGGCTGCGGGAGTCCGGCTGGTAACCCTCGGCGATGGCCTTGGCCGCGGCGTCCGCGTCCTTGAGTTCCGCACTGGCAGCGGGTTCGCGTTCGACGTGCTGGTCGACCGCTGTTTCGACGTCGGCCGATGCGAGTTCGGCGGGCGGCCGCTGAGCTGGCAGTCGGCCGCTGGCGTGGTCGCGCCCTGGTACTACGAGCCGGACGCGTGGGGCTGGTTCCGCGCGTGGGGCGGCGGAATGGTGGTGACCTGCGGCCTGGACCACACGTTGGTGCCCGGCCGGGACACGGCCGCGCATTTCAATCAGCCGCACGTGCTGGAGACTGTCGAATACGGGCTGCACGGGCGGGCCGGCGGGCTGCCAGCGCGACTGCTCGGGTACGGCGAGCGCTGGGAAGGCGATGAGTGCGTGCTGTGGGCCGAGGGCGAGGTGCTGCAGTCCGCGGTGTTCGGCGAGAGCCTCGCGCTGCGCAGGCGCATCGAGGCGAGGGTCGGCGACTCTCGGTTCACGATCGCCGATGAGGTCGAGAACGTCGGGTACACGCGCTGCTCGCACATGTTCCTTTACCACTGCAACGCGGGATACCCCGTCGTGGACGAGGGGTCGGAGCTGCTCGTGAGCAGCCGGTCCACGACGACTGACTACGGGGTGCCGGTCGAGGGATACCGGCGGATGTCGGCACCGGTGCGCAACGCCACTGAGGCGTGCTTCGAGCACGAAGTCATCGCCGAGCCGGCCGGCACCGTGCCCGTCGCCGTGGTCAACCGCGCGCTGGGGCTCGGCGTGTACCAGATCTTCCGGTCCGACCAGCTGCCGCGTCACACGGTCTGGCGGATGCTCGGCGAGGGGACCTACGCGGTCGGCCTCGAGCCGAGCACGAACCGCGACGCCGGCCGGTTCGACGCACGGGACCGCGGCGAGCTGCAATGGCTCGAGCCAGGCGAGACCCGGCGATACGACCTGGAGATCGGCGCGCTCGCGGGCGCCGAGGCCATTGCCGAGTTCGGGACCAGGGTGTCGCGGCTGACAAGTGATCAGGTGACGACCGGGAGGTGAGCACGACAGTGCCGACGCTGACGCTGCCTGCGCGGGTGACGCTGCGCGAGTTCGATGAGATCTTCGAGGCCGTGAAGAACTGGGGCCGCTGGGGTGACGACGACGAGCGCGGGACGCTGAACTTCATTACGCCCGAGATGGTGCGGGCCGCGGCCGGGCTCGTCCGGTCGGGGCGGCAGGTCACGATGGCTATCCCGATGAACAGGGCGGCCGGGCCGGACAACCCCAGCCCGGTCATCTACCACGTGGTGCAGGGTCATGACATCGACATCAACTCGAGCACGCTGACGTTCGCGACGGATTTCGTCGGCGTCGAGTTTCACGGCGACTGCCACACGCACATGGACGCGCTGTGCCACATCGCCTACCGGGGGCTGGTCTACAACGGCCGGCCGGCCCAGGAGGTCATGACCTCACGGGGCGCCACCGCCCTCGACGTCACCACCTACAGCAACGGCCTGGTGGGCCGGGGGGTGCTGCTGGACGTTCCGCGGTTCCGCGGGGTCAGCTGGCTGGAGCCGGGTGAGGCCGTGACGCGCGCGGAGCTCGAGGCGGTCGAGGAGGCGCAGGGCGTGCGGCTCGGCGAGGGCGACATCTTCGTCTTCCGCACCGGCCACCACCGGCGGCGGCTCGAGCTCGGCGCCTGGGACAACGGCTACCCGCCAGCCGGCCAGGGCAAGCCGGGCCTGCACGTCGACACGATCGGCTGGATGCACGAGCGGAAGATCGCCGCGTTCCTGCCCGACGGCGACGGTGAGACGGTGCCGAGCAACGTGGAGGGCATGCTCTATCCGATCCATCCGCTCCAGGTCACCGCGATGGGGATGTTCGTGTCCGACAGCCTCCAGCTCGAAGACCTCGCCTGGGCCTGCGCGGAGGAAGGGCGCTTCGAGTTCATGGTCGTCGGCCTGCCGCTGCGGCTGCCTGGCGGCACCGGCTCGCCGTGGAACCCGATCGCGATTTTCTGACGGCTGCGAAGGAGGGCTCATGGACCGACGTTTCGACGGCAAAGTGGCGCTCGTGACCGGGGCGGCTACCGGCATGGGGCAGGCGACCGCCGCGCGCCTGGCGGCTGAGGGCGCGGTGGTGGCGGTGAACCACCGGCCGGATCAGGATCCGGCCGACACGCTCGGCCGGATCAGCGCGGCTGACGGCCAGGGCTTCGCGGTCCCGACGGACATGCGTGACCCCGAGCAGGTCACGGCGATGGTGCACGGCGTGGCCGAGCGGGCCGGTCGGCTGGACTACGTGGTGTCCAACGCCGCCATCAACCCGTTCATGAGGTGGGACGAGACGAGCGTCGAGGACTTCAACGCTCTGTTCGAGACGAACGTGCGCGGCACCTGGGTGGTCTGCACAGAGGCGGCCAAGCAGATGATCCGCGAGGGGCATGGCGGCGCGATCTGCTGCGTGAGCTCGATATCGGCTCATGTGGGCGCGCCGTACCAGACCGCGTACTGCGGGACGAAGGGCGCCATCAGCATGCTAGCCAAGGCTCTGGCCTGCAACCTCGGCGAGCACGGGATCCGGGTGAACGCGGTCGAGCCCGGCTGGACCATGACCCCGATGAGCGCGCCGATGATGGACGACCCGCCGGTCCTGAAGTACTACCAGGAGCGCATCCCGCTGCACCGGGGCGCACAGCCGGAGGAACTCGCGGCCGCGATCGCGTTCCTGCTGTCGGCCGACGCCAGCTACGTGACTGCCGCGACGCTGCTGGTAGATGGCGGCTTCATCGTGAACGCCGAGCTGTAGGGCGCGGCGATGACCGATCGGGTGGATCAGCTGCGGGCGGCGATCAGGCGGCCACTGCCGCTGGCCTACCACGCCCTATACCGCTTCTACGAAGGCGGCTCGCTGACCAGGCAGTTCCGCGGGATACCGGACCGGCCCGACGACTGGTGGTCAGAAGACTGGGTGGGCTCGTGCACCGCGGCCGGCAACGGCGATCCCGACGGCCGCGCCCAGGGCATGAGCCCGGTCGACCTGCCGGGCATCGGGACCATGACGCTGAGCGAGATCGTCGAGGCCCTGCCCGAGGAGATGGTCGGCGCCGGTTTCGCGGAGCGCTGGGGACCCATCACCGGGGTCCTGGTCAAGCTGCTCTCCCCGGCTGGCCCGGTCCCGCTGCACGCCCACCCGAATCGCGACTGGGCCGGCCGGCACCTTGGCTCGCGGTTCGGCAAGACGGAGGCCTGGATCTTGCTCGATACGCCGGGCGACGGCACCGAACCAGCGCACGCCGGGATCGGATTCGCTCCAGGAGTCGAGCGTGACTGGTTCGCCGACGCCGTCCGCCGCCACGACACCAAGGCCATCCGCGGCACGCTGCACCGCACGGCCGTACATCCGGGCGAGGTCTACGTGGCCCACGCCGGCGTGCCGCACTATCTCGGCCCGCGGGTCTCGTTCATCGAAGTGCAGGAGCCGAGCGACCATATCGTCATCCCGGAGACGTCCGGCGACGACGATGCCGGAGCGACCATGGGGCTTGGCTGGGACGTCGCCCTCGACATGATCGACTACGCCGGCACCGACGCGGAGCAGGCCCTCGGCCGCGCGCGGCAGCAGCCGCGCGTGCTGCGCACCAGCCACGGATCCCGTGAGGTCCGGCTGTTCCAGGACGACGTGCTGCAGTTCTTCGACGGCACCACGCTAGAAGTGGCGGACGAGATCGACACCGACGACGGCCGGTTCTGCGTCGCGGTGGTGGCGTCAGGCGCCGGCTGGATCGAGGGTGACTTCGGCAGCCAGCCCATCAGCCGCGGCGAGACGTATGCGCTGCCCGCGAGCCTGCCGTTCCGCATCCGGGCCGGGCGCCAAGCGCTACGCGTCGTCCGCTGCTTCGGTCCGGCGGCGGGATGAGCGCCCGCATGAGCTTCAGGAGGCCTTGATGCCAGACGCCGCGCCGCTGCTAGGCGAGTACCGCGACCGGGTCATGCGCCAGTACGGGCAGGCCATCGGGCAGGAGCGGGGGGAGCTGGTCACGCCCGCCCTCGTGCTCGACATCGACGCCGCGCAGCGGAACATCGACCGGATGGCCAGCGAACTGCGCCGCATCGGTACGACGACCATCCGGCCGCACTACAAGACACACAAGAGCCCCGACCTTGCCCGCCGCCAGGTGCAGGCAGGCGCGGGCGGGCTGTCGATGGCGACGGTGTGGGAGGCGGCGGTGCTCGCCGCTGCCGGTTTCGACGATCTGTTCGTCGTCAATACCGTCGCGCATCCGGACAAGATCCGGCTGCTCGCCGAGCTCGCCAGGGACCACAGGATCCTCGTCGCGGTGGACGAGGCAGCGAACGCGGCGGCGCAGTCGGCGGCCGCGGTCCGGGCGGGCTCGACGGTCGGCATCTTCGTCGAGGTCGACACCGGCATGAACCGCTGCGGGGTCGACACTGCGGCCGAAGCGCTGGCGCTGGCCCGCCATATCAGCGAGCTGCCAGGGTTGCGGTTCGAGGGGATCACCGGATACGAGGGTCACTGCACGCTGACGCCAGAGGAAGACCTTCGGCACCAGAAGCAGCAGCAGGCGATGAAGCTGTTCACCGGCGTCGCCGACCTGCTCGAGGCGAACGGGATCGCCTGCCCGATACGGTCGGCAGGCGGCATCGCGACCTGGCACTGGACCGCGGCGTACCCGGGGATCACCGAGATCCAGGCCGGCTCGTACGTGGTGATGGACAACTTCCACGGCAAGATGGTGCCAGGCTTCGAGCACTCGCTGACGATCCAGGCCTCGGTGATCAGCAGGCAGAGTAAGCAGGTCATCGTTGACGTGGGCAACAAGTCCGTCGCCGATCCCTTCAACGTGACGATCGTCGGCCATGACCTCAAGGTGTTCAGGTCTGACGAGGAGCACGGCATCTTCGCCGCGCCGGACGGCTCGCCGCTGCGGGTGGGCGACTGCGTCACGCTCGTGCCGGGGTACTCGCCGAGTACGGTCAACTGCTACGACGCGTTCCACGTCGTGCAGGACGACGCCGTCGTCGATATCTGGCCGATCATCCCGCGCGGCCCCGGCCACCACGGGCTCGCCCCCGCGCACCTTGCCCACTCCCGGGGCGGGCGCGCAGAGTAAGGGCCAGGAGGTTGGTCGGCGTGGGTGATGCGATCGTCGGGATTGTGGCGAACCCGCTGTCCGGTCGCGACATACGGCGCCTGGTTACGCAGGCTTCGGTGTTCCCCACGGCCGAAAAGGCCAACATGATCCAGCGGATGCTGACCGCGCTGGGCGCGGTTGGCGTGCACCGCGTGCTGCTCAGCACCGACCTCGGCGGCATCTCCGCGTCGGTTCTGCAGGCGATCGGGCGGCGCCCCGCTCAAGTCGGGGCCGGGCCCGATGGCCGGTGGCCGGAGGTCGAGTTCCTGGACGGCCAGCCGATCCGGCAGACCGCACAGGACACCGTGGACGCGGTCCGGCGCATGGTAGCGGCGGGGGCACAGGTCATCGTCTGCCTCGGCGGCGACGGCACCGCCCGGGTCGCCGCGTCGGCGGTGGGCGACGTGCCGATGCTGGCATTGTCGACGGGAACCAACAACGTGTTCCCGGCGGTCAGGGAGGCGACCGTCGCGGGCCTGGCGGCGGGTCTGGTCGCCACCGGCCTGGTTCCGGCCGGGGGGACGGCCCGCCGGGCCAAGCTGCTGGAAGTGCGGGCGGGCGACCGGGCCGAGACGGCGCTGGTGGATGTCGCCGTCTCCACCGAACGCCATGTCGGGGCCCGGGCGATCTGGGATCCGGCCACCGTGACGCAGTTGTTCTGCGCGTTCGCGGAACCCGACGCGATCGGCCTGTCCAGCGTCCTGGGCCAGCTCTGCCCCGTCAGCCGGCACGAACCACACGGTGTCACCGCGCGCATCGCGCCCGATGCAGCGCATCAGGTCCTCGCGCCGATCGCGCCGGGCCTGGTGGTGCCGGTCGGGGTCCGCGAGTTCGGGCGGATGGACCCCGGATCAGAGCATCGCATCGAGGCGCGGGCCGGCGTCATCGCCGTGGACGGCGAGCGCGAGCTCACCTTCGAGCCCGGCGAGCGGCCCTCGGTCAGGCTGCGAGCCGACGGGCCGCGCTGCGTGGACGTGCCCGCGGTCCTGGCGGCCAGCGCCCGCCTCGGGCTGCTCAGGCGCATCCGCCAATGATCGTCAGTCCATTCCGAGCCGCTGTCGTAAAGGAGGACCACATGACCGAAACGGTGCAGGGGAAGGCTTTGAGCCGAGAGCAACTCCTGAGCGCCTACCGGATGATGCGGACGATCCGCGAGTTCGAAGAGCGCGTGCACGCCGAGTTCGCGACCGGCGAGATCCCGGGCTTCGTCCACCTGTACGCGGGAGAGGAAGCGTCGGCGGCCGGCGTCTGCATCAACCTCGACGACCGCGACACCATCGCCAGCACCCATCGCGGCCATGGCCACTGCATCGCCAGGGGCGTCGACGTCGCAGAGATGATGGCCGAGATCTACGGCCGCCAGACCGGGAGCTGCCACGGCAAGGGCGGCTCGATGCACATTGCCGACCTATCCAAGGGCATGCTCGGCGCTAACGGCATCGTCGGCGGCGGGCCGCCGCTGATCTGCGGAACCGCGCTGGCCGCGAAGATTAAGGGCACCGGCGGGGTCAGCGTCGCGTTCTTCGGCGACGGCGGCAGCAACCAGGGCACGACGCTCGAGTCGATGAATCTGGCCTCGGTGTGGAACCTGCCGGCCATCTTCGTGGCCGAGAACAACGGCTACGCCGAGACCACATCCAGCACCTGGTCGGTGGCCAGTGACAACATCGCCGACCGCGCGGCCGGGTTCGGCATGCCGGGAGTCATCGTCGACGGGTTCGACTTCTTCGCGGTGCACGAAACGGCGAACGAGGCCATCGCCCGGGCCCGGGCCGGCGGCGGGCCGACGCTCATCGAGATGAAGTTCACCCGGTACTACGGTCACTTCGAGGGCGACCAGCAGACCTACCGCGCGGACGAGGTCGCGCATGCGCGGGCCGAGCTTGACTGCCTCAAGCGTTTCGCGGACCTGGTCACCCAGACCGGTGAGCTGACCCGAGCCGACCTGGACGCCGTCGACGCCGACGTCGCGGTGCTGATCGACCAGGCGGTCGAGGAAGCCAAGGCCGCCCCCCTGCCCACCGCGGCGGACCTGCTCACCGACGTCTACGTGCGCTACTGATCGGAGGGGCCATGGCCCGCAACATCACCTACCGCGAAGCCCTGAACGAGGCGCTGGCCCAGGAAATGGAGCGCGACGAAAGCGTCATCGTCATGGGCGAGGACAACGCCGGGGGCGCCGGATCGCCCGGCGAGCAAGATGCCTGGGGCGGCGTGCTCGGCGTGACCAAGGGGCTGTACGACAAGTTCCCCGGCCGGGTCCTCGACACGCCCATCTCGGAATCCGCGTTCATCGGCGCCGCTATCGGCGCGGCCACCGCTGGCCTGCGCCCGGTCGCTGAGCTCATGTTCGTCGACTTCATGGGCGTGTGCTTCGACCAGATCTACAACCAGGCCGCGAAGTTCCGGTACATGTTCGGCGGCAAGGCCGTCACGCCGGTCGTGATCCGCACCATGTACGGAGCCGGGCTGCGCGCCGCGGCACAGCATTCCCAGTGCCTGTATCCGCTGTTCACTCACATCCCCGGCCTGAAGGTGGTGCTGCCGGCCACTCCGTACGACGCCAAGGGCCTGATGATCCAGGCCATCAGGGACAACGACCCGGTGATGTTCTTCGAGCACAAGGCGCTGTACGACCTGGCCGGACCGGTCCCTGAGGAGAGCTACGCGCTGCCGTTCGGCGAGGCGAACGTGGTCCGTGAAGGCGGCGATGTCACGATCGTGACGCTGGGCCGGATGGTCCACACCTCGCTGGAGGCCGCCGGCCGGCTCGCCGCCGACGGCGTGCAGTGCGAGGTCATCGACCTGCGCACGACCAGCCCGCTGGACGAGGACACCGTGCTGGAGAGCGTGGCGGGCACCGGCCGGCTCGTGGTCGTGGACGAGGCCCACCCCCGGTGCTCGATCGCCACCGACA
>Ga0210390_10003091_pt1 | contig 14402 bp, 8 predicted proteins | sample IncBWH11OmetaG_FD_161050 | JGI IMG/M metagenome (GOLD analysis project Ga0210390, IMG submission 161050) | Forest soil microbial communities from Barre Woods Harvard Forest LTER site, Petersham, Massachusetts, United States - Inc-BW-H-11-O ...
CACAAACGGAATCTGCGATCCCGGAATCACCAGAGACACGGCCAGATAATAGTGCGAATCGTCCTGCCGGAAATACGCCGCCCCGGCGTACAAGGCCACATCGGTTTGCGATAAATCCGCGGACAGTTCGTCTTCCAGTTGCTGCTCGCGGTCCGTCGAGCGCATGTGCTGGTAATCGCGGTCCGCATAATAGCCCGCGCGATATTCCAGCTTCACGTCCGGACGGTTCACCTGCACCCTCAACCGGCGATAGCGCCCGTCCTTCAGGTGATTGCTGCTGGTGTAACCCAAAACGTAATACGCCGAAGTGTCTTTCTGCACCACGGAGAACACGCCGCTCAAATCATTTGTATCCATGAACGCTTTGCCGCCCGTGTCTGCCGCCAGTGTGTACAAAGTCTCCTGCGAGGAATCGTTGCCGTTCAGATCGTTAAGGATCGATGCCCCGGTATACGCCGATTGCCCGTGCAAGCTCGCCGATTGCGCTTGGCCGCCTGGCGGAAACGAGGACAACCCCCGCACATCCACTGGATAAATCGAAACGTTGGCGCGTACTGCCGCCGCCGTCGCTTCCCGCAATGCCGTTTGATTATCCACGCCGGATTGCGTGATGCCATTGCTGAAATAGATCAAACTTTTTTTCTGCGGAATCTTGCCCATCGCCTGCATCACCGATTCCAATGCCAGCAGTTTGCGATCGGCGCTGAACGTGTTGTAATCCGTGTCGTCCGGCGTGTACGAGCCGCTGGTTTCCGCCGTGCCCTCGGAGCTGCCTTCGAGGCCGGTCTCAAATCCTTGTCCTTCGCTGTTGTTATACGAAGAAAGCTTCGCCAGAATTTTGTCCTTGTCGTCCGTGAAATCCAGATCAAGGCTCAGATTCGTCGAAAGCGACATCAGCGCCACCATGTCCGCCGGCTGCATCTTGCCCTGCACATATTTCTTTCCCGCATTCACTGCGCGGTCGATATCATCCGGCTCCATCGCCGAAAAATCGAAAAACATCAACATCAGCCGGCGGTCCCGCGCATTCAGGCTTTTCTGCACTTTGGTATTCAGCAGCCCGCCTTTATCTTTTTCCGCGGTTCCGGTGACGGTGTTTCCCGCCGCGCCCGCCATCACCATTTCATCGACCTTCTCGAAATCAAAACTCGCCAGGTCCTGCTTCTTGCCGTCTTCGTAAACGGTGAAATCCTCTCGCTTCAAATCCTTGATCAGATTTCCATGCTTGTCCCGCGCCACCACATTCACCAGCACAACTTCCGTGGACACTTTCACAACTCCGCCGCCCGTAGAAACCGGCGCCTGCGGCTGTTGCGGCTGCGATTGCTGCGGTTGCGAGGGCTGCTGCTGTGGCACTTGCTGCTGCTGAGCGAACAGGTTCCCGGCCGTCGCCCACACCAGCAGCAAAGCCGTCGCCATCCGCCCGAATTTTGCCTTCACAACCATCCCTCTCGACTCTCCGTGCCTGACAACAAACTTCCTATCTATCGGGGGTCTAACTCTCCTTAGGGGGTCGGAGCTTCAGCTCCGACATTTACCGCCAACTCAATCGGGCTTCAGCCCCTGAGGAATCCGACCTCCGCCTCCGAAACGCAAAACTCAAAACCTAAAACTTAAAACTTCTTCAAAACCTGAACCGCGCCACCATCGTGAATCGCCTCATATTGCTCACTCCTGTTACCTCGCCAAACGTCTGCGTCCCGACCGAAGTGTTGATGCTCGAAAAATACGGTGTATTGAAAATATTGGTTGCCTGCAATCTCAATTCCAGCGACCGCGTTTCGCGAATCGTGATGGTCTTGTTGAGCGCCGAATTAAAGATGTACTGCCACGGCCCTTCAATGATGTCGCGTCCCGCGTCTCCATAAACCGTTGGTCCCACGCAATTCGAACTGCCAGTCTTGCAGAACGCGGCGACATTGAACCACTCCTTCGTGGTCGGATTCGCCACCGTGAACGGCTGGCCCGCCACCACGTTCGCGCGGATGCTTCCGCTAACGCCGCGGTTGATGTCCGCCGTTGCCCCCAACACCCGCGGCGTAAAATATAATCCAGACGCAATCGTGTAGCTGCCGCTCCACTGCCATCCACCTATCACGTGCGAAAGCGCGCCCTTGTTGAGGAATCGCCGGTTATCTCCAAAGGGCAGATCATAAATCCAGTTGCCTGTGAAGCTGTGCGTTTGATCAAACGTGGAAAGCGCACGCTCCGCCGGAAGGTCGAACGGATTCTGTATCACCGTCACGCCGCCGCCCCCGATCGAAGAGGCATCATCGAGCGATTTGGAGAACACGTAAATCACGTTCACCGCAAAGCCTTTCGACAATCTTTTCCGCACGCGCACCGAAGCCGCGTTCAGAATCGAATTGGCTTCGCTGGAATCATAGATAAACGGAGCGGAAGCCTCGTTCGTTGCGCAACTCGGGGGCACCGTTGTCGAACACGTCGGGATCAGCGCGCGCTGCGTATCCAGATGCGTGCCCTTCGCTCCGTTGTAGCCGATATTCAGCTGCACGTTGCCGGGAAGCTGCCGCTGAATGTCCAGGTTCCAGATTTGTACGTAGCCCAGCCGGTAATTCGGATCCAACCCGTAATTATTTGTCACCGCGCTCGACGCTCCACCCGGAAAACCGTTCTCCAATGTCAACGGGCTGCCAGCCGGATTTTCCACGTCCGGCACCGCGTTCGTCTGCGTGATGGCAAACGGCGGCTGAAACGCAAAGTCATGCACAAACGTGCTGTACTGCGAAAGGTCGTAATTAATTCCGTATCCCGTGCGCACCACGGTGTCTTTCATCGGCTTCCACGCGATGCCGATCCGCGGCGCCCAATCATTCTTGCTCGGCCGCACCAGCGCATCCGGATAACTTCCAAAGAACGGGCCCGACTGCCCCGGCAGCACCAGGTATCCAACCACCGCCTGCGGATTGAAATTCACATCCAGGTTGGCAATTTGGTTTTGCGTTTCCACATACGGCCCGTTGTATTCGTAGCGCACGCCCAGGTTCAGCGACAGGTTCGGCAGCACGCGCCAATCGTCCTGCGCATAAACATCGAAGGAGTTCGCGCGGAATTCATACGCGGTGGTGCTGGCCTGCAAGCTCGTCTGTTGCGGCAAGCCCAGCAGAAAATCCGCAAAATCATTTCCCGTGTTTGGAACCGCCGTCGCGCTTCCCAGCAAATAATCCGCCGTCGCAAAGCCGGTAAAAATAAAACTGCCTTGCGAATTCTGTGCGGAGCGGAAACCTTGCTTGATGCGCCGGTAATCGCCGCCAAAGCGCCAGTTGTTCTTTCCATGGTTCCAGATAATCTGGTCGGAAATCGTGTATGTCTGGTCCAATTCGCGGCTTGGCGTAGGATCGTTGAATCCCGTGTAATTGCTGAACGAAATTCCAGGCAGTCCCCAGTTGAACGGGATGGAAGGAACCGGCGTGGTAATTCCGGCATCGCCGGAAACATCCGTCACGCCGGAGTACAGGTTCGTCGTCGAAGTGCGGTTGTGGTTATACGTAAAACTCAGCGCGTTTGTGATTTTTCCTTTGCCGTATGTCCACCGCGCATTCCCGTTCCATCCTTGCGAGTCCGTGTGACCGGCCAGCGAAGGAAATGGATTCACCACATCGCTGTTGTTGCGCGTGAAGTTGAATCCCACAGCCAGATTGTTGCGTGGCCCACTGTTTCTTCTTCCTCCACCGCCTCCACCACGGCCGCCCCCGCCTCCGCCCGGGCCCAGCGGCGAAGAGTTCGGCACGAAATTTTCGATCAAGCGAAAACTGATGTTGTCAGTGTTGGCTTCGTTGGTCGTTACATACTGAAAATTCTGCAGCGCGCCCGGCATGTTCGGCATCGGAATATAGCCGAGCAGCGCCTTGGCCTGCGCGGTGATCAGGCCCGGATCAATGGCGTTGTTCGTGAAGGGCAATCCCGTTTGCGGATTGTAAATCGTTATAGGGCTGCCGTTCTCATTTAGGCCAGCGAAATTCCCAGTGCGTTCCGCCGCCGTGGGCACCGTGCTGATCGCATCGTACGGAGTGCTCCCGCGAACTCCATACCAACCAAACGTAATAAATGTCGTCTTGCTCCAGTCAAACAGGCCGGGAATCTTCAGCGGCGTGCCAATGAACGCGCCCACCTTCAACTGGTTGTAAGCCGATTGCGCCAGCGGCAAACCGTTCAGCGAATACGGCCGCGCGTCGAGCCCGGCGTTGTCGTCCTGCACGTACAAAAATCCATGCGGCTGATTGAGATTGAAGTTGCGGCCAAATCGTCCCATCGCAATCCCGCCACCTCCGCCTCCGCCGCCCGGACCACCACCGAAGCCGCCGCCTCCGGGTCCACCTGGTCCCCCGCCTGCGCTCATCGGCCCGAACTGGTTGCCGCCGTTTTGCTGGGCGCGGTCGCGAAAATCCTGAATGCGCTGCTGAAGCTCTTCGTCGCTGCCGTTCCCAAAATTCTGGCTGCGTCCTTCCGCGCCCGCCACGCTTACCGATTCCGTGGCTAGATCGGCGCCCGCCCCGTTCATGGGCAAGCTCGAAAGGTCATTCGAGTTCGCGCCTCCGTTGGCCGCTCCCGTTCCCGCTTCGCCGAGGTTGGCAAGACCGACTTCGACGGCCACGCTTTGGAATCCGCGCCCGGCGTTGGCCGCTGCACTGGCGCGATTGGCCTGTTGCTCCTCTTGCTGCCGCGAAGCCAGCACCATTTCCACGTCTACTTTTGCGATGGGATTATCCGGATTCAGCACAACTTCCTGGGTCTGCGGCGCGAATCCCATGAAGTCAACTTTGATGACGTAGCGCCCACGCGGCACGCCTTTGATCACAAAGGTTCCGTTGATCGCCGTCGCCGCGCTAACTTTTTTTCCGGTGAGGGTATTCGAGGCGGTCACGGTCACGCCGGGCAAAGGCGTCTTTCCGCTTTTCACTGTGCCTGTGATATCAAACGCGACTCGCGGTGGCGGCGGAGGCGCTTCCCGCACCGCGGGCGATTCCTGCTCTTGCGCGAAACCCAGGCACACCAGCAACACTGCGCAGATCAGCGCCACGCAAATCAGCACCACCACTCCGCGCACGAAACCTTTCAATCGCTACTCCTGTGGTTTCGGAGCCGTTGCCTCCGGATTAGTTGGTTTTGCTGCGTTGCCTTGCGGTTGCGACGACATCATTTCCTGCATGCGCTGCCATTGTTCCGGGTTCATCACCATCACGCCTTTAGGCACGAACGCGTCATTCTGCACCGCGCCCCGCGCCATGATGTGGTCGCCCACCTTGATATCCGCCATGGTAATGCTGTCTCGGCCGCGCCGCAGAGAAGTATCTTCGTTGAGTTCCAGAGTTTGCGTGACCCCGTCCGTGCGCACCACCGTCAGCTTTGGCGCGTCGATGGATTTTACCTCGCCGGCCACGTAATCCTTGCCGAGCGTCCCGGGGTTCGTCATGCCGCCGCCGGGCCTGCCGCCAAATCCACCGGCACCGCCGGGTCCTCCGCCGGTACGCGCGCCGATCATATTTGCCGTTACCGTGTTGTCCGCGTTTTTGTCGCCGCGAACCATCACCATGTCGCCCACTTTAAAGTCCGCGGCTTTGGCCGGCTGGCGATCCTTGCGAAATTCCGTTTGCGGCGTCAGCTTTACCGTGACGGCTTGGCCATCCTGATTGGTCACTTCGATGGAGCCGTCATGTATCGCGGTGATTTTGCCGAACACCGCCGGCCTGCCGCCTTCGCGTCCGCCTCGGCCTTGCCCCTGTCCCTGCTGCTGTTGTTGCGGCGGCGGCCCTGCGGGCTCATCCTGCGCGGGAGTTGTCGCCGCGCCCAGCATTCCAAAAAATGCCAGGAAGATAAACAGTCGAAGTCCCCGATTCACTTTGCACCTCTCTTGGTTAAATCCGTCGCTGACCGGCAAGCGCTAATTTCTTAGACGCACGCGGCTCGTTCCGCGTAACTGGGGCGCAGGCAGAAAATGGCGGCACCTCCCTATGTGTTCCCAAATTACCCAAGGAAGGTTCCCCGGCCCATCAAATCCCATAACCACTCTTCCACTTCACACCAGCTGCGATTCCCACTAGAATGGTGCCGCGACTCTTCCCTTCATACTCGCTCCCTCCTGGAGGTACAGAAGGCCCATGGCGCTGATGCGCTCGATGCTGCTTGCCGCCTCGCAAAACAACTGGTTACGCCGTCACGCCGCGCAGTTTCCTTTTGTTCGCCGCAGCGTATCTCGTTTCATGCCGGGAGAAACTTTAGAGGCCGCTCTCGCCGCCGCGCAAACCTTGCTGCAAAAGAGAATTGGCACTGTCTTCACACACCTCGGCGAAAATGTCGCCGACCGCGCCGAAGCAACGCAGGTCACCGGCCATTACCTGCAAGTCCTTCACCGCATCCACCAGCAAAATCTTCCCACCGAAATTTCCGTCAAGCTCACGCAATTGGGGCTCGATCTTTCTTCCGATTTTTGTTTTGAAAATTTGCAACGCATTATTGCGCGGGAAAAGCCTACGACAACCGTCTGGGTGGACATGGAAGCAAGCAATTATGTGGATGCGACTCTGGACATTTACCGGCGCGCCCTCCAAGTCCATCCCAATGTCGGCATTTGCATGCAGGCTTATCTCTACCGCACGAAAAAAGATTTGGCCGATCTGCTTCCTTTGCGACCTTCCGTCCGATTGGTCAAGGGCGCCTACAAGGAACCCGCCTCCATCGCCTTTCTCAGAAAGGCTGGCGTGGATGAAAACTATTTCGCGCTGGCGCAGGATATGCTCCGCGCCAAACTCGCGGGCACTTGTCCCCGCGCTGCTTTCGGTACGCATGACGTCGCGCTCATCCGCCGCATTGCTGGCTTTGCGGCGGGGCAGGGAATTGGCAAAAACGATTTTGAGGTGCAGATGCTCTACGGCATCCAGCGCGCCGAACAAGAACGCCTCGCGCAAGACGGTTGCCGCTCCGTGGTTCTCGTTGCCTACGGAACCTATTGGTATCCCTGGTTTGTGCGCCGGCTCGCGGAGCGTCCCGCCAACGTGTGGTTCCTGGTCCGAAATGTTTTTGCTTCTTAAGTTGCACCAAAGAAGTTCAGGGAGGTGTGGAATGCGCAAGTGGAGTGCGTTACTCGTGGTTCTCTTCGCCGGATTGCTTCTTGCCGCGCAGGTTCCGGACGAACCATGGAAGCCGCTGTTCGACGGCAAGGACCTTACCGGCTGGAAACACGTGGGCCCCGGAAATATGACTGTGGAAAATGGCCTGATCCAAACCCATGGCGGCATGGGCCTGCTGTACTGGACGGGCGGCAAGCTCGGCAATTGCCGGATTCGCGTGGTCTATAAAATGCGCGATTTCAACGATAATTCCGGCGTGTTTGTTCGTATCCCCATTGAACCTCGCGAGCCATGGATGCCCGTGCACTACGGCTACGAAGTGCAGATCGACAACCATCCGGAAACTTCCGGCGAAGACGAATACCACGTCACCGGCACGCTTTATTCACTCACCAAACCTCTTTCCAAACCCGGAAAGCCCGGTCCTGAGTGGAACACGATGCTGATCACCCTCGACGGCCCGCGCACCATCGTCGAAGTCAATGGCCAGAAAATTACAGACTACACCGAAGGCCAACCAGTCCCTGCGCGCAAGTTCGATTTTGAACCCGAGCGCGGCACTCGCCCCAACGAGGGCTACATCGGCCTGCAGAATCACAGCGACAACGACATCGTGTTCTTTAAAGAAGTCAGCGTTCAGCCATTGCACTAGCCAGAGAATGTACGGAACCAACTCACACCGGAGAAAATCATGAATAAAAATCAAATCTCTCGCCGTTCTTTCTTGCAAACTACCGCTGGCACTACCGGTGCGATGATTGCCGCCAAGCGCATCGTTCTTGAGCCGGACAGGATTCCTTCTAAGCTGGAAATGGCGGCGGCCAGCGACCGCATTCGCTTCGGCATCATTGGTGTCGGCATGCAGGGTAACGGCCTTCTCTCCACCGCCGTTGCCCTTCCCGGCGCTGAATGCATCGCCGCCGCCGATCTCTACGACGGACGCCACACTTTGGCGAAGGAAATAGCCGGCGCGAAAATCACCACGACGCGCCACTACAAGGAACTTCTGGACAACCAGGAAATCGACTGCATCATCGCCGCCGTTCCCGATCATTGGCACAAGCAAGTGTTCATCGACACCGTCAGCGCCGGCAAAGACATCTACCTTGAAAAGCCCATGTCGCACGCTGCTTCCGAAGGCGTTGAAATGGTAAATGCGGTACAGAAAACCGATCGCATTGTTCAGATTGGGTCGCAGCGCGTGAGTAGCGTGGTGTGCAGAAAAGCGAAAGAAATGCTGGCTCAGGGCGCCATCGGCGATTTGAATCTCATCGAAGCTTCCCTGGGTCGCAACGATCCCACAGGCGCGTGGGTCTATCCCGTCCCGCCCGATCTCTCGACGACAACACTGGATTGGGTCACCTGGCAGGGAACTGTGCCCCAGCGCGAGTTCGATGGGAAAATTTTCGCGCGCTGGCGCTGCTGGCGGGAATACGGCACGGGTGTTGCGGGCGATCTGCTCGTCCATCTAGTCAGCGGCATGAACTTCATGATGGGTTGGAACGAAGCGCCTGCGCGGGTCATGTCTTTTGGCGGCATACTTCGTTTCCCCGATGGCCGCAACATGCCGGACATTCAGGCCACACTTTTCCAATACGGCAAAATCCCCGTTTACCTGCGCCTGAATCTTGGTTGCGAAACTCCGGAAACGTATCGCTTCCAGGGTTCAAAGGGTATTTTGGAAGTCACGGAGTTCGGCATCGCTCTTTATCCGCAGACGGGCCAGGACTCCGCTCCCAGCTATTACGCCAGTAGCTTCCCCAGAGCGTTGCGCGAACCCTACGAAAAACAGTGGCATGAAGAACACGATCCGGCTCCGGGTCAGGAGCCTCTGGCCGAAGCTTACACTTACAAGGGCGATGATTGGGACGATCAGCGTCCGCACATGTGGGCGTATTTCCAGGCCGTTCGCAGCCGCAAGCAGCTACCGGAAAACGCCGTCTTCGGCCACCACGCTGCCCTCGCCTGCCACATGGCGAACCAATCTTATTTCCGCAGCGCCGCCGTAACCTGGGATGCCGCTGCCGCAGAAATCAAGAACATCTAGTTGTAGACAAATCTACGGGAATGAAAAAGGGGCCCCGCGACCCCTTTTTTTTCGTTCTCGGCAGGACTGAAATTCTTATCGACTGCTCCTCTGAAATTCAACGTAATCGCGTCCCTTATACAATCGATACTTGCCGGCAGCGCTTGCCGCCACAATCTGTAATGGCACCGGCCGCTTCAAGTCAGGGTCTTTGGTCGAGCTGACCTTCAGCAAGTCACTGGCGGCCACATCCATCACCACAAAATTGTTTCCTTCCACAAATCCAAATCCGTACTGCCCCGGCTTCAGCGTCTGCCCTGCGATTTCGAGCGGCAGTTCGGTGATCAGGAATCCCTGATATTTTTCCTTCAACCCGCTCGAATATCCCGAACTATCCACCAACGCCGCCAGCACGAGGAAACCATCTGCGTAGCGCACTCCGCCGCTGTTCCGTCCCTGCACCGTCGCCGATTGCCCGCGGAAAAACACCTTATCCGGAAAAAGCTTGTCGCCCACCTCGCCGGATTTCAAAATTCCTTCTTGCACCGGCGCGGTCGCGGCTTTTTCTTGCCCAAATATAATGCCGGCCATCACCACCAGCAGCGTAGGGCACAGCCAAATTGCCTGGCGTATTCTCATCGAACTCTCCATGTCTCCGGATTCAATTCCGTATTGCCCACAATTGTAACGCTTAGCACAGACCAAAACACTCTGTCCGGAAGGACTGACCGCAGCGGCGCGAAGATGTGGATGGATTTGTTTGTTCGCGGTGGCAGGAGGAAAAATGGTCGGGACGGCGAGATTTGAACTCGCGACCTCACGCACCCCAAGCGTGCGCGCTACCAGGCTGCGCTACGTCCCGACCGCATCAGTCGCATCGTTGCGCCTGATCGCCCAAATGCAAGGCTATCACTTGCGTTCTAACAGCGTCAAGAAACTGCGCAGTCCGTCGCGCAGATCCAGCAGCATTTTCCGGCTCAATTGCGAAGTCGATGCTTGCTCTCCCATTGATCCGCCGTGCCCGGCACCATCTCCTCCATCGCCGCTGCTTTCCAATTCCTTCAAATGCCGCCGCGCTCCAGCAATCGTAAATCCCTCGTCGTACAACAGGCGTTTGATCTTCAGAACCAGGTCCACGTCTTCCTGACGGTACAGGCGGTGGCCGTTCGCGCCTTTCACCGGCTCTAGCATGGGGAATTCCGTCTCCCAATAACGCAGCACAAACGGTTTCAGCGCCGTCAACCGGCTCACTTCGCCGATTCGGTAGTATCGCGTCTCGTCGGTAACCGGGATTGTTGCCGCGCTGCTCATCGTTGCATCTCGGTGAACTTCTTCTGGCGGGGATTCTTCCATCCTAGGCGAAAAAAGCGGCAAGTCAACTCCGCGCTTTTCCTTCGGCCTGCTCATTCTTCCGCCGTCGCTCGCTCGCGATCTCCGCGCTTCTTCAGCCGCTGGATAAATCGCACAGGCGTACCTACGAACGGCCACCTGGCCCGCAACTGGTTCTCTAAAAATCTTTCAAAATTGAAATGCAGTGGCTTTTTCTGGTTGGTGAACAACAAAAACACCGGCGGCGCCACTTTCGCCTGCGTCATATAGTAAATCCGCACTGGCCGGGCCTTCGGATTCGTGGCGCGCTGCAAGTCCACGTCTTCCTTCAACCAGCGGTTCAATTCCGGCGTGGCGATCTTCCGCATGCGTTCCTCGGCCACCTGATCGATCAGCGCGAATAATTTCTGCGTCCGTTCGCCGGTTTTAGCCGAAAGAAACACCACCGGCGCAAAACTTAAGAACTTAAACTTTTCCTTTACCATTGCTTCGTATTCGAACAGTAACTTACCCTTTTCAATATCTCGCCTTGGCGGATTTCCCTCGCTCGCCCGTTTCGCTTTTCCTTGCGCGGATTTCGCGGATAGGTCCGCGGCCCGTTGCGCGGCTTCCACCGCCAAGTCCCACTTGTTCACCACCAGAATCACGGATCGCCCAGACTGCTCCGCATAACTGGCGATCGTGGCATCGCCTTGAGTCACGCCCTGCTCGCCATCAATCACCAGGACTGCAACGTCGGCGCGCTCTAGCCCACGCTTCGCCATCACCACGCTCAACTTCTCCGCCACCAGCGTCGTTTTTCCCTTGCGCCGGATTCCCGCCGTGTCCACAAACCGGTACAACTTCCCGTTCCGTAAAACGTCTGTATCCACGCTGTCCATCGTCGTTCCTGGCATCGGGGACACAATCGATCGCTCTTCCCCTGCCATGCGGTTCAACAACGTAGATTTCCCTACGTTCGGCCGGCCGATAATCGCGATCTCCACGGCCTTTTCCGCTTCCGGCCGCCCTTCCGCGCTTGCTCCCTTGATCTGCTCCAGCGCCGCATCCAGCAAATCGTCCACACCAGTTCCGTGCTCCGCTGCTATCGGAAACACGGGCACGCCCAACGCGTGAAACGGTCCCGCATTGCCCTCTTGCAATGTCGAATCCACTTTATTCACGGCCACCACAAACGGCCGCCCGGTCGTCCGCAGCAATCGCGCCAGTTCCTGGTCCATCGGCGTCAATCCCGCCGTACTATCCACTACCAGGACCAACAAAGCGGCAGCTTCAATCGCCACACGCGCCTGCCGCAAAATTTCTGTCGGAATCAAGGCTTTGTCGTCGGGAATAATTCCGCCCGTATCTACAATCTCCAGCACGCGGCCGCGCCACTCGCATTCGCCGTAGATGCGATCGCGCGTGATGCCGGGTTCATCGGTCACAATGGCACGCCGCGTTCCGGTTAGCCGGTTAAACAGCGTGGACTTGCCGACGTTCGGCCGCCCGACGATCACCAGCGATGGCAGTTTCTGTTCCATATCCGTTTTCGCGCTCATCACAGCCATTTCCGCGCCTGTTTCTCAATCTTCCAATCTACTCTATCCATCCACAACTGGCGAGTTGCTTCACTCTGCCGCTTGCGCCTGATTGATGCGCAATGTGTTCAGCGAAACGATGATGCTGGAATTGCTTGATTCTCAGCCACTTCCTGAGTATCTTTTTTGCAATTACTTCGCTGGTGCCCTTGGATGCTTATCGGGGAAGCATCTTTCCATCTCGAGGCTTCGAGATGTTATTTCGCTGTATTCAAGGAGAATGAGATGAACAGGTTTATCCGCAACCTGAGCGCCGTGGCATTTCTATGCATAGCCCTCGTTCTTTTCGTGAGTCCCGCGTTGCACGGCCAGACTTTCCGCGGCACGATTCTTGGCATTGTCACGGATTCCTCCGGCGCCGCTGTGCCAGGCGCCACAATCACAATCAAGAATCTGGACACCGGGCTGATTCGCACCGTGGTGACCTCCGACGACGGCAGCTATGCCGCGCCCGAGCTCCCCATCGGCAATTACAGCGTCACGGTCGATAAATCTGGCTTTAAGGAAGGCATTGTCACCGGCGCGCGTGTTGAAGTCTCCACCGACCGGCGTGCGGACTTCACTCTGCAACCCGGCGAACTGGCCCAGAAGGTCGAAGTCACCGGGGAAGCTCTGCCCATGGTCGAGTCCACTTCCGACGTTCTTGGCGGCATCGTTGAATCCAAGGTGGTCACCTCGCTCCCCGTTAACGGCCGCGACTATCAGAAGCTTATCTTCCTGGTTCCCGGCGTTACGGGCTCTCCCGACCAGATCACCGATTCTCCCGGCTCCTTCGGCATTTTCTCCGTTAATGGCGCACGCGGCCGCGCCAACAACTTTCTTCTCGACGGCACGGACATGAACGATGGCTACCGCAATGACCCCGCGATCAACGAAGCCGGCACTTATGGCACCCCGGCAACGATTCTCCCGGTTGAATCCATCGCCGAACTTCGCGTCGCTTCCAACTTCGAAGCTGAATACGGCCGCAGCGCGGGCGGTGTCATCAACGTTGTCACCAAAAGCGGCACCAACCAGTTTCACGGCTCGGCGCTCGAATTCTTCCGCAATACCGCGCTCAACGCGCGAAACTATTTCAACCCCGCCGCGGATGAGCCCGGTGGCCAACCCCAGGAACCTTTCCACAACAATCAATTCGGCGGGTCCGTTGGCGGTCCCATCATTCAAGACAAGACATTCTTCTTCGTCGATTACGAAGGCATCCGAGAAACCGGAAAGCTGAACTACAATGCGCTCGTTCCATCACCGGAGGAAATTGCCATTGCCACGCAGGCCATCGGTGGAACCATCAACCCCGTTGTTGCAAAATTGCTGGCGCTCAATCCGTGGCCTGCCCCCAGCATCGTCACCGCACCGTTCTCCGATATCAACAACGCTTTCGTCGCCACTCCCTTCTCCAATAACGGCAACAACGGCATCATTAAAATCGATCACAACTTCAATAAAGACAACCTGCTCTCCGGTCGCTACTACATCGGCGACAGCGAACAGAGTTTCCCGCTCGGTCTCGTCGGCGGCAGCCTTCTGCCGGGGTATAACGTCACAACTCCTACGCGCGTCCAGATGATTGCCCTCTCCTATGTCAGCGTTCTCAGCCCCTCCATGGTCAATGAAATCCGCCTCGGCTGGAATCGCTTCGTGGAAGGGTTCTTCCCGGAAGATCGTAGCTTCGATCCTTCTTCCATCGGCATGGATACGGGAGTCGATGCCTACAACTTTGGTTTGCCTCGAATGAATGTGGGCAGTTACGCCCAGATTGGCGCGAACTACACTGTGCCTCGCCAGCGGGTCGATACCAACTGGCACCTCATCGACAATATTTCCTGGAAGGCCGGCAAACACGACATCAAGTTCGGCTACGAATTTCGCCGTACTTCGATCTCTCAGATCCTCAACATCGATTTTCGCGGCAAGCTGAGTTTCAGCGGCAGCCCGGCTCCGGGTATTGGTTGCGGAGCAGCCCCTGGCGACCAGAATCAGTGTCAGGCCCTGGCCTATTTCCTGGAAGGATTTGCCACCTCCGGAAGCATTGCCACCGGTAACACGAATCGCAACACCTTCCAGAACTCGTACGCCACTTACTTTCAGGATTCTTACCACATAGCGCGGAACTTCACGCTTAGCCTGGGTCTCCGTTACGATTACTACGGCATCCTTCAGGACAAGCAGCAGAACCTTACCAATATCCTTCTCGAGCAAGCCACGCAGACCGCTACTCCCGTTGTTCTCGGCCAGGGCCGCCTTTATCAACCTGACTACAACAACGTTGCTCCGCGCGTCAGCGTTGCCTGGGATGTTTTCGGCAAGCAGACCACGGTCCTGCGCGCCGGCTACGGCATCTTCTATGACGCGTTTTCCCAGGACGCCTTCATCGGCCAG
>Ga0210390_10003092_pt1 | contig 14400 bp, 13 predicted proteins | sample IncBWH11OmetaG_FD_161050 | JGI IMG/M metagenome (GOLD analysis project Ga0210390, IMG submission 161050) | Forest soil microbial communities from Barre Woods Harvard Forest LTER site, Petersham, Massachusetts, United States - Inc-BW-H-11-O ...
TGCGCAAGGAACTTGGCGCCTTCGCGAATCTACGCCCGGCAGTCTGCTTCCCGGCGCTCGAAGATTGCTCTCCGCTTCGCCCCGAAGTGGTTCGAGGCACCGATGTCCTGATCGTGCGCGAGCTCTTGGGCGGAATCTATTTCGGTGAACCCCGTTCGACCGAGGGTGCCGTTGGCAGCCGCACCGCGATCGATACCATGCGCTACCGCGAACCGGAAATCGAGCGCATTGCGCGCGTCGCTTTTGAATTAGCCCAGTCTCGTCGCCGTCGCGTCACGTCCGTCGACAAAGCGAACGTCCTCGATTGCTCCCGGCTCTGGCGCGAAGTGGTCACCCGCGTGGCCCAGCAATATCCCGAAGTGCAACTCCGCCACACCTATGTGGATTCAGCCGCCATGGCTCTGGTCTCTCATCCCAAGGACTTCGACGTCCTGCTCACGGAAAACATGTTCGGCGATATCCTGTCGGACCAGGCCGGCGCCATCGTAGGCTCGATCGGGATGCTGGGATCGGCCTCGATCGGCGGCCCGGTCGCAATCTACGAACCAGTCCACGGTTCCGCACCGGACATCGCCGGGAAAGGTATTGCGAATCCTCTGGGGGCCATCCTTTCGGTCGCGATGATGCTTCGCTACTCATTCCACCTGAATGCCGAAGCCGATTGCGTCGAATCTGCGGTCACCTCTGTCCTCCGTGCCGGCAATCGCACGCGGGATATGGCGAACTCCGCCCAATTCGCAGTCGGCACCGCGGAAATGGGCCAAAAGATTGTAAGCGCGATAACAGAACAGGCGCACGAGGCCCAGCCAATAGCAGTTCATTGACTCAACAGATCGACTCTAAAATGAGGGTGCCCCATTCTTCTGTATTCTGTGTGAGAGGATGAGAAATGAAGTCTCAACACCAGGCTGCCATCCACCCTCGCAAGGCCGCTGAAGCCCATGGACTGCGACATTCAAGTCCTGGGATTACATCATCGAAATCAACAAATCATTTCCAGACAGAAAACTTGCCATTACACTGTCCTGCAATTAGAGCAACATACTTCCGCCATGGCAGCACGCAGACCTCGGCGACGACAGGAGATCCTTGAGGAACAGGCCGGCCGTAGGGGACGATGATAACCGTGCGTCGAAACTCGTAGGTACCCGGCACATAACTTGGCAACCAGCGGGCGTCATCCATGAAGGCGAAACCCGCAGCCGGAAACTCCGTGCATGTGATCCACTCTCTGAAGATAAGGCCGCGGCTGGTTCGCTCCTTCTCCAGATACTTCACCATATCGTCCATCGCAACGTCAGGATGCCGGGCACAGTTCGCAGGGAGAGGAATAGGCACATCGCTCTCCGATCGCACTAGAAGTGCTGCACACGCCGGATCCAGAACGGAAGGAAAGAGCAGGAGCAGGACCACGGCTAGCCCGCCCGCACCCAAAAGCCCGCCCAAAAGACGTACCGGCTTTGCCTTAGCAGCCATCAGTCATTCTGAGTCCCACGCGCCCTCTGACGGTATTGGTTAGCAAACAAAAAGCGCCACTGGAATCGCCATCGATGGGGACCACTACTCAACCTTGGAAACCACCCCCGAAGCCTCCGCCTCCACATACATCGCATCGATCTGGGCCCGATAGCGCTCCTCCACCACCCGCCGCCGCAATTTCATGCTCGCCGTAAGCGCCCCATTCTCCGGCGAGAATTCTTCCGCCACCAGTATCACCTTCTTCAACTGTTCGAAGCGCGCAAGATCGCGGTTCAGGTCGGCGACAATCCCCTCATAGAGCGCCCTTACCTTGGGATGCGAGACCAGATACTTTCGTGAGGAGAACGCAACCTGGTTGGCCCGCGCCCAGTCCTCCAACACCGGAAAATAAGGCGCAATCAGAACGGCAGGAAACTTGCGCCTGTCGCCGAGAACCACGGCTTCGCCGATCAGAGCATTGTGCTTAAGAGAGTTCTCGAGCGGTTGCGGAGCAATAAACTTGCCGCCAGAAGTTTTGATCAGATCCTTCTTGCGGTCCGTGACTGACAAAAAGCCATCGCCATCTATATTGCCGATGTCGCCCGTCTTGAACCATCCATCGGTCAGTGCAGTTCGCGTTTCTTGCGGCTGCTTCCAGTATCCCTTGAAGACTGAAGGACCGCGGACCAGAATCTCGCCGTCCTCTGCGATCCGAACCTCAACGTTGGCCAGTGGCTTCCCCACTGTCCCGAGCTTATGCGCCGCCGGGCTGTTGACCGCGATGACGGGCGAAGTCTCTGTCAACCCATAGCCCTCGTCGATACGAACGCCAATGTCCGCGTACCACTCCGCCAGTTCGCGTCCCAATGGCGCGCCCCCGGAGATAAAAACTTCCGCGCGTCCGCCCATCCCCGCGCGAACTTTCGAATAGACCAGCCGGTCACATAGCTTCCACGCTAACGACGCCGGCCTGCTATCAGCGAGAATCTTGTTCCGATGAGCCCGGCCGACTGACAGTGCCCAGCGATAGATAAATTTCTTGGGGAAGCCTTTCGCCTTGAGGTCCACTTGCATGTGAATCTTTTCATAGACCCGCGGCACGCCAACGAAAATCGTGGGACGAACTTCCAGCAAAGCCTGCGGAAGCTGGTCGAGAAAGGAAACATACGCCAACGTGACTCCGCGGGAGAGCATGGCGAAATCCACATGTCGCGCGGTAACGTGGGACAAAGGAAGGAACGAAATACTGATCTCGCCACCACGAATGGCAAAACCGGAAAGTGAATGGGCAATGTTCGACGCCATGTTGCCATGAGTGAGCATGGCCCCTTTCGGTGTCCCCGTAGTTCCCGAAGTATAGATAATGGTGGCAAGATCATCGGCCTCGAGGGCGCGCGCAGCCGAGTCGAATTCCACATCGCGCTCCTTCGGGCCGTCATGCATGAGCCGCTGCATGTGCACAGCGTGTGCCGTATCCACGTCATCCATTACGACGATTCGTTCGACCGCAGTTTGGTCCTGAATGCTTTGCACTTTTAGAAGCTGCTTTTCGCTCGAGACAAGAATCGCGCGAGCCCCTGAATCGTGCAGAATGTGTGCCGTCTGTTCACCCGTCAAAGTGGTGTAGACAGGTACGACCACCGCGCCGATAAGCAGGCAAGCGAAATCCGCGATCGTCCATTCCGGTCGGTTTTCACTCAGAATGGCAACCCGGTCGCCCTTGACGATGCCCCATTCCCGAAGCGCACGAGCCACCCCCACAACGCTCTGATAGAGCTCGGACGAAGAGATGGAAACCCACTGGATGGCCCGCCGGTGCATCACCACCACGCGATCGTTCCGATCCACCACCGCAAAAAATATTTCGTTGAGAGTTCGGAGACTCATGGGCAGCCCAAGGAATCGATCCGCCGCCGCAGGGCAAGGCTGGCCCTTAGCCGCGGAGCGGCGCAAGAATGCAGCCCACGGCGTGAGCCGTGGGTAAGACCTCGGGCGACACCAAGCCCCGAAGGGGCGAAAGAAAGATCACAACCTGCAATTTCGCACGACAAGATTCGATCTCCGAGAGAAATGTACTTGTTTCGCAAACCGTTAGCAACAACCAGTCCCACTGGTGTTACCCCCCGTTCTGCTGAGACAATAAACACCCGCACTTGCGAAAGGAGTGTATCCAATGTCAAGACTTACAATTACCGCAATTGCAGCCTGGCTTCTGGTGGGAGGATGTCTCACCATCCCGCTGCCAGCCGCTGACAATAAATCAGCGTCTCCACCGCCTGCGCTGAAAGTCGGTGACGTCGCGCCAGACTTCAAGCTGCAATACTTCGACGGAAGCGATCTGAAAGATGTAACCCTGAGCCAGTATCGCGGCAAGAAAAATGTAGTGCTGGCTTTCTACGTCTTCGCCTTCACCGGTGGTTGAACCGAGCAAATGAAAAACTTCCAGAAGAATCTTCAAAAACTGGAAGCCACCGACACCCAGGTCCTGGGTGTGAGCATGGATAGCCCCTTCTCCAACAAAGCCTTCGCCGACCAGATCGGCGTAACCTTCCCCCTGCTGAGCGATTGGGGCGGAGACACAACCCGCAAGTACGGCGTCTACGTAGACAAATACAAAGCCGCTCGCCGTGTAAACTTTTTAATCGGAAAGGACGGAAAAGTTCTCGAAGAACAAATCGACAGCTCCGCCATCGACCCCACGAAAATCGTGGACGCATGCGAGCGCCCCAAGCTGAAAAATTGACGCTGCGCAGCCAGGTTGTTATCATAAACACGCGGGGTGGAGCAGTCTGGTAGCTCGTTGGGCTCATAACCCAAAGGTCGGTGGTTCAAATCCACCCCCCGCAACCAACCTTAAGCTCCATACATTCAGTAATTCCACAGGTTCCCTCCCGAAACTGAATGAAAACTGAATGAACGATCTGCTAGACTCTCCGAAACAGAGAGTTCCGCTGAGCGTATGGCCGTTTGTCAGTTTCGGCTGTTCGCGTTATCAAAAAGCTGCTCTCCAAACTCAGTCTGTGGAGTTGAGTCGATGGGGTCTCATTCGATCGGTTTAGAAGCAGCGGCCAATAGCCATCCCCCGGCCTCGCTTTCCACCCAAACCGTTACCGTCTACACGCGCCATCAAGAATCCTGTCCCAAGAACGGCGAGCCGTACTGGAAACGGTGTCACTGCATGAAGTACCTGTACGTTTACCGGGAGAATACTTCGCGGCAGGTCAGCGCAAAGACACGTAGTTGGGAAAGAGCGGAGGAGCGGGCGCAGGAAATCCGCGATTCCTGGAGTCCGGTGAAGGCCCTTCAGCGCGAACTAGAAGCAAAAGTCCGAAGGAGCGAGGCGCGCGAGGTACTGATCACGGATGCCGTAACGCTGTTTTTGAAAGAAGTGGAACGTCTGAACCGTGAAGAGGCGACCCGAGCAAAATACCGCCTCACGCTGGAAGATCGACTCTTGAACTGGTGTGCGCAACAGAAGCCCCCGGTTGCTCGCCTTTCCGAGTTGGACGTCGAGATCATGCGCCGGTGGATCCACTCGTGGCCCGGTGCACCCACAACCCGGCATAACCAGCACCAGCGGGTTATTACGTTCTTTTTCTTTTGTGTCGAACAAGGATGGATGAAAGAGAATCCAGCCAGGAGAATCAAGAAAGTTGCTCCGGAGCAGGACGAGACCCAGCCTTTCACCCGCGAACAATATGATGCGTTGATTCAAGCAACGTGGCTCTATGACAGTCGTGACGGCAAGAAGAATGGCGATACCGTGAACGCTCGCCGTGCGCGCACCTATTTGAAGCTTTTGCGTTGGAGCGGCCTAAGGGCTGGCGACGCTGCGTGTCTGTCCAGAGACAAGCTACGGGACGACGATTCCCTTTTCCTGTACCAGAAGAAGGTCAAGGGCAAAGCGAGTTCCGCCGTCTATGGCTTACTGCCACACGACGTGGCCGAGGAACTACGCAACGTGCCGCGCAACGCCTACACACATCCGAGCTATTTCTTTTGGAGTGGTCGCAGCAAACGTAAGAGCGAAGTTTCGAATTGGATCAAAATCTTTGGGAAGATTCTGGCCAAGGCGACCGACACACATCCCAAGCTCTTTTTGGAGGCTGACGGCAGCTCTAGGCCAGCCCACCTTCACATGCTGCGAGACACATTTGCGATCGAGTACCTCCTTGCGGGCATGCCCTTGGAAGAGGTTTCCCGTTTGCTTGGTCACTCCAGTGTGCTGATTACGCAAAAGCACTACGCTCCTTGGGTTCTTGAGCGGCAGCAGAGGTTGGCAACGAGTGTTCGGACGGCATGGTCCACGATGGGTCTGAAAACCGCCGCCCCGGTAATCAACATAGCGGATGGGCGCTCGGGCAAAGTTGTGAGGCGCGCCGCGCGTTCTTAGTACCTTCTCCTGAGTAACAGTTCCGCTACTCATGTTCGGCGTACCTGTCACCACCCATTTCGTGGTCACAGCCAAATCGCGCTTACCGACGCCAGAGACAGGCTAATTGCCGAAAATAGCAGGAAATAGCCCCATTCCCCTTTCGCATGCCTAGCGCAGAAGTCTCGGGAGTCTGGTAAATCGTCCGTTTGACGAAAATTCAATCCCGTACTACATACATCAAACACGGTGTGCTATGGCAACAGAACCCTCTCCCCAGCCCAGCTACGCTCCTCCAAGCAAGCCAGCGATGCCGGCCAGTGTGGCATTTGAAAAACACTACTGCGTGAGCGAAGTCGCTGAATTGTGGGGCTTAAGCGAACGAACAATCCGGCGTATTTTCACCGACGAACCTGGGGTGATCAAGTGGGAGAACGGTGAAACGCGGTTTAAGCGAGGCTATACCACGCTTCGGATCCCGGAAAGTGTCGTGCAACGGGTGCATAGGAAGCTCAGGAAAGCGGGGTAACAGGAAATGAAATCGACTAAGACATCGGCTGAGAGGCGTAAAGAAACAAATTCCGATCAGAATGTGGTTGCGAGTGTTGAGTTTGTGATTCGTGCCGAACTGCACGATTCCGTTGAGACTGACTTCGTCCATTCCATTTTTGGAAGGATTATTGCCGAACCGGAGAGCTGTGGAAAAGAGGACGCCGGACATATTGAAGCCTCACTCGTTCAGTTCGGCGAGGCACTGGACCACGGCATCAGTGCGGAAAGGCTTGGAGATGGCATCTCCGGCGACATCTCAGAATACTGGGAACATCTTTTCGACCTGGAAACTGGCTATCCGAAGGAGGAAATACAAAATGAGTTCGAGGTGGTCGACCTAGATCTGCTGATCATCGACTACGTCGCGATCTATCCGGAGTTTCGGGGACTGAGGATCGCTGAGTCCGCCATTCAACGCACGATCGACATTTTTGGCACAGCGTGCGGGCTGGTAGCATGCAAGCCTTGGCCGCTACAGTTCACTCCGTCCGTTGCGGACGATCCAGAAGCACTGAAAAGACTTGCGACGCCCAACATTGGCAAAGCAGCGGCCGTTCGGAAGCTGAGATCATACTGGTCACGGCTCGGGTTTTGGCCGCTGGGTAACACCGGAATTTATCTGCTGAGCGTATCGCAGAGGGGTTGTAACGCATCTCCTCGGGATCGCGGGAAACTCCTTCAATGACTCTGATGGTCGGCTACCGCTCCCTCCGGTTAGAACGCTGCCCTGTCACCGACTCCCCATGACAGAATCAATCGCGCCTTCTATTTCCGAACAGAGTAGTTCTTTGACTACCGGTATTTCTCTCCTGCACTCGCACCGAACTGGTGCACCCAAGCGATTCTCCGCGCACGCCGGCCGCCCGATTTAGCGTCTAATAGATCGATCAAGAGGCGATCAGCCGAGATATCGGAAGTTCGCCGCAAACATGGCTGCTGCAGAACCCCAGTCTAATCGCTCGGCCCGGGCGCTCTCACAGACCGGCGCGGGCGTCCATCGGAAGCCCGTCCACCAGGCGTGGTCCCGCTATTTGAGGTAGGTTTTCACCATGTCGATCACTTCATCGGCCGCGTGCGTCTGCTCCGAATTCGGTTTCCGCTTCGGGTCAAGCACATGCTGACGGATGTGGCCTTCCAGGAGCTCAGTCATTAGGCTGTTGACTGCGCCTCTTGCTGCGCTGATGATCTGCAAGACCTCCGAGCAATCCCGTTCCTCGTCGAGGACCCGCTCAAGGGCCTCAAATTGCCCCCGGATGCGCTTGCTCCGCAAAATCAGCTTCTGTTTGTTCTTGATCGTATGACTCATTCGCAAACGCATGATATCATGCCGCGAAACTTGCACTATACCTATGGGGGTATGTATCATGAGCCATTCTTTTGCGCGAGTTCATCATGTGGCAGCGCATGGCCTTCGTCATGAGCGTTGTGCTTCTGGGATTTAGCGGAGGCGTGCTCGCCCTTTTTGTTCGGGGCATGCACGCTGGACGGGGCGCGGTAGCAGGTTTCTGTTTTGTTTCTGCGCTGGCTGTCGTGCAGGCTTGGCTGGTTGCCTCCGAGATCGCCAAGGCTCGCAGGCTGTGCGGCAACATTCGAAATGCATGCTATAGAGGAGCTCAAGCGAACTTTCGCCCTGTTTCCCTCGTTGGACTGTGCGCAATCGTGGGGGTTCTTCCCCTGGCATTGATTGGGGCAAGCTCGGGAGCGCAAAGCCGATTCGCCACTGTCATGGTAGGTGGTGTGGTGTTTTCGACTATCGCAGCGTTGACCGTGCTGCCTGTCGTCACTGCGCTGATCGTTGAGTGATATCGGTTCATTGCTCGGTTCCGTTGTAGCGGCGCCGGGCTGAGTTTGTGCTGTAGGGCCACGAAGTGATCGAAATCGTCGAGTCTCGCTTGGAATATTGCTTTCGCGCCACGGAGGGAAGGTCGCTATGAGTTCTTCGCCCATCATCGAAAAGTCGCTAGCCAACCCTCCGCATCTCAACGAGGCGCGGAAATCGCCAGAACCGAAGCAACGTGACCCTGGCGCGGAGCACGAGGAACGCGGGCATGGAGTGGAGTGGACCGAGCTCGTCCGCATTGCCTTTGTGGCCTTCGCTGCGGCTGCCGTCTGGTTTCGGCTCTGGGAGCCGTTTCCACACATCAGTGTAATTGGTGTCGTGGCTGCCTTAGTCGGTGGGTATCCCATTTTCAAGGAAGCCTTCGAGAACATCGTTGAACGAAAGATGACGATGGAACTCTCGATGACCATCGCGCTTCTCTCGGCTTTGGCGATTGGAGAATTCTTCACCGCTCTGGTCATCACGGCCTTCGTCCTTGCCGCCGAGGTGTTGGAGGGCCTCACAGTTGGTAGAGGCCGACGCGCTATCCAGAGTCTTCTCGATTTTCTTCCTAGAACCGTCGCAGTCCGCCGGAATGATCAGGTGGTGGAAGTAGCGTCCGATGAAGTTCAAATCGGTGACACGGTCATCGTGAAACCGGGTGGACGCGTCCCGGTGGACGGCATTGTGCTTGGCGGCCGCTCGTTTGTGGAACAAGCGGCAATCACCGGCGAAGCCATGCCAGTTGAGAAAATCGCCGGAGATGCGGTTTATGCCGGAACCATCAATCAATCCGGGGCTCTGGAAATCGGTGCCCAGAAGCTCGGGCGCGACACGACGTTCGGAAGAATCATTGAAGCCGTCGAACGGGCCGAGAAGTCGCGTGCGCCGATTCAGAAGACCGCGGATCGCTTAGCTGGTTACCTTGTGTATTTTGCGCTGGGGGCAGCAGTTCTGACATTCATTATCACTCACAATGTCAGGTCAACTATTTCGGTCGTAATCGTTGCCGGAGCGTGCGGCATTGCGGCCGGGACTCCTCTTGCAATTCTCGGAGCCATCGGACGAGCGGCGCATCAGGGAGCCATCATCAAAGGCGGCCTCTATCTGGAAGCGCTGTCTGCCGTGGACACGGTGCTCTTGGACAAAACTGGAACGCTGACCTTCGGTACACCTCAAATCCGAGAAGTTGTTTCCGCCAATGGCTTCGCCGAGCGACAAATCATAGCCGCCGCCAGTATCGCGGAGCGCAAATCGGAACATCCTCTCGCCAGGGCAGTTGTTGCGCGGGCAACGGAACTCGCCATCCGTCTTGAGGAACCCGATGAATTCTCCTACACGCCCGGAAGAGGAGTCAGGGTCAAGTATCAAGGCGAGGAGATCCTGGTCGGTAGTCTGGCGCTCCTAGTGGAACATGGCATGACGAGGGGTTTGCCCCCAGATGGTAACGGCGCGGGCGGAGCGTCGGAAGTCTACGTCGCTCGCGCGGGGCAAGTTCTCGGGAGCATCCGAATTGCGGATGTGTTGCGGCCGGAAGCCAAGAATGCGGTTGCGGCAATGCGACAGATGGGTTTGAGAACTGTCCTGCTGAGCGGAGATACGCCAGCTGCGACTTCATCGGTTGGCCGCGATCTCGGAGTAGATGAAGCGGTGGGAGGACTCCTGCCCGAGCAGAAAGCAAAGTGGGTGACTGAACTGCGTAGCAAAGGGCGGAATGTCGCGATGGTCGGAGACGGAATCAACGACGCTCCAGCCCTGGTAGAGGCCAATGTCGGCATAGCCATGGGATCGGGAACTGATGTTGCTCGGGAGAGCGCGGACGTGATCTTGATCGGAAGCGATCTCTCGAAATTAGTCGAAACTTTGCGGCTTGCTCGACGCTGTCGCGGCATCATCATGCAAAATTTTGTAGGCACGCTGGTTGTGGACAGCATAGGAGTCGTAATGGCAGCTCTTGGCTTCCTAAATCCACTCCTGGCCGCTTTTATTCACGTGACCTCAGAGTTGGCATTCATCCTTAATTCCACGAGATTGTTGCCCCGAAGTTCGGAAGCCGGGCGATGAGATCGAAAATTTGTGGGGCAGCTTGAGTTGGGTATGCACTTTGCTCGTGTGATCCAGAGTCGGAAAAGTCAGAGCCTGGGTAGCCCTAATCGCCCTCGCGATCTTGGCGATTTTGATTGCGGCAGTTTTCTTGCAGTCTCGCAGATCACCAAAACCGTTTGAAATGGACGACCTGTATGGCTTGTTGGATTAAAGGGCTTCCAAAAGTGGGATCGGATCACACTCTGTGACCGAGGATCGAGATTGTCCATTGAAAACGAAGCGCCTCGTGGTCGGACAGATCACAATCTGTCGAGGCTGCTGTTGTGGCAATGTCGAACGAGGTTTGCCCGAAGTTCCGGTGGAATGGCTGAAGAGTGAATGGCGGAAAAGGGGATTGCTGAAGCGAGTTCAGTTGACGATCAGCGGCTGTGTTGGACCATGCGATGTGCCGAACGTGGTCGTGATTACAAGCTTATCGGGCACAGAATGGTTGGGAAATATCGATAAGTTCGACCAGTACCGAAGCCTGGTTGACTGGGCTGTCCAGTGTCGGGATGCGGGCGAGATGCTAGCTCTGCCGCGCGAATTTCACGAATGCAGGATCAGTCCATTTCGCTCATAGAGATTTTGGAAATGCGTGAGGAACTGTCGAATAGCCTTCCATGCAGGGGAGAGGCCTGAACGTGCAGAGAGCAGCACAACCAACACTGCGGCATCCACGCAGACCGAAAGTTCCGTGGATCCACGCATTTCTGTTGGAGGCGCGACGCAGTGACCTCGTGGCATCGATCTTCAAAAAGAGTCAGAACCGGAGTAAGAGAGCAAGCGATAGGAAGGGGATCGGTCAGTTGCTATTGATGATTCTGCGGGCGGTGATCGTTGTCGTGCTGGGCCTTTACGGAGGTCTCGCCTCGTCACACCACCACTAACGGCCAGGAGACACAAAACACAATTAGGTTGTGCAGAAGAAACAGGACTTGGTACCCCCAAACAGAATTAGACATGTGTTTGCGGTACCGGACGGCTCAAACTCTGGTTGGCGTTGCAGGGGAGCCATACATACCTGGCTAGGTACTATGTCGTTGCATTCGTTTCACATCTTGGTATAAATTCAAACGAAGTTCTCGTGGGGTAGCCTTCATGCGCTCGATATCGAAGCGGATAGCGTGTATATGCTTGTTGCTGACCTTCTGGTCGGCACTAGCATTCGCCGCGCATCAACATTCGAGCGCGGCCGAGTCGTCAACGTGTACTGTTTGTATCGCTGCCCATTCGGCTTCTCCGCAAACTGCTACCACCTTGCCAAAGGTGATGTTCGTTTCTGTCTCCAGCTTTCTGCCGGAGCCAGTTTCTGCCAAGCAACGTCTGACGGTCTTTGTTCTGTGCGTACGTCCACCTCCTAGTGTCTAAAGATCACCCTTCTGCTGTTCACAGGCCCGGATTGTTTGCCGTGAGCCTTTCTCTTGATCTTTTCGACGATTCTCAGGAGGAATCATGCAGGCTTCTAACAGGAGGTCGCTTTCCGCGACTTTTCTAGTGTTTTTCTTTTTGGCCCTCGGTCTTCAGGCTCACGCGCAGTCGGGCGGCAGCTCCGGATCTATAAGTGGCACCGTGCTCGACCCCACCGGCGCCGTCGTTCCCAATGCAGCCGTTGAAATTCACAACCCGGTCAGCCACTTCGACCAATCAACCGTCACAGACAAATCCGGGAAGTTCAGCTTCCCGAACGTGCCGTTCAATCCGTATCACTTGGCGGTGACCGTGACCGGATTCGCACCGAGCTCGCGGGACGTAGAGGTCCGGTCCGTCGTCCCGGTCAGTGTCAGCATCAGTCTCCAAGTCTCGGGTTCGACCACTTCGGTGACGGTCGAGGCCCAGGCGGCTGATTTGCTGGAGAACGATCCGACCTTCCACTCCGACATCGATAAGGCCTTGTTCGACAGGCTTCCGTTGGAAAGCTCTTCGTCGTCACTCAGTTCGCTGGTTACTCTCTCAACGCCGGGAATCGCTGCCGATTCCAATGGCCTCTTCCACGGACTGGGCGACCACGCGGAGAATTCGTTCTCCATCGACGGACAGCCCATTACCGACCAGCAGAGCAAAGTCTTCTCCAACCAGCTTCCCGTCGATTCGATCGAATCCATGGAAGTGATCTCGGGTGCGCCACCGGCAGAATACGGTGGTAAGACGAGCGTTGTGATTGTAGCGACCACGCGCTCAGGTCAGGGTGTGACCACTCCCCACGGCAGTGTGACGACTTCCTATGGGACCTTTGGAACATCCAACGTGGCGGCAGATCTCGCTTATGGAGGTAAGAACTGGGGGAACTTCATCTCCGTGGGCGGCTTGAACACTGGTCGGTTCCTAGATCCGCCAGAGTTCGCCGTGTTCCATGACAAGGGCAACGAAGAAAATCTGTTCGACCGCGTGGATTATCAAGTCAATGGCAATGACTCGATTCACCTGAACTTCGGCTACAACCGGAGTTGGTTCCAAACGCCGAATAACCTAGATGCCGAAAACGCGACTCCCTGGAGTGGGCTGTATGGGATTGAACCACAAATGGCAGCCTTTGCTGGGAGAGACCCGAACGGAAATATCGTCGGACCGACGGATCAGCGCTCCAAGATTGGGTCGTTCAATATTGCCCCTTCCTGGACGCATGTGCTGAATACGAACGCCGTATTTACTTTGGGTGCGTTCGTGCGCCGCGACGATTACAACTACTACCCCAGCGGCGACGCGTTCGCGGACCTCGGGCCTCCGAGCCTGCAGAGACAGTCGGTAGGTCAGAACCGGACGCTCACCAACGCAGGGCTCCGATCCGATCTCTCCTACGTCAAGGGGATCAACCAAATCAAGGCTGGGGTGGTCTATCAGCAGACATTCCTCAACGAAAACGACACCGTTGGTATCGTCGATCCAACATACAACGCACCCTGCGTCACCGCCGCGACCGTGACCTCGGTGAACCCGTTTCCATATGTTGCGGCGCCCGCGCCGGGAATCACTGATCCCTCCATGTGCACTGGCGCCTACCAGCCAAATATTGCGTCCAACCTGAACGCCCCTAACATCCCTTTTTACCCTAATTACAATCCGATCCTGGCCCCCTACGACTTAACCCGTGGCGGAACCCCGTACGACTTCAGTGGCCATACCGATGTCAAGGAACTCGCTCTGTACGTTCGAGACAACATCACAATACGAAACTGGTCTTTGAACCTCGGGTTACGCGGTGATTTCTACAACGGTCTCTCGACCGCAAGGCAGGCTGAGCCTCGGCTCGGAGTAGCGTACAACGTTAAGAAGACCAATACGGTTCTTCGTGTTTCTTACGCGCGCACCCTGGAATCTCCCTTCAACGAAAATCTGATTCTTTCCAGCATCGGATGCTTGAATCCTGTCTTGAACCCGCTGCTTCTCTGCGGATCGTCGAGCGGAGCGTTGAGTCCCGGCTTTCGCAACGAATTCCACGCTGGGCTCGAACAGGCGTTCGGGAAGTACATGGTCTTTTCTGGCGAGTGGATTTCAAAGTACACACATAATGGTTACGACTTCAGCGTGCTCGGCAACACTCCGATCACGTTTCCGATTGAATGGCACAATTCCAAGATTCCCGGATATGCGGGGCGCGTGAGCGTGCCAGATATCCATGGCTTCTCGGCGCTCGTGGTCTTCTCCAGCGTGGCGGCGCGCTTTTTCCAGCCGCAGATCGGCGGAGCGGGGGCGACAGTAGCGACTGCTGCGGGGCTTCCGTTCCGCATTGACCACGATGAGAAGTTCAACCAGACAACTCATTTCCAGTATCAGCCGTGGAAGCGCGGCCCATGGGTCGGCTTCAACTGGCGGTATGACAGCGGACTGGTCGCAGGAGCAACACCTTGCTTCGGGGTGCTCGTGTCGAACAATTGCCCGGGATCGCTCGTCCTCGGTGGTGTGAATAACATCAGCATGGGCGCTGCGAACGTGGGCGAGATTCCGCTTTCTGCCGACCAGGAGTCCGAGGCCGGGTTTACTTGCAACGGGATCCGCGCAACTCCGACGGCTCCTCTTCCTTTCAATTGCCCCGCCTCGGCGTTTGGCTCCGCGCTGATACAAGTGCCTGCACCAAACACCGAAAACGACGACCACAAGCCTCCGCGCATCACGT
>Ga0210390_10003093_pt1 | contig 14398 bp, 11 predicted proteins | sample IncBWH11OmetaG_FD_161050 | JGI IMG/M metagenome (GOLD analysis project Ga0210390, IMG submission 161050) | Forest soil microbial communities from Barre Woods Harvard Forest LTER site, Petersham, Massachusetts, United States - Inc-BW-H-11-O ...
AACAATTCCAGCAGGGAATCGATCTTCTTCTCAAGATCGAAGCGCCCCATCCCGCGCAGGGTTCCGATTAATTCCAGATATTCCCAGCCGGTTAAATACGGATACAGATGCGGCTCCTCCGGAACATAGCCCAGGAGTTTGCGGTATGCCGTCAAGTCGTCCTGGATGTTCTGGCCGTCGAACTGAACCATGCCGCGCGTCGGCTGCAGCAATCCTGTGAGCATTTTCACCGTCGTGCTTTTGCCGGAACCGTTTGGGCCGAGGCAGCCCAGAACCTGCCCGGGTCGCAGAGTAAACGACAGGTCCTGCACCGCCGGCAATGACGCGTAGCGCTTGGTCAGATGCAGGGCTTCGAGCATGGACCACCTCGCGAGACGAAGTCTTCGGGCAGCGCGAAGACCGAAGAAGGAACCCCGGTGATGTTTGGTTAGACACCAGTGGCTCGGCGGGAGTTCCGTTAGGCGGGCAGAAAATTCCGTTACTTTCCTGCCGGCATGTTCAGGCCGAGGGCCTTTATGGTCAGCTCATCCGGTGTGGTCTTACCGTCTTTCTTCGTGACCACGCCGAAGTTGCCGTCGTAGTCCCACATGGCCCAGCCGATGTTGTGGCGCTCCAGCGCGATGCGCACATCTTTGATCCAGGCATTGCGGTCCTGCGGTTCGGAGAAATCCCGGAAGACGCCGAACTCATTGCAGATCAGCGGCACGCCGTGTTGCTTGCCCCAGTCGGCCGCCTGATTGATGTCGCCTTCAACGCGGGCAGCGTCCCAGTGATCCTGGCCATAGCGAATCACCTGATAACGATCACGCGCCTCGGGCAGAAGCGTCGCCACCTGCGCGGCATTCTCCGGCGATGACGGGTAGTGTAGACCCTTCAGCCAGTGCCAGTAATATGCTCCCCAGGTCGCGCCCTGATGGGTGAAGATGTGCGGCTCGTAGAAATGAAAAACGTAAATGACATTGGTGTCGGCGAGCGGCTCAAGGAAAACCATGTCGTCATCGTCGTCCCACCGCGCTCCGGCGGCGATGATCGTGTTCTTCGGCGCGCCCCGCCGGATCGCCGCGGCCAGCTTGGTTTCCACGCCGTACCAACGGTAGGCGTCACGCATCTCGGGCTCGTTCAGAATTTCGAAGAAGACCCGGTCCGGGTCCCATGAGGATGATGCGTAGCGTTGCGCCACTACAGTCCAGAAATCGGCGAAGCGTTCGACGAATTCATCTTCTTTCGCCAGGCGCGCCTTGAAGTCGGAGTCGGGATGCATGTCGATCTCAACCGCCAGACCCGCATCCAGAATCATTTTCACTGCGGCGTCGAGATAGCCGAAATATTCCGCGCCGCCATCGTGATGGCGAGCCGCGTCCATCATGGGCTGCGGGTTTATGCTGAGACGCACGTGATCGAACCCGGCCGACTTGATCAACGACATGTCCGCGGGTGTTTCCCCGCTCTGCAGATGTTCTTTGGAATATCCCGCGGGGCTGTAGACCTGCGCGAACCATCCACTCAGATTGATGCCGTGACGGATGTGGGCGAGTCGAGCGGCGGGGACCGAAGACCTTGTTGCGGTCTGAGCCTGCGACATCGAACCGAAAACCAAACATAAAGAAACAGCGATCGACCCGCGGATCATGTGATGACTCCTATTTAGCATTGTCATCCTGAGCGAAGCGAAGGACCTGTGCAATTGACGGCGAGTACATCGGTCCTTCGCTTCGCTCAGGATGACAGATATATCATAACAATATGTAAATAATAGACATAAAGTTTTGATATTATCTGTACGAGTCCTACACAGATATGCAGAGTCAATGACTTGCCAGAAAGATCTGCACGGAATCTGCACAGGACGAGTGAAACGATGGAGGCGAATATGGCATTCGTCACCGACAAATCGGAAGTCAAGCCGGGCCTGATTCTCTTCCGGCGCGGCGACGTGGAGCATCGGATGTGGTATTGCCGCATGAAGATGCCCAAGGTCGACCGTTACAAGACGGTTTCGCTCAAGACAACCGACATCGACGTGGCGCGGGAACGCGCCTTCGATCAAGACGCAGACATCCGATTCCGCTTAAAACATGACGTTCCCGTGTTCAACCATCCCTTCCGCGAGGTGGGGAGAGAGTATCTGCTGACCCAGGAGGCGCGGGCGAAGCGCGGAGAAATCAGCGCCGCGCGGCCAAAGAAGGTCCGCGCCGTCATCGAAGGCGCTTTGGACAGTTATGTAGGATCAACGCAGGTCCACCTTATCGGTGACGAGCTTTGGGGCGGCTACCCGGCATGGCGGCGGGAGAACGGCGCGGGTCGTCACAAGCGCAACGGCGTTCGGGAAGTCAGCGACGACATGGCGCAAGCCTTCGCGAATAAGGAAGCCGAGCGCCGCACCAAGGTTCAGCAGACCCTCGGCATCAGGATTTTGAGACCGATTGAAGTCAAACCTTCCGAAGAACGGGTGGTTCCTTACATCAGTGATTCCACCATCCGCTTTGAGATGTCCATCTTCGGCGCGGTGATGAGTTACGCGATCAAGAAACGCTACGTTCCCGCCAGCCAGCGTTTTGACGAGCGTCCGAAGCTCAAGTCCATGCGGCGCGACGAGTTCACACGGGAGGAATACCGCAAACTCCACACTGTCGGAAGGAAGTGGATTGCTGAGGCGGATAAACCTTCCAGCATCTGGTATCGCACCATCACCTACAACATGATCCTGATTGCGTGTAATACAGGTATGAGGCCAGTGGAGATGAAGAATCTGCGCTGGCGCGACATCATGCCAGCAAAAGACCGCGAGGGGCGTGAGATCGTTGTGCTGTTCGTGCAAGGCAAGGGCAAGTCGCGCAAGCTGGTGGCTCCCAGGAGCGTTCGAGATTATCTGGACCGCATCCGCGTTATTTCCAAAGCCACGGAACCGCACGACAGAGTATTTACCAACGTCACGGGCAAACCTGCAAAAACCCTTTACAGCTCGCTGATTGCCGACCTTCTGAACGAGGCGAATTTGCGTGAAGGCACGCAGGGCGTTCCGCGTTCGACGTATTGCTTCCGACATACCTATGCCACGCTCCGATTGCAGGAAGGCGTGGATGTGTATTTCCTCGCCGAGCAGATGGGAACTTCCGTCCACATGATTGAAAGCCACTATGGACACGTGAACACCATCAAGCACGCCGACCGCGTTTTGCAGGGCATGGCGGGATGGGAACTGCCGCAACAGGAACCGGACGATACCAAGGCCAAGGCGTCAAAAGCGGCAGCGACCCGCGATCAGTCCAAAAGAGGTCAGCGCAACAAGGCGCGCTGACCTGAACCTCCCCAAGCCGTCTTTTGCCGGAGCCGCTGGCGGAGGCTGGCGCAGGGAGGTAATCGTCCCAATGTCCGGCCCGGATTCTCCTCACTGAGATTGTTCTGATTTGCCGCTGCCCCGCTGGGGCGTTTTTAGCGGCAAATCTTCCTTGCACCTGCCGCCGCTGGCGGCTGTACTTCGTGCAGCTCCAATCTCTAGTATGGGCGGAATGTTCAACGATAGTGTTGCAATACGTCATTAGTTATGGTTAAGTAATGACATATTGAAACAAGCTCCGGCGGCTCTTAATAGGATTATGCAGTACATCGGCGAACATGGGATTGTTAGGTCCCGTGATATCGAGGCCATCGGTTTTCCGCGGCAGTATCTCGTTCGTCTCCACCGGCAAGGCGAGCTCAATCGGCCTGCACGTGGAATCTACACACTTCCAGATGCCGACGTGACGGAACACCACTCCTACGCTGAAGTCACCAAACGAGTCCCGCAAGCTACTGTCTGCCTGCTTTCGGCGCTTGTCTTTCACGAGATCACTACGCAGAATCCTGCTTCGGTTTGGATCGCTCTCTCCAAAGGGGCAAGAACGCCTGCTCTCGCTATGCCTTCACTCCGGATCGTTCGGCTGTCAGGGCCATCCCTCACGGATGGAATCGACAAACATCAGGTGGAGGGCGTCACAGTCCGTGTCTATTCAGTCGCGAAGACTGTCGCCGACTGTTTCAAATTTAGGAACAAAATCGGACTCGATGTCGCAATAGAAGCTCTGAAGGATTGTCTTCGCCAAAAGAAAGTCAGTGTCAACGAAATCTTCCGCTACGCCAAAGTCTGCCGGGTCAGCAATGTCATTCGCCCCTACATCGAGGCGTTGTAATAGGGCTCTAATAGTGCCAACTGTTTGAGATCGTAAAGGCGCGGTGAGCTCGATCGCAAGCATCGCCAGAGGCAGAGATTCTGCAGACACCGTCTGCAAAATCTGTGAATTCGGTGCGAAATAGCTCTTCCCGTTTCTCACGCCAGCCCAAGTCGCTGACGCAACAACTTAAGCCGACTCCTACTCAATCTGCTTGCATTCGAAATCGAGAAGTCTGTTAAGTATTCCCATCGATTAGCAGCGCTTCCTGTTCCAAGCCGGCGTTGTATTTGTCAATCAGTTCGACAACCTCCTGTATTTGTGAACAGTCCGACTTTCGCATCTTTGTGAGCAGCACTTGGTTCTTACGCTTTTCGAGCAATTTCCGCTTTGAGTATCGAGTAAAGAGATAATTGAGATTCTCAGGCAAATGCAAACGAACGCGTGAACCCAGCTTGCTCCGGATCCGCTCAAAATCATGCAAGCCCACCGGATCGTAATCCGGCAGGTGGAGGCATGAGAACCCCACTTCTGACTGCCTTTCCAGCCAGTTCAAAAGCTGGGTTGAAAGTCGTCCTTGATAGTAAATGGCGAGCGGCACATTCAGCCCGAGGCGCTCAAACCAACCAAACATCACCGGGCCCTCAATCAGTGCACAGAGACCATGGAGACTGTAAGCAGGGCCCGTGCGAAAAGAGAAAACCGAGTGCAGGTTCGTCTCATCAACAACGTCCACCGCCAAGCCATTTCTGCGCAAAACATTTTCCTGCCAGGCGCGAATCAAAACTATTTCCGGATTGTTGCTGCGAAACGCCTTACTGTCCCGAAAACGCTGGACACCCATTACTCGTTGCGGAAGGCCATCCCCCGACATGCCGTTCGGAAAATTTCGCTCGATAAATGCATGTAGGGTTACGCCATCTCGAACTGTCACTCTGCGGCCGCTACCGCATCGCTCTTCCACGACCACATTGGCGGAAAGTAAGGGACGAAGGAACGTCATGAAATGGCCGCTACACTGCGATTTCCTCAGCTGCCCCTGGTCTTTGAGCAGGGTAAGCTTACGCAGCAAGTTTTCTTGATAAATCATGCGCTACGCTTTCGCGCTAACACGGCTACGCGATGACTGTTTTTAACCACAATTCGGCCCTTGTGAGGTTGAAGAAAATACAGCGCGTCTACCTCGCTAACCGACTCCGGAGCTGCTGTGATGGCGATGAAGCCGAGTTTACGCGCCGTTTCCAGAATGGCATGACGGTTCACAGAGTCTAAAGAATAGATCTCATCCAGAAAGAAGGGTACCTCGCAAAGGAGGTTCTTTTGCGAATCTTCACGCAACAAACTGCGGAGCATAAGCAGGTTGAACAACACTTTGATGGTGATGGTGGTGCCATCGGATTCGACTTGGTGGAAATCATGGTAATGATGAGGCTTGCCGTCCTCGCCGGTCACGGTAAATTGCAGCGTGAACAGATTCTGGTAAGAGACGAATGGCATAGCTTCGAATCGGGTACGGAAATTGGCGATGGTAGCCTCAAGCCCTGCACTGTCATCGAAAAGCCCCGGCTGGTTAATCGTAGCCAGCCTGCGCATGGGGCCAACCATATCGGCTTGCTCCAGCACGTCCATTCGCAAAGAGGCAAGGTTAGAAATCTGAATAACCGAGAAATCTCGGTTAAGTCGGTCGGACGCGCTTTTGATGTCAGCTAGCGATCTAAGGATTTGGTCAAAGGTGGCCTGGAGACTGGTGAGCTGGTGGTGCCAATCTCGCCGCAGTACCTCCTCTTTGTCGGGCAATGCTTCCAGCTCCTCGCGAAGGCGATGAATCGTGTCAAACTCGTCCACGCCGGCGTAGTCCGGCCCAAGAACAGCTTCCAAGCGCTGCGATGTATTGCTGATTTCCGAATTAAGTTGCCGCAACTTTTGCTGAAGGTTCAGATATTGTTCAACACAAGTCGAAAAATCACTGGCCAGTTCGATTTCAGCTGCGATAGGAGCGTCCTCCGTATCGGGCGCTGAGCAGTCGCCAAATAACTTAATCTGAGCAGCAAAGTCACTCTCTTCGGCCTTGATCTGTTGCCCAGCAGAAGACGCTTCAGCTCTCGCGATTCCTAATTGCCCTTGCGCCCTTTGAATATGCTTCTCTTCAGCGGTCATTTCATCCAGCGTCCGCTTTAGTTCGGCTTTCAACCCCGGCTCATCTTGCTTGATCTTTTCGTATTCCTCGAAACGGAACAGTTGCTTGGCTAAGCCTTCTTCGATCTCGCGACCCTGGATATCCTTCTTCCCATCGACTTGCCGACGCTTCTTATTCAGCTCGGTCAGCAAAGAATCACGTTGCTGAATTGCCGCTAGAACATCCACTGATTTTTGTAATGAGGCCTCTTCCTCGACAAGGCGTTCCCTCAGACTGCCTACGTCATGCAACTCCGAGAGGCTGCGTCTAGTTGGCGGCAGCGGGAGAATAATGTTCTCGTCTTGATAAACATTGTTCTTAATGCGCTGACTGAGCAGCCGCAGCAGTCGAGTAAGGTTGGCTGGGGCGCGCAACGATGCCCCGCCATTCCCGACGGTTTGCTCGAGAAGGTCAAAATTAAAGAGCCGAGTTAGTGGAAGTAGTTCAACCTCCTTTAGCTGCCGCCGCAAAACCGTGATCAAAGCCCGATCAAAGTGCTCAATAGCATAGTTGGTTCGATCGACGATCTCCCTGCATTGCTGGTGTTTCCGCACTGCTCGCTGGTGCGTCTCCTTCTCCGCGTCCCGGAGCGTATCTTCGAGACGATGTAAGTCCGCCTGAAGATTCTTTAAAGCACTTCGGGCCAGTGCTTCCGCAAATCCCGCAACTTCCTTTGCCTCCTTGCTTATATCGCCCAATCGTGTGTTGATCGTGCCCTTGGTCTCGCCCAGCCGCACCTTGGCATCATGGTGCCTCCCAACGGATGCTTCCAAGTCCTGAATTTGCCTTGACGCTCGTTCAGCATCATGAGTCAGCTTCTCCAACCTCTCATCATGATTTTGCTCAAACTCGTGCCGCTTCGCCCGCAAGTCACGCCAGCGATACGCCAGCTCGGCTCGCCACGCCTCGCGACGGGTACTCGATGCCAGGAGCAGCTCGATCTCCTTCTGCTGCTTTTTGAAGCGCACGAGCTTCTGCTTCTGCGCAAGAATTCGATCATAATCGTCGCCAAACACCTCCCGAATGTTGAGCGCGTGACGGTCAGTTGAAAGGCCCGCCAGCAAAACTAGTTGGTCCCGCATTTGACCTTGCGAAATGGTGCTCAAACAGAGAAGCCGCTTGAGTGTTTCCCGGAACTGGTGGTAGCGTTCGTTATCTCGTAACACCACCAGGCCGAGACCTCTTGCTTCCCCTTTGGTGGATAAAAGCAGAAGCTCTCGATGCTCTTGCGCACTCTTGAGTACCCTGTAATTTTTGAGGCTGAGTCGTGAGCTGACATCCTTCGGCTCCCTGACCTGAGAGTCTTTGAGCTGTGAATCTTCACGCAGGAAATCATCACGATCAAACGGCCCTTCGAAGAAGAACCGTTCCGGCTCAGCATCAATCACCCGGCTTTGTCGGCGCCACCCAATCACGCATTTGCCGGATGCGCCGACCACTTCAAAAAGGACGTAGCTGTATTGGTCGGGAAAATAATAGTCCCGAGTGTGCTCCGCGGAGTAGGAGCCAAACTCCATGTGCCGCCGGTCATCGAGATAGAGGAACTGAAGCGTGTTGATGAGCGTAGTCTTGCCCGTATTGTTGGGGCCGACGATCTGGAGCGATCCGCGAAGCTCGACCTCCGCGTAGTCATAACGCCCGGAATGAATAAGAATCAAGCGCTGCGGACCATTCGCCATGGATCACTTTTCGATCTCAGATTCCGTTTTCTCGTCTTGCGGCTTCTCGGAAAGCTCCAAGCACTTGTCAAACATTCTGTGAAACGGACGCAGAAACCGGAATTCGTCCTCGCCGATAAATTTCGCCCAGCCCAGGCGCTCCATGCTCTTAATAATCAGCCGCAGACCCGCCTCGTCTTCCACATCCACCTGGCGCAGCAAGTTTTGATAACGATCCATGGAAAGATGTGGCAGCTGAGAAGTGAGAAATGGGGTCGTCAGCAGGAATTCTTCAATCGGTTTTCCCGTATTCGCAATATGGTCAACCAAAATATACGAGAAAACCGCCATGCGCGGTAGCGTCTCGCGCGTGCCATCGTTGCCCTCAGGTTCAAAGTAGAAGAAATCGCGGGAATGGCGCTTTAGCTTCAGGCCCAACAGTGAAAACTGCGCCGCGTAGGCTTCGTAGTCGCCGGTCACCGCCGAGAAAATTGGCTCGTCTTCGGGCGAGAGATGGTAGCCCATACGCAGCTTCTGGAAAACGTCCTCAAGATAAAGAAGATTACTCATGCGCGGGTTAATCTAACTGGACGGCCCTCCAATGAGCCATCGGATGTTTCATAGCGACGAAACGGATTCTCAGTAAAATGTGCCGCCATCTCTGGAGCAAAAATAAGCCGCGTGAATCCGGAAAGCGCCGAATCTGTGTCTTTCTCCGGAAAATGCTGCGTCAGCCATTCCAGTAGATCTGATATCGGCAGATCCTGATCGATCGCGGCGCTGAGCTGTTCGAGCCAGACCCGGCGAAGATAACTCTCCGGCATTCTCTCCTCCGCATTTAATTCCAGCAGCGGAGGCGGCACTGGCCGGTACTCTGCAACATTCAGGACTGCGCGCTCAATGCCAAGGTCGGAAGGAGCGTGCTGCCAACGCAACGTGAAAACCCTGACAACCAGTGCGTCAGCGCAAGCCGCGACTCCCTCCCGTTGCATGCGCTCCAAGGCAATCGCAGCGCCCTCAGCAATGAAGGACGCCCGCCGCAAAGAATCATACAGCGGCTGCAGCTCGCGCCGGCATTGTTGGAAGATGCGAAGAGCGTGCCGCTGGATCAGTCTCAGTTGCCTGAAATTTCGCTCCAGCCCAGGGAGATTATTGTAGAGGCCATGCTCCCTGACCCGTTGCAAAAGCCGGTCCGTCTCATCGAAGGTTTCGTGGAGGGGACCATCCACCCGCACCATCTCTACAATAGGATCGACGTATCTCTCCATCCAGTGGCGAATCCTGCGAAATTTCTCCCGCACCGAGACGCCCCGTTCCGTCTTGTAGCGGCTTACCTCCGTCAAAATCGAGCGATGAGTTTCGTCCAGATCACTTTGTATGCGTCGCAAGGTTTGCTGCAATTCCTCAAGCGCCAGACGCGTTCCAAACAAGTCTTCCACTTCAATCGCACGAGAAAGCTGGTTATCCAGAGCTTCGATGGAATCGATGTAGCCGCTGATGATCTGAGGAGTAGCAGCATTAGCATCGTCAAACAAATAAGAAAGAAGGCGGCGGACCTGCTCAGCCATGAAGTAGAAGTCGCTGTCTCGCTCGACCGGCACGAGGATTTGCAACTCCGTCAGCCGCTTCCATGTCGTTTCCGGGAGTTCGTCGCTGGAATTTGTACTGCGTATCAGCCGCCTTACGTCCGACTCCGAAACTTCACCCTCCTGCTCGTTCAACGCGCGCAACAACGGTACTTGGGCTGCGCAGAAGTTAAAGAATTTTTGCGGCGGTACCTTCATCCATTGCTCCGAACCCCGCAATTCTACAATGGTTTGTACAAATAAGCGTGTAGATTGGAGCGGTCAGCGCCAAGTGCAACACTTTCAGCGCCTAAAATCTTGCGATTGGAGTCAAGAACCCCGGGGACTTTCCGCTCAAAGCCGCATAGGTGCTGGCCAGCTAGTGTTCGGTCGCGTTGTCACGTAGTCCACGGCGATAGCTTTCTAAGGAGAGTTTCAGTACTTAAGCACCGCGTTTAAGGTTGCGCTTCACTTCCTCGGCTGACTGTCGGTCAGTCGTCTATGCCACCGGCACTAGTTTACGAATCCTCATGTGTGCCTGCTGTGCGCTGACTTTCAATCCCTAACAACCATCCATCATTCTCAACAGAAGGCTACGCCGCCTTTCCGCGCTTCGGCCTCTTCCAGGTGGACGCCGCTTGGCTGCGGCTCGGACGGGCGTTTCGGACTGCGCCGGTTTCGCGCCAAACCAACCCCAACCCCGTTTGGCACTCACCGCGCTTTCACTCACGCCCTGCCACCCTCCCTCGGCCTCCGTTCTGTCCCTTTCACCGTTCCGCCTTGTTTCTTCCCGCTGCCGCTCAAGTGAAGAAAGAAACAAGCCGGAAACGGCAGAAAGATGGGATGAGAAGGCGCCAGCGTGGTGTGGTAGAACGCTGGCAAGGAGGATCGCGAAATGGCTAAGAATGGAACGTTGGCTAAGGTTCAGGAGTTGCAAACCAGCTTTCAGACAACAACGGAGCAGATCACAATTGGTATCGATCTCGGAGATCGTTTCAGCCACTGTTGTGTCCTCGGGCCGGATGGAAAAATATTGACCGAAGGGCGGCTGCGGTCTACGCCGGAAACAATGACACGTCACTTTCAAGGCCTTCCGACGTCGCGCATTGCCATCGAAGTAGGAACCCACTCGCGGTGGTTAAGCCAATTGCTGACGAAGTGGGGTCACGAGGTCATTATCGCCAACCCACGCAATCTCCGAATGATCGCCGACAGCATTCGCAAATCCGACCAGGTTGACGCGCACATGTTGGCGCGGCTGGCGCGAGTCGATCCACAACTACTCTCCCCGATCGTGCATCGCAAACAGGAAAGCTACCCCGATATCGTTCAGCTGAAAGCTCGTGACCTATTAGTAAACAACAGAACGCGCCTGATGAATGCGGTCCGCGGTGTCCTGAAGTCCACAGGGGTGCGGTTGTCTCCATGCGGAACATCATGCTTTCCGAGCAAGGCTGCCATTTGCGTTCCGGATGAGCTGAAGCTGAGCCTGACACCGTTGCTGGAGACGATTTCGCATCTGAATAAACAGATCTATTCTTTGGACAAGCCAATTGAAAGTACGGCGCAAAATCGCTATCCAGAGACTAATCGGCTCCGCCAGATCAGCGGAGTGGGTTCGATCACAGCGCTTCAGTACGTGCTCACCATCGGAGACCGGTTCGCTCATTCCAGAGATGTACCTGCATATCTCGGTCTGACACCACGTCGCCACCAATCCGGTTCGATCGAGCAACAACTCAGGATCAGCAAGGCCGGCAACAAACAGCTCCGCTCTCTGCTGGTGCAGTGTGCTCAATATCTGTTGGGGCGTTTTGGCCCGGACAGTGACCTCAAACGCTGGGGCACTCGAATGTTCGAGCGCGGCGGGAAAAATAGCAAGAAACGAGCTATCGTGGCCGTAGCCCGGAAACTTGCTGTTGTTCTCCACCGCCTGTGGATCACCGGTGATACCTACCATCCTCTTTATAACGTTGCCACCAATTCCGCCACACCTTGACTTCTTGAGGGTCTTCCGCGTTGCCGACCCATGGTAAACAGGACCAATGTATTTTGGATCAAGCTACAAACCGGGAGGAATTTAAAACGATACCGTGTTCACGGTGACTGCGTGTTTTTTCCCGGGCCTTCGAGGCCGACAGAAAGATTGCAGCACCAGCCTGATACTGAGAACCCCAATGTGCACCCGGCCTCGACAAACGCCGAATAAGTGCGAATGGAAGCGTGGCGAATCAGTTGAACACGTGTTTTGGTTCAAGTCTGAAATGGAGACAGGGCGTTCTCGGTAATGAATGTTCCGGCCTTCGGGGGGCAAAGGGTTTCTGGATCGATTCGACGGCTTTTAGGTGAGATAGTGGCAGGACGGAGCGTCCCGCCCCCGGAGATTCGGCGGCTATCTATTTCTTCGTGTCTTTGCCTTCTATTTCGGTGTTCCAGGTGGTGCCATCGGGCGACACTTCGAACTTAAATTTGTAGGCCGTGGCCGAAAGCACCTTAATAGTGAGTCGTCCTTTGACGGTTTGTGGGCCTATCCTTGTCTCGCTCAGCCAGGTCCAAGTATCTCCGTTCACATAGCCTTTGGCATGGTCGGCTTCGCCCAGGGTGTTGAAAGAGTCGTAGGTGTACATCTTGTCGTTGCTGTCATAACCCATGTAGGCCGTTTCTGTGCCTTTGCCGATGGCGCCATTGAACTCGGACTGGGTCACAAGGAAGAATCCGCCTTCCATCCACTGGACACGGTTTGTTCCCGTGAATTTGCCGGAACCCATCGGCCCCGGCTGCATGCTGCCTTCCGCGTTCCATGTGCCGGCGAAGTAGTCGAGTTTCTTTAGCTCGGGCGCGGGCTTCGCTGTCTCCGTCTGAGCTCGGGCCGATAACGCAAACCCAAGCAAAAGCGTCACGCAGATGAAAATGGTGAAACGTGTCTTCACTGGCCTCTCCTTAAATTGAATGAGAATTCGGATCTGAGAAACAGCCCCAAAACAAATCGAGCCGATCTCAGGAGTGTAGCATATTCGTGTTTTGTTCGCCTGCGCATCGGAGTTGGTTTTCTTGTTTAATCCGCGATGTAACCCGCTTTTCGGCTATCCGACATCGTGGCGGCTACCTTCTTTGCAAACCTGATTATTCTGACGGGCTGCTTGGCCTTCGTTTTGCGGAAAAGCATGCAAACGGGCAAGGAACCCGTCAAGGTTGCCCTTCAGCTCGCATTCGCTCGACCTTGACTGAACCCTCGCCCGTTTGCGGACAACCTCTCCGCTAGAAAACGAAGGCACACAATCGAAGCCCAAGACTAAAAACTTCGGTTGACATCACAGCGCCTTCTCATGGAAGGGAAAAAACATGAAATTAGAAGAAGTCAACACACGCACCAAAGAGGCCGTGGATTTCCTCGTTGCAGCATTGGAGTCCGGTCACAGTGAAGTCCTCACCGCATACCTCGGAGCAATGGCCAAGTTTCACACCTACAGCTTCGGCAACATTATGCTGATCGCACGTCAGAAGCCCGGTGCTACCAACGTTGCCGGACTTCGGACATGGAACTCGCTTGGCCGCTTCGTTAAACGGGGAGAAAAAGGCATTTTCATTCTCGCCCCGATCGTCGGAAGACGAAGCGCAAAGGATGTAGCGACCGACGAGCCGAGCGAAGACGCAACAACTGAGGGTCAACGAACGCTATACGGTTTCCGGGCCGTCTACGTTTTCGATGTCAGTCAGACCGAAGGCAAGGAACTCCCAACACTGACCGAAGTCAATGGCGACGTGAGCGGATACCGCGAACGGCTGTTCAAGTTCGTGGAAGCGCAAAGCGTCGAGCTTAGCTTCTCCGAGAGAATTGCTCCCGCCAAGGGTCTCTCGCATGGCGGGAAGATCACGCTGCTTTCAGGGATGCAGCCAGCCGAGGAGTTTTCCACGCTCGTGCATGAAATCGCTCACGAAATGTTGCATCGTGGCGACCGCCGCACCCTGACCACTAAACAAGTCCGCGAGACCGAGGCCGAAGCCGTGGCCTTTGTGGTCTGCCAATCTGTTGGGCTTCAGAACGGAACTTCATCCCAGGACTACATCCAGCTTTGGCACGGAGACGCCAATCTCCTCCGCGAGAGCTTGGAAGCCGTTCAACAAACCGCTGCCGTGATCCTCGGGGGCATCGCCCCCGAGCCAGCGGCACTTGCGGCAGCCGCATAACACGCCAAAACAAGTGCACCGTTTGTTTTTCAGGCCCGACGTGTGCGCCAAGTTCACGACCACCTAACCAAAGACACATAAGAGGAGAAAAGATCATGCCGAGTACCCGAAATGCAGTCAACAACCACGAATACCGCAGCGTTCCCATCACCGCGCTTGCGGAGTCAGCCACCAATCCCCGCAAGCGATTTGATGCCAAGAGCCTCGAAGAACTGGCCGCCAGTTTCAAGACTCAAGGGATTCTAGCCCCGCTTCTGGTACGCGAACTGGAGGAAAGCAAGTACGAAGTTGTTGCCGGAGCACGTTGCCTCAGAGCGGCGAAACTGGCGGAACTCGAAAAACTTCCCGTCCGCGTGGTCAAGCTGACGGATGCCGAGGCAATCGAAGCGCAGTGCGTTGAATTATCTGTAGTTGGCAAGAGCTTTCTTTGTTGATATGCAGCGCGGCACGTCGTTCACATGTAAACGACGTGCCGCGTTCCCAGTTTGCCGAAGCGAACCACAAGTAGAATCTCAACTTCCGTGTAGCCGATAATCGGCTCATGTCCCTATGCTGGGCCTCCCCGCCTCTTGGCGACGCCAAAGTGGAGGAGCTGCTATGATAGTTGTTGAGGCGGTTACGTTTTTCTCCTCTTTCAGGTCTTCTGACCTAAGCCAGTCCATC
>Ga0210390_10003094_pt1 | contig 14394 bp, 16 predicted proteins | sample IncBWH11OmetaG_FD_161050 | JGI IMG/M metagenome (GOLD analysis project Ga0210390, IMG submission 161050) | Forest soil microbial communities from Barre Woods Harvard Forest LTER site, Petersham, Massachusetts, United States - Inc-BW-H-11-O ...
CACCGCTCAAACTTCCGCTACCCTTGTCGTATCCGATTTTTCAGTGAGTATCACTCCTGCGAGCCAGATAACTTCCCCCGGCCAAGTCGGCAACTTTAACCTCGTACTTTCGTCGCTTGCTGGATGGAATCAACAGATTCAGATTTCCTGTCCGGTTTCGCCTGTGGGACCAAAATGCTTGTCCGACGGCCTCTCGCTCTTCCCCGGAAATTACACCCTGGGCATTGACCCGCAGTCCGCCCCGCTCGGCTCCTATACCGTCAACATAACGGCGAACGGGGCAGGTGTGATTCATACCGCAACGGCTCAACTCAGCATCGAAAATGCCACCATCTCTGTGTCCAAGACCTCTGCCACAATTGCGGTCGGGAGCTCTACAACTCTGAATGTTTCGCTTACCTCGTTGAACGGATACTCCGACCAGTTTTTCTTCAGCTGTCCTAATCTGCCCGCGGGGCTGGCATGCACGTTCAGTCCCGCAGCAGGCACATTGCCTTCAAACGGCACCCTCACGAGCACGGCGACCATCGCAGTAAATTCACGGCCTGCTTCGACGATCACGGCGACATCTTCGGGCCCAACGGTCCCCGCGGCCATACCGTTACTTTACGTATTCACTCTGGCGCTAGCTATCGGTTGCGCGCTCGTATCTATGACATTCACTGCACAGTTTCGGTGGAACCGGTTGGTGTATGCATCCGTCTTATCGGCGGCCGTGGTGCTTGCTTCCTGTGGCGGAGGTGGTTCATCGTCCTCCACCTCGCCTAGTAACCCTTCGCCACCAACCTCTCCCCCATCCTCGCCCACCGTCGTTCAGTTTCAAGTACAGGCAAGTTCCACTAAGTTCACAGCGACATCCGGCAATATCACCCTCACGATTCCATAAAGCCAAAGAGCCTCTTCCAGCAAACAGGCTCGCTCAAGAGGATGGTCCTTAACGGGCTTAGAATTCGTCGAAGGTATCAGCGACAAGCCCTCGATTTAGCTGTGCCCAAGCTGCGTCCGCACCTTTCGCGTAGGTGATGGCCACATTCGCTCCGTTCGCTTCCAGACGCTTCGCGATGGCAGCGCCAATCCTCGCGACCCGCCCGTTACCAGCGCAGCCTTTCTGTCCCGTTTCTTGGTCATCGTTTTTCTCCTATTTCCCGAATCTCGCTTTCTCTTCCTGCCGAGATTGACGGCCTCGTTGGATGTGGCAATGCCCCCTTGGCAACATCCTTTGTTAAGCTGGCACCGATGCTTTGCGAGCATGGGAGCTGAAATGGAGTTACGACATCTTCGATATTTTGTTGCGATTGCCGAGGCCGGAAGTCTCACGGTGGCCGCCCGGCGGAAGCTGCACACGTCGCAGCCATCGCTCAGCCGGCAGATTCGTGATCTTGAGCAGGAGGTAGGCGCCCAACTGTTGACGCGTCGCGCTCGTGGGATTGAATTGACGTCCGCAGGGCGAACCTTCCTCGATCACGCTCGGCTGGTGCTATCCCAAGTAGACGCAGCAGGCGAAGCGGCTCGTCGGATCGCGCATGGCAGCAAGCCATGCTTCACGATGGGATTTCTGACCGGACACGAATTGACGTGGATGCCCGAAGCCCTGCGGATCCTCCGCGACGAACTGCCTAACATCAACGTGATGATTACGAGTCAATACTCGCCGCCGCTGGCCGATGCCATTTCGAGAGGAAACGTCGATGTAGGTTTTCTTCGACGCGAACGGGGCGTGCCGGAGCTGGCGTTCCGCCTTCTCGTAAAGGAGCCCATCGTCGTGGTCTTGCCGAGTGACCACCGTCTCGCTGCGCGCAAAGCCATTAGTCCTGGCGATTTGGTGGGCGAGACATTCGTGGGGGTTTCGCACACGGCTCCTGCAGTGCGCGCGGTCATCGACGACTACTTGAAGCGGTCTGGAATCAACATCACGCCAGCTCACGAGACGGAGCACGTCGTCATGGGAGTGTCCTTAATAGCGTCGACGGGAGGCGTGGCGCTGTTACCTGCGTACGCCCAGAACTTTCTCACTCAGTCTGTAACGAGCCGTCCACTTAAAGGCCATGCGCCGACTGTCGATCTTGTCCTCGGCTTCAAAAAGTCGAACCAGTCTCCGGCCCTAAAGCTATTGCTTTCGAAATTGGACGAGTTGGTCGCGCATGCGTCAAATCGGACCCGATAAAGCTCACGATCGAGGTGTATCGGACGAATTGCTATTCGGTGTCAGAGTTTTCCATTCACACCTTCGTCCGGATCGCGCGCCGGGCGAGCGGAGGCTGACAAAGCGGAACCTGAATCGACTGGGACAAATGTTGCTAATAATTATCGGCCTTTCAAATGTTCCTGAACCGCATCGCGTAAGCATTGAACCGCAGGGACCAGACTGCCAATATGTGAGGAGTGGAACAGCCAAACCGCCTGCTGAGAGGAAAAGACTTTCACCTTGAGGATCTGAAGTTGTTTTCGAAAAGGAGAGGACTCCAGCACCTTAGGCATTACGACCCCCAACCCGACGCCTTGTGAAACAAGCGACAGTTGCAGGTCATTTCCTTCCGCCTGAACGGCAATGGTCATTGGCAGTCGCTGTTGGACCATCTCGGTTTCAATTGCACGTGCGCACAGACAACCGGTGGGATTTAAGACCCAGGAAAAGGAAGAAAGCTGCGCGAGCGTGGTCGTTCGGGGAAATCGCAGAGCTTTGGACGCGACGATCGACTGACGTGCTCATCTCGGACACTAGAAGAGTACGCCGCCATCCGGTCTCGTTGGCGAATCCCTCGGCACCCAGACCTTCTCGTTCAGGCTTATGGAACGAACTGGGGGGTTTTGGCGAAAATTTCAACAGGAAAATTGATAAACACGGTCGTCTTGGCGGCAAGATGCCGACCGCCAGCTCTGAGCGCGAATATGGACTTTTTCCTCTCATGCTCGGGCAATAGACGGCGGACCGCTCCAAACGCGATTTCCTCGGCAAACAGCCATGCTGGCCCATTGGCTATTCCAACTGGTTGAGCACGGCGATGTTCATCTCTTCTGCGTCGCTTGTGCGAAGGTTGCCGTCAGGCAGGTGGACCATCCGGGCAGATTTTTTTTCGAATACCCACGGGCGCGGCTTGATTCCCGTCGGATAAAACTTTCACCTGGCGCTGAACCGTAGTTGAGGCAGACAAACCCCGCTGGCGTTCTGTCCAAAGACAGACAGAGACGATTTGACGCCGCGTACGAACACAATTCTCCTCGCCTAAACAGCAAATATGCACTTATTTGGCGGAAAAGTTCGCTTGGAAGTCTGCTTGCATTGTCGATGCCGAAAGTAAAGCAAGCAAAGGAGACTACAGTGCAGGAGACACGACGAACTCCGCATCGACGGGCAAACGCGCGAGCCAGCGCATGCAATGCTGGCGAAATCATCAGTGACGAGAGGCTCGTTGCGGTCGCCAAGAAGGGCGACGGAACTGCCTTTGACGAGCTTCGCAAACGCCATGGCGAAAGACTGTTTCGGGTTGCGCATCGGATCATCCGACATCGCGAGGATGCCGAGGACGCAGTTCAAGAGAGTTTTCTTAGTGCCTACATCCACCTCAACGGCTTTGACGGAAGAGCGAAATTGTCAACATGGCTGACCCGGATAGCGATCAATGCCGCACTCATGAAATTGCGGAAAACTCGTCTGTCGTGCGAGATTCCGTTGGCGAATGCAGTTGAAGGCTTCGAATTGTGTCGGGAATATCAATTCAGAGATTATTCGCCGAATCCGGAAGAGCTTTACGAGAAAGAAGAGCACAACGCAGTCTTGCGAGATGCAATCTCAGAGTTGAGACCAAGCATTCGCAAGGTCGTGGAGCTTCATCAGTTGCAGGAATGTCCTATGAATGAGACCGCCAAGGCTCTCGGGATTTCCGTCACTGCGGCGAAAGCGCGACTGTTCCACGCGCGGACTGCACTACGGAAGAATAAGGCCCTACTTCTTAAATACGGAGGGGCGAGATCTGATTCGCACAAGAAACTTTTCGCGCGGAAGAGTTGTACGCGGTCGTTCGATCCGTAGTATGCGATCTCTAAGACTCCCCGGAAACCAGGTCTCCTGAAGAGTAGGGACTTGCATTGGGATTTCGAATTATTCTTGGAACATTGGAGGAGGTCCGCTGATTCGCTTCCATTTCAGTGAGACATCGACTTCGACACGATCGGCAATCTTGATGAAGGGTATGCTTTTATTCATACCGTAGTCTTTGCGATCGAAGGCCATTGTACCGTCTATGCTCCCGGAGGCTGATCCTTTGCCAGTATCTGTAAGAGTAAGTTTTTCGGTTTTCGTGACGCCGCGAATCGTAAAATCTCCTTCGAGACTAAACGTGTTTGGGCTGGTCTGAACGACTTTCGTCGATTTGAAGGTGATCCTGGGAGAGTCTTTCACATCAAAGAAATCCTTCCCCTGCAATTTACCGTTCTTCAGACTACTGCCGGTGTTTACGCTGTCGGCCTGTATCTCGATCTCCAGAACGCCGCTGCGCACATCCTGCGACGAAAACTTCATGCTGGCATTCCATTTGTCGAATGTCCCCCTAATCGGTACGGAGGAGTCGACTCCAAATTTGATGGTGCTTTCTACCGGCGTGACTTCATACACCGGAACTTGCGCATGACTTGTCACCGGAACAGCACAAAACACAAGCAGCCACAAAACGACTATCGGTAAGTTGTGAGTTTGAGATCTCGCGAGAACACCCGGAGCGCAAATGCCCGACCACCTCATTCTTGCTGTGTTCATGAAATTCGCCTCCGAGTAGCTCTCGTCCAGAGACAGACAGGCTCTTTTACCCAGTCGCCTTACGAACATGACTGACCATAGCCCGGATGTCACGGTTCTCGAGAACCCTGAATTCACGCTCAGTTCCCTCGAGGGAGACGTCCACCATGGCGCGTGCTAAATCGTCGGCCCGAATTACTAGGTTTGCAAACGGCAACTGAAACGCGGGGTAGATGGCGCGCAAGAGGCGATAGCCGAGATTTGGTTCCTTCCGCGGCTTGACGGGGTAGATGTACGCAGGTCGGAAGAGGTGAACGCGCGGGAACCCGGCCGCGAGGAGTGCATTCTCGGCCTGTCCCTTGTATCGTGCGAAAGCGACGCGACTTTTTCCGGTCGGATCCGCGCCGCTCCCGCTCAAGAATGAGAAAGCCGCATTTGGGCTGCCACTACGTACTACTCGCGCGAACTCAACGGTGTAGTCCACCGTGATCTTGCGAAGCTCGCTGTCAGGCACAGCTCCGGTGTAGGTGCCCAGACAAAAGATGGCTGCATCGTGACCCGAAAGCACCCTCGAGAGTGCGGAGCAGTCAGCGAAGTCAGAATGCAAAATCTCTCTCAACTTTGCGTGTGAGATGTCGAGCTTGCAACGTACGACAGCAGTTACGCTTCCAACCGCCGCGTTTCCCAGTGCGTAGCGAAGCGCATACCCGCCAACCATTCCAGTGGCACCAATGAGCAGAATGCTTTTCGTACCCATCGGTGTCATGAAAGCGCTCGCTCTTCCAGCCAATCTACGTAAAGCAGACGCTCCGAAAAAAGCCATGCGCCTTCGCACTTCACGAATGTGTCGAGGTAGCGCAGTGAGGCTAGCATCAAGCGACCCTTTGCGCCGTCGACCGTAACGTGGTGCGCAAGGCAGTAAGCTTCACCGGTCGCCCGGTCGGATGTAAGCGTGAAGATCGTGCTCTGACCGATGAAATGGGTGGTGGCTTCGTATTTGTTCAACTCGGCGAAAACTGGGGCGAGTTCCTCGCGCGAATGTAGTTCTTGGGAAGGCGTCGGATCTTTAGTATTCATGAAGACCACGAAGTGAGCGTCTGGTGTAAAGAGAGACATTTGCCCCCTCACATCGCGACGGTCGGCGCAATGGGCGTAAACCTCGACAAGCTCCCGGATCGCCAGGCGGTCCGCGGCTTCACCGGGGGATACGGCGATGTGTTTACTCATGGGTTGATCTCCTTCGTTCGCGTGTTCATGGCCGACAATTATTCAAGGATAGCTTTTGGCTCGAGAAACGCTTCGATCCCGTAGCGGCCATATTCACGGCCGACGCCGGAGTATTTGAATCCGCCCCACGGCGCTTGCGCATCGTCGGTCATATTGTTGATGACAACGCGACCTGAGCGGATTTGCGATGCGATGCGACGCGCGCGCTGGAGGTCCGTCCCCAGTACGGCCGCATGGAGGCCATATTCAGAATCGTTGGCAATTCGAATCGCCTCGTCTTCTGACCCATAGGCGATAACGGACAGGACGGGACCGAAAATCTCTTCTTGGGCGATGGTCATATCGTTTCTTACGTTGATAAACACCGTGGGCTTCGCGAAGTATCCCGCTTCTAATCCCTTTGGATGACCTTCACCACCGACGAGCACCTCCGCGCCTTCTTCGATGCCCTTGCGGATATAGGCCTGCACTTGCTCGTACTGTTTCTGTGACACCAGCGGACCGACCGCTGTTTTCGGATCGGCGGGATCACCAACGGTGAAGGCGGCCATGGCATCGAGAATTGTCCGCTTCACCTGATCCAATTTGGTTTTGGGCACGAGAAGCCTCGTCCCAGCCGCGCATGCTTGGCCGCTATTCAAGAAACCCATAACCAGGGCCGATGGAATGGCACGTTCGAGAACCGCATCATCGAGCAGAATCGTCGGCGACTTACCTCCGAGTTCTAACGTGACGCGCTTCATGGTTTCTGCCCCGTCGCGCATGATCGTTTTGCCGACGCCGACCGATCCCGTGAAAGAGATTTTGGCGACATCGGGATTGCGCACCAGTTCGGCTCCGACGACGTTCCCACGCCCGGTGACGACGTTCAGGACACCGTTGGGAACGTTGGCTTCATGCAGCGCCTCGACCAAAACCTTCGTTTGAATCGAACTCAGCTCACTGGGCTTAATTACGACAGTGCATCCGGCGGCAAGGGCCGATGCAAGTTTCAGGCAAATGAATAGCGCGTTCGCGTTCCACGCCGTAATCAGGCCAGCCACGCCTACTGGCTCCAAGGTCACCGTTGTATTCCCCCAGTTGCGACTCAAGGGCAGTTCCTGGAGCGCCTGCTCGGCGGCTAGAAACGCGCCAACGCCAGATTGCACGATGAGCCCAGCGAACTGAGCGACACCTCCGTATTCCTCAACCATTGCCGCTGTTAGATCGTGAACGCGGGCCGAAGCGGCTTGGTGCAGCCGGCGCAGAACCTTTGCGCGCTCTTCTTTGGTTGACCTGCTGAAACCAACGAATGCACGCTTGGCCGCGGCGATAGCGTGCCGCGTATCGTCTTCGTCAGCCAACATTGCGCGGCCGATAACCTTGCCGTTGGTCGGCTTAAGGATGTCCATGACCTCACTGCCATGGGACTCGACGAAGGCTCCATCGATATAGTGCTTCGTGATCATTTGCATCGCGTTGTCCTCGGTCACGTTCATATACGAATAGCGTTGGGCATGTGCGAGTACGGTCAGAGTGATGCAAGTGAAATTCCAGGGAGAATTTCCGCTCAATGCGCTAAATCGCTGTATGTGAATAGCTCTTGCCAAAAACAATGTGCTTGTGCGTGACGTGGCGTTGTCAGTGTCCAATTATTGACAGGGCCTTCGATTCGGGCATCTTGTGTAGAGGTCGGCTGTGAGTCTTCACCGCGGGATCGCACCAAGCCGGATGGCTGTTGCAATGCAAGCTGTTGGGTGCGCAGAGGAACGCTTGAGCTTGAATGCGCGAAGCCGAAGCGATAAGTTGTTCGAAACTCACTTGGAGAAGTAGCGTAGGGTTCTGACAAATGGCGAACGAGGATGTACAGAAAACGCTGGCGGAGCTGTCACGACAACTACAGGAGAGCAAAGCCAGGCTGGAAGAGGCACAACGCGTCGCCCATGTCGGCCACTGGGAATGGGATCTCGCGACGGATGCCATTGCCTGGTCGGATGAAACCTATCGCATTTTTGGCTTGAGTCCGCAGGAGCGTCCGATGGACTTGGCGACGGTCCGTTCGATGGTCCACCCTGAGGATCGCGAGCCTCTTTATCAGGCAGTTGACCTGGACCTCGTTGCTGGACAACGCCCTAGCGGCGAATTTCGGATCGTTCGGCCGAGCGGCGAAGTGCGGACTGTTTCCAGCCTGACGTCCGAGCGTTGGAGTTCCTTGCCGGGTGATGCAAAGAGAGATGCGTCGGGACGGCCTTACAAATTGTTCGGTACCATTCAGGACATCACTGAACGAAAGCGGTCAGAAGAGGCCTTTCAGGAGATTTCCCGCAAGCTGCAGGAAAGCAACGCAAAGCTTGAAGAAGCCCAACGTATTGCCAACGTTGGACATTATTCTTGGAACCTCATCGAGAATCGGGTGATTTGGTCGGACGAAGTCTACCGCATTTACGGGTTGGATCCGCTACAGGGCACAATCGATCTGGTGAAGGTTAGCGAAATGATTCACCCGGAAGATCGCGAACTTGTCTTTCGCGCAGCGGAGGAGGCGCTTCGGAGCGGAACTCCTGCCGACATTGAACATCGTCTTGTTCGCCCCGACGGCGAAGTTCGGACGATCCACAGCGTAGGCACGGTAAAACGTGACGCGTCCGGCCATCCATATGAAATGTTCGGCACGGCCCAAGACATCACGGACCGGAAGCGGTCCGAGCAAGCTCTGAAACGAAATGAGTTCTATCTGAGCGAGGGGCAGCGAATCGCTCATATAGGGAGCTGGGCATTTAGCGATTCAGGCCACTATTGGTCTGATGAGTTGTACAAAATTTACGGTCTTGATCCGCAGAACGGAGCTCCTACAGTTGAACAGTATCTGAATCTGATCCATCCGCAAGACCGAGCCTCTATGGCCGAAACCATCAGGCGCATGCAAGAAGAACAATGTGGCTTCGACCAGATAGAACGAATCATTAGACCGGACGGGCAGTTGCGCTACATTCGCGCTGTGGCTGTTCCTCTCGTTGAACAAGGAATCTTTAAAGGTTTTATCGGTACGACCATGGATGTGACCGAGCAGGAGTTGTTAACGCAGGAGTTGCGCAGGGACCAAGCATATCTTGCGGAAGCGCAAAGTTTAACGCACATTGGGAGCTGGGCGACCAATTTCCACACGCAGCAGATGTTTCATCTGTCGGACGAAACCTTTCGGCTGCATGGTTTCGACCCCCAAGATGCCCCCATTCCACTGGAACGATTCTTCGACACGATTCACCCGGAAGATCGTCCAGCAGTAACAGCCGTTCTTGAGCGTGCGATCCAAACAAGAACGGATTACGACGTGCGGGAGTTTCGAGTTTGCCTTCCCGACGGCAGCATTCGATTTCTGCGCACCATAGGGCATCACAATCCCGCTGCAGAAATGGGTTATTACATCGGTATCACGATGGACATAACTGAGCGGAAGCAAGCCGAACAGGAACGCGAAAAGCTGCGGCAGTTAGAGGCTGATCTTGCACACATTAATCGTGTGAATATGATGGGAGAACTCGCCGCTGCTTTGGCACACGAAATCAGGCAGCCCATAGCGGCCTCCATCACCAGTGCCAGTGCGTGTTTGCGGTGGCTCGCGCGCGATCCACCAGACCTAGAAAGGGCGCGCGCAGCCGCAGCTAGAATTGAACAAGACGGAAATCGTGCGGCCGAGGTGATCAACCGTTTGCGCTCGTTCTACAAGAAAGGCGCTCCTCCCGAACCTGTGCTCGTCGACCTCAAAGAGGTCATTTGGGAAATGACCGCTCTGCTGAGGAAAGAGGCGGTTCGACACTCCATCAGAATCCATTCTGAACCGAACGAAAGTGTGCCGAGTGTCCTCGCAGACAGGGTGCAGGTTCAACAGGTGTTCATGAACCTGATGTTGAACGCAATTGAAGCCATGAGAGACACCGGCGGAAAGTTGACGATTAGTTCTCGACTGACTCCTGAAGGTCAGGTCACGGTCTCCATTGGAGACACCGGCATCGGATTGTCGGCGGAAAATACGGAGCGAATCTTTGACGCCTTCCATACCACGAAGCCGCAAGGCACGGGAATGGGCTTGGCCATAACCCGCTCGATCGTTGAGGCTCATGGGGGTCGAGTATGGGCGACGGTCAATCAGGATACAGGCGCAACTTTTCATTTCACTCTTCCCACGGGACGCGAGGCAGACACATGACTTCCGCGGGCGTTCCGACGGTCTTCATCATTGATGATGACGGCGGTATGCGTCGAGCAATCCACGATCTCGTGGAGTCGATCGGCCTGCGCGCGGAGTCCTTTGCAACAGGTGAGGAATTTCTCGGCACCAAACAGATCATCCGCCCAAGCTGCTTGGTTCTCGACGTAAGGCTGCCTCAAATGAGCGGGCTCGATTTTCAACGCCGATTGGCCGAGAGCGGTGTGGAAATTCCTATCATCTTTGTGACGGCGCACGGAGACATTCCCATGTCGGTCCGGGCGCTAAAATCGGGTGCCGTGGAATTTCTGACGAAGCCTTTCCGGGACCAGGATTTGCTCGACGCGATTCAGCAGGCGCTCGAGCGCGATCGTATCGCGCAAGAACAACACGCGGACGTTCACGACTTGGAGGAGCGTTATCGTGCATTAACTGCGCGGGAGCGGGAAGTGATGACCCTGGTGGTTTCGGGCATGCTTAACAAACAAATCGCTTCTGAAATCGGAGCGCGCGAAGCAACGGTGAAAATCCATCGAAGCAACGTCATGCACAAAATGCAGGCTGCTTCGGTCGTTGATCTGGTACGGATGTCAGACAAACTCAAACTCTCGCCTCGCAGGTAGCCCCACCGAGACCCATCCGTCTATTCGTGCATCCCTGGCCGCTAGCTGACTACGACTAAAGTGGTAGTCCCACACGACTAAGAGCTAATTGCTCGTTCGTTGCGAATACGGTTAGGCTTCGCACATGAGCGGCGGGCAAAGCTCAATGTTGATAGCCATCGTTGACGACGACCAGTCAGTTCAGCGGGCCTTACAAGACCTGATCGAATCAGAGGGGCTTTCTACGGTCTGCTTCGGGTCGGCGGAGGACTTCCTCGATTCCGGGGTTCAGGACTTCGCGGGATGTCTTATCGCTGACATTCGGATGCCGGGAATTTCCGGCATCGACCTGCAAGCCAAGCTGAAGGCGGACCGATGCCGCGTACCGATCATTTTCATTACGGCCCATGGTGACGCCAAGATGCGAATCCAAGCTATGCGCGATGGCGCTGTTGAATTCTTGACGAAACCATTCGACAACGCGGTCTTACTCGAAACAGTTCATGCAGCGGTCGAGGATTATGCAAAGTCGCTTGGGCTTCGGACTTCAAATCCATGACAGTTACAGATCAAGATCGGCGGGTCCGGAGATTCGAGCAGATCGTCGGCAACAGCCCAGCTCTTAAAGTAGTTCTCGATCAAGCCGAGCGCGTTGCGATGACGGACGCGACCGTTCTCATCCAGGGAGAGACCGGTACCGGCAAGGAACTGATCGCTCACGCGATCCACAACGCGAGTCCCCGCAGCGGCCAGCCTTTGATCAAGCTCAACTGCGCTGCGATTCCTTTCGACTTGCTCGAGAGTGAACTCTTCGGCCACGAGCGAGGCGCTTTTACAGGCGCGATCGCACAAAAAATCGGCCGTTTCGAGTTGGCCGACAAAGGAACTCTGTTTCTGGATGAGATAGGGGATATCCCCCTGGCATTACAGCCTAAGCTCCTCCGTGTTTTGCAGGAACAGGAATTCGAGCGCCTCGGAAGCGGGCGCACTCATCGCGTCGACGTGCGTCTCGTGGCCGCAACTCACCAGGACCTCGAACGGATGGTGAAGCGTGGTGAATTTCGAAGCGACTTGTACTATCGACTGAACGTATTTCCTGTCACGCTGCCACCCTTGCGGGATCGACGCGAGGACATTCCGCCACTCGTGGCGCACTATGTTGAACTGTTTTGTCGTCGCATGGGGAAGTCTATAGGAACCATTCCTGAAGAATTTATTAGGGCTTCAGAAGCCTATTCCTGGCCCGGAAACATTCGGGAGCTTCAGAACGTCATCGAACGGGCAGTAATCCTTTCAAATGAAGGTTCGCTTCCCAATCTTCTACGCCCAACTCGCTCTGCATTGCTTGTCACATTTCCTGGGAGCACAACGCTGAAGGAATCGGAGCGCGTTCTCATCTTGGGAGCACTGGAGGCGACCGGATGGCTAGTCGGTGGACCATATGGCGCCGCCGCAAGGTTAGGAATGAAGCGCACCACCTTAATTGCCCGAATGAAAAAGCATGGGATTTTTCGGCCTGCGGAGGACGCCAATGTCGACGCAGTCTGCCACAACGGATTTCCGGCCGCCGAGCGGCGTTAGATTCCATTCGGCTGACAGGCACGAAACAAAAATCAAACTGAAAAAATCGGGGAATGGGACCCGAACTGAGTGTCGAAACTGCCATGGCGTCACGGTCATGCCGTTGATGACGTTTCCTCGCGCTGCTCGAAGTCTCGTAATTTTGCTCGATAGCGAGTTCGGCTCCACTCCCATGACGTTCTATCACACCGCCTTTAAATGTCCGGATCGTGACACTGTTCTTGATTCGTCATTTGGCGTCTAGGAAATTGGCGGGTTTGCGGCAGATATGAGGGATGTTCTAACGATGGGTCACATGGCCTTGGAATTGCAAAAACAGTAGTCAAAATATGCGAGCGCGACTCCACGATTGGCCACGAAGAATCCAAGGCTCTCTTCTCAAAGTGGCAATGGGGTACGTTTCGGGGTTTCTTCCACCCGTCCTGTTATTGGTTGCAGGTTGCGGCAGTCCGAAAGCGGCACCCGCAGTTTCAAGCCCCGAGGTTGAGGTTGCCAGCGTTCTTCAGAAAGACGTTCCAATTTTCAGCGAGTGGGTGGCAACGCTTGACGGCTATGTAAATGCCCAGATTCAGCCTCAAGTCGCGGGGTATGTCATCCGGCAAACGTACAAAGAGGGTTCCTTTGTACGCAGGGGGCAGATTCTCTTCCAAATCGATCCACGCCCATTTCAAGCGCTGCTCGACCAAGCGAAAGCGCAACTCGCACAAACCGAAGCACAACTTGGCAAAACAGAAATGGATGTGAACCGGGACACTCCACTGGCCAAAGAACGGGCGATTGCGCAGAGTCAATTGGATAACGACATACAGGCGCAACAAGCGGCGAAAGCTGCGGTCAAGGCTGCCGAAGCACAAGTCGAGCAAGCCCGGCTAAACCTGGAATTCACGGACGTCAAATCGTTGGTTGATGGGATCGCGGGCATCGCGCAAGCGCAAATCGGAAATCTCGTCAATCCAACGGCGGTTCTAACGACGGTCTCACAGGTAAATCCGATCAAGGCGTATTTCTCAATCAGCGAACAGGAGTACATCCATTTCGCCGACAAGATCAATACCGAGACACAAAAGGAAACTCCTTCGAATGGCCCGGCTTTTGAGCTGATTCTCGCGGACGGCTCCGTCTATCCGCACAAAGGCGTGGGGCTTCTAACCAACCGTCAAGTGGATATAGCTACGGGCAGCATTCAGGTCATCTGTTCGTTTCCCAATCCCAAGAACGCGCTGCGTCCCGGCCAGTTCGGACGACTAAGGGCAGCGCCGGAAATGAGAAACGGAGCGCTTCTCGTTCCGCAGAAGGCTGTGACCGAATTGCAAGGAACCTATCAGCTAGCGGTCGTGAATGCAGACAACAAGGTGAGCATCCGCTCGGTAAAAGTGGGGGATCGTGTCGGTCCGATGTGGATTGTTGAAAGTGGCGTTATAGCTGGTGAGTTGGTGATCGTGGAAGGCCTGCAAAAAGTGCAAAACGGTTCAACCGTAACCATCAAACACGCCGCACCAGCGAAAGGCGACTGAGCAGTGTCCAAGTTTTTTATCAATCGGCCGATCGTGGCAATGGTCATTTCCATCCTGATGGTGATCGTGGGGGCGGTGACGATTGTCGCGCTTCCCGTGGCCCAGTTTCCAAACATCGTTCCGCCCGAGGTTCAAGTCCTTGCCACCTATGTCGGCGCGGACGCAAAGACTATCGAGCAGTCTGTCGCGACACCCATCGAGCAGCAAATGAGCGGCGTCGACAACATGAACTATATGTATTCGCTGAACTCGACGGCGGACGGGCTGATGCGCCTGATCGTGGACTACGACGTAAAGACCGATCCGAATACCGATCTCATGCTGACGCAATTGCGCCAGACACAAGCTGCTTCTCAAATGCCGAGCGACGTAACGAATTACGGAATAACGGTACAGAAGACCGCGACTGCTCCCTTAATGCTAGTGACCGTCTATTCGCCGAAAGGCACCTACGACGCGCGCTTTCTAGCCAACTACGCGTACATCAATCTTTCAGATCAGATCAACCGGTCGTATGGCATCGGCAGCGTTCAAGTTTTCGGGGCAGGCCAA
>Ga0210390_10003096_pt1 | contig 14384 bp, 17 predicted proteins | sample IncBWH11OmetaG_FD_161050 | JGI IMG/M metagenome (GOLD analysis project Ga0210390, IMG submission 161050) | Forest soil microbial communities from Barre Woods Harvard Forest LTER site, Petersham, Massachusetts, United States - Inc-BW-H-11-O ...
CGCCCATGTTCTCGAACTTGTCGTCAAGCTCGATTTCCTTGGCGACGGTGACGCCGTCCTTGGTGATGCGGGGGGCGCCGAACGACTTGTCGAGCACGACGTTGCGGCCCTTCGGGCCGAGCGTCACTTTCACCGCATTGTTGAGAATTTCAACGCCGCGCAGCATGCGGTCGCGAGCGTCGACGCCGAATTTAACTTCTTTGGCTGACATAATGGTCTCCGTTTTCAATCGATCCCATGCCGCTGAAATAGGCGGGCTTTTCGGGGATGAGATTTGAACCTGCGGGCCGCATCCTTCGAGACGCCGGCTGCGCCGACTCCTCAGGATGAGGTAAACTGACTGGCGCGCTTACGCGGCTTTCTTCTTAGCGGTGGGCAGATCGGTGAGAACGCCCATAATGTCGCTTTCCTTCATGATCAGCAGTTCCTGACCATCGAGCTTGACCTCAGTGCCTGACCACTTGCCGAACAACACGCGGTCGCCAACCTTGAGGTCAATCGGGATCAGCTTGCCGGCTTCGTCGCGGCCGCCCGGACCGACCGCGGTGATTTCGCCCTGCGAGGGCTTTTCCTTGGCGGTGTCCGGAATGATGATGCCACCAGTGGTCTTCTCTTCGGCGTCGATACGCTTGACCACGACGCGGTCGTGAAGCGGACGGAATTTCATGCTGTCCTCCTATTTTCTGATTGTTGTTGCTTGGACTAAATAGCAGTCGAGGTTAGCGAGTGCTAACCATCCTGCAAGTAAGCCGGCGTAGGGGGCGTACAAGACCTTCCCGAAACGATATTCCGCTCAAAGGCGTCACGACTAACTGCCCAAGGGTCGCTTGCGGTTAACGGCCGATTAGAGAAGCGGACATACTGGCGTTGCGATGATATCGCCTTAGCTGAGTCCCGGAGGCTGTTCTCGGCTGCCGATTGCTCCGATGGATTGATGTGAGCAAAAGTGCTCACATTTAGATCGGCCGTCAGCCGGTGCTGCTGACGGCACTGTGTTACAAGGGGCGTACAATCGCTTTTTGACGAGCGTGCTCGCGTGTTCAAAGCGACGAGTCGGCGGCACGGACTAATATTTTAACTCGCGAGAAAGTGCCGAGGGTCTCCATGGTTTTGCCTGACAACCCGGGACCGCCCAAAGTTCTCGTCGTCGAAGACGAGATGCTGCTACGGATGCGCGCGGTGGATATCGTCGAAGACGCGGGCTTCACTCCGATAGAGGCCGTGAACGCCGACGAAGCCATCGCCATTCTCGAATCCCGCTCGGATGTCGATCTTCTGTTTACGGATATTCAGATGCCCGGGAGTATGGACGGCGTGAAACTGGCGCATGCCGTCTACGAACGATGGCCGTCGATCAAGATCATCCTCGTTTCCGGTAAATTGACGCCGACCGACAGCGAGAGACCCACCGACAGCCGCTTCTTTGGAAAGCCGCTCGAGGTGAAGCAGACGATCGCGGAAATACAGGAAATGATCGGTCACGGTGCACTGAAACTCGTACCCGCCGATATCTCCTCGCTTGTGGCAGCGGCGCGCCCCACTGAAAATCAAAGCCCTCGCGCGCCGCGAACATCGAACGGCTACGCTTCGACTGAATTCCTGACGGCAGAAAACGACAGTCTTCGCTTGTTGCTTGAACAGGCGGGCATCGACGCCGAGGTTTTGTTGGCCCAAGCAGGCATCGACGCCAAGGAACGTGAAGCTGCCGATAAATTGCAGAAACTCATCCTGGAAGAATTGCACCACCGGATCAAAAATACACTTGCGACCGTAAGCGCCATCGCGTCTCAAAGCCTGCGGACAGCGACAAGCATTGAGCACGGCCAACAGGCTATTGAAGGTCGCCTGATCGCGCTTGGTCGGGCGCACGATCTGCTTTTGCAGGCCCAGTGGGCTAACGCGGACCTCGCCAATACGATTCGGGGCGCGACCGAACCGTACGACAGCAAAGGCCAGGGTCGATTCAGGATTTCGGGGCCTGACATTAAAATTACATCGGGCGCGGTGATCGCGCTGGCAATGACACTCAATGAACTTTGCACCAATACGACGAAGTTCGGTGCGTTGTCGGTGCCAGGGGGAAGCATCAACATCGCGTGGAAGATCGACGAGGGGAACCAACGGCTGCAGATGACCTGGTCCGAAAAAGGGGGGCCCTCTGTATCTGCTCCTTCCCGGCAAAGCTTTGGGACACGCTTGATCGGATCTCTCGGCCAGCAATTGAAGGGCCAGGTCAAACTGGCCTATGACCCGACCGGCTTCGTGTATGCATTAGACGTCCCAATGACGTCGCTTGTCGCGCCGGCCTGAATCCCCTGGAACCGATGTCGTCGCGGCAGCTTAGTGACGGGCGACCGGATGCACGGGGCCCCCGGCATCCGATGAACTGACGGCCTCAGCCCGCCCCCGCGCTGAGGCCGTTTTCTATTTCCAAATGTGAGCAAAATTGACCACTGGCTCAGAACGAAACCGAGCCATGATTGCTCATCACCGCACTGCACTCGACTGCTATCGGTGACGAGAGCAAAGCTCCCGCCTGACCCAAAGGGGGCATCATGCCGTCTGCTAACCAAAGGGCGAAGCCCGAAACCGAAATCCGCCGCGAGATGGCCTACTTTATCGAGATGCGGCGCAATGTGCTGCGATACGCCCGGACGTTCCCGCCAGGAGGGAAACGTAATCAGCACCGACAAATTGCGCTATCGCTTCGGAGGCTCTTCAGGAATAAGACATGGCTCGAAAGCCATACGTTGGACGGCTGACGCCGGAAACGCTTTCCTTATCCTAATTCGTAGTCCGCAAGGCTCAGGCAGCCCGCGAGACTGGATAACGTTCGTCTGGGCCAAAGGAGGCCTGTTATGGGCAAGCCGCCAAGGGACATATTTGACGCGAAGGTCTTCCTCGCCAAAGTCGGTGACGGGAAAGATATCCTCGAACTTCACAAGAACCAGAAAATTTTCGAACAGGGGGATGTCGCCGAGACGGTGTTTTACATTCAAAAAGGAAGGGTCAAGCTCACCGTCTTGTCCGAACAGGGCAAAGAAGCGGTCGTCGCAATCCTTGAGCCCGGACATTTCTTCGGCGAAGGCTGCATGAACGGCCACAAGCTGCGCATATCGACGACAACAGCGATGGAAGATTGTGTGATCACCTCCATCACCAAAGCCGCGATGATATCAGCGCTTCATGATGAGCCCACATTCTCCGAGCTGTTCATGGCCTATCTCCTGACCCGGAACAGCCGGATCGAGGAGGACCTGATCGACCAGCTATTCAATTCGAGCGAGCGGCGACTTGCCCGGCTCCTTTTGCTACTCGCGAATTTCGGAAAGGACGGCGAGCCACAGCGGATCAGCCCGAATATCAGTCAGGAAACACTGGCCGAGATGGTCGGTACCACCCGATCCCGGGTCAGCCATTTCATGAACAAGTTTCGCAAGCTGGGGCTCATCAGCTACAATGGCCATATCGAGGTCAACAATTCGCTGCTATCTGCGGTTTTGCATGAGAAACCCCTGCTCAAAGAGCGTGAGTAGAGCCATCAACAAGTTTCGGAATGTGAGCTGTATTGACCAGCATCCCGGAACTTAACCGGGCATACTTGCTTCATAACCGCACCATATAGGCTACCATCGGTGACAGAGAGTTCGGTTACGCTCCCGCCCCTACGGAGGAGAGCCATGACCTCACCCCAGCAATTCTTGACTGACATTGAGCGCGCCCGCTGTTCTCGTTGCCAAACGCGGATGATGCTGGAACGCGTTTCGCCGGGGCCAGTCGGCTTCGAACAGCGGCTGTTCGAATGCCCCAGATGCGACCAGGTTGAGCTACGCCTTATTGCATCGGATCCCTTCAACTCGAAGGCGGCTGGCTGGCTCGCCGGCGAACTCAGGGCGCCCAACTGAGGCCGACTTCAGGGGGCAACACATGCTCGATAAGCAAAACCAGGGTCCGCAATGCACCGCCTGCGGTTCTCCCATGAGGTCGACGGTGATTGAGCCAAGCATGTGGGGCCAGGACTTGCGGAGTTTTGCCTGCCCTCACTGCAAGAGAGTTCAGCAACACGTCATCGAAAGCAGCGTGGCAGAGGCCTGGGTAGCGCCAAAGCACTAAGGATACAGGTCGCAGACGGCTTCACCGGTCCTCCGAACTTCGCGCGCTTGCCGGGGCCATACGATCAATGTGCTGCTCGCGGCAACAGGTAGCGCACGGTCATGCCCACCAAGTGTTCCTGCGTCACCACCATGACGTCGCCGGCTTTCATTTCATTTCGCATCGCCAATCGACATGAGACGAGCTTATCGTCCGAGCCTGGAAAGTCCCCGAGCGACGAATGCAACTCGCGTGCGTTGATGAGAATGTGCGACATGCCTCGGGAGGCTGCACGCCCAAACTGGGCGTTCAGTTCCTGACTGTAGTGCTCTAACGAATTCATCGATCTTTCCCTCAAATATGCAGTCGTGTAATTGAGTTGTATTCTTCATTTCTGTCTCCGCAGGAGGCCTACCGGCGGGGCGATTGCAGCGACTGTAGGCTCAATCGGCAGGGAAGTCTCGGTCTTGCTTTAAGGCCAGTCGGAACCGACCAACCCCGTGCATACGTCGCTTATTGGCCGATCTAAGAATATCAGGCGCGGTCATTGCGCTTGCGATGACTTTCAACGAGCTGTGCACGAACACCACCAAATTTGGCGCTCTTTCCGTCCCTGCCGCGTGGAAATCGCGTGGACGATCGATGATTCCAAACGAAGGCTTCGCCTTGTCTGGACTGAAAGCGACGGACCGGCGGTTGAGCCGCCGGCGCGGCAAAGCTTGGCCCCCGCATGATGAAGTCTCTCGGTCAACAGTTGAACGGCCAAGTGCAACTCGCCTACGAACCATCCGGCTTCATCTATTCGCTGGATGTGCCACTTGGCTCCGTCGCGGCAGCCGCTTGACGATTGTGCGGCGATATCTCGGCTACGCGGCGAGCCAATGTCCTTTGTGAATATCGAATATGACCGCCCCCTCGTCCCGCATCTTTGATAGCAGGGATTGACAGTCCTCCTGATTTCTTATGTTCACACGTTTCATTATCTCGAATGTTTTCAGAGGTTTTTAGCGTAAGGCGATTAAGATTTTTTCTCGATCAGTCATTCCGTTCCTGACGTTAGCATCGGTTATCGCGAATCGATCCCTCGCCGAACTAATCCATTGAAGGCGCGATGCAGGCGTTCCCTTTAGGTGTTTGGTCCTGATCGCTCAGTCGTAGTTTCAGGACAATGCCTGCATCAAGGTCGCAATCTCGATCGTCGCAAAGTTGGAGTAGGTATCGGATATGGCGTACGGCAAAATGATCTGATCATTGTGCCGCATCGCTCCGCAGGTATAGACCACGTTGGGAACGTAGCCTTCGCGCTCCGATGGCTCCGGCCGCAGCAACGGTTCGACCGAACGCGCCAGCACCTTGGCGGGATCGTTCTTGTCGAGCAGCGCCGCGCCGATCGAATATCTTCGGACCGGACCGACGCCATGCGTGAGCAGTAGCCAGCCTTCGTCGAGTTCGATCGGTGAACCGCAGTTTCCGATCTGCACGAACTCCCATGGGAATTGCGGTTTCAGGACGACCTGACCGCCATCCCACCGGTACAAATCCTTCGAGGTGATCAGGTAGAGATTCTCGTTGTCCTGGCGTGCGATCATGGCGTATTTGCCGTCGATCCGGCGCGGGAATAGCGCCATGCCTTTGTTTTGCGCGGCGGTGCCCTGCAGCGGCGTCATTCGAAATGATTGGAAGTCGCTGGTCTCAAGCAACTCCGATCGGATCGACCGGCCTGTATAGGCGGTATAGGTCGCATAATAGGTCTTCCGGCCGCCGTCGATGAATTCGACGAAGCGCGCGTCTTCGATGCCCTGCGACTGGGATTCGGTGACCGGGAATATGACGCGCTCGCTGATGTCCGGGCTCTCTTTGAAGGTCACCTCAATGTCGTCGCCAAGTGGCCCGGATACCCGGTATCCGACCTTCGGACTTGAGGCGAGCCGGGCGGTTGGATCGACTGTCAGGCTGCCGTCGGCTGCGATGGTGCCGGTGCGAAATGTCAGCGAAGACACGTGCCCCTCGCCAACGGCCCGAAGGCTGAGAATAAAGCGCAAGCCGCCTTCCGGTGCCTCTGACTGGTCGGGGTGCGGTACGATGCTTGGATTGAACAGTGCGGATGCTTCGAACGAATATTCGTTCAGGAAATAAGCGCCGAGAAGCTGGCGTTGGATTGCGGAAAAGGTGACGTGCGTCGCGAGTGCGGCTTCCATTTCGTCGGCACGAAGCTCAAAGGTCTCGAGCAGGTTGCGATGCCTGCCTTGAAAATTTTCCAGCACGTCCGCCAGCAGACTGGCCGCGGCCGTCGGGTCGAGCGCGAGAATGCGTTTGACGATATGGTTGGCGCGCGTCTTGTCGGTCGGGTTGAGATCGCGAGGTTCGGTCGCCGGTTTGAAAGGCCGCACGATCACACGCGCGGGGTCGGGACGAAGGTAGAGTGCCTGCCGATGCAGGAAAGAGGCTTGCGACAAGATACCCTCGGTTCGCTGGAGTGAGATGAAATCAGGCGCTGATTGAACGAAGCGCCGTGACGGGTGTCACGCTGACATTAACGCGCGCAAGCTGACGAATATCGGCAAGACCGAGCAGATATGAGACCACCGACTCGCCGCCGCGGTTTTCGTTGGCGCGGTCGGGATGCAATCCATCACGGCAACTGCCGGTCTCCGGATCGACCAGCGCGACCGACAAATCGTTGCGGCCGAGAAACCAGGCGAAAACGTTGGCTGCAACCGCTTTCCATTCGACGTCGCCGTCAGCCCGCCACGCGGTCAGGCAGGCGGCGATCGTCGCTGTTGCTTCCACCGGCTGTTGATCGAACGCACGCGGCGGCTGGCGCAGTTCGCCGAAACCCGAGGTGCCTACGGGGCGGAACTGACCTGTCGGGGTTGTCTGTTGTGTCATCAGCCAGCGCAGCGACCTCAATCCAGCATCGACGTAGTCGGGCGTTTGTGTGGCGATGCCCGTCTGCATCAGGGCCTGCGGCAGCCGTGCGTTGTCATAAGCCAGGCCTTCCTCGAACCACGACCAGTCCGGTGTCTCGACCGATGCGAGGCCGGACATCAATCTGTCGGCGAGAAAACGCCTGATTTCCCGGGCGCGCAAATCAGGCACGACAGAGCAATAACCGTCCAACCCCAAGAGCGTGAAGGCCAATGCCCGAGGCGAATGAAATGCCGTCACGGTTGGCAGCGCCTCGGCAAACAGAGCGGCGGCCCACCGCCGCCGCGATGGGTTCGCATCCTTGCGGGCACACTCGCCGAGCGCCCACACGGTTCGGCCATGGCTGTCTTCGGAACCGCGATCTTCAAGCCAGGTTCGATTGAAACCCATGAAATTGCGAAATCGTTTTGTGTCGGGGTTCCACGCATGCTGAACAAACGCGGCAAACCGGGCCGTCAAAACCTCGGGCAGCCGTTTTTCGCCTGGGTTGTTAAGAGCACAGGCCAGCAGCAAGGCGCGCGCATTGTCGTCCACACAATAGCCGTGCGCACGATCCGGCACCGAATGCACCGCGTGCTGGAACAACCCGGTGTCGTCGCACATGGAAAGAAAGTGGCCCAATTGCATGTCCGACGCCGCCGGGCTGTGGGCAATCGGGACCGGTCCGGTCCGCGCGATCACCTTGAGCCAGTCGCCATGGCGTGCGTTTTCGAATGTGGCGATGTAACGTTCGGCCGTGCGCTCCCACGTCATCGACCGGCTGATGGCGTAGGCTCGCTCGCGCATTGCCTGCCGGCGAGGCGCATCGGTGAGCAACAGCGCAATTTCCTTGCCGATCGCGGCCGCATTGCCGAACGGCACGATGACGCCACGACCGTCATCCAGCAGCTCCAGCGCGTGCCAGTAGGGTGTCGAAACGACCGGCTTGCCCAGCCCAAAGCTGTAGGCCAGCGTGCCCGACGTCATTTGCGCCTCATTGAGATAGGGCGTGACGTAGACGTCGCACATCGAAATAAATTCGAGCAATGTCGCCTGATCCACGAACTGGTCGAGGAAGACGACGTGGTTCTCGATTCCAAGTGCGTGTACACGCGCCACCAGGCTCTCGCGATAGGCCTCGCCTTGGTCGCGTACCAGATTGGGATGCGTCGCGCCGAGCACGACGTACACCGCGTCGGGCCGATGCTGCAGGATCGCGGGCATCGCGTCGATCATGACTTCGATGCCTTTGCTGGGGGAGAGCAGGCCGAATGTCAGAATCACGGCACGCCCGCCGAATCCGAGTTTAGCTTTTGCCGCGTCGGGTTCCACAAACGGAAACTCGGGGATTCCGTGCGGGATGACCTCGATCTTGTCATCGGCAACGTCATAGACGCTGCGCAACATCTCCCGTCCCTTGCTGGCCATCACGACGATCTTCGAAGACGCCTCGACCAGGCGCTCCATCACCGCGCGTTGGGCCGCGCTCGGTTTAGCCAGTACCGTGTGCAGCGTCGTGACAACCGGCATGCTCAACCGTGAAAGCAGCTCGAGAATGTGGCAGCCGGCTTCGCCGCCGAATATTCCGAACTCGTGCTGCAGGCAGACGAGGTCAAAACGGCCGGCGTTCAGGAATGCCGCGGCGCGCACATAGTCGTCGATGGTGTCATCCTTGATCTGAAAGGCGACCGAAGCGGGGTAGTCGTAGGTCTGGCCGTGGTCGTTCATCGCGACGATGCAGGTCTCGACGGCTGGTCGTGAATTCGCGATCGCGCGTACCAGATCGGTCGTGAAGGTGGCGATGCCGCAGCGGCGAGGCAACGAATTGCCGATCACGGCGATGCGCAGATGCGGCGGCGTCATGCTTGAGTCCTGGCGGGGCCTTGCGTCCTGGCGGGGCCTGCGAATGAGGAAAGGGCCGGAGACTCTACCGGGCCGGCGGGATGCTCACCGAGCATCTGCAACAGCGAATCGATCGGGTGGCTTGCCGGATACGCGATCAGCGCCATCAACCCGTCCGCGCCAACCTCAATGCTGGTGCGACCGCCGCGGACGAAGATCGCCTGTCCGATGGAGGCGGCGGACAATCCGATCGCCGCGTGGCCACCGAGAACGAGAATCCAGGTCTCGGCCTCGGCCAACAGCGCCCAGCTTGAGCCTTCAGGCAACTCAACCCGCTCCAGGACAAAATGCCGGCTTGCAATGAGGGCCGTTCGGGCCGCCGTGAGACGGGTCGGATTATAGCCCGCTCGAAGCGGCCACGGGTGGGCAACCGCGACGCCGTTGTCTTCGTCCAATTCACGTTTCCTTCCAAAGTCGAACAGGCGGAACGTCGCGTCGCTACGCTGCTGAATTTCGGCAAGCACGATACCGGCGCCGATGGAATGGATGGTACCGGCCGGGATGTAAATGACGTCGCCCTTCGCGACGGACCGCCAGTCAACGAGCTCGGTGATAGAACCGTCCTGGATCGAAGCGCGTAATTGCTGGAGCGTGACCTGGTGCTTCAATCCGACGCCTATCCGCGCGTCGGGCTCGGCCGAGAGGATATACCATGCCTCGCTCTTGCCGTTCGGCATTCCCATCGCGCGGGCGAAAGTGTCGTCCGGATGAACCTGGATCGACAATGGTTCGCTGGTGAACAGGAGCTTGAGGAGCAGGGCCGGGGTGTCAGCATCTGTGCCCTCCCGTTCGAACCATAGTTCGCCGACGGCGTCACCTGAGGCGTCAAGGCTGCTCCAGGGCTGCAGATCGCGGACCCCCCATGGCTTGTGAACGGCCCGCACGGCGGCAAGCTCGGTAGGCATAAGTTGTCCCGATCCATAACGCGCACGTCGGGCCGACGTGCCGTTGGCTGATATCGCTATAAAACTGGTGCGGCGAGTAGACACCCGGGCAGCGGTTCCAGCGCGCGGGTGGTCACAATCAGGTGGCTATCCGGATACCGGATTACAACCCATCGCAGCGGTTGTCGGTCGAATCGCGCGCCACCCGCTATTTGGGTACTGGACGGCGACTGGCTACCGCGTGCCCGATACGCCGCACAATACCGTCAAGCCGGGCGAGACAGGATTCAAGATGGTTCCGGTGACCCGCAATGTTCCGCGGTCGTTCATCACTAACATCCGCAACGGCGACAGCGTGCCGGCAGGGGCGCCGGCTTCGGCGCGAGGCATCGCCTTCGGCGATTGCGGCGTTGCCCGCGTCGATTTGTCGATCGATGGCGGAAAGAGCTGGCAGCCGACGAAGCTCGATGTTGATCAGGGGACATACGGCTTTCGGAGATGGCAGACGCAATTTACGTTGCCTGCGCGCGGTGCCAGCACTCTGATGGTTCGTTGCACCAACACCAGGAACGAGGCCCAGCCGGAATTCAAGATCTGGAACCCAGCCGGCTATATGTACAACACTATTGAAACGACCCATGTGGTCGGGGCCTGAGGAGGAACCAGGAATGCTCGTGCTGTTCTCCCGATGGCCGCCGTTCTCGGTCTCGTTCTGTTGCTACATCCCGGTAAGGCCGCAACGATCACCACATTGAAGTCGCTGAATTTGGATGTCCCGACCAGCGACGCGATGTTCCCCGCTGGTCCGGGATCGGATGCGATCAACAACAACTGCCTCGCCTGCCACTCGGCCGACCATGTATTGAACCAGCCATCGTTGTCGAGGGAAGCCTGGCAAGAAGTCGTCAACAAGATGATTGCGGCCTACAAGGCTCCCGTCAGTCCTGACGACGCTAAAGCGATCGTGGACTATTTGGTCCGCACCAAAGGCGCTTCATAGGTAACGCAAGCTCGCAGCGATCGCATTCTTTGCGACCCCAGTTGATTGGCGGGCCTTTGCGTTCTAAGGGGGTGCCTAATTTAGACACCCCCTGCTGGGCCTAATGCTGCTCTCTATGTTCGGCTGCCGCTCCACTTACCGGTGTACTTAAATTCCGGTGCGTTCTTTAGCTGATCTGCATCGGCGTTCATGTTCGCATGCCACTTCTTGTCGGTGTCATTGTATGTCACCTTCACCGCGGAAGGGTTCACCGCAACATAGTGCTCGCCCATCCCGAGGAACCCGCCGACCGACACGATGTAAGCCGCCACGCGTCCATTTGGATTCATCGCAACGTCTTTGATGGTGCCGATATCCTTGTTGTCGCCATTGTAGATGTCCAACCCGACAACCTTTGAGCTGAGATCGTCGCCTTCGGGCACGTTAACAAAGGTTTGGCTCCCGCCGGCGTTGTCATTCCGTGCCGCGTTACCCATCGTGCTGTTCGAACCGCTCGTCACTTCGGTGAAGGAATCAGGGCTTATGGACATGACCACAGGATTGCCGTCGCTATCCTTCGCGTGGACCATAAACGATGTCGGAGCCACCTTGATGTCGGTATAGCCGGACTTCTGCAGCATTTGGGTGAGATTGGATCTTACGCTATTCGATCCGCCGGTCTGGTTCGAATTGTTCGCCGTCTGTGCGTAGACGGCAGAGCTTAGGACTATCGCAGCGGTTCCCGCGAGCAGTAAAGCGCGCATTTTCGTCTCCTTTTGGAAGTAATGCCCCTCTACAGTTCAACGAACGACAGCCATCGTCGTTGCATGAACTTCTAGTCAAATTCGCGGAGCAAAGTTGCGTCTGATGCCAGAGTCCTCAACGTCAAAGTAAGCCGAGTCAGGTAAGATTTCTGGAGACGCGAACGCGATGCCGACCGCGCCTGCGGGCTTTCGACACTCACCTGGCGCGCGCTCAGCGGATGATCGCGCGGCGCCAGAACTGCCATCAGCTGGCTGGAGGCTCTCGCACGTCAAGAAGCAGGAGGCGTGGTGGGCGGCGCCGAAATGAAGCCGCTCGTTCGTGGCGCACCGATGATCCTGCCTCACTGTCTCGCGTAACTGACTCGCTGACTCATGAGACAGCCGTGGGACAGTGAGACACCTCCTCCTGACGGCGAGCCATATGAGCTGAGGATCGTTCTGGCCTATCCTCCCGGTGACGATGCCGAGGCGTCCGCCGAGGCGGCGGATGATCTGGCCGAGGCCTTGAACGAGGATTGCGAGGAGCTGCAGGACAAGAAGCAGATCATCGTCAAGAGCTGCATTGCCATTTCCGAGGACGATCTGACCGTCAGCCGGGCTCGTGTACTCACGCATTGGCGCCTTGAGCACATGACGCTCACCCCAAGGCTTCGGAGCGACCACGCCTTTTCTAAGGGCAAGCCATGGCTTCTGCCCTCCTTGAGCTAGGGCAGGAGCCCTGAGGCCTGCAAACGCTATGATTGAGCCTCCATGGCGATCCAAGGAGGGGTTGTGACCCTTGCGCATCCTTGTCCCGCAGAAATTACCTTCGCCGAGATGCGCGAGAGCGCCGCGCAAACTTCCGCTGCAACCATTCGATCGCTATGATGGGCTTTCGTTGATTTTGAAAGAGCTACCAGCGGGGGCATCGGCAAAAAAGTAACTTTAGTTGGAGTTGCATCATGCCCCGTTCAGCTTCTCTCGTACCCGACGACACAAACCAAGACGTCTATCTCGTGCTGGACGACTTCGGCTCTCTCGGCAGGGTATGGCGTGAGACCGACGAAGCGGGAACTAACCGCGCGTGGATGGTCCGAAATATACTTGAAGGCCTATACGAAAATCCGGTCCGGATCGTTGCTTTCAATACGGCTGAAGGCTGGTCGCGTGACGTGACCGTAGACGTCGCGGACGAACTGCGCCGCCGCTTTGTTGAGTACGACGAGGTGTCGGAATCGGTTCTCAAGTTCTTGGAAGCGACCAACCGGCGTTGAGCAAGTTTGCGGGATGTGGACTGATGGCAGGTCGCCAAAGAGCAGCTCCACGCCGCCGCACGGGCGACCTTTATCAAAAGTCTTGAAGACAGCACCGTAGTCCGGGCGTATCCTACCCAATGGGCCTTGGGGGACTCCCATGGACATCATGGAGCGATTTTACATCGCTGCCGCGGGTTTGAGCGTTTTGCTCATCGCCGCGATGGCCTTGCTCTGATGAGCTAGGTCGGCTGTAGCATCGATTTTAGTTTGCGTGACCGACACCGGCCCAGCGCCAGGATGAATTATGCCATGGACCGTGGGCCGCCCGGACCCTCTGCGTCCTTGATCCACCCGACCCAGACCAGCCCAAACTAGAAACGGCGCCGTTACCAGCGCCGTCCCTAGTGCACTAACGCGTGGATCGGCCCACTTCGACTGGCAACTGGCGGGAGCGACCCGCTCTGGCACCGCTGGCGGGGAGGCCCGCATCGCGATCCAAAAATGACGCTACGCCGCTCTTTGATCTGCCGCAACACGAAGAGTACGTCAGGACCACTGGCTTGAAGGGCATTGCCGCCAATCACACATGATGAAAAATCGGCGATCGTTGGCCCGACACATTGGCGCTTCGTTAAAGCGTGGCACCCACGGCAGGGCGGCTTTTTCAGACCTCCATGCAAACGCAATCCAACGGTTAGGGCTCCCTGGGGAAGCCTTTTGCGTGGGTGGCCAAATTAGACTAGCCCGATAAGCAGAGTTTGCCGGAGGGCGCGCACGTGAACTCCACCCTTAAATTTCATAAGTGAGAAGCGATGACCTTGATCGAAAAAATCAAAGCCGAGATCAAGAAGCGTGCGGAAGCGAAGGCCAAGCGGATGTGGCTGAGAAAGCCCAAAGGCCGACGAGACGATACAGCTAGAGCGGCGAACTCATTTATGAGTTAGGCCTTCTTCGCCTTCTTGGACTGTGGCTGGCGCTTATTCTCGGCCTGCGTATTTCGGACGGCCTCGGCCAGCATCTCGTAAAGCTCAGTCTTAGTCTTTGCGGGTTCCCGCTTTTTTGGTCGGGTCATAGAGTCCATGTGGGAGTGCCGGAGGGGAATTTAAAGCCGCTCGCCGCCGGAATCACTACCGCTATTTGTCGTCGGGCTTCGCTTCCCTAGCCAAACGCTCCGCCTTCAACCGTTCGAAATTTTTCCGGAAGGCTTCCTGCACCTTCTCGTATTCAGTTAAGATCGGTTTTGCGGCGCGCTGAAAATTCCGTCCCGCGTCTTGTTGCGCGGAGTCCTTTTTGTCTTTCATGGATCACCTCTAACAGTAGTGACCGGCGAGATGACGATAGCGCAGCACCATAGGAGCGGCTCGCGAGGGTCGCCCATTTCTATTCATGAATAACTCTAGTCTTCATCCGGCTCGCGCACGACCGCTGGTTCGTCGTCGTGTTCCTCTTCTTCGTCGTCCTCGTCGTCTTCATCCGGATCTCGGGGCGGCATAGCGTTGCCGATGATCAAGACGGGACTTCCGTCGATCAAACTGGTGCAAAACTCTTCGAGGAGAGTAACAGGTGTGCCTAAGGCACGGCAGCCGTGGCTTAAGCAATCGCTCCGTACCAAGGAAGAGAA
>Ga0210390_10003099_pt1 | contig 14383 bp, 10 predicted proteins | sample IncBWH11OmetaG_FD_161050 | JGI IMG/M metagenome (GOLD analysis project Ga0210390, IMG submission 161050) | Forest soil microbial communities from Barre Woods Harvard Forest LTER site, Petersham, Massachusetts, United States - Inc-BW-H-11-O ...
TCGTACGCGCTGCAGAAAATGATCGACATGGCCGCCCCTGCCGCCGACAAGAAAGGGGTCCAATCGGTCCAAGTTGTCGACGACACGGCGCAAAGCTCGCTGGTGGTGCAGATCGACGCGGCGAATCGCGTCCTGATCGATGACGTCCCCGTTCCCAACCTGGGCGACATCCCGGACGTGCTGCGAACCAAGATGAACGGCGATCAGAAAAGCGTTCTGGTCATTGAAGCCGATCCCAAGGCCTTCCACGAAACGGTGGTGGCCGTAACCGATGCGGCCAAGGACCTGCCATTCCAGCACGTGCGGATGGCGGTGAAGTCGGCCGACGAAGATTGAATGTCGATCGGTCCAACCGCTCGAGAGGATAGGAATACGATGCGCAAGGGTGTGTGCGGTAGCCGCTGCTTCGGTTTATGCGTCCTGGTGATCAGCCTCGGCGCTGCCACAGCGCCCGCTGGCGACGAAGGAAAGCAGAAGTCAGCTCCTGCCGCCGCAGCGACGCCAGCCTCCGCTTCCGCGAAGCCCGAGCCGCACTTTCCGAAGCTCGGCTCGTATCGCCGCAAGATCAGCACGACGTCGCCCGTCGCCCAAGAGTATTTTGATCAGGGGCTGGACTTTCTCTACGGATTCAATCATGACGAGGCGATTCGCTCGTTCGAGGCGGCGGCCGCGGCGGATCCGCACTGCGCGATGGCCTATTGGGGAATTGCAGCGGCCAACGGGCCGCACATCAACAGTCCCAACGTGGACGAAGATCACGCCAAGGCAGCCTGGAAGGCGCTCGGCAAGGCCCGAGAGTTGGCGTCCGGCGCGTCGCCCGTCGAGCAGGCTCTGATCGAAGCGATGGGCAAGCGTTACGCCGAGAAGCAGCCGTCCGATCGCCATCCGCTCGACGTCGCGTACGCCGACGCGATGCAAAAAGTCTGGGACGCACACTCGGACGATCCGGACGTCGGCGCGCTGACGGCCGAGTCCCTGATGGATCTGCGACCGTGGGACCAGTGGACGCCCGCTGGCAAACCGCAGCCGGGCACCGAAAAAGTGCTGGCGATCTTGGATGCCGTGCTGGCCAAATCGCCCGCGCATCCGCTGGCCGACCATTTGATGATTCATGCCCTCGAAGCCTCGCCCCACCCAGAGCGAGCCGACGCGGCCGCCGATCGCCTCCGCGACCTGATGCCAGGAATCGGCCACCTAGTGCACATGCCGTCGCACATCGACGTCCGCCGGGGTCGCTGGCAGGACGCGGTGGTCGCCAACGAGAAAGCGATCGCGGCGGACAACGTCTATCGCACGATGGTGCCGCGGCAGGGGTTTTACCGCCTCTACATGGCCCACAACCATCACATGCTGGCGTACGCGGCCATGATGCAGGGGCAGAGCCTGAAAGCCACGGCGACAATCAAGGAGTTTTTGGTCTCGATCCCCGACGACGCGATCAAGAACCAGGCGGAGCTAATCGACGGCTTCTTTTCGCTCCCCTACGAGTTGCACGTCCGCTTCGGCCAATGGGACGAAATGCTTGCCGAACCGAAGCCGCGCGACAGCATGCCCATCGCCACCGCGTTTTGGCATTACGCCCGCGGGGTTTCCTTCGCCGCCAAGGGACAAGTTGCCGAAGCTAAGGCCGAGCAAAAGGAATTCAAAGCCGCCGCTAAGCGGATTCCGGCCACTGCCACCTTCAGCAAGAACCTCGTTCTCTCCCTGCTCGGCGTCGCCGGCAAGATGCTCGACGGCGAGATCCTGTATCGCGAGGGGAAAGTGGACGAGGCAATCGCCGCCCTGCGCGAGTCGGCCAAGCGAGAGGACAGGCTACACTATGCCGAACCGCCGGCCTGGATTCAGCCGGTGCGTCACGCGTTGGGAGCGGCGCTGCTCGAATCGCACCGCTATGCCGACGCAGAACAGGTCTACCGCGACGACCTGGCACGCTACCCCAACAACGGCTGGTCGCTCTTCGGTTTGTCCCGCGCACTCAAGCTCGAGGGCAAGAAAGCTGAGGCCCTGAACGTCACGCTGGAGTTCGACAAGGCCTGGGAGCACGCCGACATCAAACTGGCGTCGTCCTGCTTCTGCCTGCAGCCGAAGTAGTTCCCGCGCGATCGCCCGTTCAGGCGTTGTCGCCCTTGCGACCGCCGCCGAGCATCCGCTTCCAGCGGCTGCCTGCCTGCTCGTCTTTGCCCGCGTCGGCGTCGGACGCTGCGCCGGATTCCAGGCGTGCCCGCTTGAGGTCCTTTTGCAGCTGCTCGTCGATGACGCGGATGCGGACCTCTTCGCGGGCCATCTTGGCGCGCTGCAGCGAGAGCTCGACTTCCGCCAGACGCAGCGTTTCTTCCAGCCGCTTCTCGAGCGATTCGAGCCGCGCGTGGAGCTGATCAGGCAGATTTTCCAGCCCGGCCCAACTGTTGGGCACGTGCCCCAGCGATTCAATTCGCCGCAGCCGTTGCAGCAAATAGACGACGTAAGTGTCTCGAGTTTCGCAGGCCTGCGCCAGCTCCTCGCGGGTCGCGTTCTGCGCGTCGACCGGTTCGGGAGCATCGGCAAGCGGCGGCAGCTCGATATTGAAGATGGGCGCGGCCGCTTCGCTCGCGGAGCTGGGCAGCGCAGTGGCCGACGTCTCCTCGGTCTCCGCCGGAGGGTTGTTCTCGGCGAAGGAGGCTTTCATGAAATCGAGCACGCTGCGGGGCGAATCGGATGGGTTTCGCCGAGGCGAGCTCGAGTCGAGCCGCGAATCGCCATGCGTGAACGCCGCGTCCGTGGGATTGTTGCCCCCGCCGTGCCCGCCTTGCCCGCCGTAGTTCAGCACCAGGTCGTGAATCTGGGTGAGCTGGCTTTCCAGTCGGCCGAAGAAGGCCCCCGGCTGCATGTCCTCCCATTGCTGGATGGCTTGCTGCAGATCCTCAACGAGTTTCTGCTGCTGCTGAATCAGCTCAGGCGGAATGCCGAGAATGCCGGAGCGCACGCCCCGATCGGCGCCGGTGCGATGCAGCCGGTCGAGTTGCTCGGCCGCCTGCTCCAGGCGCTCGGTCAGCGCGGCGACAAGCTGATCCCGATCGGCCAGTTGGGCCTCGAGGGTTTCAACTCGTTCCGTCGTAAGTTCTGCTTCGACCATCCTGCTGCCACCGTTGCCCGCGTCGTGCCGGTTCGGGCCGGATCAGTCCCGTCGATGGAACGGGCCTTCCGGCACCTAAATTCCTCCACAACAAACGCTGTTGCCGGACGATGGCCCAACGTCACTTGTGGGAAAAAGGCAACACCATAGCGTAGCTCACCAACCGGCGGAAGGAGGCTGACCGCAATGGAATTTTCGGACTCGCCCGCGCATGTGGTCATGTCGTGTGGGCGTACACCTCGGGATTCACCACGTTTGCCGGCCGTTTGCCCTCGAGCGCATCGGCGATCTGGCGCGAAGCACGCAGTCGTAGCTCGTGTAACGATTCTGCCGAAACAAATGCCGCGTGCGGCGTCACGATGACTCGCTCGTTCTTGTACAACGCATCCGAAAGGTCCGGCGGCTCCGGCTCGAAAACGTCGAGAGCGGCCCCGCCAATCCGCCCGGCCGCGAGCGCTTCCTTGAGGGCCGCGTTATCGATCAGACCGCCGCGCGACGTATTAATCAGCCACGCGGTCGGCTTCATCCGCGCCAGCTGCGGGCCGGAAATCATGTGGCGGGTCGAATCCGTGAGCGGCGCATGTAGCGAAACAAAATCGCTCCTGACCAACAGCTCATCGAGCGGCACCATCGTGCAACCGGTGCCACAGTCGTCGAGCCGGCGAGTGTTCGCGATCACGGTCATGCCCAGAGCTCGGGCCTTGGGAAAAAGTGCGCGGGCGATGTGGCCGAATCCGATCAACCCGAGCGTCATTTCCGAGAGTCGCCGCATCGGCGCCCCGGCACTCAGTTGGTACTCGCCCGCCTTCGTCCGTGTATGAAAGAAAGCCACATTGCGGGCGGCGGCCAAGAGCAGCGCCAGCGCGTGATCCGAAACTTCCGACACGCAGTAGTCGGGGACGTTGGTGACCGGAATGCCCAAGCCGGTGGCCGTCGGCACGCTGATATTGTCGAGACCGATGCCAAACCGCGCGACGGTCTTGCAGCGGGTTGCGGCGCGAATCACGTTGGCGGTGACCGGCGCCCAATTCGTGCCGATCGCGTCGGCGTCGCGGGCGAGCGAAATCAGCGTTTGTTCGTCGGTCCGCGGAGCTTCAACAACCTCGGCCCCCACCGACTTCAGCACGTCCCGCTCGATCGAGCAATCGGGCCACGCACGATCCGTGATCAGAACGCGGAAGGGCGGGCTCATGCAGCGGCTCAGCCCTGTTGTGCGGCCAGCTCAGACATGCGAATTGCCGGCTCGACCACCCGCTCCCAATTCTCACGCAGATAATCGGGCGGGCCGCCCTTCGACGCCACGTACTCGGCCGCCTGCACAGTCGGCACCATCTCAATGGCGTCCCACGGGCAAACGGTCAGCTCGTACGGGTCGGTCTTTTTCGTGGGGATATGCACGCAGACTTCGCAACCGACGCATCGCTCGACGTCGATTTCGCACCACGACTGCAGCACGGAAACCGAGTCGCCGGGGACCTTATAAATGCAGTCGACGGGGCAGACTTCGAGGCACGCCTCGCAACCCGTGCAGTTGTCGGCATTAATGACCGCCACTTCCTTGGGCAGTTTTTTGCGGGCACCGCTCTTCGCCATAATTTGTCCCGTTTTTCCGTTCGCAATTCCTCGCGGCCGTCAAAATCCGCCGCGGAGGGAATCGGAATTTGCTGCAATCCCTTGGGAGGCCCGATTTTAAGTGGCAGGACCCGTCCCCGCAATCGAGGAAACGCCTGCCCGCTTTGATCGACGCCTTTAGCCGCCAGAACGCTTTATCGGTAGCTGCCTGGCGGATCAGAGAACCAAATCAATTCTTGCAGCAAAACCGGTCGTAGGCAACCCGCCCCACTCTTGGTGGACGACCGACACTTTGCCTGGTGTTTTTCTCGATGAAACAACGTGTCCCGTCCCGGTGTCAGTCCAAAGTCCGGCGGTCCAAAGTCCAAAGTCCGGATCGCGAACCTCGACATTGGACTTTAGGACCTTGGACCCGATCAAACGTGTCCCGTCCCGCTCGTGTCCCGTCCCGTTCTTCCCCCCTCGCCCGTCCGGCTCGGCGGAAGGGCGCCCGGCCGAAACGGGGTGAGGGCCAACTTCTTCCGGCTTTTCTCGGTGAAACAACGTGTCCCGTCCCGGCGTTGGTCCAAGGTCCCGCGGTCCAAAGTCCAAAGTCAGGATTGCGAACCTCTGATTTTCGACCTTGGACATTGGACTTTGGACCTTGGACTCCACGAAAGGCGTCCCGTCCCAAGCGTCCCGTAAAAAACCTGTCCGGACCGGATGCCGACCGTCCGCAGTCGGCACGTCGTCGGCTGCCGGGGATCTTTTCTCCCCTTAGTGAAAACGGATCCCCACCACCGCCGGGGATCCTTTTCGTTCCCCGGCGGGAACAAGGATCCCCACCAGAAAATTCTTGACCACTCGGCTCGGGTGGCACTAGCGGCTGGTCCGCCAGTGTCCTTCGACCTCAAGAACCAGAAAACCCACTGGCGGACAAGCCGCCAGTGCCACCCCGCCAACGCGTGCCGCGATCACAAAAGTGTCCGGACCTGACTCCGCGGCTCGAGTCCCGTCCCTGGGTTAGTCCGATGTCCGGCGGTCCAAAGTCCAAAGTCAGGATTGCCAGCCGCTGATTTTTGACCTTGGACCTTGGACCAGGGACCTTGGACTCCTCAATCCCGTGCCGACCTGCGATCGGCGGTGGGTCACGAATTTCGCGGGTCACCTATGTGAGAATGAATTCGTGACCCAACCCCCCGTGTTTTCCCCTAGGCCATTCCGCGGCGACGACCTCAGCGCGCACCAAGTCCGCTCTCTCCATTCAGCCACAAAAGCGAGATCCGTCCAAGATCAGTTTTCTCAAGAATGTTGGGTGGCCAGGACTATTGTTGTCCCCAGACCACGAAGCTGAACGACGCATGTTGTGAGGGCAACGATGCGAGCCTGCGAACCAGACGGATTTCACGCCACGCAGCCGCTCGGCACCCGCATCCCGTCGCAGTCAGGACAACGAATTCTCCCGACGGCTAGCCTCGCCACCTTTGTCATGTCTGCGATTACTCGATCTATGAGTTTGGTTTGCCACCGTTCACCAACAATTGTCCCGCTCTCTTGACTCCTATCGCCAAGAGGGCGGTAATCGTCGGCCCGGTTCCAAGTGCAATAATGCCTACGACAAGGTGGCTCGAGGCCGATTTTGTGGCGACTAATGATTGGTAGATGAAGATAGCAGTAAACGGACTAAACAGGATGAAGGCCGCCTGTTGCACGTAAGATTGACACCGCTTATCGAGCACCTTCGTCCGCCCCGGCTCCTCAACTGGAAGTGAGTCGACGATTTCGTCCCAAATGAGACTAAGGGTCATGAGGAACGTTCCGATCACCGCAATGAAAAGTACCCACAGTGGTGCCCCTAGCCCAACTACCAAGTCGTCGGAGGAGTTCTGGGGTTCCTTCTTTGGGTTCGCGGCGTCGTGAGCCGCTTCTTTAGGTCTTTCAGCTGTAATTTGCCCCAGTGGCGGGGAGGTGAGCGAAAGCAGCCATTCTTTTTCCACTTTCTCAACGTACCGCCCCTTGAAGATGGTGACGCAGCCAAGTCGCCAGGGGTCTGGTCCGAGACCCGTTTCAATCCCAAACATGTAGCTCGCCAGCACGTAAAGAACCAATGCTCCGACAAGTGAAGTACCGGCCATAATTGAGTAATACCGAGTGAGAGCAGGGCCGCCGGCGGCGAGTGGAAGGCGACCCCCAATGAGAACGCAGGCGAACAGAATGACAATTAACCAAATGAGGACCAGCGAAAGCTCTTGTGGGGCGCGCCTTACCTGTTGCTTAATCAAATCTTCTGCTAGTGAACCATGTCGAGCGTAAGTAAAAAGAGCTGTCTTAGTCGAGGCGTCAATGCGGATCGACGTGATCTGACTGTCACGGGGTGTTGGGGCCAGTTTGATCCTAACCTCGAATCTTCCGTTCTCGGTTGTCTCAGAATTCACCACGTAGTGTCTGTCCTGGGAATCGGTTGCCCCAACGACCACCGACGCCTTTGACACGGGTTGACCGCTGTCGAATACGAAACCAGTGATCTGCACTTCGCGAATTCCGCCGGTGTCCTCACCGTGCGGATCGAACCAATTGGCTACCACTATAAGCGATGATCGCGTTGTATCGCGGACGTTAATATAGACGCCAATACCAAGGAGGGTCGCTGTCAGCAGCAATGCGATATTGCGGACTGCGCTACGATTCACGCGGTTTCCCCTGAATGTCAGCCGCTGCCGGACTTCAATACGAAATGTAGACGATGGCTGGTGTGCCGATATTACAGCAGGGTTACTGCTGGACGCAAATAAATAATCAACGGGCTAGCAGGCAAAGGCAAATCGTGGGGACGGTGCAAACCGCCCACGAACACATTGCGCCATCGGATAGTTTCGGAAGGGCGCACCCCGCAGTTCCCTGAGGCCAACTCGCCTGCGTTCTAATCAACGCCGAATTCTGCGGGCCTCTGTCCACTGAGGCGAAGCCCTCGTGCACGTGTTGGGATCAAGGGGGCGGGATGGCGGTGAGGGCCGGGTAGCATGCCTGGTAGTTCGGTGCGGCCATATCCTGTCATAATCACGTGATTAACGACGGGCTCGAGCATCCACGCGTTTTGCTTGCCTCGCGAGTTCAAGCATGGCCGTGCGCAGGGAACCGGTGGTTCACTGAATGAGCATTGCGTAACTCAAGACAGCGAGGCTTGCGACAATAGCGGCCAGGACCGCCATCTTGCCGAGCTGCGCGTAGCCCCAGAAGCGGGGGCTGGCTGTCCAGAACCAGTGGAGGTGCGCGAAGGCGGGGAGGCTTAACCAGCCGGACGCGACCGCTCGGGCGGCCAGGCCCTGGAGGTGAATCACCCGCTGGAATCGGCCGCCGGGTAGGATCGCGGTGTCTGTGCAAAAACAGTAGAGAGCGTAGACCGCGATCGCCGCGGCGACTCCCACGCCGACGGCCCACTGGTTGAAGGGGCTGGCATCCGTCGTGTCGCTGAGTTCGTCAGCGCTGGACAGGTAGAAGTCCGTTTTCCGCATCGCCGAATCGCCCCTGCGACGGTCCGCGAAAAGCCGCCCTCACCCCGGCCCTCTCCCATCCGAAGCGGACGGGCGAGGGAGAAATCGGGGATTGTCGGTGCCGACCGACCGGTTGTCGGGCGAACGATGCGTTGGGGGATTCGGATCACGAGATTCGGCTGCGGGCCCCTCACCCTCGGCTTTCGTGGCAATCTTGTCGCTGGTCGTCTTCGTCTAGCTTGGGCATGCGGCGACTCCCGCTCAGAAGTCGGCCGAATAGTTCTTGCATTTCGCGTCGCTGCGGCAGTAGTCTGCCGGGGCCTCGGTACGCACACAGACTCGTTTCCGTGTCAGAAATCTTCTTCAGAAGGGCCGTCCAATGTTTCGCCTCATCACGAAGTGCATGTTCGATGCTCCGCCAAGGCGTAAGGGCCGTCCGCGCTTTTCGGTGGCTGCGCTGGAATCCCTTGAGGATCGAACTCTCTTGTCGGCAAGCTGTGCGCCGCGCGCTCCTGTTTGCAATACCGGCGCGGCGTGCGAGTCCATCGAGAAGCTGTTGTCCGCGATCGAGAAGACATGCGAGAAGACGGTTTGCCAGTCCTCGTCGAACTGTTGCCAAGGTGGTGGCGATTCGTGCGACGGGCATAGCCAAAAGTGCTGCGATCCTTGTGAAAGCTCTTGCGGCGGAAACTCGTGTGGTGGCGGCGGAAACTCGTGCAACGGCGGAAGCTCGTGCGGCGGCGGTGACGGTCAAGCCGGATCAATCAAAACTGCCGGTTCGCTCGCCCACCTAGCGTGACGTCATGGCCGACGCGCCGAAGAGACGAGTCGCATTTTGGCTTGGGATGTCCGCGTTCGCAGCCGGAAAGAGAAAACGCGGCTGAGTCGAAGCGTCTCAGCCGTGGCACGTGTCCCTATCTTTATCTCGCCGGCATTCCGTCACTCGCCGGTCAAGGAGCTCCAAACGCGGCGGAAAAAGCCGGGATGCTCCGCGTCCGCGGAGGCCGGCGTCACCGGATCGGTGGTCGGCGGCGTGTAGGGATAGCGGGCCGTCGAATTCGCCGGCGGCGCCGCGGGAGCCTGTGACGCACTTGTCGGCGTGTTTGCCGCAGGAGTGTAGGCACCGCGAGATGACCCGCTGAATGCGGCGGCGGTCGACTGCGACGGCGGGGCCGGATCGCTTTCCGGCCAATGAACCTTGGCCCCCTGTGTCTGCGGACCCCCAACCGCTTGCATGACGCCTCCGGGCGCGGCGGCGAACCGACTTGCCGCAGCGTTCGGCGGGTTCGACGCGGCGACGGGCGGATTTGCCACTTCGGTCGACATCACCGGCAGCGGACGGTCCAGCGACAAAGCCGGGTGCAACGGGACTTCGTCGGGCAGCATTTCGCGGAGCGAGTTTTCGGCCGCCGTGCTCTTCTTGGTCGACGTCGCTTCGTCGCCGAAATAAGGATCGTGCAGCGGCTTGAGGACCGCGTCGCGGTCGTCGACCACGGGAGGAGGAACGTAGGACGGAAAACCAGCACGCGGCATCCCCGGCTGGGGCGGCAATGGTCCGCCGGCTATCGGTTCGGCACCGATCGTCGAGCCGGTCGGCAGGGGCAGCGGCGACGGCGCATTCGGATGCATCACGCGGAGCGCCCCTTGAATCCGCAGCCGCGCCAGTTCGTCGCGACCGGCGTGCAGATCGTCGACCGCTTGCTGCAACATCTGTTCGGCGCGATGGCGGTCTGCTAACTCCGATCCTTGTGCCGTGGGGGCGATCGGCGTTGCCGCAGCGGGTGCTGCGGTCGTTGCGCGTGACAGGGGCGCCGGCGGTTGTGCCGCGGCAACCGCTGTCGCTGGCTCAGCAGCGCTTGATGCCGAGTTCGGGGCTATCAGGTTCGAGGCAATCTGGTTCGGAAACGTCTGATTCGGTGACATCTGGGCTGGCGAACCGCTCGACGGCGTCTGCCATGGCGACGACGGCGACATTGGCGACGCCGCCATTGCCGATCGCGACGCCGGTGACTGTGACAACTGCGACTGTGACAACTGCGACTGTGACTTCGTCGCCGGCGTCGTTTCCGTCTCGAGTCGCCGGCGTGCGCGGGCGATGCCGACTTCCGTAAGCAGGTACTCCGGCTTGTATTCGAGTTTGCCGAACGACGCGTGGAGTGCCAGCGCGGCCCGCGCGTAGCGGTCGGCATCGTCCAGCCGGTGTTCGTCGAGTGCTTGTAAGCCCTGGTCGAGCATCGTCACCGCGCGGGCTTTGAGCCGCTGCTCGGGCGTGGGCGTAGCGGGAACGAGCGGACGCGCGGGCCGCTCGGCAGCTTGGGCCACCGGAACGTTCTGTGTCGCGGCGCTCGGCTCGTTGTCCGCTGCCGACGAATTGCTGGACGTCCCCCCGGCACTGGGGAGCCAGGTCTTCGGATGGCTGAAGGGATCGGTCAGCGTGAAGTTCGGATCGCTCGCTGTCGCCGTCTTGGGAGCCTGCACTTGGTGTTCAGCCGGTTGGGGTGACGGCGTTGGAGCCTGGCTCTCCGTATGTTGGGCGGAGGAAGCCGGTGCCAGAAATTCGCTCGAACGCTCGCGTCGCTCGACGTCGGCTAGCACGTGTTCCGGCCGCACGTCAAACAGACTGTAGGTCGCGTGCAAATCGTCCGCCTGCTTCGCCAATTGGCGTGCCGCATCGAATCGATTGGCCTGTAGCTCGGCATTCGCGCGTCGGAGCAGCTCGAGCGCCTGCCGCCGCTGGTCGTTGTCTCCGATCTGGGGCGGCCGGTCCTCGTCCGCGGCGAACGAAGCACCGCCGCTGGCCCACCAAAGCGTGGCCATTAGCCCCAACGAGCCGACAAACGCGAGCGTAAGCCATTTCGATCTCACGGGAATCCCTCCGCGACGACGATGCTGTGGCAATTCCTCAGCTGTGGCAATTCCTCACACGGGCAACCGGCCCCGTTGCCCCCGTGCGGTTTCGCGCAAGATTTACGTCTTGGGAATAGCCTGTAAGATTTATCGGTTCTATTGATTGTGCCGATTGAGCCAGACCCTGGGGTTCCGCACCTTCCCGAACGCCTGCTCACAAAGTCGCCGATCGCTGCAAGGCATTTCCAGAGAGCCAGTTGCAACCGCGTGAGGGTCAACGCCCTCATCCAGCCACACACGAAATCGGTCTCAAGCCCAGCGTCCAAAACTGGAGAACTGAACTCTTATGAAGCTCCGCGGACTGGGACTCTTGGGCTGTTTAGGGTTGGTCGCCAGCGTTTGCCTGCTGACGCTGCCGGGCTGCGAAGATCAACCCGACAAGCCTCGTGCCCCCGCGCATCCGTTTTCGGGCCAAACGGTCACCGTCGCCTTTCCCGCAGGGCTTGGCTTCGGCGACTCGTGGCGGGCGGCTCTCGACGAGTGGTCCGAGCAGACCGGGGCCAAGTGCAAACTGGCTGAGTACAACCGCGCTGCGGGCGGCCTCAAGGAATTGCCGGCGGGCGACGTGCTCGTCCTGCCCTTTGCCGATCTGCCGGCGATCGATGCCGCGAATCGGCTGGCTCGGATTCCCGAGGGCACGCAGGCCGGAGAAACCCCCGGCGATTGGATCGACTTCTTCCCCGGCCTGCGCGACCGCGTGCTGACGATCAGCGGTCGGCCGACGCTTGTGCCGATTTCTACCCCGGTCCTAGCCTGCTATCTGCGCAGCGACTTGCTGACGAAGGCGGGACTGAAGCCGCCGCAGACTTGGGACGACTACCAGACGCTGCTCGACACGTTGCCAAAATGGGCGCCCGGACTGACGGCCGTCGAACCCTGGGCGCCCGAGTTCCGCTCGACCGTGTTTCTGGCCCGGGCCCTGCCCGATGTGATGAAGCCGGGGAATTATTCGGTCTACTTCGATATCGACACGGGCGCCCCGCTGATCGACTCGCCGGGGTTCGCGCGGGCACTCGAGACGGCGCTGGCTCAGGTGCCCAAACTGTCGCCCGACTCGTTGAAGCTCGGCCCGGCCGAGTGTCGTCGCCTGGTGTTTACCGGCAAGGCGGCGATGGCCCTCGCGTTCGAGTCTGGCCGCGCCGACGAAAAGCCGACCGAGCGGGCGGCGGGCGAGTTTCTGACGTTCGTCCGGCTGCCCGGCGTGCGACAGATTTACGATCGGCAAACGAAAAGCTGGGAGCCTCCGCCCAACGGCGAGATCAACTACGCGACGCTTGCCCCCATTGGTGGGCTGGCGCTGGCCGTCGCCAAGTCGACCCCCGCCGACCGCGCGGAAGCCGCGTGGAACCTCGTCAACTTTCTGGGCGTCGAGCGTTTTCAACAGGCGCTCGCCAGTGTGCCCAAGACCGTCTCCCGCGAGACCCAACTGGCCAAGGCCATCGATTGGTCGGGTCCCGAGTTGAGAACCGACGAGGTCTACGGCTATCTGGGAGTGACTGCTGAAAGCTTGCGCACAGCCAATCTGTCTCCCGAATTGCCGGTCGTCGGGCGAAACGAATTTCGCCGCGCGCTCTCCGACGGCATCACGTCCGCCCTGGAGAAGAAGGCGACGCCCGAAGCCGCCCTCGCCGAGGTCGGCAATCGCTGGAAAGCAATTTCGTCGGCCTTCGGCGTCGAGCGGGTCCGCGACAGTTATCGGGCGTGTCTCGGCCTGCGGCCCGTGTTGAAGCTGCCCGACATTGCCCCGCACCGCTGAGGTCTCGACCATGAGCACGATCGAAGTCAGCCGCATTGCCCTGCTCTCGCACGACGCCTTCGATGGCGAGCCCTGGTACGGCACCTCGCTGTGCAAACTGCTCGAGGGGATGACGGCCGAACGTGCCGCCGCCCACCCGATTCCCGGAGCTCACAGCATCTGGGAGGAAGTGCTGCACGCGATTACCTGGCGGAGCGTCGCGATTCGACTCTTAAGCGGCGAGACGGTTGCCCCCGTCACCTTCGAGGAAAATTGGCCGAAGGTCCCGGAAAACCCGTCGGCCACGGCGTGGCAAGAGTCGCTCGACGAACTGGCCCGCACGCAGGGACATCTGGAAGCGGCGATCGTCGCAGTAACGGACGAACGCCTGCCTGAGAAAGCCCCCAAAAATAAGTTCTCGCTCTATGTGCTGGCGCACGGCATCATTCAGCACGACGCTTATCACGCCGGACAGATTGCGCTCTTGAAGAACGCCTCGGTCTGAGCGCCCCCGGGCAGCACTCGCCGGCGTCGAAATTCCGAGTCGAACGCCGTTGCTCAGGCGCTCGTCTTCACCGATGGCTGCGCCACACCCGGCTTGGCCGGCGCAGGCGTCAGCTCAGCGGGCTTTGCAGGTTCCGACTTCAGCTCGCTCGTTTTCTGACTCTCTGGCTTCAATTCGCCACAATCTTCAATGATCACCTTGGCTCGTGGCTTGCCGCTTTGCGACCCGAGGTTTTCGATCTTGCTGACGACGTCCATGCCCTGGACCACCCGGCCGAAAACGACGTAGTGGCCGTCCAGGTAGGAGAGCGACTTAGTCGGCCCCGTGCAGATGTAAAACTGCGAGCCGTCGGTATTCGGTCCTCGGTTGGCCATACTCAGCACGCCGGTCGCGTGCTTCAGTTCGAAATTCTCGTCGTCGAAGCGATCGCCGTAGATCGACTTGCCGCCCTGTCCATTGAACTCGGTGAAGTCGCCGCCTTGGCACATGAACCCTGGAATAATGCGGTGAAACGGGCTCCCCTTGAAGCCAAAGCCTTTCTCGCCCGTGCACAGCGCCCGGAAATTCTCGGCCGTCTTCGGCACGACGTCCTGTCGCAACTCGACGACGATCCGTCCCAGCTTCTTGCCGTTAGCCGTGATATCCAGGTAGCACCGCGGATGCGGCCCGGCTTCTTTTTCTTTCGCCGCAGCGCTACAGCCCGAAGCCAGAACCAAACCGCACAGGGCCACAAAAGTCGACGAGCACCGACGCATCCCAATCTCCAATTCCGAAGTCATCCGTTGCCACAACTCTTTCCGCGCATTCTAGCCCCTCCTTTCCCGCAGGGGCAACGCCCCTGCACCTGGGGCGGATCGGCTTGGGTTGGCGTGGACGGTCGTTTGCCGCGGCTTGTCTTGGGGCGAAGGCTCGAAAGCGCGCTTCGTTGCGCAGTCTCACCCAAGGACCAGACGTCACACACCCAGGAGCGCTTTGATGCGGTGTTTGCGAATGGCAGCGGTCAACAGGCCGTGGTCTCGCGTCGTTTGATCGGCGTACAGAACGGCGAATTTGGCGATGGCCCGGTCGAGACGGTCGGATTC
>Ga0210390_10003100_pt1 | contig 14376 bp, 22 predicted proteins | sample IncBWH11OmetaG_FD_161050 | JGI IMG/M metagenome (GOLD analysis project Ga0210390, IMG submission 161050) | Forest soil microbial communities from Barre Woods Harvard Forest LTER site, Petersham, Massachusetts, United States - Inc-BW-H-11-O ...
CTGTGGTCCCGGTTCCCGAATAGGAACCACCGCCACTCGCACCACCTGAAGAACCACCTCCAATGGCCGAGGCCGATGCCACACCCGCCGCGCCGATGGCGAGGAACATTGCCGAGGCTTGAAAGTCAGCAGCCGCTCGCTCCGGGAACCAGAAGAGATCGGCGACACCCTGAGCCGCGTAATACATTCCTTGCGTGAGTGCTCTCATCCCGATCTGATCAATAAACTGTACGGTCGCGGTCTTCATCGCCTGACCGAAACCCTCTTCACCGGCAATCGCCTTTCCGAGCGCGTTGCCGTATGCATCACCAAAGCCGACCATCGCCGCAGTCGATTGCTGACCACCCTTCGAGAATGCCTCGAAAAACTGGTTTACCTGATTCACAGCCTGAGGGTTGCTGAAGGTTAAAATCTTCTCTCTCAGCGCGTCGATCTGTTTCCCGAACGCCGCGAGACCACTCTGATCGACGTTCTCCGACTTTGCCATCGCATCGAACGCCTTTTGCATAGCGATCATCTGATCGACGAGATCGGACTTCAGGGTCACCCCATACTTCTGTGCTGCCGCGTCCGCTGCCGCGAACCCCGCGCTGATTTTATTCAGACCTGGAGCCGTCAACTCTTCCGGGAACCGAATACCGCTTAACTCGGAGTTCGCTTTCTCGATAAGGTTGCTGAGTTCAAGCGCGAGCTGTCCGGCGTAATTTTTCTGTTGCTGCATCAGCGAGTTGAAGGTCTCCATATTCTTCTCGCTGACTTCCTTCGCCTTCTTGGTCGCGTCCGAATAGAGCTTGTCGATCTGTGTCGAGAGGTTGCGGTTCTCGTCGCTGAGAGATTCCATCACAGTTTTGTTTGAAATGATGATGTTCTCGGATTGCTTCTTCTCGGCGTCGGTCAACTGAATCAAGCCGTTTCGATAGCCGTACATCTCATCCGAGGCTGCGCGAAACTCCTCTTGCTGATGCGCGATCTTCGCATTCACGTCGTCGAGTTGTTTCGTGAGGAGTTGCATCGGAGTTAGCGTCATCGCGTCGTAAGCCGTGTTGAGCCTCGCGATGTTCGCTTCGTTCGTGAGGATCGTCGCGTTCAGCGATGCGGTGATGGCGTCGGCTTCCTTCATGGCCTGAGTGTAAATGAACATTGTCGAGATAAAATCTGTGGTCTTCTCGGTCAGCTTGACGATTGCCTCGATGACGAAAAGGACGGCGGTCGCGGCGAACGCGGACTCAAGGGCTTCACCGACTCCCGGCATCTCTGCCACAAAGGTTTGAACGTGTCGCGGAAGACGAACACCGAACTCCTCGCCTAACAACGCGACCTCGCCGCGTGCTTCACGGATGGAGCCTCGCGAGCGGCTCATGGAGGAGTCGATCTCTTCAGCAGCACCATCGGCCTTCTCACCGGCATCATCGAGTGCATCACCTAACTGTCCGACGTTCGCCGAGGCGCGGGTCATGCCGCTCTCGATGCGGTCGTTCAGTTTATCGACGCCCTGGTCGAGCTGAGTCATGTCCCCGATGAAATTTACGACGGCGTCGCCTATCTGGACCCCGCCTGTTGTGTCTGGCATATGATTTTTCCTTTTTCAATAACTTAGCGAGAATCGAAATGCGATATGAGCCACGATCTCGGAATCGGTGAGGCTAGAGTACGTCCTGTTTTGCGGCCTGTTCGACCTTCCGCATCGCGGAAGTTCGCCACAGTTTCATCAAGCATCTTTGCGTGGCCTTCACGTCATCCGGTCCGAGCGGCGCGTAATTCCGTGTCACCTCAAGCGCCTCGCGTGCGATGCTGACAGGCTCGGCATCGAAGAACGCACTCACTAAACCTTCGATGGCTTCCACAGTGGGGAGGGGCATCTTTACTTCGACCGGCTGTTCTGTGGGTCGCTTCTCCAGCGTGGTGATCGTTCTGGTCTGCGATTCGATGATCCGGTTGTTTAACGAGATGGTCTCTTGTTGCTGAGCGATGATCGTCTTCAACTGACCGATGATGGTGTTGAGCGCCTCGACGAGTTGCTTGTACTGCCGGATGGTTTTGAATGGTCTAAAGGTCATAGGTCCCCTTTTGTAAAAGAGTGGGGCAGCCCCAACAGTTGAGGAAAAGGCTGCCCCCACGTTGCACCGTTCCACGGCGAGGGTCGCGGCTTCAACTCTTCACTGGCGCGACACAGCATCAATCCTTTAGTTGTTGTCTTTTTCGGTGGACTGCGGAAAGTTCGTCGTGTTCTGAGGGAAGTTCCCTTTATTCTGGAGGTGCGTGTTTCCGAGTGGTCCCGAGGGAGGCTGAGCGGGTTTGTGTCCGTCCGGCGTCACCTGATTCTGCATCGGCTTTTTGTTCTGCATAATGACTCCTTCAAAGCTTTGCCGGGATGATCTCATTCGATCCTAACGACGTTCCCGGCTGACATCGGTCAGCACGATTTTTATATTGGGCCTCGGCTTGCAACATCCGGTCCACAGGAGGGTGTCGTCCATGACTGACAGGGACCTCCAAACTTTGCCGGGATCACGGCTCCCGGCTGACCGTTGCGCGGGTCACTGACCGTCGCAAAACTCTCAGAGGGTTGAAAGACATCTTCATCCTCCATCTCGAACTCGGTTTGTGTTCTCGACCAAGGCATGGTTAGACCGGCTCCACTCCCTTTTCCGCGAGGGTACGGACATCGGCCTCGCTCATGACGCCGCAATACTTTCTCCAACGCTCGGCGCGAGCTTCGACCACCGACTTCGGCTCGTTGGAATTCGGGCCGGGGTCCTTCTCACCGAGGAACAGAGCGGCTTCGCGGAAACTGACTTTCATCTTCCTTGCGTAGCTCGCGATGCGCTCTTCCTTCGTTGGCCGGACTGGCGCTAGAGCCGCAGACTCATTCATCGCCGCTCCGTTGTTGCGCTTGATAGGCGTCACACCGATTTTCTTCGTGATAGCGAATGACTGGAGCGTCTCTAATCGATCCTTTTCGGTCGAGCAAGATTCCATCAACTCGTTGATCTTGTCGCCGGTGGCCTTGCCGCTGGTAACGATTGTTTCTGTCAGATGCGCGATCTTGTCCGAAACACTCTCGGGACGCGGGACCGTAATCTTATGCGACGCTGCCATCTCCTGGAGAATGCTCAACCGCTGTTCCTCTGTTGCAATGCTCTTTGTGGCCTCGATGATCTGCTTCGCGGTGATCTTGCCACTGGCAATCGCCGCCGTTCTTAACTCCGAAAACTGCTTTTCGACTGAGTACATGAATCCTCTTTTCTTGGTCGCCACACTGCTGCCTGAAATCTGTTTCCGGGTTGCCCACAGTATTGCGGGAAGGCCGGAATGGGCTTGATCGCCTCTATTGTGATTGGACCACGGAATCAACCGAGTCGGACCGAGTCGTGACCGACTTCCGTAGAGATTTGACCACCTCCACCGGGACTCCGAAAACCTTCGCGAGTTGCTGATCCTGTAACTCGATCAGCTTATTGAGACGAAGGAGACGGTCATTCTTCGCGTGCTCCCAAGGTTTAGCCGGGGGAAGTCCGCGCTGTTCGCGTTCGTATTGTTTGGCCCGTCGCTCTTTGCGTGTCATCAGAATGTCAACCTCGTGTTCTCGTAAGGATTCACATCATCCCCGTCGTTCGCCTCGAAGAGCAGCGTCATAACGAGCTGTATCCGGTGTCTCATCGCCGCGAGGGAATGTTTTTCAAACACTTCGGGCGATGCATATCTCTCACGCTTCGGCAACGGAAAGTGCAGCAACACACGCTCCATCATGAGATCGAAGGTACGGCGTACCTCAGACTCGCGCTCTTTACTGTGACGACGACTGATCGCCCGTTGCCGACCGGCTTCGTGAAGAGCGTCAGCAGCGGCTTTGATTTTTGCGTCCAGGTTGTCCATCAGAACCCTCCATCAAGTTTCGGCTCGCCGCGAAAGAAGTCATTGAGCGAGCACCCCTCATCCATCCCGCCGACACCGAGGTCCCCGCTCCCTAAGCTCCAGAATCCCGCTGGAGTGTCATCGGCGTTACCGGGTCGGAATTTGAAATTCGGTTTGCGAAAATCATTCGCGGTGCCGGTCGCGGTCAGCGCTCGCATCCCGTGAACGAACGCATCAACCGAGTGATCTCGTGGCGAGACGGGAAAGTTCGCCATATCCGTGATGAACTGCTCGTTCCACTCGCCCTTCAGCAACAACACAGAGCGAGCTGCGGTGTAGGGCTGAACACTCATAGCGCGGATGGGTTTCGACTTTACCGGCACGGCTTTCCCGACCGGGATTCCCTGTCGCTCCAGGAATTGAATGAGGCCGATGCCGGACCCGGCGTCTTCAATCACGCATAGCGGGACGTTGTGAAAAGTTCGGGCTTGTACGCGAAGCCGCTCCACCACCACCAGTGGGAGCGTGTCCATGCCGAACTTCCCGGAGAAACAATCGAGGACGGGGAACGAGCCATCGGCCATCGCCGCGAGAGGAACGTTACAGCTTTCGTCGTTCGAGGCTTGGGTCTTCGAGCCGGTATCCCACGGCGACACGATCAGCATGATCTGGTTGATGTTCACCGTGTCGATGATCTGAAAATCACCGGGTGGGAACATCTGGTGAGCACGGTCGAGCGGGTTCTGCTGATAGAGCGGCGCGAAGTGCATCCCGAGGTCCGCTCGTTTACCTTCAAATTGTTCCGCGCTGAACGACCACGGCTGACCGGGAATCGTGAACAGGCTCGGGTAGGCGTCGAAGTAGGTAATCATACTGACTCCTTCAAGTGTCGAATGGCTCGTCGAAGCAACCGAAGATCATCTTTCAGAAAACCGATCCCGGAGTTGCACGTATGGCAAATCAACTTTCGGAATTTCCCGGTTCGATGACAGTGATCGAGTACGAGCTTTCTCCGCTTACGGCAGATGTTGCATCGTCCCTTCTGTTTCTTTCTTTGCTTGACAATGTACTCACCGGCTCCGGCTCCATAAGTCCTCTTCTTGGTGTGAAACCACATCCGCAATCGGCGTCTCCGTTTCCGTTCGGGAGTCTGACCGCGCCGGTGATACCAAGCTCGGTTGTACTTCCGTACCCGGTTGCGGTTTCGCTTTTTCCAATTGCTCTGTGCTTCGCTCATATCCGCGTATCTTCTATGTAGCTCGACCTTCCATCTGTGTTGATGGCCGCGAGACACAGATAGCGGAACTGTCGCGACTTCCTGTTGGCCCTCGCCCGTGTCAAGAGTCGTCCGATCAAATCATCCAAGTGCCATCTTGTATGCACGATCACGATCCTTCCGTTCGGAAGGAGCCGCGTCTCAGCAGCGGCGAGAAAGTTTTGCCATACGCGCTCGCGGATCGTTTCGCTGTAAGCCTCGCTGATGTTCTTCAGGGGGTCATCGACGAGGAGGAAGTTCGCTCGCTGCCCTGTGACCTGTCCCATGATTCCCGCCGCGTGCAAGCTCGGTCGTCCGTCTCCACCGGCAATGGTGAACTGACTTTCGGTGGCCTTTGTGAACTCCAGACGCGGCAGATCGGGATGCTGCAAGGTCCGCAACACGTTTCCAGAAGACAGGCGTGCGAGCGAGTCGCTGTTCGCGAGTTCTATGATGTGACGGCGTGGGTTCTCATGCAGCAACCATGCGGCGAAGTCGATCATCACCATCTGTGTCTTGCCGGTTCCTGGAGGTACGGCAATCGCGGCGTCATACTCCCCGCGAGCGACGCCTTCGAGTTCGTAAGCCATCGTGCGATGAGGAAAATCGAACAGGAACTCGGGATGAACGGTCGAACAGAAGTCGAGAAATTTCACGGCATCAACTCCTTCGGCGCGGGATGCCACAGTGGTGAATCCTTCGGCGGTTGCGGCATCGGCTCCGGTTCCTTCCCGGCGCGAAGCCGGTCGCACACTTCCGCGACGGGACCCTTGATCTCCTCGAAGCTCAGGTCGCGGGAGATGAAACAGAACCACTGATAAGGACCAAGCTTCTGTGGATCGGTTTCGACGTTAACGTTCAGCGATTCCGTTTTCTTCGGCGCGTTCAATCCGAACAGTGCGGAGAAATCGGACATGATTGCACGCCAAGCGTTGGCCCTATCTGGCGCTAGATCGCCGGTGAGAACGTTGTCGGCTGATTCAAGCAAGGCGCGAGCAACTCGGCGCTTCAGTTCTTTGATCTCGGTAGAGTTCTCCGTCAGGAAAAGATTGTCGAGCGCCGTCAGGTCACGCCAAAGAGTCCAGCGGGAGACCTGTAGCTTCTCGGCGATCTCGCCCTTCGGTGTTCCATTCTTAACTTCCTCGACGACCTGTCGGCGGCGAGCGTCGCGCTTCGGTTGATTCTTCATTGGATAGTTCCTTCCTGATCTCGGGGACCGCGCTGTATTACGGACCTGAGGTTCTGTGGGGGAGCTTCGTCATCCCGGATCGTCACGGTGCTACCGGCTTCGTGACGCCTTTTTACGTCGTGACTTCTTATCGCAGTCTCGCCAAAAGTCCGCGAGTTTCTCAACACGCCAACCGAGAGCATCGGCGATCTGTCGGGTGGTGAACTTGTACACCGGCGCGGTGAGGCAATATTCGGCTACCAAGCGCTTCGCGAATTCCGTGTCGTCCATCCCGAGTGGTCTCTTGCGGCTCACTGGATACTCTCTTTCGCAAGGTTCGCGAGCCACGCTTCGACTGCCGTCCGGCTGAAGCGCAAATTTCCGTTCACGCGCAAGATCGGGAGCGGGTTCTTCTGACGAGAGCGAGTACGCGCCTCCGTCATCGAATAAATTTGACGACGGTTCATCTTCAGCAGAGACGCGAGTTCATCGACGGTTAAGATTTCACCCACGTAGCACCTCCATCAGCTTGATGTTTTCTTCGTGCCACGTCAGGAATTCACCGCCTTTGGGTCCGACTGATACGGTGAAGAGACCCTCGCTGACGCATTCCGCGACAACCGCATCGAAGATTTCCAACGGCACACGGTGATAATTCTGTTGTAACCAGTTCCGCGAGCGCGTCTTGTTTTCTTGCTTCAGAAAATACCGCCACAGGCCGAGCTTCAGGCTCAGATGCGCCGCGTGGTTGATCGTTGTGTTCATGGTTTGTGACTCCTAAAATTCTGGCGCGTCGTCGCGCTTGATTTCTTCCAATCTGTTTTCGCGCTCGGAAGTCGGCTCGAACATGTTGTCTGATGTTGCTAAGCCCCAATACCATTCCTTGCCGTCTTTTTTGTGACTTACCTTCGCAACTTCTTTGACGCGGTGAGCGTTCAGTTTGTCGAGGTCGAACCCGTTCGACTTCATGAACTCCGTGCATTCGCGAATCTTGCGGCGACCACCGATCAGATAGTCACGAAGGAGCTTCGCGGCCTTCACGATGTCGCGCTGTTCGCGCTGTGACACGGGGGTCACGTTGTCGGAGGCCGTCTGTTCCGACTCGCCATCCCACACGACGTGGACGACATCCGACTTCACTCCTGGCTCGATTTCCCGCTCGATCAACTCCGTGTGATAGCGGAGGGATTTATCGTTGACGACGCCGCGAACCCGCGCCATTACGTGTCGATACTTGGCATCGTTGCCGGTTGCCTGTTTGTCCGGTCCGACGCTATAGACGACGCGAGCGACGCCCGTGAACGCAGCGGCTCCCATCATCCTCATTAGAGGGTCTTGCGATTCGGACTTGTTCAGGTGTCCGATGGTATTCACCACGAGGCTGCGTTCACTTGCAAACAAAGAGAGCGGGGTGAGAACCTCGCGAACTTCCTGTTCGTTGTTCATACTGATTTTCCGTCCCAGATAAGCGGAGATCGGGTCTATCAAAATGGCGACGAGGTTAGGAATTTTCTGTGCTTCTTCGGTGAGAAGGTGAAGGTCCTGACTCAACGCTGTCAGTCCATTTCGGACACCGAGTGTTTCCCCGTCCTTACTGAGTCGCGTGATTTCCACACCACGCACGCGGAATAGGTGATGGTCATTGCCTCCGGCGAGGTCGAAACGAGGGAGCCACACGGATTCCCAATCATCTTCATCGCTGAGCACGAGTACAGCTCTCGGACCCCACGTGTTCGATTGACCGTCCGGCCACTCGCGACCGCTCGTGATGCGAGCGTACAGATCGACGTGAAGTGGCGTCTTCCCTTCGGATTGCTGACCACCCACATGATTTATAGTGCCGAGCTGAAGTCGTTTCGGCCATAGATAGCAAGGCGGTCGCCTGATGATGCCGTGGGCGCTCTCGACGATCAGCTTTCGCTGCTCGTCAGTGGTCCGGTCCGTATTACGGCGCGGATGTTCTTTCACCCAAGCAATCGCCTTCGCGATCTGTGAATCGTGAAGGTCAGGCCGGTCAAACTTCTGACCCCAATGCGTTTCGAGAAAGAGACTGCTCTTGCGGAACCCGGCGTCGATGAAGCTTGGGTCACAGTTTTCGTAAGCGAGCGCGGTCAGCAACGACATCGCGTGTTGCGATTTGTCAGGGTAATCGGTCCGCGTCATTAGATCAGTGAGCTTCGCAGTTACGAGACTTGGATCACCCTTTGATCCAGACCTTCCGGCCTGGACCTTTTCAAACTCGGTCTTCACCTCTGATGGCGTGAACCGGCGAATCTCACTGTAATGTGTGTCGTTGGTCATCGGCTCACCACGTGTCCAGTGAAAACTAAGAACCTGTTCTTCCCGTAAATTTCACGATCATTTTTTCTGTGGCCGCGTTCCGGCGCTTCGCCATGTCCGATCACGTGAATCCCGGTTCCCGACCAGGAGAACTCAGCGTAAGTGTCCAGTCGCTCTAAGTCTTCGACGACTTCGGGGTCGATGACGCCCTCGACGACACAGTGGTCGTAATCCTTACCCCAGAACGGTGAGCGCAGAATGCGACCGAGCGTCCTCACTCCGAGCAACGTCGTCCCCGGTGGGGGTTGGAGTTTTATTTTGTCGAGCGCCGCGAGAGCTGACCCGAAGTCGGAGCCGGTGGAGATATCACTGTGGTCAGCCGGATAGCCCGTTTTCGGATTGAAGGGGACCTTACAGGATTTTCGCAGCTTACCTTCAGGCGTGAGCACATCAGCGAGCGCGGCAATGACCCAACCGGAATACTTCAGCTCATTCGGAATGTTTTCGGGTTTCAGTTCAATCACGCTCGCCTCCCGACATTGCAATCGAGAGCGCGATGCACGAGAGATTGAAGGAGCCGGAAGATCGGGTCGCACTCATTGATCTGCCGAGACTCCCGATGAATAGGTGCGCGAAAGCGACGGCGTCCTTCGACCTTCGGAGCGCGAGGCCATTTTTGAAGAGCGACGAGAACCTGAGGTAACCGCGAGCGACAGCCTCCAGAACTCAGGAGAGGCTCCGCGACCGGCGTCGAGGATTGTTCCACAGTGTTGCCGAGCCAACCCATCAAACACTGTTCAAAACGTGACCGCTCCAACGCGGCTTGCCGTTTCGGAATTTCAGGATGACGGCCCTGGAGCCGGTTGAACGGTCTCACGATCTGGTAAATGGTCGGTGGACCGAATATGTCTTGTGACGATGTCTCGCTCATCTGTTCCCGTCCAGTGTGGTCCACAAAAGGTGGACCACTCTTTTGGAGATGAGCTTGTTAGGCCTTTCTCTGGTGCAGATCGCGCCGCTCTCGGCTGTGGAAGCCTTATGCGGTCAGGACTACCTACGTGTTGCACGGCACTGGAGGCCGTGACGCCTGATCCTATTGATCTACACACGACGCGCTTTGAGCGCCGCGCCGGGATACTGACACCGGCGATTCGTCGGAGGTCTCGTCACAAGTGGAGCGAGATGTCCGACTGATGACCATCCTATCATCAGCGCATTAGCTTATAAATATCTATTTTAGGAACGGAATTACCCACAGGTGTGAAGTGAATTGCGGGGTGTTTATTGATTAGTAATATCGAGATGAAAACGAGTTTCCGGCCTGGAGAAGTCATCTGGACATCTCGACAGTGTCCCGGTGTAGAGTTGTAGAGTTGTAGAGTTGATTTTTTCGGATCGGATGAAATCATCGTAACTCATTGATAAATAAATAATATATAACACAGTGTGTCGTTGTTTTTCTTTGGCCTTCAAAAGTCAACTCTACAACTATACAAGGGGTCACTGGAAACGTCGTGTTTGTAGAGATGAAACTGCTACCCTGCACCACGCTGCACCGTGTGTCAAATTTTACACAGTACCAGAGAGTTAACAATTCTGAGGCGATCTTAGTGCCGTCATGCGATGGTCGTGCAATGAGGCTTGTAACTTGCTGACTCTGTGGACTCGAAAATTGCGAAACGGTCGAATGTACCGTCGCTCATCGTTGGTGCAGCGTGACCGCTAGTCACTGGTCTAGCGAAGCGATGGTAAAGGATGTGCCTTGACCTCAGTCGCCTTCCGTCGCTCAGCGAGATGCTAGAATCGTCGTACCATGCCGGACGACAATGAAGCACTTTGCTTGAGATGCAACCATCCGAAGTCAGAGCACGACAAAAGAGGGTGTAGTCACCGTGACCTTCGTCCACCTCAACCCCACGGCAACCCCGAACAACAACAATGTACCTGCGCCGGATTCACGGTTTCCCAACGCACAAGCTAAGAGTGAACGACGCCCTCACCCTTCGCCACACTCAACCCTTCAGCATCTTCCTTTCGTACTGCTTCATGCCGTCCGCGAATCCCTCGGGTGTGATTGCCTTCTTGTAGACGTTAAGCGTCGTGGTCATCCTCTTGTGACCGGCGAGCGCCTGAGCGACTGCATAGTTCCCGTTCGTGTTTTCGATGACCATCGTGATAGCTCCGCGCCTTCCCGAGTACATCGACTTCCAGGTGACGCCTGATGCCTTCGGAGTTTTGTCACAGAGAACACAGGCACGCGAACCCTCAACGTGTGGCACGATGACGCGCCTGATGACGTTGTGCAGATCGACCGGCGTCCCGTTGCGGCTCTCGAATAGCCATCCCTCTTTGCGGCCACATTTGCGACGCCATAGCTCCAGCGGAACACGCACGGCGTCGATCAATGGTAGATCACGAACCGACTCCAGCGTCTTTGGTGTGCCGACGATGCCACGCACGACTGACCGCCTGATGTGGACACACTCTGTGTCGAAGTCTTCGACCTTGAGCGCCGCGATCTCGCCGGGACGAAGTCCAAGGAAACAGCTCAGAGCCATGATGAGCTGACAATCGACGTGGTCCACCAGAGCCGAGATGATATCCTCGGCTTCCTGAAGCGTGTACCAGCCGGTCGGCTCCGGGTCCTTGCAATCCTTCGGTAGCTTCACACCGCGCCACGGATTGGCGTCGATCAGATCGCGCTCGACGGCCTCGGCAAACATCGCACTCGATAGCGCTCGCACATGCCGGAGCGTGTTGTGTCCCTGTTTGGTCTTGAGGCTCGAAAGGAATCTCCGCGCCTGCTTCGCGGTGTAGGCCCTGAGCGTCGTGTCGCTGAAGTGCGACTCCAGGTGTTGCTTCCAGATTTGCTTGAAGCCGCGAACCGATGACGGCCTCATGCCCTTGCCCTTCCACTCGCTCTCGCAATACGGAAGGTACTGATGCTGCCAGAAGTCACGAACGGTGACATCGTCAGTCGTGACCGGCGCGGTGAGTTTGATCCCGCTCAGGAAGTCGCGTGCGAGGTCGCTCGCCTCGGTCTTGGTGCGGTTCTTCGCGTCGCACAGGCGGTGCGACTTCTGCACTCGCGTCGCGACACCAGCGACCATCTCTGTGGCATAATAACGAACATGCCACGCATGAAAAGCTTTGTAGATGTGACCATCTCCGCGTCGTCCCATTGCATGAGAATATGCAATGTGCGATGTTCATGCAATGGCACGAAGGTAACAGAACCGAGGGAATGTGCTGTAAACAGTTGCATGCAGGCAAGTTGTAACACCGTGGCGGCGTAGCTCAGGTGGCTAGAGCGACGGTCTCATAATCCGTAGGTCGTTGGTTCGAGTCCAACCGCCGCCACCAATTAAATCAGCAACATCCGCGGTTTCTTTCCCCGCCTCATTTCGCATCTGGTGCGTCCCTGCTTCAGATTGGTGCAGAGTTGTTTTTTCTTGCTGATTAGGCAGTTCGTCCAACTTATCCACGAAAGACACGTTCGCGGTAAAACCCAAGCGCACCGTGTCGGCGGCAGCACGTAAGAAGATCGCAGCATTCCAGCGGGCACGGTGGGCGAAGGTCAGACGGGAGAAGAAGGCGGCGTAGGACAGAGGTTCACACTACGTGGGCAAGACGTAAAATGCCAAACCAAATACATGCGCCGACCACTGTCCAGAAGACGGGCCACGGATTGATCTCGATGTGAATCTGGGAGCCACTCTCATCTGTTTGTTCTGATGACTTTTTACTTGGCATTTAGCCACACTAGAAAGGATCGCCGCGAACGTCAAGGGAGGCGCGCGGATTCTTTGTAATAGTTTTGTCATCACTGATGACAATTTACATTGCTTCGAGAGAGCGAGGGCAACGAACCCCTTGCATTCTTTGCGTTACGGTATCTCCTCTCACAAATACCTTCGACGAGTTATTGCGTCTCATTTAAGAAGTCAGGAGCAGTAGTACGAAATACAGTGAATGCTGTAGGACGGTTGACGTAGGTCGGCCGAAGGCAGATTTCGCTCTCAAGGAACTGCCGACGGACGGTGTCTGCGGTAATGCACCACAGTGTCGGGAGCGACCATGTCGGCTTCGCTCTCATAAAGAGAATGACGGGCCGAGTTCACAATCGTCTTTTGCGCAGGGGCAAGCTCGCTTCTTCCAGGCTTATCAGCACCAACTGTTCGCTCGCTCGGTTCAGTCTTCGTTGCCTGCGGCTGCGTCAGGATCGCGCTCGTGGCAGCTCCGCCGCTCAGCGGCAGAACTTTATGGAATGGCACTTCTTGCTGGGGGACTTCCAGTTTGGCAGGCAAGGGTAATAGGCGATCGACTGAGCTGACTAATAGCAGAGCGAAAAGCGCTACCATCACTGTCGCCGCGGCAACTCTCCAGAAGAATAGGTTGCTTCGAGGGATTCGCCTGCCATAAGACTTTGGAACCGCAGAATCATTGAGGTACGCTAACCGTCCCTCAACAGATTGCGCCATCGGGACCGCCAGCAAAACGGTCTGCGAGGAATCCGCTTTAGTTTCCTTAAACGGCGCGAGATTCTGCTCCTGCATTGGATAAGCGGCAGCCAGGAGTTGCTGGAACTTCTGCTGGTCGAGAACGGGCTTGTGGGGTGTATTGGTGCGCTCGGCGGTGCGGTTGCAGAGCCAATACAGAAATAAGACCGTTACAATACCGAGTTCCAGCCATGCCGCCAAAAACAATCGTAGGACATGCATTGGGACACCTGCCTAATGCGTGGCGTACGAAGCGGCGACGGCTATCGTACCATAAGAAGCTGCGACATGCTGTTTCTATTAAAGTGAGTGCCTAGCGCGACTTTCCTACCGGTGTCATCAAACTTCACTGCGTAGCCCCAGCGATGATTGGTCGGGGTGAGGCAGCGAGTCTTGATGATGTTCCATATCCGCTTCGTGGCTGTGGCCCTTCTGATTCCAGTAGAGCCTGTTAGCTAAATGGATTGAGTCCATTTCTCCCGCAGGGCTACGAGTCTGCCTTGGCGTTGAGCGGCATCCATTCCCAATATTATGCTCAATCGAATCCCCAAGGTCAGTCACACTTTGGACAAATTCGTTGAAGATGTCAGGCGGCCCGGCCTCGCCTTTCGCTTGGGTAGAAGCACGCGCTTTATCGCCGGACTCATCTTGCTGCCCGTAACTTCGCGGTAGATACGTTCGATGGTCGTTTCTTTGATTTGGGCCATTCGACACCCTAGCCCGAAAATGCTAAACCTGAGAGGCCGCACGCACGAAACGTGACAGACGGGAATGTCTTCCTCGCCGCAGATTAGCGCAACGCACCGTGAGGCCCCTGCGGGGACTCCGAATTTGAAGTATCCGGACGCTGCTCCTTTTCCTCCAACAGGCGGTTAATCTCCGCGATGAGCGCCATCAACTTATTAGCGTCTTGTTCATTCGCAGCAAGTTCGCAAAGCTCCATCCACTTCTCTTTTTGCTTGGCAATCATCCTGCCCTCCTAATCGGGAAGGACGTTCAAAGATGCTCCAGCAAGAAGCGTTCCAAAACTCCATCTTATTGTCGCATCTGTTCGAACAACTCCGTGAGCGCCGTTTGCCATTCCACGCCTCGCGGCCCGGATAGGCATTCTTCCACCAAGCGGGCGAGATTTTCCTACAGCCTCCACTGTAGAACCTTCCGGTAGCAGAAGTACCCCATCCTAGATACCGCTTTCCCCGACGCCTCGTGACGCCCGAAGCCAAAATCCGACTGCTTTGTACCGCGCTCGTGGCCGCAGAGAACGAAGAAACCGCGAATAGGATTCTTTCGAACTGAGAGACGCGCTCCACAAATATTTG